>JAEEGG010005019.1_pt1 | contig 31752 bp, 20 predicted proteins | sample 9134161 | NCBI WGS metagenome assembly JAEEGG01 (sample SAMN16246543, study PRJNA631951) | gut metagenome | biome: gut microbiome; feature: rumen; material: CR-attached | host: Bos | place: Iran: Karaj | collected 2018-10
CGGCGGCGGTACCGCTATAAAAATGTCGCGAAAGTTTGTATCTTCGCGACATCAACGTAAACCGATATCAGGACTTCTTCGTCCTAACTACTTATTGTTCAACATCGGTAAACTAATATCAGGACTAGACATTCTGTCAGGAGTTGTCCCGTCCCATTCCGCCGCAGATGGATTCTTTGATTTTCTCATCATTTTAACGCATATTTGCGATTGGAAAAGGCACACGGTCTTCAGTTGAATGAAATCATCGTGTGTTATGCATCACCAAGCCGGCCGCAAGCCTTTCCGGAGCAACTCCGTGCTCCATCTTTATCAGAATGCCGTTAACGGCTATCTGCTTTTTTATACCCGTCTTGACTGTCTGGTATTCTTTACGCTCGTGAATGTCCTTGCAGTCAAGTACCGGATCCATCTCCTCGGTCTCTGCCTGATGCCGGATCATCTTCATTCCCTGTTGGAGGCGGGTAGCCGACGGGCATTGGATGCCTTTGTAAGGGAATATACGTCCCGGTTCTCCCGTTGCCAGAACCAGTGGCTGGGGAGGAAGGGGCCCTTGTTCAATGAAAATTTCGGTCTTGCGCTGAAGGTGGGATTCAAAGCGATCCGGACAGCCATTGCCTATTTGTTCAACAATCCGGTCGAGAAGTGTCTGGTAGAACGGGCAGAGGCCTATCGCTGGAACTTCCTTGCCTGTGCCGGAGGGCAGCATCCGTTTTCAGAGTCGCTCGTCCTGCGGCGGGCCTCAAGGAATCTGTGCCGGGCCGTCCGGGAGGTTAATGCGGAGAAATTAAACGGCAGGCCACTCTCCTATCCCTTGCTGGACAGGCTGTTCCGTAATTTATCACTTCAAGAAAAGGAACAACTGACGGATTACATCATTTCCCTGTACTCCATTATTGACCATGAAGCAATGCTTTCCTTTTATGGGTCTTACGAGACGGCGCTGATTGCTTTCCATGCCAATACCGGAAGCGAATACGATATCAAAGAGGACCGGGATGTCCGTTCCGATGTCCCGTATAGGGCGATCAACCGGCAATTGCTTCGGGAAACGGGTTTTTCGTCGGTTGATGAGATGCTCCGCCTGCCGGAACCCTGCCGGCAGGAAATCTTTGTGTCATTTCTGCGAAAGAACGTGGCCCCCCTGCGTTTATTGGAAAAGTATTTTCGCTTGCCCAGCCATCGCACGATGGAGCGGTCAAAGCCCTGAATGCTGACACACTACACACAGCCACATTCAAATCGTAAATAGTTGATAGAAAGCGTAATGTAAGAAATCGCTCCCTCGAAAACGAGGGAGCGATTATCTGCAAATTGCTAAGACTCAGGCGTTTCCGATTTGAATGTTCTGCCGGCGGTTGTCATCTTGCCCCGCCAGCCGCGATCGGGGTCGTTATCGCTTTCCCGCCGTCCCGGCGCTATTCCTGCACCGGGAGGGCGCGGCCGCGCCAGAAGTCCGGCGTCTCGAGGCCGAGGATGGCGGCGAGGGTCGGGGCGACGTCGTACTGCATGACGAGGTCCGGGATCTCGAAGCCTTTCCGGATGCCGGGACCGCGGAGGATCAGCGGGGCTTCCATTTCCTCGAAATGCGTCTTCCCGTGGCCCCGGATGATGCCGCCGTGGTCGGAGGTGATGACGATGACCGTGTCGTCATAGAGGCCGGCCGCCTTCAGCGCACCGATGATTTCCCCGATAAAACCGTCCAGTTCCTCCACCTTGGCGGCATATTCCGGCGTCCCCCAGCCGATGCTGTGGCCGACATGGTCCGGATTGTCGTAATGGACATAGAAAAGGTCCGGCTGCTCCTGCGTCAGGCAGTCGATGACGGCCCGGGTCGTCACGACGTTGTCCTCCGCCTCCTCGCCGACCCAGCGGTAGGCATCGAAAGCCAGGGTGTCGAGGCAGTATTTGACCCCGTCCCATTCCGCCAGGGCGATGATTTTCGCTTCCGGATGCTGGGCCCGCATGAGGGTAAAGACCGTCGGAAGCATCCCGTTTTCAGCCACATACGGGCAGGGCAGGTCCGGTCCCTTGGAGTTCCAGCGCGTGTAGCCGTGGATTTCGGTCGGGAGGCCGTTGAACATCGAAGCCCAGTTGATGGCGCTCGCCGAAGGAAGGACGGAGCGCTTGTGGAGGGTGTAGCTGCCTTCCGCCATGAGACTGCGCATAACAGGGATCGCCAGGGAATCCATGTAGGCGGAGCCGAGGCCGTCGAGGCCGATGATCACCACGCGGGGTGCCTTGGGCGCGGTGGAACAGGAAAGGAGGCAGCCGAGGGCTGCAAGGAGGATGAGGATTCTTTTCATGGAACTGTCGTTTGCTTACAAAAATACGGATTCTTTTTCAAATAACGGCGGCAGTTCGTAACTTTGCATCCCGCGGACGGCAGGACCGTCCGGGAAAATGAACCATGACCATCGAACTGGAAAAGAAACAGATCCCGGTCCTTCTCCTGACCGGCTACCTCGGGAGCGGCAAGACCACGCTCCTCAACCGCATCCTCGCCAACCGCAAAGGCATACGTTTCGCGGTGATTGTCAATGATATCGGCGAAGTCAACATCGACGCCGACCTGATCGAGAAGGGCGGCATCGTCGGCCAGACGGACGACAGCCTCGTCGCCCTGCAGAACGGCTGCATCTGCTGCACGCTGAAGATGGACCTCGTCGCCCAGCTGGCCGAACTCACTTCGATGAAGAAGTTCGACTACATCGTCATCGAAGCCAGCGGCATCTGCGAGCCCGCGCCGATCGCCCAGACCATCAGCACCATGCCGGCGCTCGCCCCGCAGTACATGCTGCAGACCCTTCCCTATGTGGACAGCATCGTGACCGTCGTCGACGCCCTCCGGATGAAGGACGAATTCGCCGGCGGCGACGCCCTCGGCCGCGAGGATATCGGCGAGGACGACCTCGAGCGCCTCGTCATCGAGCAGATCGAGTTCTGCAACATCGTCCTCCTCAACAAGGCGGCCGAGGTCAGCCCGGAGGAACTCGGCAAGCTCCGTTCCATCGTGAAAGGCATCAATCCCGGGGCGAAGGTCCTCGCCTGCAACTACGGAGACATCGACCTGGACGAGATCATCTACACGGGCATGTTCGATTTCGACGCCGTCGCCACCTCCGCGGCCTGGATTGCCGCCATTGAAGGCGAAGACGAGGAGGAAGAAGCTGAGGGCGAGGCCCTTGAATATGGCATCGACACCTTCGTCTGGACGCGCCGGCCGGCCATGGACATCACCGAATTCGACCAGTTCGTCGCCCGCCGCTGGCCGAAGAACGTCATCCGCGCCAAGGGCATCTGCTACTTCGCCGACCAGCCCGACAAGTGCTATCTCTTCGAACAGGCCGGCCGCCAGAAGATGATCCGCGACGCCGGACAGTGGTTCGCCACCATGCCGGAGGAAGAACTCCGGCAGATGCTGGCGCGCGATCCCAAGCTCCGCCGCGACTGGGACCCTGCCTACGGCGACCGCATGCAGAAGATCGTCTTCATCGGCCAGAACCTCGACAAGGACGCCCTTGCCAAGGCCCTGGACGGCTGTCTGGCGGAATAAGGGACTGTTTTCCGCAGGAATACGCCCATTTCCCGGCAGTGTCAAGCGGCGCTGCCGGTTTTTACATGCGCCTACAGCAACGCAGCGAGCGCGGCAATCTGCTGCGGGGTGGTGGCCCAGCTGGTGGCGAAACGCGTGACGGCGCGCCCGTCCGGGAGGCGCTCCCAGACCTCGAAGGCGACATGGGGGCGCAGCTGCGCCATCCGGGCCTCTGTCAGGATGGGAAACTGCTGGTTGGTAGGGGAGTCGATGGCGAGGGGGTAGCCTTTTGCCTCGAAAAGGGCCTTCAGTTCCATCGCGCGGTCGATGGCATTGCGGCTGATTTCCAGGTATAAATCATCCTTGAAAAGGGTGGCGAACTGCACGCCGGGGAGGCGGCCTTTCGCCAGGAGGGCGCCATGCTGCTTGACGGTCGTGAAGAAGTGGGCCGGCGCATCGCCCTTCGGGAAGACGACGGCCTCGCCGCAGAGGGCGCCGACCTTTGTGCCGCCGATGTAGAAGACGTCGGCGAGGCGGGCGATGTCCGGAAGGTCGAGGTCGGCCGCCGGGCTGGCGAGTCCGTAGCCGAGCCGCGCGCCGTCCAGGAAGAGCGGCAGGCGATAAGCCGTGCAAACCGCTTTGATGTCAGTCAGTTCCTGCTTCGTGTAAAGTGTCCCGTACTCGGTCGGCCAGGAGAGATAGACCATGCCGGGACGGACCATGTGGTCCCGCGCCTCGTCGCCGTGGAACCGCTCCAGGAAGGCGCGGAGTTCCCCGGCATCCATCTTCCCCGCATGCGAGGGGACGGTCAGGACCTTGTGGCCGCCGAATTCGATGGCGCCGGCTTCATGGACGGCGACGTGTCCCGTTTCCGGTGCGACGACGCCTTCGTAGCCGCGCAGCATCGCGTCGATGACCGTGGCGTTGGTCTGAGTCCCGCCGACAAGGAGGAATACGTCCGCCGCGGGGCAGCCGGCCGCGGCGCGGATCCGTTCCCGGGCCTCGCCGCTGAAGCGGTCGTCGCCGTAGCCGGGCTCCTGTTCGAGGTTCGTTTCCATGAGCGCCTGCAGGATGGCCGGATGGGCGCCTTCGTTGTAATCACAGGTAAATGAAAGCATGACAATGGGTTCTGTTTCCGCTGCAAAGCTACCGCTTTTTTTCTTTTTTTCTTTTTTTCGTATTCCTGCGTTCCAACCTGCTGAATAATTCCGTATATTTGCCTTATTGAACAATGACAATGTATATGACACGTAGATTCTTGCCCATTGCGGCCTGCCTGGTCCTTCTCTGGCCTTCCTGCCGGACCCCGGAGGAGCCGAAGGACCCGTCCGGGACGAGCCGGACGACCTTGATTGCCACCCAGTTGGATACCCGTACGGCCATCGACAAAGTCCTGGACGGGGCGTACAAGATCAAATGGAATGCGACGGACCGGATCTGGGTCCGCTCGGCGGCCCAGGCTTCCGGCACGCCCGGAACCTGTTTCACCACAACGGAGACCGCCCTCACGGACGACGGCCGCACGGCCGCCTTTACCGGTGACCTCCTGAACACGGGTCCGTACCTGGCCGTATATCCCTATTCCGCCGTTGCGGACGGTTCCACGAACGCGTCCCTCGTCCTGAACGTCCCGCAGGATCAGACCTACCAGCGGAACAGTTTCGGGAGCGACGCCTATATGGCCGTCGCGACCTGGGAGGAGGGCGACCACATCTCGTTCAGCGCTTTGACGGGCCTGATGCAGGTCACGGTCAAGGGCGACGCCGACGTTTCCAAGGTCATCCTCACCGGGGCCGATCCGGATTTCCCGCTCTGGGGGACCTGTTCCGTTTCCCTCGACGGGAAAGGCACGCCCACCCTGTCCTGGGAGAATGCTTCCGCTGCGCGGAATAAGTTGATTATCAATTGCCCTGTGGCGGTCCGGCTCAACGGGACCGTCTATACGACCTTCTATTTCGTCCTTCCGGCCGGGGCGCTTGCCAAGGGCTATGCCGTGACGCTGCAGGATGCCGCGGGGAAGTCCCTCAAGACCTTCGCCACCGAAAAGGGCGTGAAGGTGGACCGCAACCAGGTGCTCAAGCTCGAGACGGTCGTCATCGGCGAAGCCGGCTTCAGCGGCGGCGCCGGAACGGCCTCCGACCCCTACCTGGTCGCTTCGCCGGAGGACATCGCCCAGCTTGCCTCGTTCTGCAACGGCACGCAGGCGGACAAGTACAACCTTCTCCACTATAAACTGATCTGCGACCTGGATATGCAGGACGCTTCTCCTGCCTGCATCGGAAATGCCACGGCAAAGGCATTCCGGGGCGTTTTTGACGGCAACGGCCATACCATCCGCAATCTTGCTCCCGCCGCGTCCGAGAGCGGTTCCGCCGGCTTGTTCGGCTACCTGGACGGGGCGACCGTCAAGGACCTGACCGTCGAGGGCTATACCAACAGCGGCAAGGTCAACGGGCAGGGCGTCATCGCCGGAACGGCGAAGAATGCGACCATTACAAATTGCCATGTCAACGCCCGCGTCCATTTCACCAAGTGCGCCACGGGCGGCATCGTCGGCCAGATGGAAGGCGGCCTGGTGGAGGGCTGCTCCGTCGAGGGCTTCATCCAGAATGAGGATTACGACACCTTCCAGGGCGTCACCGTCTGCTCCGTGCAGGGCGGTATCGCCGGCTATCTGGAGGGCGGCGAAATCCGTAGCTGCACGTTCAAGGGCGACATCACCTGCGGCGGCGAGCAGCTCGGCGGCATCGTCGGCGAGATGCGGAACGGTACCGTGAAGGACTGCTCGGTCCTGGAAGGCTCGACCGTGACCGGCGACAACTACTATGTCGGCGGCATCGCGGGCGAGATCCTCGAGGGCGGCCTGATCAGCGGCTGCTCGGTCCAGGCCGACGTCGTCTGCTGGTATCCCGGCGCGGCCGGCATCGTCGCCTGGGTCCAAAGCGCGGACATCCGGGACTGCGTCGTCGGTTCCAACTCCATCATCCGTTCGGGCATGGACAAGGCGGCCGGCATCGTCGCGTATATCTATCACAGCGGGGCGAAGCAGACCGTCAATATCGACGGCTGCACCGTGTATGCCAGGACCATCGCGGCGAACTACTCGGTCGGCGGCATCGTCGGCGACTGCCAGCCCACCTCCGACGGGTCGGTGATCAATGTCTCCAACTGCGCCTTCCTCGGCGGCGAGCTGATCAACGCCGGTTACCACAAGAGCAACTGGTCGATGAGCGGCGGTCTCATCGCCTGGATCCACATGGGCAACGCGGCTGCTAATGTGAACATTGTCAATTGCTTCTCGGATCCTTCCGCCATCCGTGCCGACTTCCCGCAGCCGCTTGAGCTGGACCTCGGCGGGTTTATCGGCGAGCAGGGCGGCGCCAATGGCAGCGTGACCGTTGCCGGCTGCTACAACACCCTGACCCGCGCCCGGACGGTCATCAACGCGAAGGGGGACATCCCTTCGAATTATCACAACTACGGCGCGGCGGTCGGCAACCCGACCAAGACGGATTTCGACCATGTCTATTACTCCAACACCCTCCCGGCGCTCGGCACCGCCAACGCCGGCTCGTCATCGGAGGCCGTCGCCCTTTCCGGCGCCGGCTTCCTGGACGGCACGCTGCTCGCCGGACTCAATGCGTTCCAGAAGGGGTACACGGGCCCGCTGACCCTCAAGCCCTGGGTGGCCGGCGCGAACGGGCTGCCCGTCTTCCAGGGGATGACGGTCAATCCGTCCACCGGCAAGAAACGCCCGCTGCGCGTGAGCCTGATCGGCGATTCCCTGTCGACCTTCGACGGTTATGCGCCCCACGGCTACCACAAGAGCAACGCCGTTTCCGGCTACCGCTGCCACTATCCGACCGGCGACGGCGACGTGACCTCCGCCGCCCAGACCTACTGGGGCATCCTCACGAACGAGCTGCTTTCCAATGCGGTATGGGACACCAACCTGGGCTTCTCCGGCACGGCGGTGACCCGCTGCACCAACACTTCCTATTCCGACAAATACTGGTACGGCCAGGATTTCTGCGCCCGTTACATCGAGAACGGCGGCATGGGCTCCCCGGACATCGTGATCATCAACGGCGGTGCCAACGACTGGGCCCACAATATCTACAACATCCTGGGCAATGTCAAGCTGGCGCGCTACCCTTCGACGACGCCGCACCGTCCCGGCGATGCCGCCATGAACGCGGTCTATGCCGTCGCGGACGCCTGCAAGACCCTTGACGATGCGAAGAAACTGCCGGACGGGACCTTCATCGAGGCCTATGTGAAGCTCGTGAAGATGATCACCCTCCAGTATCCGCACGTGAAGATCATCGTCCTGATCCACGATACCCTGACGCCGGATGTCGAAGAGTCGCTCCTGCACATCGCCGACCACTACAAGGCCCACTGCCGGGCGGTCGACCTGTATGCCGTCAACGGATTCAACGACTTCGGCTGGGACTTCGAGTACCTGAAGAAAGGGTATCAGCCCAACATGCCGAAGCATGACCTCGACTGGAACTCGATCGTCACGACCGGCGACCTCCGGCAGAACAGCAGCGACCACTATTCGGCCAAGGCGATGCGCTTCATTGCCGAAAAGATTTACAACGAGACCGGCGCGTGGCTGGAAGAGGCCGCCTGGAACGATTCCGCCGCCGGTTCCATTTCCGATTATGACAACATTAACGGTGCCTGGTAATGAAAAAGACTGCATACATCATCCTGGCCGCGGCCCTGCTGGCCGCTGCCTGCAAGCCGGAAAAGCCCGTCACGTCGCCCACTTTGGAAAAGATGACGCTGACCGTCCGTTTCGACGCGCCGCAGAGCCGGATTTCCTTCGCCGGTGAGGCGGACGGCAAGACAAAGACCGCCTGGTCCGCGGAGGACAAGCTCTGGGTCCGGAGCGACACCCAGCCGGCCTGGGAGCGGGGCGACTGCTTCACCACGTCGGCCGAGGCGATCAGCGCGGACGGCCATACGGCCACGTTCACCGGTGTCAGCCGGAAGGACGGCCTCCTGGCCGTCGCGTATCCGTACGAACGGATTGCGGACGGTGCCGACAACGATGCCGTCTGTTTCGACATGCCCAAGACCTGTCCCCTGGTGCCCGGCAATGCGCCGGCGCTGACCCATGCCGCCGTCGGCTTCCTCCGGGACGGCTCGACGCAGCTCGCCATGAAATTCGTCCTCGGCGCGCTCAAAGTGGGTATTACCGGTAACGGGGAGTCGATCGGGATGGTCGAACTGGCCGATGCCGATGAAAGCAATGCCCTCTGGGGCACCCTCGTGGTCACGCCCGATTATACCACGGGCGACGCGGCCTCCATCCGGATGGAGAATCCCGCCGCCGGACGGAACAGCGTCCAGCTATCCGCTGAGGGGGTTAAGCTTTCTTCCACGCCGGTGGAGTTCTATTTCATGCTACCGGAAGGTTCTCTCTCCAAAGGCCTTACCCTCAAGGTGTTCAGCGCCGATGGGGAAGTGATGAAGCAGTTCACCACGACTTCTTCTGCCAATGCGATTGCGCGCGGAAAAGTCGTGAAGCTCCCCGCTGTGGATTATACCTCCGCACCGGTCCTGAGCGACTTCTCCGGCGGCACCGGCACGGAAGGCGACCCGTACCTGATCAAGAAGAAGGCCGACCTGACGGAACTCTCCGAGAAGGTCAACGCCGAGGCGAGCCATGACAAATACGCGGACAAGCATTATCGGCTCGCGGCGGATATCGACATGGCCGGGTCGGCATTCCTTCCCATCGGGAACAGCGCTGCGACGGCCTTCAAGGGCCATTTCGACGGCAAGGGACGGGAGATTGCGAACCTCTCCGCGGACGGGGAATCGTCCGCGAACCCGGCGAGCGGCCTGTTCGGCTATGCCGAGGGCGCCACGCTGAAGGACATCGTCCTGAAGAACCGGACCAATGCCGGGACCTTCGGCTATGTCGGCGGTCTGGTCGGCAGTGCGACGGGCTGCCAGATCAGCGGCTGCTCCATCCTGGGCGGCGAACTGAAGTCGGAGAGCAGCTATGCCGGCGGTATCGCCGCCTATATCAACGGCGGCTCCCTGACCGGCTGCACCGTCTCCGGCCTGAAGATCCAGCTGGCCGGTAACCACGTCGGCGGCCTCGTCGGCGAATTCTTCGACGGTACGCTTACCGGCTGTACCGTGACGGGCGGCAGCGTGGTCGGCGGCAAGCAGAATGTCGGCGGCCTTGTCGGCTGGTTTGACAAGGGAACCCTCAAGGATTGCCTCCTGACCGGGAAATCCTCGGTTGTCGGCACCGGTGACGGGGTCGGCGGTTTCGTGGGCCGTGCCATCGCAAAGGGCGGTGCCCGGAACCTGTTCGACAAGTGCTGCGTGAACGATGCGACGGTCCAGGGGGCCTACAGCGTCGGCGGCATGATCGGTTATGCCTATCCGGACGCGAACGGGCCGGTCGAGCTCTACAACTGCGGCATTTTCGGTGCGACGCTCCGGGCGACCGCCTGCGATACGGGCGGAGACCCGGCGAAGGGCGACAGCATGATCGCGGGCATCTGCGGCTGGCCGCGGCTGGCCGACAACGCCAGTACCTTCACGGCGGTCAATTGCTTCCTGCATTTCGCCCCGGGCGGACTCATCTGCGACCTGCCGATGAAGAACGTCTCCGGCGCCGGCTTCACGGGGTATGTCTCGATTTCCGCCGCCGGTTCCCTGACCATCCAGAACTGCGTCACCAACCTGGGGGCGGAGGATATGGTGGTCGGCGGCGCCCCCGTAACGTCCTCCTCCGTCCGCTATGGTGCGCTCTTCGCCCATACGCCGGATGGCAGGACCGCGGAGTTCAGCCACAACTACTGCGTGACCGGTCTCCCGATGTATGGCGTGAAGGGCAACTCGGTCGTCTGCAACGACAATGAGGCTGTCGCTCCCGGCGAGCTCGCCTCCATCCGGTCCAAACTCAATGCGTTTGCGGCCGCCTACACGGCTTACCCGCTCTCTTCCTGGAAGATGGACGGGCTCCTTCCGGTCCTTGAATAATCCCATCGCCTATGCTTGGAGACATTGTCTATCACAATCCGACGAAGCTCTATTTCGGGGAGCACGCGCTGGATCACCTGCAGGAGGAACTGGCAGGTTACGGCCCCGTCGTCATGCTGTCGTACGGCGGCGGGTCCATCAAGCGGAACGGCATCTATGACGCGGTGACCGCTGTTTTACGGGCTGCCGGAAAGACGGTCGTGGAGGATCCGGGCGTGATGCCGAACCCGACGCTGGAGAAATTGCTCGATGGGGCGAAAATGGCCCGGGAGCATCATGTGGACCTGATTCTTGCGGTCGGCGGCGGATCCGTCGTGGACTATGCGAAGGGCGTTGCCGCCTCGGCCTGGTGCGAGGAAGATCCGTGGGAGAAGTACTATATCCGCGAAGAGGAGCCCTCCTGCCGGCTCATCCCGGTAGGGGCCGTCCTCACGATGGTCGGCACCGGCAGCGAGATGAACGGCGGCAGCGTGATTACCAACCGCGCGGCCGGACTCAAGGTCGGCAAGGTCTTCGGCCCGGAGAATTATCCCCGTTTTTCCATCCTGAACCCGCGGTTCACCTTCACGGTCCCGCAATACCAGATGGTTTCGGGTATTTTCGACATCATGAGCCACATCCTGGAGCAGTACCTCTCCGGGGCGGATGACAATACCAGCGATTACCTCGCCGAGGGGCTGATGCGCTCGCTCGTCGTGAGCAGCCGTGCGGCCGTCATGAACCCGGAGGACTATGAAGCCCGCTCCAATATCATGTGGACGGCGACCTGGGCATTGAACACCCTCCTGAAGATGGGCAAGGCCCAGGACTGGGAGGTCCACATGATCGGCCAGGCCATCGGCGCCATCACCGACGCCACCCATGGAATGACCCTTGCGGCGGTCTCGCTGCCGTATTACCGCCACATCCTCCGGGATGGCCTTCCCCGTTTCGTCCGCTTCGCCAAACAGGTCTGGGGCGTCCGTCCGGAGGGGAAAACCCCGCTGGAGATTGCCAGCGAAGGCCTTTCCTGTCTGGAAGCCTGGATGAAGGAGATCGGCGTCGTGCTCCACGCAGCCGAACTTGGCGTGACGGAGGAGAACATTCCCGCCATCGTAAAGGGCACCTTCCTCCTGGACGGCGGCTACCGCCAGCTGACCCCCGCCGAAGTCGCAGACATCCTCCGGGAAAGCCTGTAGCCGGCCGGCTGCGGCGCTCCGCCGCTGCAATCCTGCGGTGTGAGCTGGTCCGTGCTGTCCGCTCCGCGGTTTATCCTTCCGTTTCAGTTGTCTTTCCTCCGGCCCGGATCAAGCTCTTTTGGGGCCGGAGGTAGCTGGCATAATGTGGTTCCGGCCCGTAAAATAGGGATATTGGGCCGGAGGTGGCTGGAATGATAGGGTTCCGGCCCGTAAAATAGGGATATTGGGCCTGAGGTGGCTGGCGTGATATGGTTCCGGCCCGTAAAAAAGGGATATCGGGCCGGAGGTGAGGGGCGGCGGGCAGACGGAGGGTGGCGGCGGATATTAAGGGGAACGGTTACAGAGGAGCCCGGGGAAAGGGGTGTTCCATCAGGACGGCCGGCGTGTGTTTGAGCGTGGGGTGCTCCGTCGCCCCGCGCGAGTTAGCCGGACGAACCCCTTTCCCCGACCGCGACCGCCGTTCCCCGCCATGGAGCCGCCGCCCTCCGTCTGTCGGACATGGCGTGTGCAAAACAGGCCCTTCTCGCTTACGCCTTCAGGAAATTTCCCCAGCCGTAAGCGGAAGCACCCCTTTTCGCTTACCGCTTTCGCTCTCGCCCCTCACCGCGGGCAAAACAGCCCCTTCCTGCCCGCCGCGAGGGAGAACTGCCCTCACCGCGGGCAAAACAGCCCCTTCCTGCTCACCGCGATGGAGAACTGCCCTCACCGCGGGCAAGACGGCCCCTTCCTGCCCGCCGCGATGGGGAATGCGCCGGCGGGGCGATTTGCAGTTGCGGCAGAAAAAGTGTATTTTTGTAAGGTATGAGCGTAATTGCTGGAAGGAGTGGTTCCCGACGGGCGGTGCTGTTTTTCGTGACGGCATTGTTCCTGGCCGGCATGCCGTTTGGCTGCCCGGCCAGGGCGGCTTCGCGGGTTGGGCAGGCCGGTTGGTTCGCGCAGGGCAGGCGACCGGGGTCGGCGGAGTGGCTTGAGCCGGAGGAGTGGCTTGAGCCGGAGGTGTATGCCGGCCGGCTGGAGCAGGGGATGAAAGCCTTGCCGGCCGACCGGGAGCGGGCGCTCCGGGAAGGCGGGGTGTACAACATGTATCCGGAGGTTCCGGCAGCCCTTGCGGAGAAGGTACCGTGCGGCTATAAGCCTTTTTATATCAGTCATTTCGGGCGCCATGGGGCGCGGTATAATGTGGGGGGATACGAGCGGATGTACGAGTGGCTCGAGGGTGCGCATGCGGCGAGGACGCTGACGCCTTTCGGGGAGTCGGTGCGGGAACGCTATGTCCGGATGTATCCCACGGTACGGAAACGGGAGGGCGATCTCGCGTTCAAGGGGCAGGCGCAGCAGGATGGGATCGCGCTTCGGATGTACCGGCGGTACAGGCCGGTGTTCCGGCGCAGGGCGGCCCGGGTCGAGGCGGTGTCTTCGACATCCGGGCGGTGCATCATGACCATGAATGCTTTCTGCCACCGCCTGACGATGGAGCAGCCGTCGCTGCCGGTCCGGATGGATGTCGGGGAGCGGTTCAATGCCTATATGCGCCCGTCTTCGGCGTCCAACCCCCACTATGGGCCGTCCGGGGCGATCCGGAAGAGCGGTCCGGCCCATGATGCCTACGAGGCGGACCACCAGCGGCTGCGTGCGCGCTTCGACCCGGATCCGTTCGTGCAGCGCCTGTTCGCCGATCCCGCCTATGCCGACAGCCTCTGCAAGGGCGACCGCCGGGCGCTCGCGGACGAGTTCTATTACCTCGTCGCTTCGACGCCATGCATTGACTACGAGGAAGATTTCCATGATATCTTCACCCCGGAGGAGTGGCATGCGCTCTGGGAAGCGGACAGTTTCCAGTATTATGCCAACTTTGGGCCTGGATCCTATTTCAAGGGCCTCCAGTGGGCGATTGCGGACACGCTGCTGTCGGATTTTATCGTGAAGGCGGAGGAGGATATCGCCGCCGGCGATGTCGCCGCCCGCCTCCGTTTCGGCCACGACACCGGGCTCATGAGCCTTCTGGTGATGCTCGGCGCGGAGGGCTTCTCTACGCCCGCGCCGCGGGCGGAGGATGCCGCCGCCGTCTGGCAGAACTGGCGTTTTACGATGTCGGTCAACCTCCAGTGGATCTTCTACCGCAACCGGCGCGGGGACATCCTCGTCCGGATCCTGCTCAATGAACAAGACCTGGGACTTCCCGTCGGGGAAGGGCCCTGTTATGAATGGCCGGCGCTCCGGGCCTGGTGCCAGGAACGTCTCGCCCTTGCCAACCATCTCTTGCAAAGCGAATGAAACACTTGACAGCCAGCGCATTGGCCCTTTTCTTGACCCTCACGGTCTCCGCTCCCCGGGCGGCCTCGCAGCCTTCCCGGCCTTCTTTCTATCCCCCGGCGCGGGAAGTGCTCCGGGAGAATCCGAAGATGGTCTGCGGGAATTACAACCTCTACGATTTCGACGTCCCCGCCCCCACGCCGGCCCCGAAGGGATTCAAGCCCTTCTACATCACGACGTACAACCGTCACGGCGCCCGCACCTATACTTCCACATCGGGGTATGACACCTGGTATGCCCTGCTGAAAAAGGCGAAGGCGGACGGGCAGCTGACCCCCCGGGGCGAGGCCCTGCATGACGAATACATGGCCTTTTATCCGCTTGTCCACGGACGTTCGGGCGACCTGACACCGATCGGCTACGCACAGATCCGGGAGATGGGCATGCGGGTGTACCGGCTTTATCCTTCGGTCTTTCCCCGCCATGCGGTCATCGACGCCTGCTCGACGACCTATCCGCGGGTGATGCTCTCGATGGCGGCCTTCTGCGATGGCCTCAAGACCTGCGACCCCAGCCTCGAGATTTCCCAACGGGTCTCCCAGCGGGACCGCCCCATCCTGACCCCGTTGTCCTCGACCAATCCGAAGACCAAACCCAGCGACAAGAGAATCGATTCACACGACAGCTGGGGCGAGGGCTATGCCGCCCTGTTGGACAACCATATCGATTTCGATGCCCTTCTATCCCGCTTTTTCAAGGACCCTGCGGTCGTCGGGGACAGCCTTTCCGAGCGGAAGGAACTCTGCCGCAGGCTCTACAACATCGCCGCCGATGCGCCCTGCGTGACGGACCGGATCGACCTGATGCAGTTCCTGACCCCGGACGAACTGTTTTCCTTCTGGCGGGTGGAGAACTACCGCTTCTACAATGTCGGCAGCCGGACGCCGCTGTTCAAGGGCCGCAACTGGGCCCTGCACGAGATTCTGCTCCGGGACATCATCCACCGGGCGGAGGAAGACATGGCCTCCGGCGCCGTCCAGGCCCGCCTGCGCTTCGGCCACGACTTCAACCTCATCGCCCTCGTGACGCTCCTGGATGTTGAAGGCTGGAACGCTTCGGAAAGCGACCCGGAGAAGGTGGACGCGGTCTTCCGCCACTACAATGTCCCGATGGGCGCGAACATCCGCTTCGTCTGGTACCGGAACAAACTGGGCGATACCCTTGTAAAGGTGCTCCTCAACGACCGGGAGTGCCGTTTCCGGATCGCCGGTTTCGACGGACCCTATTATCCATGGACGGCGTTCAAGGCCTTCTGCGAGAGCCGGCTTGCCGTCGCTGACAAAATCCTGGAGGATACGAAATGAAACGACTGTCCATCCTTGCGGCGGCCCTGCTCGCCGCGATGCCCTGCCTCTCCGCCCAGCCGAAAACGACGGACGAACTCCGCGCGGAATTCCGGGCCGACCCGAACAAGTACGGCGGCGTGTACTATGTCGATGATTTCTCCGACCGGGACCTGACGCCCGCCCCGAAGGGCTACAAGCCGTTCTACATCTCGGCCTATATCCGGCACGGCGCCCGCTACATCCTCTACGAAAAGCAGTACGACCACATCTGGAAAGCCCTTTCCGGTGCCCGGAAGGCCGGCAACCTCACGCCGTTCGGCGAGGAGATCTGCACCCGTTTTGAAGAGGCCTACAAGCAGTTGAAAGGCCGCGGCGGCGACCTTTCGCCCATCGGCTCCGCCCAGCACAAGGCCATGGGCCGGCGGATGATCGCGAATTATCCCGAGGTGTTCAAGGGAGCCGCCACGGTCCATGCCTTTTCCACGGATGTTCCGCGTACGGCGCTGAGTATGACATACTTCCTGGAGGGACTCCGGGAGTCGAACACGAAACTGCAGTTCCATCCCAGCATCTCCTACGCCGAGAAGCATTTCCTCAATCCCCATTCCTCCGACCACCTGAAGGTGGACAAGTGGTTCTGGTCCGATGTCCGCGCGGCGGACGCCCCCTGGCGGAAGAGCTACGCGGAGTGGTTCCACGAAAAGGTGGATCCCGACGCCATTCTCAGTCGCCTGTTCAAGGACCCGTCGAAGGTGACGAAGCATGCGCAGTCGCTGACGGCCGACCTGTTCGCCCTGGCCACCGACATGCAGTGCGTTCCGGTGGACGCCTCGTTCTGGGACCTGTTCACCGAGGAGGAGCGCTTCGCCCTCTGGGAGCTGGACAATTATATCTATTACGCCGAGAAGGGGCCGGATCCCTGCAATTTCAAGCACGGGTACAGCGTTTCCGGCTACATGCTCGACGACATCCTCACCCGCGCGGAGAAGGACATCGCTTCCGGCGCCGTCCAGGCCGACCTCCGTTTCGGCCACGACGGCTGCCTGATGGGCCTCCTCACGGTGATGAACGTCGGCGACTGGCAGCGCATCGTCCCGCGCGATTCGGTCAAGAACTACTGGCAGGTGCAGGATATCCCGATGGCTGCGAACCTCCAGCTGGTTTTCTACCGCAACAAGGCGGGGGATATCCTGCTGAAACCCCTGCTGAACGAGAAGAACCTGAAACTGCCGTTCCCGGCCGTCCAGGAGCCTTATTACCGCTGGTCCGATTTCCTCGCCTATTACCGCCCGCGCGCCGACGAGGCCATCCGCATCGTCGAGGGCGGTGCGCCCGTGAACCTGTCGGGGACGGTCTTCGCCGACGGGACGCCGCTCTCCGGCGTGGCGGTGTCCGACGGCATCCAGATCGTCCGGACGGATGCCGGCGGCCGCTACCGGATGTACACCGACAAGCGCCAGGGATTCGTCTTCGTCATCACCCCTTCGGGCTATGTCGCCGGGTCGGAAGACGGGATCCGGGCGGACTTCTACGCCCCGCTGACCAAGGATATGTACACGCCGGAAGAACATGATTTCCAGCTTCATAGCGAGGATCAGAGCCGGTACACGGTGGCTTTCCTGACGGATGTCCACCTGTCGAACGATCCCAACCGCGGCGACATCGGGACCTTCCATGAGACCGTGATGCCCTTCCTCCGGAAAGAGATCGCCGCCCGGAAAGCGGAGGGCCCGGTCTATACGATGAATCTCGGCGATTTCACCCATGAGCTCTTCTGGGGGCTGTACGGCTATGGCCTGGAGGACGGCTACAAGACGTTCCTGAGCGAGCAATATCCGACCTTGATGTACTCGGTTCCCGGCAACCATGACAATGACCCCTCCGTGGTCGGGAAGGACGTGGACCGCCGGGCGGAAAACATCTACCGCCGGATCTTCGGCCCCACCTGCTATTCCCTGAACATCGGGAAGGAGCACTGGGTCATGCTGGACAACATCATCTATGTCAATGTGGAAGGCAAGGGCAAGAAGGCCCCCGGCGTCAAGGGCGACCGCAGTTATGTCCATGGTTTCTCCGAAGATGCACTGGCCTTCCTCCGGGCGGACCTCGCGACCCTTCCGGACGACGCCCGGGTCATCCTCTGCACCCATTGCCCGATCATCAAGTCGGACGGCAGCACGTACCTGAGACCGCAGTCGCAGGCGGCGGAACTGGACAGCCTTTTCGCCCGCTTCGGCGGCGTCACGGCCTACGGCGGCCATGTCCACCGGATGCTCTTCCCGGAAAGCCCTGATTATCCGCACATCCGCCAGGTCTGGCTCCCGGCCACTTCCGGCAACATGTGGGTCACGCGCCCGAATCCGCTCCTCGCCGGGGACGGCGAAGATGCCGGCGCGCTCTTCGTGCGCTTCGGCGCCGGCGCCCCGGAGGAGGAATACCGCACGGCGCTCTACGGGGAGCGGGTCATGCGCATCTATGACATGAACACGGTCCGCGACTGGTTCGCCGGGGATGCGGCTTTCCGGCGGGAACTGGACCTCTGCGGCGAACGCACGGACTATGCGGATCCGGCGTACAGGAATTGCATCTATGTCAATTACTGGATGTTCCAGCCCGGGGAGACCGTCGAAATCCTCGAAAAAGGCAAGCCGCTCCCGGTGGAGCGGGTGACCGACGAGGATCCCCTGTTCGACCTCGGATTCTGCCCGCAATGGCAGGGTGTCGAGGGCGCAAAGCTCTTCGTCAGCCATAAGGCCCGTTCCAGCCGCCATATGTTCCGCGCGAAAGCCCGCACGGCCCGCGGGGAAATCACTGTCCGCGTCCTCGATGCGGACGGAAAGGTCATCCGCACGGAGACCATGGTCCGCCCCCGTCCCTTCAGTCCGGAAGCCGATAATTGGAAATGATTGTGAAACAAAGTCTTATAAAATTAACGCCGTTGGTTCTCGCCCTGGCATGGTTCGCCATGGGGCGCACGGCGGCCCAGCCTTCGGCGCCCGCGACCCTGACGGGCCGCGTGACCGGTGACGGCGTGCCGCTGTCCGGCGTGTATGTTTCCGACGGCGTGCAGATTGTCGCCACGGATGCGGACGGGTATTATGGAATGGCCTCGGACAAGGCCCAGGGGACGGTTTTCATCATCACGCCCTCGGGGTATGTCGCCGAGTCCCGCGACGGCCTGCTGCCGGCCTTCTACGCGCACCTGACGGCGCCGGCGGACAAGCCGGAGCAGCACGATTTCACGCTCCGGAGCGAGGACCAGTCCCGCTACGGCGTGATCCTGGTTTCTGACATGCACCTGGCCAATGATGCGGAGCTGGACGACCAGGCCCGGTTCCGGAATACCTGCATGCCGCTGATCCGCCGTGCGGCGGACGCGCTGCGTGCGGAAGGGCCCGTCTATTCGTTCCACCTCGGCGACCTGTCCTACGACAAGTATTGGGTGAAAGACCGTTACACCATCGAGGATGCGTATGCGACCCTCCGCTCGGAGGGCTGGCCGACGTTCCTGTACAATGTCCCGGGCAACCATGACAACGACGGCCGCGTCTCCACGGACAACACCGATTTCGACGCCGGCTGGCTCTACCGCAAGGTTTTCGGGCCGGAACACTATTCCCTGGACATCGGCGGCGACCACTGGATCGTCATGGACGACATCCTCTACCAGAACCCGCCCGGCAAGCCGGAGAAACGGGCGGAGGGCATGGCCGGGAACCGCGATTACGGGCGCGGCTTCACACCGGAGGAGATGGCGTTCCTGCGCGCCGACCTGGCCCTGCAGCCCGACGGGAAGCGGATCTTCCTCTGCACCCACTGTCCGCTGCTGACCGGCCTGTCCGAAAGCGGTGACCGTTTCGACGACCTTTCCCAGATGCGGGAGATCGACGCGCTTTTCGCCCGCTTCGGCTCGGTCCACGTCTTCGCGGGCCACACCCACCAGACGGAGTGGTACGAATCGGAGAAGTATCCGCATATCAAGGACTTGAATGTCGGCGCCCTCTCGGGCAACGCCTGGAGTACTGCCCCGGGCCTGTTCGGGAAGTTCGGCTGCGGTGCCGGCGTCGTCCTGGCGCGCTTTGCTCCCGGCCGGGCCGACTATTCCTACGAGGCCGTCGTGCCGGAGGAGAAGGGCTTCCGCGTGTATGACATGAACGGGGTCTCGGCCTGGTATGCCGCCGCCCCCGGCGTACGGGACATGGTCGCGCGGGTCCCGAATACGGTGGATTATGCCGATGAAAAATACCGGGACCTGTTGCTGGTCAACGACTGGTTCCTCCGCCCGGGAGATACCCTGGAGGCGTGGGAGTCCTGCGGCTGGTTCGGCCGGAAGGTGCCCCTGGCCGTGGAACGGGTCGAGGGCCGCGATCCGCTGTTCGACCTCCATTTCTTCCTGAAGGACGGGGCCGTCAAGGCGAAATACAAGAAGGCGCGCACCCGGGATGTCAATCCCCATCTTTTCACGGTCCGCACCTCCGGCCCCCGGACGAAAGTGACCCTCCGCGTCCGTGATGCCTCGGGTGCGGTCCTCCGGGAAACCGTCGTCCGCCGCCCGGTCCCTTTCCGCGGCGGGGCCGCAGCGGATGAATAGGATTCCGTGGAAAACTTTCGCGGTGGCTGTTGATAACTTTTTTAAAAAATTTGGGGAACCCCGGCGGTTTCCCATTTTTTGTGCGTATATTTGCATGGTCATAAGGCCTGAAGGGACGGAAATTCCAATTCTAACACCTTATATTTATGACAAACAAGCAGCAAGCCATCTATGACGCCCGCACCCTTGGGAGCGGCAAGATGCTTACCCTCGGCCTCCAGCACATGTTCGCCATGTTCGGAGCCACGGTCCTTGTCCCGGTGATCACCGGTCTCTCGATGTCCGCCACCCTGTTGTTCGCAGGTCTCGGCACACTCATTTTCCACTTGTGCACAAAGATGCGGGTGCCCGCCTTCCTGGGGTCCTCGTTCGCGTTCCTGGGCGGTTACGCAGCCGTCGTTTCCATGGGAGCGCAACAAGGTCTCTCAGCCGCGGAATCTTTACCTTATGCCTGCATCGGAGTCTTCTCGGCAGGCATTATTTATTTCGTCCTGGCGGGTCTCTTCGCTGCATTCGGTGCCAAGAAGGTGATGCGATTCTTCCCGCCCATCGTCACGGGGCCGATCATCATCGCCATCGGCCTTACCCTGAGCGGCAGCGCCATCAGCAACTGCAACCAGAACTGGTGGATCGCCCTGCTCGCGATGGCCATCATCATCGTGTGCAACATCTGGGGCAAGGGCATGATCAAGATCATCCCGATTCTCCTCGGTGTGCTGGGCTCCTACGTCGTGGCGGCCTGCTTCGGTCTGTGTGACTTCAGTCCGGTGAAGGATGCGGCGTGGATCGGCGTCCCGTTCCACTGGGAGAATACGGCCTTCCACGTGTTCCAGAATCCGAACTGGGGCCTCATCGTAGCGGCCGTCATCGCCATCCTGCCGATTTCGCTTGCGACGATGATGGAGCATATCGGCGATATGTGCGCCATCTCTTCGACCGTGGGCATCAACTACCTCGAGGAACCCGGCCTGCACCGTACCCTCATGGGTGATGGTCTTGCCACGATGCTGGCGTCCCTGTTCGGCGCTCCGGCCAACACCACTTACGGCGAGAATACCGGTGTGCTGAACCTCACCAAGGTCTTCGACCCGCGCGTGATCCGCATCGCCGCCGTCTTCGCCATCATCCTGAGCTTCTGCCCGAAATTCAGCGCCCTCATCGCCTGCATGCCGGCCCCGGTCATCGGCGGTGTTTCGCTCATCCTCTACGGTATGATTTCCGCCGTGGGTGTGCGCAACATCGTGGAAAACCAGGTGGATTTCACCAAGAGCCGCAACGTGATCGTCGCCGCCCTGATCCTGGTGCTCGCCATCGGTATCAATTATTCCATCGGCGCCATTGACCTGGGCTTCACCAAACTGAGCGGCCTTGCCGTGGCCGCCCTTGTGGGCGTAATCCTGAATGCCGTCCTTCCCGGCAAAGACTATGAGTTCGGGGCCAACGCCCAGGGCGACAAGAGTGTCGATTTCGAAGTCAACCGTGTTGAAAAACCCTAAATATTAATTTCATAAACTACGTTTTATGTTGAAAAAAGCCATCCTCGCCGTTGCGTTCGCAACGCTTGCCCTCGGCCAGTGGGCCCAGGCGCAGAACCTCCAGACCTTCTATGATTTCGGTCACGGAAGGAACTACATCACCACCACCTTCGAGATGTACAAGCCGGACAAGTTCGGTGACACCTTCTGGTTCATCGACCACTACTTCAACAGCACCGATGCGTCCCAGAAGCTGCTCGCCAACAGCGGCCCGGCCAACGGCAGCTACTTCGAGATCGAAAGGGGCATCAATTTCTGGGGGGATACCAGCCTGAAGGACCTCAGCGCCCACGTCGAGTATGACGGCCTCATCACCGGAACCGGCTTCAATATGGGCACCTGGTGCTTCGGCGCCAAGTATTTCTTCCACTCTGCGGATTTCTCCAAGACCCTGACCCTGTATGCGATGTACGAGCACTTCAACGGCAACGGCATCTCTTCCGCGGACGTCCCGGTCAAGTTCTCCGCCGTGTGGGGACTGAATGACCTTTTCGGCGTGAAGGGTCTGGTGTTCAAGGGCTTTGCCGATTTCTGGGGGAACAACAACATCTGGGGCGCCGACGCGACCAAGTGGTCCTTCCTGACCGAACCCCAGCTCTGGTTCAACCTGGGCTCCACCTTCGACAACCACCTGGACATCGGCGGCGAGGTCGAGATCTCCTGCAATTTCGTTTCCAAGGGTTTCCTGGTGAACCCCGCCGCCGGTCTCCGTTGGACCTTCTAAACGCTGACGGGATATGAAACCGTTTTTTGAAAAGGCTTTTGGCTTTGACAGCCAGAAACATACGGTCCGTACCGAGATTCTTGCGGGTCTGACCACCTTCCTGACGATGGCCTATATCCTGGCCGTCAACCCGAACATCTTCAGCGCCCTCGACATGCCGCGCGGCTCCGTCTTCACGGCGACCGCCCTCGCGGCCCTCATCGGCACGCTCGTGATGGCGCTCTACGCCAAGAAGCCGTTCGCCCTTGCCCCGGGCATGGGCCTCAATGCCTTCTTCGTGTTCACCGTCTGCCTCGGCATGGGCCACAGCTGGCAGTTCGCGCTGACCGCCGTGTTCCTCGAGGGTATCATCTTCATCATCCTGACGCTCACCAAGGTGCGCTCCTGGATCCTGAACGCGATTCCGCTCTCGCTCAAGCATGCGATCGGCGCGGGCATCGGCCTGTTCATCGCCTTCATCGGCCTGCAGAACGCCGGTATCATCGCCAACAACGACGCGACCCTCGTCGGCCTCGGTGACATCACCCACGGCACGGCCCTCCTCGCCGTCATCGGCATCGTCATCACCGGCGCGCTCGTGATCCTGAAGGTCCGCGGCAGCATCCTCATCGGCATCCTCGCGACGGCCATCATCGGCCTGTTCATCAAGGATCCGGCCTCCGGCGAGGCGATCACCAAGTTCTCCGGCGTCGTGTCCGCCCCGGACAGCGTGGCCCCGATCTTCTGCAAGTTCGAGTGGAGCAGCATCCTGAGTTGGGACATGCTCGCGGTGGTCTTCACCTTCCTGTTCATCGACATGTTCGACACGATGGGCACCGTCATCGGCGTTTCCCAGAAGGCCGGCATGGTGGATGAGCAGGGCAATGTGGACGGCATCGACAAGATGTTCATGGCCGACTCCATCGCCACGGTCGTCGGCGCCTGCCTCGGCACCTCCACCACAACGACTTATGTAGAAAGCGCTTCCGGCGTCGGCGACGGCGGCCGTACCGGCCTCACGGCCTTCACGGTGGCCGGCCTCTTCGCCCTGGCCCTGTTCTTCTCCCCGATCTTCCTCGCCATCCCCGGCGCCGCCACGGCCCCCGCGCTCGTGATCGTTGGCGTGATGATGATGGCCCCGGTCGCCAAGGTCGACTGGGAGGACTTCTCCGAGAGCATTCCGGCGTTCCTCACCGTCCTGCTGATGCCCGTCGCCTATTCCATCTCCGACGGCATCCTGATCGGCGTGATCGCCTACGTCCTCCTGAACGCCTGCGCCGGCAAGTTCAAGAAGATTTCGCCGACGATGTGGGTCCTCGCGGTCCTGTTCGTGCTGAAGTACATCTTTATCTAACGGGGCACTCACGCTCCGACATCTGAACGGGGCTTACGCTCCAACGCTGCGGAACAGGGTTCAAACCTCATAAAAATTCGGTTTGAACCCTGTTCCTCCGCTTTCTCCGCTTGTACTGCATCCTCCGTTAGCGCCATTTGGGCTGGAGGAAATGCCGGGCGTTTATTGTAAGTGACGGAGACGTCCCATTTTTTGGCAGGTTACCGTCAAAAAGGGCGTATTTTGAAGGAGACGTCCCAAAAAATGGGACGTCTCCTGCAGTGTCGTTTCTCGGGGCCGCTAACGCAGGAAGGCGCCCTCGGCGCGGAGTTCGTCGCGGAGGCGCGCCACGTCGATGGCGCGGGGCGGGAGGCCGGTTTCGGCCGCGATGGACGCGGCCTTTCCGGCGGCCTCGCCGATGCACATCGCCGGGCCCATGACGCGGACGGAGGCCAGCGCCAGGTGGGTGGCCGAGATGCAGCGGCCGGCGCAGAGGAGGCCGTCCACCTGCTGCGGGACGAGGCAGCGGTACGGGATGTCGTAGCAGTCCGGGCACCACATCAGGGTGCAGTCGCCGCCGACGGGATGGTGGAGGTCCACCGGGTAGGCGGCCACGCCGATGGCGTCGTCGAAGCGGGCGCAGTCGAAGATATCCTGCTCTGTCAGGACATATTCCCCGATGATGCGCCGGGTTTCGCGGATGCCCATGAAGGGCGCGACGCGGTCCACGTAGGCGTTTTCGAAGCCGGGGATGTAGGCCTTCAGGTAGCGGGCGATCTCTTCGTTCTGCCGGATGCAGACCTCTTCGCCGCGCGTGTACTGTTCCGGATCGGTGGCGTCGATGCCGTTGACGCGGGACATGTTGACCCACCACTCGTCCGGGGCCATGCCCGTCATGAAGATGGTCCGTTCGACCGGGATGTGGAATCCCGCCTCCCGGGCCTGCCGGATCTGGTTGCGGAAGCCGACCATGGTGCAGTTGTCGTCCGCGCGGAAGAATTCGTTGGGAATGAAGTCGATGTCGTAGATTTCCGGATGGTCGGCGACGGCGTCGCGGAGCTTCCGCGAATCGACCCCGCGCATGGAGAACATCAGGGTCGGGGGCTGGGCAATGCCCTTCTCATTGCCGTAGGCCATCGGCGCACCGGCGCGGAACGCCACGTCGCCGTCGCCCGTGCAGTCGACGACGACCTTGGCGAGGATCGCCTCGCGGCCCTTCTTCGACTCGATGATGACGCCCTTGACGGCATTGCCCTCTTTAATGACATCCACGAACATGACGTACATAAGTACCTTGACCCCACATTCTTCCATGATTTCCCAGGCGAGGCGCTTCGTGCCTTCCGGGTCGATCATCGTGAGGCTCACGTGCAGGGGGCAGGCGCGGTGATGGGTCGCCTGTCCGCGGGCGCGGAGGCGCTCGACAAACTGCAGGGGAAGGCCCTTGATGACCTCGTTGCCCTTCCGGCCGAGGAAGCCGAGCAGCGGCAGGCCCTGGGTCATGTTGCCGCCGAGGGAGCCGCGGTTCTCGATGAGCATGACGTCGAGGCCCTTGCCGGAGGCGGCCTGGGCGGCCATCAGGCCGGCAGGACCGCCGCCGACGACGAGCACATCGACGGAAGCCCGCACGGGAATCTCCCGCGCGGGCTCGTGAACAAACTGTGCCATAGGCTTATCCGAGGAAGGCGCCATTTGCGAGCAGGTCTTTTTGGACGGCCTTGACATCGACGTCTGCGACGGCGACGCCCTCGTCGAGGGCGATGCGCGCGGCGGTGCCGGCAGCCTGGCCGAGGGCCATGCAGGTGGACATCACGCGAGTGCCCGCCATGGCTTCATGCGTGAAGGAAGAGCAGCGCCCGGCGACGAGCAGCCCGCCGACCTTCTCGGGAACGAGGCAGCGGTACGGGATGTCGTGGTTGTCCTTGGCGAAGAGCATCGTGCAGTCGCTGCCGGTCGAGTGGTGAATGTCCACCGGATAGCCGGCGACGGTGACGACGTCGTCGAAACGGCGGCTCTCCAGGATGTCCTCGGCGGTCAGCACGTACTTGCCGACCATGACGCGGCTTTCGCGGATGCCCAGGAACGGAGCGACCTTCTCGACCTCAAGGTCCTTGAAGCCAGGAACATAGCGGCGCAGGTACGCGTTAATCCGGTACATCTGCCGGCGCGCCTCGATCTCGCCGAAGGTGTAGCTCTCCGGTTTGGTCGAATCGACGCCGCTGACGCGGGACATGTTGACCCAGATCTGGTCGTCCTTGAGGCCCGTGATGAGGATCGTGCGGGCGACGGGGATGTCCAGGCCGTCCTTGTTGGCCTGGTTGATCTGGTTGCGGAGGCCGACGGTGATGAAGTAACGCCTGGCGAACTGCTCCGGCGGCATGACGTCCATGTCGAAGACGTCGCGGTGGTTGACGAGCGCGTCGCGGAAGGCGGCCATGTCCACTTTCCGGACGGAATACATCAGGGTCGGGGGCTGCATGCCGCCGTCCTTGTCGCCCTTGTGCATCTCGACGCCGGCGCGGGTGGCGACGTCGCCGTCTCCCGTGCAGTCGATAACGGTCTTGGCGAAGATGACTTCGCGGCCGGCCTTGGATTCGATGATGACGCCCCTGACGGTATCGCCGTCCTTGATGACATCGGAGCAGAAGACATACATAAGCACCTCTACACCAACCTCTTCCATCATCTCAAGCGCGACGGTCTTGACCTCTTCCGGATCGATGATCGTCAGGCTCATGTGGTTCTTGCAGGGCACGTGCGGGCCGGCGGCGCCGCGGGCGGCGAGCCGGTCGATCAGTTCCTGCGCAAATCCCTTGACGCACTGCTTGCCGTTGACATCCAGGTAGGCGAGGATGGGCAGGCCGAGGGTCAGGTTGCCGCCGAGATAGCCGCGGCTTTCCAGGAGCATCACCTTGCGTCCGTTCCCGGCGGCCGCCTTGGCGGCCATGATGCCGGAAGGACCGCCGCCGACGACGAGGATGTCCACCTCGGCGCGTACCGGAAGTTCCCGGGCGGGTTCGTGCCAGGTCCTCATTTCTCGATCTGTTTGAAATAGCGGTAGGTATTGACCTTCAGCTCGCCGGCGGCCAGGTCGTCGACAACGATGGTGCCGCAGGGGTGGTCCTGCAGGGCGGAGAGGGTCACGACGTGCGTGAGCGGCCCCTCGACGGCCTGCGCGATGGCACGGGCCTTCTTGTGGCCGAACGCGAGGATCAGCACCTCGGCGGCGCTGAGGACAGTGGCGACACCCACGGACATCGCCTGCTTCGGGACCTTGTTGATGTCGCCCTCGAAGAAGCGGGAGTTCACCAGGAGCGTGTCGTAGGTGAGGTCCATGACGCGGGTGCGGGACTTCAGGGAGGAGAACGGTTCGTTGAAGGCGAGGTGGCCGTCTTCGCCGACGCCGCCGAGGAAGAGGTCGATGCCGCCCGCCGCCACGATGGCGGCCTCGTAGGCCTCGCACTCGGCCTTCAGGTCGGGGGCGTTGCCGTCGAGGAGGTGGATGTTCTTCCGCGGGATGTCGATGTGGTTGAACAGGTACTTGTCCATGAAGCTGTGGTAGCTTTCCGGGTGCTCGACCGGCAGGCCGACGTATTCGTCCATGTTGAAGGTGACGACGTTCCGGAAGGAAAGCTCGCCGGCCTTGTACATGCGGATCAGCTCGGCGTAGGTCTCGATCGGGGTGGAGCCGGTCGCGAGGCCGAGGACGAAGGGTTCGGCGGTCCGGGCGGCTTTCGCACGGATCGCATCCGCGATGTGGCGGGCGGCCCACAGGGACGCCTCATGCTGGTTGTCTCTGATAATGACGTTCATATGCTTTCGGTTCAATAAAGTTTCAGGAATACCTCGATGGCCTGGTATTCGGCCATGCCGAGCTGGTCATACAGCCTGGCGGTGTTCTGCGTGCGCTCTTCGGCGCGCTGCCAGAACTCGCGCGGGTCATCCCCGGGGAAGGGGACGATGTCCTTCTGCGACAGGTGGCGGAAGATGGCGTGGCGCTTCTTGATCAGCTCGTCCGGACTCAGCGGGACGGCCATGTCCACGCGGCCGAGCTCCCATTCCATCCAGGCGCCGCGGTAGAGCCAGACATGGGTGCCGGACAGCCACTCGGCGCCCTCTTCCTTCAGCTGCTCAATCGCTTCCATCGCCGCCTCCGTGCAGACGCGGTGGGTCCCGTGCGGGTCCGCGAGGTCGCCGGCCATGAAGATCATGTGCGGCTTCAGCTGCGCGATGAGGGCCTTGATGATGTCGATGTCGGCCTGGGTGCGCGGATTCTTCTTCACACCGCCGGATTCATAGAAAGGGAGGTTGAGGAAGTGGGCGTTGCTGTTGTCGTCCAGCCCGAAGGAGCGGACGGCCCCGCGGGCCTCGCTGCGGCGGATGGCGCCCTTGATGTCCAGGAGCTCCCGCGGTTCCGGCTCGCCGGGGACCTTGCTGTCGATGAGGGCCTTCACCTCGGCGAAACGGTCGCCGAAGCCGAGCTGGGCGGCGCAGTCCATGTGCTGGAGCACGACGTCGTCGTGGACCGCCACGTTGCCGGAGGTCTCGTAGGCGACATGGACGTTGTGGCCCTGGGTGGCCAGGCGGATGAAGGTGCCGCCCATCGAGATGACGTCGTCGTCCGGGTGGGGCGAGAAGATCAGGACGGTCTTGGGATAGGGCGTGGCGGCGACGGGACGGGTCGAATCGTCCGCATTCGGCTTGCCGCCGGGCCAGCCGGTAATCGTATGCTGGAGGTCGTTGAAGACCTCGATGTTGATCTTGTCATAGGGGCCGAACTTCTCGAGCAGCTCGCTCAGCGAGTTGTCGAGATAGTCCTTCTCCGTGAGCTTGAGGATCGGCTTCCCGACCGTCTGGCAGAGCCACACGACGGCCTTGCGGATGAACTTCGGGGTCCAGTCGCAGGGGCCGACGAGCCAGGGCGCTGTGACGCGGGTGAGGAGGCTGCCGGCGGTCTCGTCCACGTAGAAGGTGATGTCCTCGTGGCGCTGCAGGAGGGAGGCCGGGCAGGCCAGGTCGACCTCGCCCTCGGCGATGGCCTTGACGGCCGCCGCCTTGTCCTCGCCCCAGGCCATCAGGATGACCTTCCTGGCGCTGAGCATCGTGGAAATACCGATCGTGATCGCGCTTTCCGGGGTCGCGGCGATGTCGTGGTTGAAATTGCGGGACTGGCGTTTGCGGGAGCGGTAGGAGAGGCGCACCGTCCGGGTGCGGCTCTTCTCCGTGCTGCCGGCCTCGTTGAAGCCGACCTGGCCCTGCTCGCCGATGCCGATGACCAGCAGGTCCATCCCGCGGGCGATCTTGTCGAATTCCGCGCAGTAGGCGGAGACGCGCTCCTGCGGGACCGTGCCGTCCGGGATGTGGATATGTTCCTTGGGGATGTCGATCCGGTCGAGGAAGGCCTCATGGAGGCGGTAATTGCGGCTCTGGTGCTCATCCTTGCTGGAAGGATAGTACTCGTCGATGGACACGATCTCCACGTTCCGGAAGGAGACTTCACCGGCGGCGTTCCGCCGGGCGAGTTCGTGGTAGAGGGAGACGGGGGTGATGCCGGTCGTGAGGCCGAGTTTGAAGGGGCGGTCCGCAGGGGCCTCGTTGATGGCCTTGACCACCAGGTCGGCGATCCGGCGGGAGGCGTCGCGGGATTCCGGGAGGATCTCCGTCCAGATCTTTTCGTAGCTGTGTAGGATACCGAGCGGGAGGCCCTTTTCGATCAGGCCGCCCTCGTAGGGAAGGGTGAAATGCTTCATCGTCCGGTAATTACAGTTGATTGTCAGCGAGTTTGAAGGTGTTGCCCTGCGACATGTCGCCGGTGGTCATGCCCTTTTTCAGCCAGCGCATCCGCTGGGCGGCGGTGCCGTGGGTGAAGGACTCCTCGACGGCGTAGCCCTGGGACTTTTTCTGGAGATAGTCGTCGCCGATGACCGAGGCGCAGTTGATGGCCTCCTGGAGGTCGCCGTCATCGAGGGAGCCGAACATGGAGCCCTCGTAGTGGGCCCATACGCCGGCATAGAAGTCGGCCTGGAGTTCGATGCGGACGCTCATCCGGTTGGCGTCGGTCTTCGACATCCGGGCCATCTGGCTGTGGGCCTGGCCGAGGGTGCCGACGAGGTTCTGGACATGGTGCCCGACCTCGTGGGCGATGACGTAGGCATAGGCGAAGTCGCCGTCGGCGCCGAGGGAGCGTTTCATGGTCGAGAAGAAACTCAGGTCGATGTAAAGATTCTCATCCGCGGAGCAGTAGAACGGGCCCATCGCGGCCTGGCCGGTGCCGCAGCCGGTCGCCGTCGCGTTCGTGTAGAGCACGAGGGTCGGATTGCGGTAGGTGCCGATGCCGTTCTGCTTGAAATAGGAGGACCAGACGTCCTCCGTGCTGGCGAGGATCTGGCGGGAGAATTTGGCCAGGGCCTCCTCCTCGGGGGTGAATTCCCGGTTCTCCGTGGTCACGGTACCGGCGCCCAGGCCGCCGACGTTCTGGACATTCTGGATGACATCGCCGATGTTGCCGCCCATCAGGAGGGTGATCAGTCCGACGACGAGGATGCCGCCGAGGCCGAGACCCGCGGCCGTGCCGCCGCTCATCCTCCTGCGGTCTTCAACATTCGCGCTTTCGCGCCTTCCGTCGAGTTTCATTTCTTATGTGCTTATAATCAACTTACAAATATAATAAAAAATGCTGTCAGCGGATGCCGTAACGGCGGAGAATCCGCAGGACCTGCCTTTCGATGGACAGCGCCCAGACCCCGTAGCCGTGATCGGACGGATGGATGCCGTCCACAGAGGTCTCGTGGTCCTTTTCGGTGGCGTTGGGATGGATGTAATAGACGTCCTTGTAGCGCTTGCAGGCGATGGCCATCAGGCTGTCGGCCACGTCGATGCGCCCCTGCTCGGCCCGTTCGGCACCCTTGTCGAAATTGCGTCCCTCCCGGTAGATGGTGCGCTGGAAGATCAGCGGCACGCCGGGATGGGCGGCCTGGAGCCGCTCGATGAAGGGGAAGAGGCGCTCCCGGATCTCGGCGATGCTGGGATTGGAGAAGGTGTCAAAGATAAAGGCTTCTGCATCAACTGCTTCCAGCGCCTGGAGGGAATAGGGCTGCATCTTGCACTGGCCGCTCATCCCGAGGCTCAGGAGCTGGATGCCGGTATGGCGGGCGAACTGGGCCGGGTAGGTCATGCCCGCGCGGCTGCAGGAGACGCCGTGGGTGTAGCTGGAGCCGTAGATGGCGACGCGGTGGCGGAAGGGGACGGGAATCGCTTCGATGACGGCACCTTCCTCCACGCCGATTTCCAGGCCGCGGAGTTCGCTGTAGAGCGGCAGGTAGAGGAGGCATTCGTGCATGGTCCCGTCCATGTTCTGGACGATGGGGACGGACTTGTCGGGGGCGTCATCGGCGACGCAGGCCCCCGCCCAGCACCATTTGCCGTTTTCCCGGATATACAGGTCATATCCCCGCGGGGCGAAGGCGGCCGCAAAGACACCGAAACGCCGGAATCCGTAGTCGGTCAGGATCCGGATGTTTTTGGAGTTTGTCTTGAATGCGACGGAAAGGCCGGACGCTTCGGTCGCCTGGAGATAATCCATATGCTCCAGTCCCGGATAACGCAGCGTGTCCATACGGTGGTACGGGTTCGGGGTGTCGGGGAAGAGGTTGCCGACAAGGGTGAGATCCTTGGCTTCGGTGTAATGGACGGAAGGGGTCTGCGCAAGGACGCTCAACTGGACCAGGACCGCCGCGAAGGCGGTGAAAAGGAAGGATGGTTTCATGGTCGTCAAAATTTCCCCTAAACTACGAAATATTAACGAAACACACAAAAAAACGGCCCGGAGTTCGCTCTCCGGACCGTCTCATCCTGTCTCCTGACCGGCGGGATGCCGGCCGGAAGATTATTCTTCGGGCTTGAGGGTCGAGTAGACGTTGGTGACGTCTTCATCGTCCTCCAGGAGTCCGGTCAGCTTCTCGAGGGTGGCGCGCTGGTCGGCGGTGACTTCCTTGAGATCCACGTTCGGAATCCGCTCGAAACCGCCGGAGATCAGGTCGTAACCGTTCTCTTCGATGTATTTCTGGATCTGGCCGTAGGCGGAATAGTCGCCGTAGATGCAGATCTCGACCGTTACGTTCTCGTCCTCATCCTCGACTTCCTGCTTGAAAACTTCCTCGGCTCCGAAATCGATGAGTTCAAGTTCGAGCTCTTCGACGTCGATCGGCTTGGCGGGATCCTCCTTGATGCGGAAGACGCACTTGTGGTCGAACATGAAGGCG
>JAEEGG010005020.1_pt1 | contig 31751 bp, 23 predicted proteins | sample 9134161 | NCBI WGS metagenome assembly JAEEGG01 (sample SAMN16246543, study PRJNA631951) | gut metagenome | biome: gut microbiome; feature: rumen; material: CR-attached | host: Bos | place: Iran: Karaj | collected 2018-10
GGGTTTTTAGAGATAATTGTCTCCATTCCTGTTCTAACTGAGTCATGGTGATAAAGTTATCTGGATCATCAGTTGCTTTATCGATTTTTTCGATAAATTGATCTAATTCATCGCTCAAGTCTTGTTTAGCCTTTATGGCTGCTTTTTTTAGCTCGTCAGATTTCACGGTTAATCTCCTAAACTTAGGAGATTATATCACCTATGCTAAAAACCCACAATTTATAGGTACACTCCTCCTTTTCTCCTCTATATTTTTCTCTTTTGTCCTCTCATCGAGATCTGCCGTCTCCCGCAGATATTTAATTCGATTAAAAATGACGGTCTGTTCCTGTGTTCATTGATTACCACAAGATCTGCTCTTTCCCTGGTTTTTCTGCCGTTTATTCTGATCACATACTCCACATATGAACAGCAATGTCTCAGATTAGTCAGCAGAACCTCTCCTGCCAGGGATACGATCACCCGTTCATTCACATCGCTTTCATTATCCGGAAGAACACCTGTTATGATTTCATCAAGGTAACTGATAAACGGAGTTATATCCCCGGTTCTCTCCAGACGACTCAGATTTCTGAAATCACCTGTCAGAACACCCTTTCTGAAAAACAGAGAGAGATAGTATTCCATGAACATCTTCCTGTAACTCAGATTCGGTACTCTGAAAACAGTTTCCTCATTTTCTTCATCATAGAAGAATGTCAGATAGCCGAGATAAAACAGCATGGATACACCTTCTCTGAAGTTGTATTTCCTTTTTCTGTTTATGTTGAGATTTTCCGCAAGAGTTCCATGAATATATCCGTCGATGTTATCCTCCGCAGTCCTTGCAATGTATCTGATGATTTTTATGCGATCCTCTTCATTTATCAGATCCATCAGCATGGAGAATTTATCAACATCAGTATTTACGTTGAAATCCCCGTACTCACTGGTAAGTTCCCGCTCCGCCAGAACTCTGCTCAGATAGTTGATACACATGGAGGAGTTGTAGAGATGATTTTCACTCTTCCTGCAAAATGTATAGCCGTCAAAATACAGTTTCATCCTGCCAATCAATTCATCTGTCGTAAAACTTCCTTCAAACTGACTCATGTCTACTGTCTGACGGATAAGTTCACGCAGTTCATTCTCCGTAAATCCCGCCATTTCATGAAAATACGGATCCCAGGATATATTAACGGCATTGAATCCGGTCGTCAGAGAGCTGAGCACTATTGAGGAAACACCGGTTACGAAAAATCTTCCGATGGCGGACTGTGAACTGCCGGACAGGGCCTTAAGTTTTGCATAGAAATTTTTGACAAATCCCTCGGCTGAAGTCATAGATTTGAAGAGTTCAACATCTGTAGCCAGTACATCATTGGCAAAGTTGTCGTATTCATCGATAACAACAAAGATCTGATCTGTTTTCCGTGGCCGTTTTACAATAAACGAAGTAACAAGCTCTTCAAGAAGCGATGCAGAGCTGACTGAATTTTCATTTACTGTCAGATTTAACGAGCTGTATTTTGAACAGAAAACCTCCAGCTGATTTTTAACCGTCTCGAAAAAGTTTTTTTCAAGATGTGCAGAGTCAATACCGGAAAAGTCAAACCTGAGAATGTAATAGGAATTTCTTTGTTCAGTCGGATTTTTTCCTATGTCTGTACCGCCGAACAGACGTTCAAAATCTCCGACGGTATCAATATCATAGTACTCTGACAGGACATCAGTAAAAAGAGTTTTGCCAAATCTTCTGGGACGGAGAAAAAGAGGAACCTTGACATGCTGTTCCTCCAGTTTTCTTATAAACATGGTTTTGTCTACAAACGCCAGATTGCTGAAAACAATCTCTCTGTAGCAGCTTATCTGATTAGGTAACAGTTTCATGTTCATCATTATTCCCTTTAAACTCCGCTCCGGAAGTCGGATTATGCGAAAATCAGCCTTTCAGATCAGCAGAATGCGCCGCCGTCAGAATTTCCGCCGCGATACACGAACTCTACCCGGCTTGTAAGCTTAAGCACAAGTTCGTAGGGAATTGTTCCTACCTTTCCGGCAATTATTTCAACAGGAAGATGTTCACCCCACAGTTCCACTTCGTCGCCGACACAGTCTTCTGAATCCGGCCCAAGATCAACAAACATCATGTCCATGCATACATGTCCGGCAGTATATGCAAATCTGCCGTTAATCCAGATCGGAGTGCCGTTCGGCGTCTGCCGCGGATAACCGTCTCCGTAGCCCATGGCAACAATACCAAGAGTTGTGTCCCGCTCTGCCTCGTAGGATATGCCGTAGCCCACCTTTTCACCCTTTCTGAGCCGGCGGACCGCTATCAGATTGCTGGTGAGAGTCATTACCGGTCTCAGGCCGAGATCCTTACCCGTGCGATCCTCATAAGGTGAAACACCGTAAAGAATAATCCCGGGTCTTACCCAGTCGGTACGGGATTCCGGCCAGGAAAATATACCAGCTGAATTGGCCAGAGCGGTATGCATGCCCGGGTGAGCATGCTCAAAGTCTCTGAAAATTCTGATCTGTCTTTCAGTGTAATCACTCTTTTCTGGTTCATCAGCCGTACACAGATGAGATATCAGTCCGAAGGGCTTCGCAATATTGCCGCAGGACATCATGCGGTTATAAAACTCATCCGCCTCATCCGGTCCAACTCCGAGACGGTGCATGCCGGTATCCAGTTTCAGCCAGCATTTTACAGGTGAAGGGATTTCCGCCCGCTCCACCTGCTCCAGCAGCTGAAAGCTGTGAAGAGCCACCTCAAAATTATTGGCTACTATTACAGGAATATCGGCCTCATTGAAAAAGCCCTCCAGCAGAATAATCGGCTTTACAATTCCGGCACTGCGAAGACTCAGTGCCTCCTCTATGCGGGCAACAGCATAGGCCTCCACATGACTGCTCAGGGTTTTGGCTATCTGAACAAGACCGTGCCCATAGGCGTTTGCCTTAACCACGGCAACAATTTTAGATCCGTTCAGTTTGCTCTTTATCACACCTATGTTGTGAATTAAGGCATCCAGATTAATTATCGATTTTACAGACTGCATACAGACTCCATGCAAAAAACTTGTGGCAGCAAGTGGAATTTACTGCGGCGTGCCGCCATACTTGCCTACATCAGAAGGACGGGGCTGAACCTCAGGAGAATCATAATTACTGGCATAATTTGAAAAGCGGGAATATTCACTTTCAAAAATCAGTTCAACAGTTCCTGTCGGTCCGTTACGCTGTTTTCCAATAATAACCTCCGCAATACCCTTTTTTTTGCTGTCCTTGTGATAGTATTCATCACGATATATGAACATAATCAGATCCGCATCCTGCTCTATGGCTCCGGATTCTCTCAAATCAGAATTTTGCGGATGCTTGTCAGGTCGATTTTCCAGATTTCGACTGAGCTGGGCAAGAGCTATCACCGGTATTTTTAATTCCATGGCCAGCTGCTTAAGTGAGCGGGATATTTCAGAAACCTCATGAAGTTTGTCTGTTCCATATCCGGGAATTGACATGTGCTGGAGGTAATCTATCAAAATCATGCTTATCCCGCCGTAGTTCTTGCTTATGGCTTTTGCCCTTACCCTCACATCACTTGGGGAAAGGCCTGTCTGATCATCAATAAAAAGCATATTCATGCGATCAGGCTGTTTTATCACACTCACCGCCCTGCTGAGCTTGGCCAGTTCCTCACCTGTAAGCTGCTCTCCCTTGCTCAGCCTCTGCAGTTTGATATCGGACAGTGAACTTAACATTCTGAGAACAATCTGCCACGCCGGCATTTCAAGAGAGAAAACAACAACAGGTTTGTGGTTATTCGGATCAAGAAAGGCATTTTCCACAAAATTCATGCCCAGGGTTGTTTTGCCCATGGAAGGCCGGGCGGCAAGAACAATCATTTCACCGGGATGAAATCCGCTGGTTTTTTCATCAAGTGCATGAAAACCGGAAGGTATGCCTGTTATACCATTGCCTCCGTTCATTCGAAGTTTCATATTTTCCTGAATATGATTCATGGTTTCCATTACTATATCCTTAATAGGTCTAGGTCCCACAGAATCATTGTTCAGAGAATTTTCAGAAATCTCGAAAAAGGAATTCTCCGCCTTGTGAAGAATTTCATCACCCGTTACACCTTTGTTTTCATAAACAAAATCGGACAAACTGCGACAGCAGTCCAGAACCTGCCGCTTGACTGAACGATCCTTGACGACACTGGCATAGCTGCTCACGGAAGCTGATGACGGAACAAGATCCGCAAGTGCCGTAATGTATTCCTGACCGCCAACCTTTTCAAGAAGATCTGCAGAATCAAGTTCAGACTGCAGCGTGATCAGATCAATATTTTTTCTTGATGCTGCAATTCTCTCACAGGCCTCAAAAATAGCCTGGTGAGGAAAGTCGTAGAAATCCTCCTTGCGAATAGTACCGGCGACCTGATCCCAGGCATTATTATCAAGAAGCAGACAACCGAGCAACGACTGTTCAGCCTTATAGTCATGGGGAATCTCCCTGCTCTGACCCGGAGCATAGTATGATTTGGAACCCGAAGGATATTTTGAAGTATCAACCTTTGACATAAACAAAAACTAATTCCCAAAAATTCTGAATTTGCCACAAGTTCTGAAAAACGATTCAAAACTATAAAAAAACGCTGCTGAAAAGTCTGAACAGTGCAGTCTCAGACGTCAGACTTGTTACAGATCCTGGATTCTGCTCATTCCGGTTTTCACAGGGAAAAATCACCGTTCTGAAAAAAAAATCATCATACCGGCAGGAGGAATCAGGCATCAAACAAAACGCATACGTTCAGCTTTATAAGACAGAAAAGAAAGTACCGGAGTCCGGCATAAACAGGGGATTCTTTCATTCTTCTGATACAAACCGGATACAGTCAGCTCCATGAAAGCAGAGCGGCCGGTAAAAATCAGCAAGGAAAACCCAGGTAGTTATTTTAAACGAAACCGGGAAAAACTTCACAGCTGTCGTTACTGAATGATGATTATCCTCCCAAAGATAATCCGGTTCAGGATAAAACTCAAACATGACTGAAGGTGCAGGCTGTACATAACGGTTTATTCAACTCATACTCTCAGCTGCAACAGCTGTTGATGTTGCAACTTCAAACGTTCATTTCAACGTAAAACGACTTAAACCATGCGCTTTCAGTACCGCTCAGCAGCCGGAAGAAACCGGACAATAAACCGGATAACCTGACACGGATCTTAAACCTAAAAAACAGATTAAATTCCGCGGTTAAATCCAATTTTGATATAATTGCACAAATTGCAGATATAGATCACGAAATGTGCCGTACTTGAATTTTTCGCTTCACATTTTCTTTAATTCAGATCCTGAATTAATGTCATGTATCCGTAAATTGCAGAAAAAGAGTATTCATACGGCAAAGACTGAAAACATCTGATCTCATAAGTATTTACATTATTGAATTTTTATCTAGGAGTAAGGAATGGCGGCTAGTTATAAAGTGGCAGTTTTGCCAGGAGACGGTATCGGACCTGAGGTAATGGAAGAAGCCATCAGGGTGCTTAATGCAGTAGAACAGAAATTTGGTTTAAAATTTGAACTGTCAAAACATGATGTCGGCGGCATTGCCATCGACAACCACGGAACTCCGCTTCCGGAGAGCACACTGAAAGCCTGCGAGGAAAGCGATGCCATTCTGTTCGGCTCTGTAGGAGGTCCGAAATGGGATCATCTTCCTCCTGCCGAACGCCCCGAAAGAGGTGCTCTTCTGCCGCTTCGCTCTCATTTCAAGCTCTTCTCAAATCTGCGTCCTGCCAAAATCTACCAGGGGCTCAACTGTCTTTCACCGCTGAGAGAGGACATCGCCAACAGAGGCTTTGACATGGTAGTCGTAAGAGAACTGACCGGAGGAATTTATTTCGGTCAGCCTAAGGGACGCGAGGGAAGCGGAAGCACTGAAAAGGCATATGACACGGAGATTTACCACAAATTTGAAATCGAAAGAATTGCGGTAAATGCATTTGAGGCTGCCATGCTCAGAAAGAAAAAAGTAACTTCCGTTGACAAGGCAAATGTTCTGCAGAGTTCTATTCTGTGGCGTGAAACTGTTGCCGAAGTTGCAAAGAAATACCCTGAGGTTACTCTGGAAAACATTTACATAGATAATGCAACAATGCAGCTCATCAAGGATCCTGCCCAGTTTGACATTCTGCTCTGCTCCAATATGTTCGGTGACATTCTGTCTGATGAATGTGCAATGATCACCGGATCCATGGGAATGCTGCCTTCAGCAAGCTTAAGCGAGGACGGTTTCGGTCTATACGAGCCTGCCGGCGGCTCAGCTCCGGATATTGCAGGAAAGAACATTGCAAATCCTGTCGCACAGATCCTTTCTGCCGCACTCATGCTCCGTTATTCCTTTAAACAGGAGGAGGCTGCCCGCTGCATTGAAAAGGCTGTAGAAAAGGCTCTGGCGGAAGGTGCACGCACCGGCGATCTGTCCGGTGCCTCTTCCGAAGCAAAAATCCTGAGCACCAGAGAAATGGGCGATGTCATAGTTAAGAATATTCTTGAGGCTTAAAATGGGAAAGACACTCTATCAGAAACTTTATGATTCACACATAGTTCTGGAAGCTCCCGGTGAACTTCCGATTATCTACATTGATCGTCATCTGATGCATGAGGTTACCAGTCCCCAGGCATTTGACGGACTGAGACAGAACGGCAGAAATGTAAGACATCCGGAAAAAACCTGGGCAACAATGGATCACAATGTATCAACCCATTCTGATTCCATAGAAGCCTGCAGCGAACTCGGAAAAATTCAGATGGAAACACTGAAGAAAAACTGCGAGGAATACAGGATCCCGCTGTTCGGTCTCGGTAATTCTCATCAGGGCATTATTCATGTCATGGGACCGGAAATCGGCGCCACAATTCCGGGAGCAACCATGATCTGCGGTGATTCCCACACTGCGACTCACGGAGCTTTTGGTGCACTGGCCTTTGGTGTAGGCACATCCGAAGTGGAGCACGTTCTTGCAACCCAGACCATAAAGCAGGCAAGACTCAAAAGCATGAAGATTAACGTTACAGGAAAGCTTCAGCCCGGTGTCTATCCCAAGGATGTGATACTTGCCATTGCCGCACGTCTCGGAACCGCCGGAGGCACCGGCTATGCGATTGAATTCACAGGTGATGTAATCAGAGACATGAGCATGGAGGGTCGCATGACCGTATGCAATATGGCGATTGAAGTCGGAGCAAAGGTTGGCCTGGTGGCACCTGACGAAACCACAGTAAACTACATCAGAGGAAGGGACTACGCACCAAAAGGTAAAGACTGGGATGAAGCAGTAGCCTACTGGAAAACACTGAATTCCGACAGCGACGCTGAATGGGATGCAACAGTTGAAATTGACGGCAGCGCCATAGAGCCGCAGGTCACATGGGGGACAAACCCGGGTCAGGGAGGATCTGTCAATCAGCCTGTACCGGCACCGGAAGACTTCGATGATGAAATACGCAGTCTCTCCTGTAAAAAAGCTCTTGACTATCAGGGATTAAAAGCCCATACAGATCTGAAAGATGTTCCTGTTGATGCCGTGTTCATCGGTTCATGCACAAACGGACGCATCGAAGATTTCAGAGCGGCTGCCGCAATTCTGAAAGATCGTCACATTGCATCCAACATCAGACTGGCTATAGCCGTTCCGGGATCATGTCAGGTAAAGAAACAGGCAGAAGAAGAAGGTCTTGATAAAATCTTTACGGCTGCAGGTTTTGAATGGAGATATGCAGGATGTTCCATGTGTCTTGCCATGAACGACGACAAGCTTCCTGCCGGAATGCGCTGTGCATCAACCTCAAACAGAAATTTCGAAGGAAGACAGGGTCGGGGATCAAGAACGCACCTTGTAAGTCCGGCCATGGCGGCCGCAGCGGCTGTTGCCGGTCATTTTGTTGATGTCAGAGAAATGCTGTAAAGGAGAAAACTTATATGCAGGAATTTAAACAGCACACCGGTATTGCGGTTCCTCTAAATGTCGCCAATGTTGATACGGATCAGATTATACCTAAGCAGTTTCTCAGTTCTGTTTCCAGACTCGGTTTCGGAAAGCATGTATTCAACGACTGGAGATATCTTGATGAAAGCGGAACCAGGGATAATCCGGATTTCATACTGAATCAGCCAAGATACAAAAATGCAACCATACTTCTGGCCAGAGAAAATTTCGGCAACGGTTCGAGCCGCGAGCATGCCCCGTGGGCTCTTGCAGATTATGGTTTCAGGGCAATAATCGCACCGTCATTTGCGGATATTTTCTACAACAACTCACTGAACAACGGTCTGCTTCTTGTAAAGCTGAAACCGGAAGAGGTGGATGAGCTGTTCAAACTGGTGGAAGCACACGACGGTCAGACAGTCACTGTAGATCTGGAAAATAAAGAAGTCAGAGCGGAAAATCTGGTATTCAAGTTTGATCTGGATGAATTCCGCAGGTACTGCATCATGAACGGTCTTGATAACATCGGACTTACGCTGAAACATGAAACAGAAATAGCTGACTATGAGAAACGAAAGTTTCAGTGGCTGTAGGCAAAATACTGTTTGATCAAACAGAATAGCTGTATAACTCTGACTGCATCAGTTCAGTCTGAACTTTCTACAGCAGATCAGAGAAAGAAAAGGCTGGTTCAAAAAATTGCTGATTCCTTCGTAAATCGAATCGATAATTTTTTAACACAGCCTTAACTTTTGGTGTTTGAAAATTTATAAAACTGTCTGACACCGTTATTTCGAAACTTCAGTTTGTTCATCAGTGATGAGTAACCTGTCCGGTCTGAAATAAACAGTCAGCATCAGACATTCTTAAATCAGTCTTTATGCCTGCAGCAGTGATGTTCATGTTCATCATGGTCGTCGTGATGATGGCAACATCCGTGCCTGTGCTCCTCCTCTTCATGATGGTGACAGCAATGATGCTCATGATCGTTGTCATCATGCTCATGATGATAGCAGCAGCAGTGATGATCATCGTCCTCACACTTGCCGTCAACGTGTACATGACCATGTTCCCTTTCTGAATCTGTAGGTTCACGAACATCCACTATTTCAACCTTGAAGAACAGATCTACACCGGCCAGAGGATGATTACCGTCAACAACAACCTTGTCATCAGTAATTTTTCTGACCAGTACCGGGATCTGTCCCTCTTCTGTCTGAGCAATAAAAGTATCACCAACACTGACCGGATTGTCACCAAACATATCCAGAGACAGCTCTGTCACAAGATTATCGCGATACTCGCCATAGCCATCTTCCGCCTTAACTTCAACATCAAATTTATCACCTGTTTCATGACCGGTTATCGCATTTTCCAGACCGGGAACGAGAAATTCGGTACCGTGCATATACGTAAGGAGATTCTGATCATCTGACTGATCAAGAACATCGCCATCCTTATTGCTGAGAGTGTATCTGATGGTTACAACACTGTAATCAGTAATTTTCATTTCATTTACCTATAAAAAATAAAACGGTAATATAATAACTTGAAATTGTAACTTTTCAAGGTGTAACAATACAGGTGATGAGATTAATCATACATGCACTGCATACATAAAGTTACAAACAACCTTGATACAATCCTGATGAATTAAATATCTGCAACTTTATAGGTCGCAATGTGATACAAATTAACAACTTAGAGTACCTGATTGCAGGTAATGAAATTTTTCATGATGCAAATGCACAAATCAACCCAGGAGAAAAAGTTGGTCTGATCGGAAGAAACGGATGCGGGAAATCAACTCTCCTCTCACTTATAACCCGACAGAATCATCCTGACAACGGCAGTATTTCCGTACCTGCAGATTGGGTAATCGCCACAGTATCTCAGGAAACGCCAGCACTGGATCGGAAAGCCCTGGATTATGTAATAGAGGGAGACCACAGATACACAGAAATACAGAGACAACTTGAAAAGGCGATTAAAGAGAATAATGGAGAAGCAATAGGTCATCTGCACAGTGAGATGGATATAATCGGCGGATATTCAATACGTTCCAGAGCCTCCATAATTTTATCAGGTCTTGGATTTCCAGAAGATGAACATAAAAAAAAGGTAAAAGAGTTCTCCGGAGGATGGCGAATGCGCCTCAATCTGGCACAGGCTCTGATCGTACAGTCAGATCTGCTACTTCTCGACGAACCGACAAATCATCTTGATCTTGACGCCGTTATTTTCCTTGAAAACTTCCTGATCAATTACAAAGGAACTCTTATTGTTATATCCCATGATCGAGAATTTCTGGATCATATAGTCAAAAAAATCATACATATCGATAATAAACAGCTGAACGAATATACTGCAAACTATTCAAAATTCGAAGTTATGAGAATGGAGAAGCGTAGTCAGCAGCAGGCAATGTATGATAAGCAGCAGGCAGCAATCTCCCACATGAGAGAATATGTAGAAAGATTCAGATATAAAGCAACCAAGGCAAAACAGGCTCAAAGCCGTTTAAAAGCACTCGAAAAGATGGATCTTATTGCCGCCGTTCATTCGGATTCTCACTTCACTTTTAAGTTCAGAGATCCTGATTCACTGCCGAATCCACTCGTACAAATGGAAGGCGTGATACTCGGTTATGATGAACACATAGTATTGAACAAGGTGAAACTCAATCTTACATCTGGTGCAAGAATAGGACTTTTAGGAAAAAACGGTGCTGGAAAATCAACACTTATAAAATGTCTGGCAGGTGAACTTGCTCCATTAAAAGGAAAGTATCAGTGCTCCACAGGAGTACAAATTGGATATTTTGCACAGGAACAGCTTGAGCATCTGAGATTGGAAGAATCTGCTCTAAAACATATGCAGCTTTTGGCACCAGTTCTAAGAGAACAGGAACTTAGAAATTTTCTCGGTTCCTTTGCTTTTACCGGAGATAAAGTAAACAATCCTGTTTCTACTTTTTCAGGAGGAGAAAAAGCTCGACTTGCTCTTGCCCTGATCGTATGGCAAAAACCGAATCTTCTCCTTCTTGATGAACCTACCAATCATCTTGATCTTGATATGCGTGAAGCCCTCACACTGGCTCTGCAAAACTACAGTGGTGCTCTGGTTGTGGTATCCCATGATCGTCATCTGCTTAAATCAACTACAGATCTCCTCTACCTTGTTGACAATGGAAAGGTAGATGAATTTAACGGAGATCTTGATGACTATCATAATTATCTGCTGGAAAAACAAAAATCCGAACAGGCAAAACTCAAGGAATGCATAAACGCAAATAAAAAATCTGATATCACCCAACAACCGATATATTCAAGAAATCAGATAAAACAGATGCAGTCAAAGTTCAGAGATGATACCAGGAGTATTAGGAAAAAGATTTCGGAACTGTCAGAAAGACTGGATAAATTGACTGCTGAAGAAGATTGTATCCAGAACCAGCTTTCTGATAACACAATTTACAATGAAGAAAATAAAACCAGATTAAACGATCTGCTCACAAAACGAGGAACATTGCTGCATGAAAAAGAAGAAGTTGAAGAAGAGTGGCTTCTTCTCAGCGAAGAATTTGAAAATAAGCAGAACGAATTTGAATCACTGATTAAGGGAAACAGATAATGCTAAGTTACCTCCACTCCTATCACGCAGGAAATCATGCTGATGTCATAAAACACATAACCCTGATGCTAACTTTAAATTATATGAAAAATAAGGACAAACCCTTTGTTTACATAGATACTCACGCCGGACGGGGATATTATAGTTTAAAAAGCAATGAATCCAACAAAACCGGAGAATATCATCAGGGCATTGAAAAGATTCTAAATACAAATATAGCATTGGATCCAGCCATACAGGACTATCTGAATGTAATTAGGGAAATCAATGCAGAACTCATCAGTAAAGAAAGGAACTCTGCTGATAAAGATTCAAAAAGTAAATCCACAAAGATATTCAGTGAAGATAGCTCGAATGCTGAAAATACTAATAATCATCTGATCTTTTATCCAGGTTCTCCATATATAGCAAAAAAGTTATTGCGTACCCAGGATCAGATGATACTGATGGAACTCCACAATAACGAAATAACCGAATTAAAAAGAAGAACAGACTCAAGAAATGACAAAAGGATTACAATTCATCACCGTGACGGTTTTGAGGGAATCATCGCATTAACTCCACCCAAAATAAAAAGGGGAGTCATTCTTATTGATCCATCATATGAGATTAGTGATGATTACAGCAAAGCAATAAGTAGCGTAGAAAAAGTGCTCCAAAAATGGAACAACGTAACAATAATTCTCTGGTACCCTCATCTTGGCAACAATAAGGACCACTCACTTTACATAAGAGAAAAAGCCAGAAAAATTGAAGTAAAAGAGATTCTCGATGTAAACTTCTGTATTGGCAGTTCTCTTGATGGATTTGAAGGAATGTATGGATCCGGACTTTTAATATTTAATCCTACATACAATCTGTACGAACAGGTAAAACAAGCCGTTAACCAACTGCATACAATCTGCAGTACAAAGAATGCAGTCTTTAATGTTACAAAATTAAGTTAACCATTACAAAATTCTTTCAAAAAATCTAACTTTTGTCTTCAAATTCTCCAACATTTTCTGCAGCTCTGAGATTTTTACAGGTATGTTTTCAGCTATGTCTGAAAAAACAGAAAACTCTCAGAGACTGAGTTAATAATATTGTTCAAAAAAATAAGCCTCTCAGATTAAATGAGAGGCCCATAAAAAATACCTAAAATACAGTTTTAGTTGAAGATATACTGCCAGGATTCAACTCGAGGACAATATTGAGGACCCTGCATGATCTCAACGCCCTGATCGTTTGTCTGAGTTGCAACGTGTACTGTTGTACAGTTAGTCTGGACACCTCCGCGCTTTCTAGGACAATCATTTCCCGTACATGAAGTAGATGAAGAACTTTCAGATTCACCTGTTGCAGATGGTCTTGAATAGGCTGTAGAAGCTTTGGCCATAATCTGCTTGGAGAACAGTTGAGATTCTTCAGCAGTAGAGAAGAAGTAGCCTGTCAACACGTTAATGTCATACATATGACCAACACCGCCACCATAGCATGGATTATCGGTAGGTACCATAGTAGTCATGTAAACATGATGATCCTGAACTGTAGCATCAACAATAACACGTTCACCTGGCTCGTAGTTCATATCAATAACCCAACCTTTATAAATACTTGAGTCATACTCAATGACACTACCTGCATTATCCTTAGGGAGATTTATATTTCTGTAGTTTTTGTACTTTTCTTCAGAAGAATTTAGCGAAACCAGAGAACTCTCGTAAAGTTTATTACGTAAACAGGTTACATTATCACAATCTGCGAGTATGGCCGAAGTACCAACCTTGTACGTAGTATCTTCAATAGCGTAGATACTCTGAACTCCAGTATCAGCCACATCGGCAGATGTCAAATACTTACCTGTACCAACAACAACAACTGGCTTATTCTCAATGTTACCGGCCAAAGAAGGCTTTGTAGTTATAGGTTGAACCGTATATACAGGATCCGAAGGAGTTCCTGTTACCCTTACTGTGGTGTATATACGATTCAAGCTCCACTTATCAGCACCCTTCTTGATCATTGACAGACGGTACACGTTTCCATACAAGTCAGTTGAATACGCATAATCAGGCATATCGTCATGATCCGGATCAAATCCGGCAAGTCTTACATTCATGCCGTTGCTGTAACACCTTCCACTGTTGCTTTCATCCATAAAATTCGAGTAAAGCTGGGTATGGTTAGGATCACGGTTGCAGTCAGGCAGACCCCATACAGGATCAGAATATACAGCCTTCAGAGAACCAGAAAGCGCATTGATCACAGCAATAGAAGAAACACCGTCACCAACTGAAGATCCAGCAGACAGGAATTTGTTATCCGGTGTATAGGTATCTGGAGCAGACGAATTATATCCATTACCAAAAGCACTCAGTAGAACCCTTTTCAAAGAACCGTCAGCTTGTTTTATTCCGTAAGGGAATACATACATCTGAGAATTGAACGTTCCCAATTGATTGAAAGCATGAACAGTTCCATCAGAATGCTCCTCGTTCTTTGAAATTTCCCACTTCATTTTAACCTGATCAACACCAAGATTAATGTTCGTCAAATCAAGTGCATAAATACCTGGGTAAGTCAAACCTCTGGATCCATAGGCATATTTCTGAAGCGAATTACCTACATAAACTTCAAATACATTGATCTCTCCGTCAAGTATGAAGCGGGTCATATCGCCATGCAAAGCTGCCCTTGGCATTTCATACTGAGCCACGTATGGAATAACAGACATAACCTCAGTACCGTCTTCATCCCTGATAATATGAACCATACCATCGTTTGCGGCGAAAACAACATACCGAGTTCCACCTACAGTCACCATCTGAGGAGTCGAGTTGATAACTGTTCCCAGAACATTGCCGTTACGTTTATGGAATCCCTGAACCTTAACAGTTCCACCGCAGATCAGTGCTGGCGTTGGGGACTCTTCCAAATCTGCGGCAAGCTCATAGGTATCATCTCCAAGAACCCATCTTGAATAGCGATCGATAAATGTCTTAATCTCGTCAGCAGAACATGTCTGAAGTTCAAAGGCGTTAATAATTCCCTGATACATTCTTGGGAATCTCTTCAAACCATAATCTCCTGTAGCCAGGATATTGTTAGCTGTAAACCTTACAAGATTACCCTTTGCATCAGCCATGAATACATGTCTGGCCTCCGGACGCAAAGCGGAAAGTTTCTCGCTGGCAGACCAAATCTGACTGTTTGTAACCGCATGACCTGTATCAAAGCCGCCAAGTCTTACTTTCTTAACCTCGCCGGTCCAGTATTCTGTATCAAAGGAGGCAATGATAGTCTCCGCGTTAGATGTAGAAACCTCAACGCTAGGGAAGGTAAGAGCTGTGGAAGATCTGCTCCCTGCAGCAAGTGTAGCCTTCATCGCTGCAGTTATATTATCAGCAAGAGTTGCAGCATTTGTAACATAGTAATAATTACTGAGGGAAGTATTTCTGAAACCGTACTTTGCTGTTAATTCAAGTGGAGACGGCAAGAAAGCACCCTCTGTACCAACAACCTTGAAACGACGCTTAACGGTAGATGAGCAAAGCATTGGAACACCACCGCCTTGTGCTCCTACCCGAGGAAGAATAGAGGTTTTATAAGGACCATTTTTGGTAACACGAATGAAAGGTGCCTCGTTATACTGACTGACCCAGTCCCATACCTTATCCTCGTAGCAATACCTTGCTTCACCCATGCTTTTACCATTTTTATTCGGTCCAGCAGTACTATCCATAACAGTTTGAGTAATTCTGTCGCCTATCCTCCACAATCTCTCATTAACATCAAAATAAGACTTTGTATTGTTTATATCATAAAAAGGATCAGACTGCAGGGCAAACAAAGACTGAGTAGCATCAGATGCTTTCATAATATCAAAATATACAGTCTTGTTCTTATTTAAAGTCCAATACACTCCGTCAGTTACACCATTATGATTGTATTCATATACACCCTCAGTTCCTATGATTACATAACCAATTATCATTGGTGCATAACCATCAGAATAGTAACCAGAAATCTCAACATTAAGAACATTCGGATCAGAAGTATCCTGATAAACCTTGTAGGATGCAGCAACATCCATATCAAAGTCAGAACCACCATCATTATCTTCATAAGTAACCCTGAATTCTATACCGGAAAGATTTCCTTTTGAATTGTACTCAGAATCCACATAGAAGACATCGCCTATACCGCAAGATGTAGTGTACTTTGTTCCATCATCCTCAACCATTGACCTAGTATTATTAGTATCACCGGTGTAGTTGTATTGAACGCTTTTCTTTCTAGGAGTCTTGCAGGTAGGAATAAAGAGGATACTCTTGCCGTTTTCGGCTTCAATAGTAAACTTAGGAAGATACGAAGCCATGGCAACAACAACGTTCTGAATCGAAGAATATTCCTTACCATCTCCTAAATTAAGAGGAGTCTTATAATAATGAGCAGCAACTGCAGGACCCTTAAGAGAGCCTGACTGTTGTGGTTCAAGCACTGAAACACCACGAACATTTTTCAGATCGGTAATTTTCTTAAGTGTAGGAAGAGTCTGTAAATCAATAACTCTGGAAGCACTGTCAGATGCTGTATTTTCACCAAAAATATAACTGTTGCCTGTAAATTTCTCGGAAGCATCAATTATCTCAAACCCGGATTTCACAGCACTGTCATCACCGCCATACCAGTCAAGAGATATATTTTCATCAAGAAGAACCAGATTTATAGGCTTCTGGCATTCATAGATACCATCCATTCTAAAAGGAGAATTGACATGGTAATTATAACCAGGTAGCCACAAAGTGTTATTATTCGGTATATCTCCCTGCATTAATTCCTTCGGTGGCTGTTTACCACTCCAGGAAGCTCTTACTCGGATAGATTCACCTGCAGTTGAAGAATTAATCGCTTTAGACGTAGTTATTTTATTTTCAAAGTAATCATGACTCAATGTCAGCAAAGGAGCAAGAGGATTACCCCAATCCGCACAGCCTCTCTCATAAACACGTTTTTCATGAGTATTGTCAATCGAACATCCGTTCCAGTTTCCCGATGTACTGCCACCAGTAAGACTTGCACCTTCTGTTTGTAAATCAATATTATTTATTACCGAAAACAGAGAACCATCCTTGAAATCGCCATTAGAAGGATCAACCTGACTAAACAGTTCCTTTACTGGCGCTCTTAACACGCCGTAACTCTGACCGGTCGAAGAATTTCTATTCCATCCGGCTGTAATCAAGCCGAAGTAGGCATCCACACTCGCAGTTTCAGAAAACTGATGAAGAAGTCCGACAGTATTGTACAAACTAGTATATTTCTTACATCTCTTTGAAAGATTCTCAGTACTAATATTTGTTGGATTGCAGGATTCTACGACAAGATTGTACATATCAGCATATACATAACTTTCAGAAGTACCATTAGGAGCCGTATACCTGGTCTGCATTCGATTTTTATCAGCCTTGGTTTCTGCTACACCACCACCTTTACCGGATTCACGTGCCAACCAGTTCCATATAAATACATTATTTTTTATTTCATTATTTCTTGCATCACCAGTCAAATTAGAAAGTTTTACAAGAGAGCCCAAAGGGTGGCGAGTTTCATCCTGATAGCAGTCTGTCGATGTCGAACTGGAACAAGTAAAAGGAATTGCATGCAGGTGACGCTGAACATTTCCAAACAGGAAAGCTTTATTTGATCCATAAGGAGTCCACTTGTCAATAGTACACAGCCCCTGTCCCAGTGGACATTTTTCTCCATTATTAAGATTGTAATCACCGGGATTGAAAATCTTCGCCCACACATGAGTATCATGAGGTATCCACTGTCTTGTCAAGTATGGGTAGTTCTTATACCTTGCAGTAGCACTTCTAACTCCATTGCCGGATGCTGTTTTTACAAGACGCTGACCACCGATAAGAATTCTTTTTACAAGATCCAGTCTGCTTGCGGTAAGATAATTCATAAAATTACCGCTGTAGGTAGAACCGTCACATGTATAAACAATTGAATTTTTTCCATGGTAATTGACAGTCTGAGCTGTTGCAACTGATTTTATCTTGAATACATTTTCACTATACTCATAGCACAGATTACTCTCAAAAATACCATCATATGTAACAGCAGGATTAAAAATAAAGTCAATTTTGCCGTCAGCATCAAGATCCGTCATGTCATTGTAAGCTTCATAGAACATACTATGATCACGACCCATAAGTATCATTACAAGAGGTGGCAGTGAAGCACTTCCGATATAAAGCGGATACTTTGCCAATGGCCAGGATGATGTATCAGCACTGGCAGGTGCCGAATACAGTCCTACAGCTGAAAGACACAACACAGATAATATAGATTTACTCACATTCATAAACAAGCACCTCTACCAACAATTTCCCTGAACCATAGCGGACGAAGAAGTTCCACCGCCCTTGCTTCCGTTACGATTTAAATATAAAACTGCACAGTCGCTGTCACTCGTCTTTTGACCGCCCTGAGCCTCAGCACGCAGTTGGTAACCGCTAAAAGCAGATCCCGCAGCAGCTATCGTAAAAGAATACTGATACTGCTCCTTTGTTGTTGTGGAATAAGCACCAGTGTATGTGTGATTCAAAGCATAAAACTCTTCAATGGACTGCTGGATCTGGAGTAGTTCCTCCTGAGCAGAAGTTCTCCTGGCCTTCACCACATACGATCTGTAACTAGCAGTTGCAACAGCACTCAATATTGAAATAATGACCACAACCACCATCATTTCAATGAGTGTAAATCCTCTTATATATTGAATTTTCATAGATATCTCTCTTTAATAATCCTCGGCGTCTTCATCAACCTTTGGCGTCGTTGCTATAACTGAATAAACACCAATTTGACCCTGAATCTTTGCCAAACCTTCTGTATTTCCATAACCTATTGACGTAATACGATAAAACTTTCTTCCGAGTTTATCGCCGGCCTCCAGACTCTTGGTTCTTCTTTCAGAGCGTTCCTCTAACTTAAATTTGGTCTGAGCATTAGGATAGGCAGTTGAATCATAATATTCACTTCCGATAACGCTCATAAAATTAGTATTTGTGATGAAACTGTTAGTATTACCAATCCACCAGAAACAGGAATTAGCTCCGGCAATCATAGCGGATATATCAGAATAAGAATTACAGTCATCAGAAACTTTTCTCGCGATCTTGCCGGCCGGAATTCTTTCCTGTGAGTAATCCGGAGAATCAAGTTCTTCAGTCGAGGCTGTCATCAGAATAACCTCTCCAAGATTAATCCCAGCCTGAGAGTTTGCATAACTTGACGTGGTATCATACGTCGAGAACGATGCGATTCTGTTAGAAGCAGACGTTGATGCTATCGCAACAGCAACTATTGAAACAACAAGAACGATAATCATTGAAGCAATAAGAGCCATACCTTTATTCTTTTTCATATCAAACTCCATTACTCGTTGTTAATGTAACGATTTCTCATAAAGAGAATACCGGATACCAGCTGATAAATGTCGGAATCATTCGATTCTATAGTAGCAACATCGTCATTATCTTCAAACCCCAGCATATGGAATGTTTGCTCACTGACAGACTTTGTCATCTTCTGATGAGTATCCTGACGAACCAAAATGCCGTATCGTAAAGCATTCACAAGTTCATAATTATTCTTTGACATAGGCTTAACGCCGGATTTGTTTTCGGCAGTCGTAACTTCTTCTGAAAGATAGAACCGCGAATCACCGTCTATGCGAAAACCGAACAGAATACTGATGACATTGGGATTGAGTGAAACAAGATCCGACATTTGATCATCAAAACCTCCGTCCTCATCGAATGTTCTGATAACCTGTCGGCATGTTAAACCATTTGCAGCATCTACAGAAAAACGAAGGAACGCTTCCTGCATTCTGTTGAGATAGTTACCCTGACAGTCATACATACGATTATTCGGTGTATCCCTGGCAACATTGCTCGGAACATTAACAATTTCTGAAAGGTCGTCATCAACACTAGAACCAAAATATCTTATATATAAGATGTCATTAGGTACAGCCAGAACAGCCGGTGGTACAAGTTCGGTATTCCTTCCCATAATGAATGTATTGACAGGGAAAACTACATCTATGTCACCGAACCTGACCGTTTCCCTTTTAAAGGTTATATCATCTATTACCCTTCTGTAGTTTCTAAAACCGGCCAGTTTCATATAATTACTCATGGTACGGTTTGAAATCATCATAGAACGGTTAACATTGTCATTAGCCTTGGTAAAAGTGTAACTTCTGTGTGAACCGGTAAGAAAACGATAAACCCCCATAATAATTATGGTGGCCACCAAAAGAGAAATCAGCAGTTCTATCATGCTGAATCCGGAACGCTTGTAATAATTAGTCATAATCATGGTGCTATATACTCCATTGACATATACCCTACGTCGCTGTCAACAGCAGGGACAGTCATCAAACCTGTATCAGCATTAGCTGTACACCCTCCATTTCCCCAGTCTACTCCAGAGATTTTCTTCCATTTCAGAGCAATAGTAACTTTAGGAATCGCATACTTGATGTTTGGACTGTACTCAAAATTATCGTCATAGGCGATTCGAACGGAGTAACAGATATCATTATCATCCTGAAGGTTCAGAGTTTCGAAAGTTGAAGCCATCCACGCATCAATTTCACATTTGAGCGTTACCGCAGCAGACTCAGGACAAATACCAGTTCTGGTGCTTAAAGAACTTGCGGCCGTAACAGGACATGCTGGTTTGTTTATACATGAATTTTCATCTGTCACCAAACGCGATTTAGATGTCTTCTGAGCCAGAAATTTATCATTTGCATCCAGGTAAACCTTTATCTCATCTCTAGTCTTGCTGAATCTCTCTACCAGATTTGCGACGTTAACAACAGAACTTGTTGTCATTTTTGCACTTTCCATACTGTGCATTCCGTTAACCTGCAATTTGGCTATTCCAAACAGAGCAATTGAGACAACAATAAGAGCTATCAAAAGCTCAACCAAATTAAAACCGCTACTTCTCTTCATAATTACCCCTGACTTGTGCATCCAGAACTTGAAGAAGCAGACTCTATCGTTTCCACCGAACCGTTGACAGAAATCTGTACACCGAGGCAAACACCGGATCCACTGGGATCTACAATTCGTTTCTGATTATCAACAAAGAAAATCCCATGCTGCATGTTAGTAAAAACCTTGCCAAAAGGTGAAATCACAACATGATTATCAGTTTCGGTGTTCGTTGAAGGAATATTGATACAATCCTGACCGTTGAGAGTTGGACACGAACCTGCGAACATCATCAGGTTGGAATAATATTCAGCATTCTCGTTCGAACATGTAGATGCAGAGGTAGTTGGACAAACCAAGATTTCATGGCTTCCATTGTTATAAACCACAGAATAATTCACGTTAAATTTTGCAGCTGAAGCAGACGCTACAGTTACAGCATTAATAAATTGTTGTCTCGCTGAATCCACATTCTGCCTGATTTTATAATCACGCATCATGTTAACTGACAAAGTTGCAAGAATACCTAAAATTATAATGGCCGCAATAATTTCAATTATCGTGAAACCTCTTGATATTTTATGCATCCTCCAACCTGAACGATGTTTAAAGATAAACATGCTGAACTCCCTGTTCACATAAAAAAATCCATTTTGGAAGCATATCACACTCTACTATATTTTATCTTTGCACACGATCATACAAAAGAAATTAGCAAAAATAATACCTGATACTTTGACCAAGCACACAAAAAAGCACATAAAAAGAAAGTAAAAACAGACAAATCAGTTCAAAAAATAACCAAACCTGCTACCTACAGTTGTTTCAAATACTTAAATTACGCCAAATATTTACATTAAATCAGCAGTATCAAATAAAATTATTACAAAATCCAATAAATTTTCGTTATTCAATCCTTTCTGCTTTTTCAACTAACGAAACAGGCATTTTTTCTTTTAACTTAGAAAGGAGATTATTTGCCAACTCGTGCTTTTTTGAATCATTATAAACCGCTTTAAAAAGCCAGTGATAAGCCAGCAGGTAATCTGATTCATTACCCTCATGATTTACAAGCAAATTAACAAGAGTAAGTTTTGCTTCATCATTACCCAGAGAGGCAGCATTATAAATATATCTGTATGCAGAATTAAAATCTGTTTGGACGTATGTTCCAGTAAGGTACAGACCGCCTAGTTTGTACATTGCAACAGGCATACCCTTATCTGCAGCCATTTTCAAAGCAGTGACACCATCAGCAACATTTCCTTTTATGCACGTATCAGTAAAATTCATATCTGCCCATAAATAAAGGTATGCAGGATAATTAAGAATCATTGCTCTATCTTTAATGTCTCTTGTAAACTGACACTCATCGATCTTAACTCGTTCGAGATGTCTGTTTTCCCTAATCAGAGCATTAAGTTCATCCTGAGTGTAAAGCTGAATCAATTCAGGTTCATCTGTACCTTTATCTCGATTTGCTTCAGCAACAGCATTTTCAGAGTAAAAAGTTAACAAGACAGATAGAAATATGTTTATAAAAAAAATTCTGGTCATATCTTCTCTCGCTCCCAAAAATTCAAGGAAGTACAATTATCTTTGAACGCCATTCCTGTTCAAGACAATCCATTACTTAAGATAAATCATAATTGCAGTCCTACTCACAAAAAAAAGGACATCAATACTAGTCAGCACCGATGTCCAGCAGATAATGTCAGAAAAGTCTATTTGGAGACAAAATCAACACCTTTCTGTATATTATCTTTCAAAGTATCAAGCATTCCATCAAAGCATTTCTTCTCATAATCACTCATCGGACCCCATGAGAGAAATTCTTCAATACCGTCAACGCCAAGTCTGACCGGCTGTGCTAAAAATCTAGCATATTCTGTGCCACCCTCAACATAAGAACATTCAACAATGCCTGGCTCACCTAACTTGGCACGAACAATAGACATAGTAAGACGGGCAGCAGCTGTAGCCATAGACAACGTCGCAGAACCAGCGCCAGCCTTAGCTTCCACAACCTCCGTACCTGCGTTTTGAACACGAACAGTAAGTTTTTCTATTGTTTCCTGAGAAAGGACTGACGCAGGAGCAATCTGAGAAAACAGAGGCAGAATCGTATTGCCGGAATGACCGCCAATAACATTAACTTTTAAAGATCCCGCTTTATAATTCAAGAGCTCTGCAATAAAAGTTTCCGTACGCAACACATCAAGTGTGGAAATTCCAAACAATTTCTTCTGATCATACACTCCTGCTTTCTTTAAAACTTCAGCAGCTAACGGTATCATGCTATTAACAGGATTTGTAATAATAGCAAGAACAGCTTTAGGAGATGTTTTTGCAACCGCTGTAACCAAATCTCGAACTATACCAGCATTTATATTAAACAAATCATCACGAGTCATGCCTGGCTTTCTGGCAACACCGGCAGAAATAACAACAACATCCGCATTATCAAGGGCAACAGAAGGATCAGTTCCAGCAAATCCGGTAACTTTGACATCTGTAGGAATATGACTCAAGTCTGTTGCTACACCTGGAGTAGATGGATTTACATCATAAAGAGACAAAGAAGAACCTGCAGGAAGGCTATTCTTTAGAATTAAAGACAAAGGCTGACCTATACCACCAGCTGCACCCAATACTGTTACTTTCATTTAAAAACCTCAATCAAACAAACAAAATGTATGCTCAGTACAAAGTCTCAAATCAACTATACTTCCATACACCAAAAGGGTAATCCACATATACATCATCAAACAGCAACTGCGAAACAGCAGACTTAACCTCTACCAGCATACTAGAAAACTTGATAAAAAACACAAAAGTATTTTACACACATCGAAAGATACTTTACAGAATACAATTCAAAAAATGGTAAAGGACACACAAATTCGAATTTTTGCTTTTTGCCAAAATTATTCATTCAGGTACAGATTCGATGACTTTAACATAAAGGGATTGAATTTCCCAATCAGATGATGAAGGCAGAACGTTGATCATGAACCATGGATACATTTTTGTAAAAGCAGGCTTGACATCATAGTAGAAAACATTTCTTTTTGCCTTGTTTAATTTGAATGTAGATCCCCATAACTGAACATATTTATTTTCATCAGCATCTGATGGCAAAAAAGAAGAATCTATAACAATGACAACTTTTCCAAACCTTTGTTGACCACCATAAAATCTCTTTCCTGAAGCCGGGCATGAGAGATTAGAAAGAGTTAGCTCGTTATACGAATCATAAAAAGCGAAAGGAAAATATGAAAGAATCGTATAAAACAATTCATTGTTCCACAGAAATGTAGGAAACACGAATAACGACTCTCCATACATATTTTCCTGAACATGAGGTGAAACTGGCGTAAAACTACTTCCAAAAGTACACAACTGAGGTGAAAAAGTGGTAATAAACGAAAGAAAGAAACCAATTATATAAACAGGAGAAGATAACTTAGTCTTATTAATCGAATCGCTACTAATCAACACAGGTTTAGAATACAACAATATAGTAACAAATATCAAAAAACTTGAAAAAATACAAAAACCCACAAACCTCCAGAAGTCGATTGCTACCAAATACAATCCCATGGGAAGAAAAGTAACAGAAACGAAAAGAATGTGAGCAATATTCTTTCTACTTTTTTTTAAAATTAAATTATTGACAATACAAACATTAATAAAAATATTTACAAACAATATCGAACCAAGAATAAAAAACGAACATAACAATTCTTTCGCATGTTGGTTTACAAATGTAACACGTTGAACAAGAGCGTCAAATAAGTTGTATTGAGCCATATAAGTGACTTTTAAATTCTTTAATGAATCACTATTTAGAGAAAAACCATTTGCTAAAGCAAATTCTTGAAAATGGTCATAAGGTATCGTAAAATTGTGAATAAACAAACCAACCAATAATGGAGAAAACAATACTAAATCAATTCTTTTATTTTCTTCAAAAATAATCTTAACTAATAAGATAGGAATCCAAAATACGCAAGATAGTTCTGTTATTAAGCAGAAAAGCGAGGATAAAAAACAAGCAAAATAGATATGCGATTTAGAAATCAAAATTAATATCAGCAAATACAGATCAAGCAAAAAAATATCATGATAACCTGTATACCCTAACGACGTTCTTACAAAATGCGAAGTTATAAAAAAACAAAATACAGCAAAAACAGTTCCTCTTTTTTCAGAAATTTTGAATGATAAAACCTCATATAGAAATAAAAACAATACTACAAAAACTACAGAAGACAATGCATGTGCAGAAAACATTACCATCGTAAGCGATGATTCAGTTCTTGGAATGTTAAAGTATGTACTAAACAGTCCATATAAATATCCTAAAAAACCGCGTTTACAGAACCCAAAACTATAATCCACTGACCACGCTAATTTTGCATAAGGATTAATATAAAATGTCAGTGAGTTAAAAAGAGCAAGAACCGATAATACAGAAAGAACCGAGAAATATATTATATGCGTATTTTTCTTTATGAATTGCAAAAAAACTACATACATTTATTCACACCTCAAAAGGGATCTATATAGATTTTAGATGGATGATTAGATTTTAAACAGTTACTCTTTTAAGAACTGTGAGGATATTCAAAGTGGTAGATCATTTTTATAAAATATGAATTACACAATAAAAACATAGGAATACTACCTTGCAAAATTGTATCAGAATACCAACAGAATTTCTTGGTATTATTCTGTATGATTGTTAATTTCCAGAAAAACGGTAACTTTACAGATTAATTATTTTCCGAGCGTTCTCTGTATAAGGTCACTCAATCTTATATACTCATGACTTTGTACTGAACACCATTATCGACGCAAAGGCAGACTATTTTTGTGCAGTCTAAGCCAACCAGAAGAACGCTTTTGGCAGCATAAAGCGAGCATTTACAGGCGGGCAGTGGGAAGCAAAAAGTCACGGGCAATCACCGGCAGTTTTGACACAGAGGATGGAACCAACACCAACTTGACTGTCCGCACGGATGTTACAATTCTGCCGTTCGAGGTTATTGACAGCGACAAAACTAAAAAGAAATTCGAGCATACAAAAACTGTTGTGAGATTTGAGACTCTGAAGAAGAATCTTACATCAGGAAATGAGTGCTATCGTGAGGTAAGGTACTTCATAACTTCACTTCCAGCAGATTTGGATGAAAATCCTGATGTGGCGGAGGATTTTGTAAAGCTGAAACTGCGCCGGTGGGCCGTAAAGGTGAGTCACTTTCACATAGACGGAAACCTCAGGCAGGACAGGATTGTTTTCAGAGATGAAAAATCCGCTTTCTTCAGTGGTTCAATCAACAAAATTGTTATGAAAGATCTGCTTCCTTATGTAGAAGAGCAGAAGTTTTTCAGCAGGCAGGGAACGGATTTTTCTGTGGGAGACTCTCTTGTTCATACTGGACGCTGTGCAGGAATTGCAGCCAGTCTGCTGGCCGATAGTATTGGTATGGACATGCACCTACAAGGCTAATCTCGAAGCTGCAGAAAAGCAGGCAGTCCCTTCGTCACACAGTCAGCCGACTGACGGCGCAGCCCGAAGCTTTCCAAGATCTTACAGATCCTGAGTTCTCATCTTGTCCGTTCTGTATCCATATTACCTAAATATTCTCTGGCTCATATAGCAAATACAATACCCGCGTGTTCGGAAACAAGTCCGGGCACGGGTTAATTGTTAATCAAAACGGAGTCAGTAATGAGCCTAAAACAAAATATCTCACCAAATAATCTATCTGCCAAAGACTACAGGCTTAAGGTAATATCCCCGCTCATCTCCATGAAAGACGGGACAAATGAGGAAAAGAAAGAAAAACGAGAAATGATGAAGAACATATCAGCGGATAATTCAAAGTCTTACAGGACTATCCAAAGATGGTTCGAAGCCTACACAGAGTTTGGCATAGAAGGTCTTGCATCAAAGTATCCTAAAACACGCAGCGACAGCAGACTGTATGTCAAATTTTCACACTTGTTTTGTTCAGTCCTTCACACATACTCACCGCTACTATGACCTCTGCTGACTTCCTGTTATTCGTTGTTACTACCTTTCGGCTAACAGGATCTCCTCGGGTAAAAACATTTCCTTTCACTTCATTACTGCCATCTTTACACCTATGATTCCGTCCAGTTGTAGGGCTTTACATTATTTTGCATGCTTACCCACCATATTTGCCTGAGATGATTTGTGTTCGTCAGTTCGAAGTTTCGCTATCGCTTCTTTCAGCTATCACATTACTGCGACCACCTTGCGATTCGCTAACTCTTGCCACTAGATGCCGAGTTCGGGACTTTCACCCTATAGACGTTAAATTCCCAAATTTAGGTACTAAATTACCTCTCTAATTCTTACATAAGAAGACATATCTAATCACATTTCATTCGTTTTTATTTTCTAAAAAATTACTGTTCTTCAACTATCCTTTATCATAGCACGAGTTCTATGATCGTCTAAAAAATAATCATGATTATTTTTGACTTGTTTCAAAATATCTATTTGCAATTATTTAATAAATAATGTATACTTATTATTAGTACTTATAGTACTATGCTTGAACGTATTTTTATTTGTGATTATTAAATAATTCGGAAATTAAATAAATGGCCATTGATCGTCTGCACCAGGTTCCTATTCCCGACAGAAATCGTTACCCTATTACTATCAACAGAGGTGATCATAATAAGGTTCTCTATGTTCTTGATGCACCCTTTGATCGACAGAAAGGATATGCTGTACCCCAACGAACAGTTATCGGATATGTGTGTCCGGACGATCAGTCAAAAATGTATCCGACCGACAAATACAAAATAATTTTCAGCAGGGATTGGGAAAGGCAGACCGGTAAAAAGGTTAAACCTATGGTTAAAAAGGTTGGCCTTTTCTGTGCTTTCAGAGCAATAGACAAAAAGATAAATCTCTTCAAATATATCCATGAAGCATTTGGTATGGATACAGGCAACAGGATATTGGATTTTGTCCTGTACTCCATACTTTTCAAATCAGCGTCCTTTGCAGAAATGCAGCAGGTTATCAGCGACCAGATGCTCTTCAGTTCAGGTGTACGAAGTGACAGTTTCTATTCCGGTTTATTCAAATCATCGATACCGGAAAATTCGATTCTTAATTTCAAAAAGATGTGGGCGCAGCACTGCAGACGGTTAGGCGTAGAAGAAGTATGGCTCTGCATTGACGGCTCCAATGATGACTGTGAAAGCAAAGGTGTTGAGCTGGCAGAAAAGGGGTATGCAAAATCTCACCGTAACAGTAATATAGTCAGTTTTTCTTATGCCGTAACAAGTTCCGGTATGCCTGTTACATTCAATGTTTACCGGGGCGGTCTTGTTGATGCCAAGGCAATGATGGAGATTATAGCCTTTCTCACAGAGTGCAATATCAGACTTTGCGGTGTTATTCTCGATCGTGGATATTGTAATTCCAGGACTCTGAAATATCTTTCAGCACAGAGCATCCCTTACATCATCATGGTTAAAGGAACCCCGAAGGGAGCAGAAGACATTGTGCAGGAATACGGTCAGAAAATTAAGATGAATGCAGAATATCTTGTTCCCGGCACTAATCTTTTCGGCATTCAGAAAGCCTGTCAGGTTTTTCAGGAATACAAACACACTGACTACCTGACACTGTTTTTTGATTTTCAGAACGCAAGTGACAGAATCGCAACTCTGATAGGTCATATCAACCGAGAAATGAGGCGGCTTGATAAATTGCTCAGGAAATACAATGATGAGATGGTGATTTATGAAGGTTTAACAGCAATCGAAAATAAAGAGTCTGAGAAAGTTGAGAAAGATTCTCCGGACAAAAAATCCGAGTCTTCAGAATATTCGTCAACACAGACCGGTGATGTAAAAAATCAGCAAAATACGGGCAATGCAAAAGATGCTGACGCATATGCAGGAAAGAGCTCAAATTCTTCTGCAAATATCGGTTCAGACAAGAAACAGAAAAAAGACGTAAAACCTCCAAAACTTCCTGCAATCTCCGAGAACGTAAGCAACTATATCCTCATAGTGAAAGATGAAGCCACTGGATGTATGAAGGCTGAAATCAACACTGCCAATCTGCAGGAGAGTCTCAATGAAAAAGGTCTCTACCAAATTCTCTCTTCTGAACAGATGTCTCCGGCCAAAATTGACAGTCTGTATACATCCCGCACTTCATCTGAAGTTCAGTACCGGATTGTCAAAACAGAATTAGGCTACGGGCAAATCAGAATTCATTTTACGCCGAGCCTCTACGCCAAATTTGCTGTTGGCTTTATTGCATCAATAATCAGATATCAGCTTCAGAGTTATGCACGCAGCATCTCAAAGAATACGTCTGATATTATCAGAGAGATGAACCTTTTGACTGCGGTAAAAATCAATGACACTTACACCTACTCTCATGTTGAAAATGAAAGACAGATAAATCTGCTTAAGTTCTTTGGCAGTGATGTCTCATTATTCGATTCCTGTGTTAAGGAAGAAAACGCAAAGCTTAACGGAAATGCGCCAGCTCCAAGGCGACGCAAACCTGGACCTAAACCAGGCGTGATAAAAGAGCATCCGGAAAAGGAAACTGAACAGAAAAATGACAACACCAGTCCTGTGCAGACTGCCCTTACAATCAGTCAGAAGAAAGATCCTGCTGAAGTATCAGAAGCAAATATCTCAGAAATAACCTCTGCTACTGATAATGATCAGAACCGCAGAGATGATCCAGAATTAGATCTTTCTTCAATCAAGAACTCCTTGGAAAGAGTACAATCAGTAAAGCAGGAGTCATCGCAATTAAACGAATCTCCGAGAAAGAGAGGAGTGAAGCCAGGGACAAAGAGAGGTGAGTTTAATAAAGATGGATCACCAAGGCAAAAACCAGGAGTTCCTGCTGGAACCAAGAGAGGTGATTACAAACTGAACGGTGAACCAAGAGCTAAACCTGGTCCTAAACCAAAGAGTGAGTGAACCTAAAATCTTCAAAAAAACGTGGAGTTAGTACCCAAATTTTGGAATTTAACGTATAGAAAATGTGCATGCCGAGCACACAAAAAAGAGCCACCACATCGATGACTCTCTTTTTCAAACACAATAATCAATACTAACTATTAGCAAAGATCATAAGTAATGCAGGTTGATGCAGAGTTAATAGACCAATCAATTGCACCATCATTACCATTAGTATCAGTCTTTACAACAGGATCAAGAATGATTGTAGCACCCTTCAAGTTCTGAGCAGTTGTTGCCGTTGCAGTTATCTTACCTGCAGAAACGGCAATTTGTGCAACATACTTTGTCTTATAATCAGCAGCAGGTTTAGAAAGATCCCAACCTCTCTGACCTATACTTGAATCAGCCTTTTTACCAGTATTGCAATAAGTACCCTTATCAGCATCACCTACATCAAAAATGCAAAGTTCTACCTGCTGTTTTACTGCTGCAGTTGAAGTAGTTACTTCAGTAAACTTGGCACGTGCAGTGTACTTGCTGTATGCAGGGAGGGCAATAGCAGCGAGAATACCAATAATAGCGATTACAATCATTAATTCAATAAGAGTAAAACCATTCTTTTTCATATACGCGATTCCTTTCAAAAATTAGACAAAATCCTTTTGTCCCCCATTGGACAGTTATATATTATCACCGCATTCAGATAAAACAACACATTTTTTTGTAATAAACTTGATCCTTATCACATTTTATCCAGGACCTACGCATGAATGGTAACTATATCGCATTTTTTTACAGCTCGTTTTAATTTTTTAATCCTCGCTCTACCAAATATTTTCAATTCTTCCATTTTTATCGTTTTTTCCGACAGAGCTGATAACTGGTGTACCGTTCTTTAGATACAGCCTCGCACAGCATTGTGTTTCCGATTCATAATCTCAACCATGTTTCATTTCATCGTTCGTTTTATTAGCTTATAACTTGCCGTATGCGAACAGGTTTGCAATTTTCAGCAGGTGCTTTTCCGGAGCCATTCTTACTTTGTTAATCACAGTGGCTATTGATGGCAGTTCTTTTCGTGTTGGTCTCCCCATTGATTGCTGCAGTTGCCGGGCTACATTGAGTGCCTATCTGGACAGAAGTTCGCAGTTGGGTAGATAGTTCCGGTTCTTGATTTGCATATAATCCTGACCAAAAACCATGTCCAAACACCAGTATACCTGGTTCTCGATCTTCCTGTGATCCCTGATTGCACTGTAACCAAACTCTGCTATTTTAGGATGATCACTCGAAAGGGATGAAAGGAAAAAGCGGCGTTCCGCTCTCGTTCTACGCGAAAATTTCCTAAATTTCGGGAATTTTAGTTTTTATTTCCTGTTGTAATGTCCACGTGCTTTACCCTTATCTGATCTTGATTTACGGGGCACTGAATCCTTCTTACCTTTGGGTCTTCCACCTTTGTTTTTCTCCTTAAGCGACCCATTATTCTCTGTCTGCAGATTCTCCGTTTTCTGCTCAACTTTTGTTTTTTTTCCGCGTTTGTGCGAGTTACTTTGTAAAACCTGATGTTCTCTTCCTGGTATTGTTCGAACAGGATTTTTAGAATCTGTTCTATTGCGATTATTAAATTCTGCAGCTACACGTTCCAAATCATCCTGCCTGATTCCAAACTGATAAAACAGTGATTTTACGTCTGAAGAAAGATTTCTTACTGCCTCATACTTACTACCTAAATCTTAAAATAATTGGGTAGTAACAATCTTAATTTTCCAGTTGTAAAATTTTTTTCTGTCGATCCAAAAAAATTTTTTATCAACAATTCATGATCTGACAAGGGTTTACCCCTGGTAAGTGCATAATCCTTTATTTTTTTTCTAAAAAAAATTTTGTAAATGGTCGGAAATAAAAAATTCTGACCGTTTTTGAGGATATAACATAGGTTGAAAAAATTGATGAGCGACATCACATTTTAGTAAGTTTTTATGCAATAACATTTTTTCAAAAAAATCCTATTTTTGCAGACTATTTGACGCAAAATGAAGAATCACGCATCTCCTAGATTATAAGTTATTGAAAATGCAACGTTTTATGATTGTTTATACTGCATAATAATTCTCCATATATGCGTGAAATA
>JAEEGG010005021.1_pt1 | contig 31751 bp, 29 predicted proteins | sample 9134161 | NCBI WGS metagenome assembly JAEEGG01 (sample SAMN16246543, study PRJNA631951) | gut metagenome | biome: gut microbiome; feature: rumen; material: CR-attached | host: Bos | place: Iran: Karaj | collected 2018-10
AAGGAGACACCTACTGGCTCTGGTGCGGCGACAAAAAGTCCCCGACCGGCGTCACTGTAGTTGTCCTCCGGTAGGTACTATTATCCCCTGAACCACTGCCACCCTCGGCACGTTAAGAGGGAGGAGCCCTCCGGGAGGGGCCGCGAAGCGGCGGTTCAGGGGATAATAGTATCTGCCGGACTAGATTAGTAGCTCTGGGCGATTGCGATGAAGTCGTCAGCCTTGAGGGCTGCGCCACCGATCAGACCACCATCGATGTCCTTCTGTGCGAAGAGTTCCTTGGCGTTTGAAGGCTTGCAGCTTCCACCGTAAAGGATGGTGGTGTCCTCCGCCACAGTCTCACCGAACTTGCCGGCCAGAACCTTGCGGATGCAAGCGTGGATTTCCTCAGCCTGCTCTGCGGTTGCGGTCTTTCCGGTACCGATGGCCCAGACGGGCTCATAGGCCACGACGATCTTTGCCATCTCTTCGGCTGTGAAGTTGAACAGGACATTCTCGATCTGGGTGGTAACCACCTCGAAATGCTTTCCAGCCTCTCTCTCATCGAGGTTCTCACCTACGCAGAGGATAACTCCAAGACCTGCACCAAGGGCGAGCTTTACCTTCTCGACAAGCTTCTCATCGGTCTCACCGTAGTACTGCCTTCTCTCAGAATGACCAAGGATGGTCCACTGGCAACCGACGGAGGTAAGCATTCCAACGGAAACTTCTCCGGTGTAGGCGCCCTTCTCATGATCGGCGCAGTTCTGTGCGGAAACCTCGACCTTGGAACCCTTTACAGCCTCGGCGACGGCGCAGAGATGAGTGAAGGGAGCGGCCACGATAAGGCCAACGTTCTCGGGAGTTTCGACTGACTTGGCGGCAACCGCCTTGGCGAGTTCAATGCCTTCCTGGAGATTAGTGTTCATCTTCCAGTTACCGGCTACGATTTTCTTTCTCATGTTCTAAATATACTTTGGTTCGTTAATTTCGTTGTAGCTTACAAATTTAACGTAAAATTGCCTAAATTTGCACGATTTCAAGAACAAAAAGAAAACAGATACAAAAGATGAAGAATTTTGTCCAAGAGTTGAATTGGAGAGGCATGATCCAGGACATCATGCCGGGAACGGAAGAAAAACTCATGGAAGGCCCTCAGGCAGCCTACGTCGGAATCGACCCGACAGCTGACTCGCTGCACATCGGCCACCTTGTCAGCATAATGATCCTCAAGCACTTCCAGCAGTGCGGCCACAAGCCTATCGCCTTGATTGGCGGTGCCACCGGCATGATCGGAGACCCTTCGATGAAGTCTCAGGAGCGCAAGCTTCTCGATGAGGAGACCCTTCTTCACAACATCGAAGGCATCCGCGCCCAGTTGTCGAAGATTCTCGACTTTGATTCAGACGCCCCCAATAAGGCTGAACTTGTCAATAACTACGAATGGATGAAGGGATATTCATTCCTTAATTTCATCCGCGACATCGGTAAGCACATCACCGTCAACTACATGATGGCGAAGGACTCCGTCAAGAAGCGTCTTTCCGATGAGTCCAGGGAAGGAATGTCTTTCACCGAGTTCAGCTACCAGTTGCTTCAGGGATATGACTATCTCTGGCTGTACGAGCATATGGGCTGCCGCCTGCAGCTCGGTGGAAGCGACCAGTGGGGCAACATCACCACCGGCACTGAGCTTATCCGCAGGATTCTTGGAAAGACCGACGCTTTCGCCTTGACATGCCCTCTTGTGAAGAAGGCCGACGGAACGAAGTTCGGAAAGACCGAGAAGGGTAACATTTGGCTAGATCCGGAGAAGACTTCCCCTTACGAGTTCTACCAGTTCTGGCTCAATGTGAGTGATGAGGATGCCGAGCGCTACATCAAGATATTCACTATGTTGGATAGGGAGACAATCGATTCCGCCATCGCCGAGCATAGGGCGGATCCTGGCCGCAGGACCCTCCAGCAGCTCATCGCTAAGGAGATCACCACGATGATCCATGGGGCCGATGAATATGAGAACGCCGTAGCCGCCTCAAAGATGCTCTTTGGTAATTCCACCTCTGAGCAGCTTCGCAAGCTGGACGAGAAGACCTTCCTCGCCGTCTTCGCGGGAGTTCCTACCTTTGATGTGCCCAGGGCTGAATTACCCTGCAATATCCTTGATTTCCTCGCTGTCAAGACCCAGGTTTTCCCTTCCAAAGGTGAGGCAAGGAAGATGACAGTCGGGAATGGTGTTTCCATCAACAAGGACAAGGTCACTGACGTGGAGTATCAGATTTCCGAGGCCGACATTGTGGACGGGAAGTACATCCTGGCCCAGAAAGGCAAGAAGAACTATTTCATTATCAATATTATATAATTATGGAGAAACAGGCCACAACCAGACAGCTCAAGGTTGCCCGCGAGATCCAGAAGGACCTCGCCGAGATCATCAGGGGCAAGGGCATGGCCTTCTTCGGAGGTGCCATGGTCACGGTCAGCGAGGTTAGGGTCAGCCCGGACCTCTCGATCGCCAAGACATATGTAAGCATATTCCCTTCAGCCAAGCAGGAAGAGGTGATGAAGATTCTGAACGACAACATGAGGGAGCTCCGCGGGGCTCTCGGTCGTCAAGTCGGACGCCAGTTGAGGATAGTTCCTGAGATAGTGTTCTATCTTGACACCACGCTCGATTACGCTGAGCATATCGAGGAACTGCTGAAGAAGTAGGGATAGTGAGTATTACCTTAAGATACAGACGGTTACCCCCGTCTGTATTTTTTTGTCCCCGCACCATAGCCAGTAGCGGTCTTTATCTGCCTTGGCAACCTCAAACCGGCCTTTCACTGATTTAGTGGAGTTCTCTATAGTCCAGGTGACGGTGGCGTCGAGTTTCTGGCCGACGGAAGAGGGTATAGTGGAGCACGTGACGGTGTAATAGTTTCTCATCTGGTCGTCCCCGACCCGGAACTCCTTTTTGGTCGAGTTGTAACCCAACTGCCCGGTGAGAGGGTCATATGTGTGGATCACGCTCCCGGCGACTTTGAGTTGGACCTGTGACCCACCCACAAATGAGCTGTCAGGCTCCAGTCCTCTATGACAGGAGGACAGGATCAAGACAAAGACGATAAGCGGAAATATAACAGACCTTCTTCTCATCATTGGATTGTGATTTCTTTAGACAGAATGTCGGTGGAACCATCGGAATGGTAAACTACCGCTTTTAAAGTGCCGGATTTGGAGGGATGGAAGAATCCGCTCCCGTCGGTGTGGATCGAGGCGCCGTCATAGGTCCATGAAACTCTCTCACCTACAGCATTATAGACCCTTAGCGGCAATCCGGTTCCGACAGGGAATTTACCGCCGATTCTGGATCCGGCAAGATATTCAAGATAGATGTAAGGCTTGCCGTTTGTCTGAACCGCCTTGGTGAGGAAGTCGCAGGCAACGGTCTCCCCGGTCACCCCGTTCCTGTCAAAATGGATGTCCACCGTGTAGGCAGTGGTAGGGGACAGACCCTCGATGGTTATGGAATACTTTCCATTGCTGTAGGCGCTTACTTTCTCGGACTTCATGCTTCCTGAAGTCTTGCCCCAGGAGACAACGGCTTCGCCTTGGTAATTCTCAACGTCGGAACTCCATGTGATGATGGCGGCATCCTGGAAGACCTGGGATGACACGTCGATTGGTTTGGGAACCACGTCAGCGCTGTTGTACACTGTGAAGGTCACCTTGTCGCCGTTCTTGGTTATCCCGGAAATGGCAAAAGGTGGCTCAGTGCCGTCATTGAACTTGAATGCGGGAGTGGAATTGGCTGAGAATGAATTGATTGTCTTGAAAGGGAAGAAAGCTTGCCGCACTTCAATCGCCGCCTTCGAGGTCTCGATCATGTCGGCGCACTCGAAAGAGGGGTTGTTATTGACTTCATTCTCTTCCCACCGGTAGGCAGCGGTCACATTCTTGCCCGCGTCGTCTGACCAGAGGGCATCGTGCTTCTTGCTCATGTCCACATGGTAGATGGCAAGACCTTCCGCGCCGATGTACGCGTCCCAGCCCTTTCTGGCCCTGCACTCGAAGAGGAAGAATTCGTCATGTTCCTCCGGGTTTTCCAGGATGAGATAGTGGCCGTTCTCCGAGATTGGCTCTAGGGTGAATGTGCCGAGTCTCATGGTCTCCGGCTTGCCGATGCCAAGAATCTCCCTGTCAACAGCGTTGTACGACGGGGGAGTGCGGCCTGAGTCATTGAAATTACCTCCGTCCATCAAAGCCGTGATCTCCCACATACCTTTCGCCACACCGCCACTACCATCCTCGTCGGTGTCGTAATAGTCCCTAAGGCCTAGAATGTGGCTATATTCATGACAGAAGGTGCCGATATGGCAAAGGCCCCAGACAAGTTGGCCACTGCTGTTCTGGCTTTGGACGGTGAGCTCCGTTGAAAGGCCATAGGTGCGTACTCTCTTACCGTCGAGAGTCAGGTTGTCCACGCTCCATTGGTGGGGCCACATGCAGTCTGAGTCGGCTCCCTCTGCCTCGCTCTTTCCCGCGACAATCACAAACACATTGTCAACTCTCCCATCGCCGTCATCGTCGAATTGCGAGAAATCCACTTCCGGATCCGAGAGGACGCATGCCTCTTTGACAAGCTCTCTGGGATTAGCGTCCTGGCCAGCGATTCCTTCATCGTTCTTCCCGTAGTAGTCATGGTTCTTGGATAGTGTCACTACGGGGCCGATAGTGAAATTGAACTCATATTCTCCTAAAAACTGGTCGTTGAAATAGTCCAGAACACTCTTTGATCCCTTTTTCGTGACCAGGTCGACAATGTCCTGCCTCCTGGACTCTCCATTCATGAAATGGATATCGGGAAATTGCGCCAGAATCACAAGACAATGCTTCTTGACGGTCGTGGATGCCCTGGTGGCCCTCTCTATAAAGGGTGGCCATTCGCTTTGGCGGCTCTCTCTCCTGACTTTCGCAGCCTTGTCCCTAAGTGTCCTCCAAGGAATGGAAAGGTAGCTCTCAAGGATTCCGGCGGGCACTTCGTCACCTACCTTGTAGCTACTGCTGATCCTGGATCCATCGGGCAGGAATATGGCATAATGATAAAACCCATTGGCATCCTTGACGACGGGGTGACCTTTGTCAGTGGTCAAGACCTTGCAGAACTCGTCTCCGTAGAGTCGAGCCATAAATGACGAACCATCAGGCTGATACATCAGGAAGGCCCCATTTCTGGGGGCGGATCCCTCAGCTGTCAGGGCAAGGGAGGCGAATAAAACCAGTGTCCAGATTAACCTTTTCATGAAATAAAAGCGGCCGCCTTGATGGTGGCCGCTCGTAATTGATTGTCAGAGATTTACTTCTTGGCCTCAGCCACGGAAACCTGCCTGAACTCTTTGAGGTCCTTCATGAGGGCGAGAGCAGCCTTGCGGGCGCGGGCGCCAGCGGCCTTGTTACCCTTCTCAACCTGAGCATCAGCGTTCACGACGAAGTCGTTGATCTCTTCCTTGATTTTTGCAACGAGCTTTTCCATTTCTTTTAATTTATTTAGTGAATAGTTGATATATAATGTGTTGTGTTATCTAAGGCCTATAATTCTTCGCTTTGCAATTTATGTAAAAAAATGGAATAAACAAACAAAAATCAATAAAATTACTCTTTGCCCTTGTCTGTACCCTTCGCTGGACGGGTGTTCAGCAGATTCATCGCCCTGTCAGGTCCGATCGTGGAATAATTCTTAATGCCCTCGATGACCTTTTCGCAAATACCAGGTACATCCTCCTTCTGCTCCTGCGTGAAAGCTCCCAAAACGTAATCGACCTGGCTCCCTGGATTGAAATCGTTGCCGACTCCTATCCTGATTCTGGTCCAGTCAGTCCTTTCAAGGCGGAACTGTATGTCCCTCAGGCCGTTATGTCCTCCGTCACTGCCGTTTTTCCGCATGCGGATAGTGCCGAAGGGCAGGTTGATGTCGTCGCAGACCACGATAAGATTCCCGATGGGAAGCTTCAGCTTGTCCATCCAGTACCGTACGGCGTTGCCGCTCAGATTCATGTAAGTGGAAGGTTTCAGGAGATAGAATCTCCTGCCTTTGAAAGAGATCTCGGCCACATCACCGTAGCGCTGGGTCGAAAAAGAAGCATTGGATGCCTGAGCCCAGGCATCCAATACCATAAAACCTACGTTATGCCTGGTCGAAGCGTACTCCGCACCAATATTACCGAGACCGGCGACAAGGTAGTTCATACCGGGATCCTCGACGGGTTGACGCTTCTTAACCAGTAGCCTACTCAGCGCCTTCAGCAGATTCATCAGCAGCCTGAGCGGTCATGTTACGGGTGGCCTTGACGGTGCAGATGATGGTGTCCTTAGGGGAGACCACGTTGACACCTTCAATCTTGATGTCACCAGCGACGATGCGTTTCTCGATGTCGAGAGGAGTAATGTCGACGTTGACAGTGTCAGGAAGGTCCTTCATAAGGGCGCTGATCTTGACAAACCTGGAAACGAGAACGAATTTACCACCTTTCTGAACACCCACAGGGTGGCCGCTGACCACGATGGGAACCTTGATGGCGATAGGCTTGTCCTCAGAGACGGCGAGGAAGTCGACGTGGAGGCAGTTGTCCTTGACAGGATGGAACTGGAGCTCATGGACGACAGCCTGATAAGCCTTACCGTTGTCGAGCTTTATGTCGATGATGTAGGAAGCGGGGGTGTTGGTGATACCCTGGAGGTCCTTGTCGGTGACAGTGAAGAGGACATTCTCCATTCCCTGACCATAAAGGTTGCAAGGGACAAGACCCTGCTTGCGGATCGCTTTGATGACGGCTTTGTTGCCGACCTCACGGACTTTGCCGTTGATTTCGAAATGTTTCATTGTACTTTGTTTAAAATGTGTTACTCAACCCCGGGCGGGCCGGGGCCCCATTGCACCAAAAACGCCAGCGCGTTTTTAAGCGGCGGCAAAGATAGGAATTAATTATTTATCGCGCAATTATTTTACTAGTCCGACAGCCTTGTTCCAAGGTTCATTTAAATAATATGAATCCAGGAGTGGTGTGCCGGCGACTGGAAGGTACATGCTCAGGCCTGAATAAGTCTTGATGTCAAAACTGCTGATAAATGAAGGGGTAGCTGCCCTGAACACTATACAATCGCTTATCGCATGAGACAATCTTGCCATATCCGCTTCAGAGACTCCGCTTTGCGCGAATATGTCTTCCAGGTCATAGAAATAGTGCCTGTTCTGCCTGAAATACCCCTGGATCTGTCTGGCTGGAGCGTGCGCGAGGCTATCTGAATATGTTGAGATAAGATCCTTGCAAACCTCGGCCAGATTGTCAAGACCATCAGTCCTGAGGAGAGTCACAGTAGCGGAGCGATAGTCTCCGGACTGTGTGTTGTACCTATCGAAAGAGTCTTTGAATAGTCCCTGGAGATCGGATGTGGGACCTTTAATAAGATAGTCCGCGATTTTGGTATAATCATACATGCCGGCCGCGAGGACTTCGGCAGGTGAAATGCCCAGGAAGTCGGCTTTGTCCTTCAAGGCGTACGCTACCTCGATCCCGCCGCTGAAACACATGTCAAACAGCAGGAAGTCCAGATGGAAGGGGATGCCATCAACAAACTCCGCGACAGTCATCTCGACGTCCCCGGACGACATCTTGTCCTGGCCTATGCTGCGCACCATCCCGGCATAAGGGTCATCACGCTCCATGATGTCCGTAGGGATCTCGTAAGCGATTGATCTTCTGGACATTTTCCGCCCATCGGACCTGTGGCTGCTCTCGAAACTTGAGGGACTGTTGTAATACCCCGGAGGAAGCCATCCGGAGCCGTGGGAGGAGTACTCCAAGGAATAACCTTTAGCTGGGAACAATGATTTTACCAGCGAAAGGACTTCCCGCATAGTGGCGCTGGAAGTCGCGACGGTCGAGGCGGGATATGTCTTGAGCGTGTCAGAGACGACGTTGCCCTCAGAGTCCTTATAAAGCCTTCTCAAATAGGAGGGGACATCCTTGTAGTTGGAATTGAGCGCTAATTTGGAGAACACTAGAAGCACATTCTCATGTCTTCCTCCTCCCGGGATAAGACCTGCGGGAAGTTCTTCTCCCATATTCCTGGAAAGGTCATAGTTAAGGGAATTGAAACCGCACTCGTAGAACAGGAGTACCCGCCGGGTCTCCTCAATGGGCTCACGGCCACCCCGGGGGTTATAGTTTATGCCTTCGTCAGCCGGATCGATCTTGAGGTCAGGGTCTTTCTCGCAGAAAGTGAATGCGAAAGAGGCCACCAAGATCATCACGGAGCGGGCTATGGTGTATAATAATCTTGTTTCGCGCATAGTCAAAGTCGTTATTGCCACAAACTGAGGCAAGAATCACAAAAATATAAAAAAATCCTGAATATCGCGTATCTTTACATCATGGTAACATTGGTTGACGAGTTCGCTGACATAAAGATAATGCGTTTCGAGGTTCCCGGATGGGATGGTTTGACTTCGCGTCAGAAGGCATATGCCTACCATCTGGCTGAGGCCGCGAAACTCGGCAGGGACATTACTTGGGATCAGTATTGCAAATGGAATCTCAAGATCAGGCACGTCGTGGAGGATATATTGGAAAAGTACGAAGGTGACAGGGAGTGCCGTGAATTCGCCGCTTTCCTTGTTTACGCCAAACGCCTTTTCTTCTCGAGCGGTTTTCATCATCATTACGCTGAGGACAAGTTTTTCCCGGATTGTCCGAAGGAATACTTCCGTTCTTTAATGGAAGCTTCGTGTGATGGAAATGTCTCGGATGAGTCGCTTGAGGTTATATATTCCCCGGACATATGCCCACGACGTAGGTCAGACTCGACTGAAGGTGATATTGTGGCGCTCTCCTCCGTCAATTTTTACGAGGGAGTCTCCAGGTCGGAGGTCGAGGATTATTACGCGTCGGTTGAGGATCTTGACGATTCCAGACCTATAGCCCATGGACTCAATACAAAGATTGTCAAGGAGAACGGAAAGGTCATCGAGAAGCCATGGCGCTCCGGCGGCTTATACGGAGCAGCTATAGAAAGGGTTGTCGAGGAGCTTTTAAAAGCTGCGGAACTAGCTGAGAATGAGACTCAAAAAGCAGCCATTGAATTGCTCGTCGAATATTACCGCACAGGAGATCTCAAGTTATGGGACGAGTTCAATGTGGCCTGGGTGGGGGAGACCGGCGGCACAGTGGATTTCATCAATGGTTTTATAGAGGATTATGACGATCCGCTAGGCCGGAAGGCAACCTGGGAGGGCTATGTCCATATAAAGGATCATGAGGCATCGATGAGGACTGAGATTTTAAGCTCCAACGCCCAGTGGTTCGAGGACCATTCTCCCGTGGATCCCAGGTTCAGGAAACCCCATGTCAAAGGGGTATCCGCGAAGGTCGTGACCGCTGTCGCGCTTGGCGGCGCGACTTATCCCACCACCCCGATTGGGATCAATCTTCCTAACGCCGAGTGGATCAGGAAAGAATACGGCTCAAAGTCAGTTACCATATCCAACATCACGAAAGCCTATGACAAGGCGGCACTTGAGGCTCCTAGGAGCGCGTTGGAAGAGTTCGCTTTCGACCAGGCTGAGATTGACGCCTACAAGAAATACGGCAGTCACGACGACGAGATCCATACCGACCTCCATGAATGCCTCGGCCATGGCTCCGGGCAACTTCTCCCAGGAGTTTCCCCTAATGCTCTCGGAGAGTATCAGAGCACTTTGGAGGAGGCCAGGGCGGATCTTTTCGGACTTTTTTATATAGCTGATCCTAAGCTTGTCGAGTTGGGCATAATGCCGGATGACGATGCCTGGAAACCTGCTTATTCCAGCTATATCAGAAATGGCTTGTTCACCCAGTTCTCGAGAATTGAGCTTGGGAAAAAGATCACTGAGGCTCACATGCGTAACCGGAAGCTGATCGCTCAATGGTGCTTTGAGAAAGGATCAGCGGACAATGTGATCGAGAAGAAGGTCAGGAACGGCAAGACATATTTCGTGGTCAATGACTTCCAGAAGCTCAGAGGACTTTTCGCATCCCTTTTGGCGGAGGTGCAGAGGATAAAATCTGAAGGGGACTATGAGGCCGGAAAGGCGCTTGTTGAGGGTTATGGGGTGGAGATTGACCCGGAACTTCACAGGGAAGTCCGCGAGCGGTATCAGGCTCTTGGGCTGAAACCTTACGGAGGCTTTGTCAATCCTGAGATTGTTCCTGTGGTTGAACATGGGGAAGTCGTTGATTATGAGATTGTTCCCGTTGCGGATTACCTCGCCCAGCAGCTTGAGTACGGAAAGAAATACAGAACTTTATAACCATGGATCTGACACATAAGATACTCTCGGATTATTCTTACTATCTTAGAATCGAAAGGGCAATGTCCCCGAATACTGTCGAAGCCTATACCTCAGACATCGAGGCTTTTTTTGACCGGGTCGGAATCGAGCCGGCGCAAGTCTCCAGCAAGGATATTCTGGATTACCTCACCGCAAGTGACCGGCTTTCCAAAAGATCCCAGTCAAGGCTTCTCAGCTCTATGAGGTCCTTTTTCGACTGGCTTGTCCTTGAGGGTGACCGGAAGGATAACCCGTGTGACGCTGTTGATTCCCCGAAACTCGGCCGTTACCTTCCTGAGGTGCTGTCCGTGGAGGAGGTCTCTGCCATCATCGGCTCTGTCGATATTTCCACTTGGAACGGCAAAAGGGACAGGGCTATATTGGAAGTGCTTTATGGTTGCGGGTTGAGGGTCTCGGAGGCGGCAGGCCTGAAGATATCACAACTATTTATGGATGAAGGGTTTGTGCGGATTGTCGGCAAGGGCAATAAGGAGCGTTTGGTGCCGATGGGGGAGATGGCGGTGGAAGCCATAAAAGATTATCTGGCCGCGCGTCCTGCCCCCGCCGCTCCTCAATACGATGACATCTTGTTCCTCAATCGTTTCGGTAAGACAATCAGCAGAGTGACTTTATTCAATATGGTCAAGAGGCAGGCTATGGCCGCCGGGGTCGCGAAGGAGATATCCCCGCACACTTTCCGCCACAGTTTCGCCACCCACCTGATCGAGAACGGGGCGGATTTGAGAGTGGTGCAAGAGATGCTTGGACATGAAAGCATCCTGACCACGGAAATATACACGCATATTGATAGCTCGACCTGGCAGAGGTCGATCCTGAAGCATCATCCTAGAGGTTAGAACGGGCGGCTTCTTCAGCCATCACTTTATTGTAGCAGTCGCGGCAAAGGGGTTCGTAGGCGTCTTTCTCGCCGAGAACCACCAGTTCCATGCTGTTGGAGAGCCTGTGGGAATGGTTCGCCAGGTTGCCGCAACGGACGCAGATCGCGTGGACTTTCCGGACTTCCTCGGCGACAGCCATCAGGTATGGCATGGGGCCGAATGGTTTCCCGAGATAATCGGTGTCAAGTCCCGCGATAATCACCCTTTTGCCTCTGTCGGCTAATTCCTGGGCGACATCCACAAGCGACATATCGTAGAACTGGGCCTCGTCGATACCGACCACCTGGACGTCGTCAGCGACGTTAAGCATCTCTTTTGGATCCTTGACGGCATGACACGGGATCTTATGGAAGTCGTGGGAGACGACGTCGTCCTCTGAATACCTTGTGTCGATAGTGGGTTTGAATATTTCGATCTTTAGGTTGGCGAATTTGGCCCTGCGGATCCTGCGGATGAGTTCCTCGGTCTTCCCGGAGAACATCGAGCCGCAGATGACTTCGATCTCTCCGGCTTTTTTTATGTTTTCTGAAAACATTTCGTTAGCTTTGTAAGGATTTCACTTGATTACAAAGATAGCAAAAGATAACGTATATGAGAATTATCGATGATAAAACATTTGACTCTCTTCTCGAGAGAATAGACGCCTTGAAGACCGAGCTTTCTCTTCTCGAAGAGCAGGTCAAAGCCTTGCCGGTCTCTGAGCCTGTCGAAGAACCAGTGGTTGATGCCGGACAGCCGCTCGAGGCAGACCTCCCGGCTGAGCCGGAACTCGTGGTTGCTGAGCCTGAACCTGTGGCTCCTGCTGTCATCCTGAGCGAAGCGAAGGATCTTCCTGAGTCTCAGGACCTTCCCGTCGATGAACCCGAAGAACCGATCGATATAGCTCCGGTGGATGATACTCCGATCGACATAACAATTTCGGACGTTGAAGATATGCCTGATGATGCCGTCCAGCCGCTTGAGTCCGGCCTTAACTTGAAGACTGCTCCGGCGGAAGCCTCTGAGCCGAGGAAGGCTATTCTTGATACCGCTAAGGCGGACACTGCTGTGATGGACATTATGGCGGAGAAGCAGGCGTGGAGGACGGATCGTCCGGGAATGCCGGTGAAGAATATCATCAGCGCTATCTCACTCAATGACAGGGTATTACTGATCAATGTCCTCTTTGGAGAGGATCCAATGCTCTTCCAGGAGACGATAGCCAAATTCAACTCCATGGGGAGCCTTTCAGAGGCTCTGGCTTTCATCGCCGAGAACCATCCGGATTGGGACATGAACTCCGAGCCGGTCTACCGCCTTATGATGGCTGTCCGGAGAAAGCTCAGCTAGCTTGAGGATGGCCGGAAAGCTATATATCGTACCCACTCCTGTCGGTAACCTTGAAGACATGACCTTTAGGGCTGTCCAGACCTTGAAGGATGTGGATGTCATCCTCGCCGAGGACACCAGGACCAGTTCGGTCTTGCTCAAAAAATATGATATTCACGGCAAATTATGGTCCCATCACAAGTTCAATGAGCACCAGACTGTCGCCTTGATCAAGGAAAGGATATTGGCAGGCCTTGATGTGGCCCTAATCAGTGACGCGGGGACTCCAGGAATATCTGATCCCGGCTTCCTTTTAGTTCGTACTTGTGCGGCGGAAGGTATTGAGGTCCAGACACTTCCTGGCGCCACAGCCTGTATCCCGGCGATTGTTTCCTCGGGCCTTCCTTGCGACCGGTTCTGTTTCGAGGGATTCCTGCCCGTAAAGAAGGGGAGGCAGACGCTTCTTAAGGCTCTCGCCAATGAGCCTCGGACCATGGTGTTTTATGAGTCTCCATACAGGCTTGTGAAGACTTTGGAGCAGTTCGCCGAGTATTTCGGCCTGGACCGGAAATGCTCTGTCGCTAGGGAGATTTCAAAGGTTCATGAGGAGCATCGGAGGGGGACTTTGGAAGAGGTCGCGGCATGGTACAGGGAACATGAGCCGAAGGGGGAGATCGTGGTTGTTGTGGCTGGTTGCGAGGAGGATAGGAAACGGTTGAAAAACAATGCTATAGAAGAATAAACTAAAGAATTACTTAAACCTTGATTCAGACATGGAAAACTCAAAGCGGGGCAGGCCTTCTGCCTCTTTCGTCGTGGGCTCAATTGCCCTTGTTTTTCTCATTATCGGCTACCAAGCCGCACTCTTCATCACTAAAGCTTCTGTCGCTCGGATAGTCGCCAATCACGACCATCCCGACACCGTCTACGTCTTTGTCGATTCTGTCAGTGCCAGAGTAGTGGCCGGCCAGCCGGTCGAGCCCGGCCGCGTCCATTCTCGCTTCGCTGCGGCTGAGTACGGCCTAAGCTCGACGGCTGCTCCGGCCGCTGCCAGTCTGGATGGCGAGACCCATGCCACCCTCGGCACTGTAAGAGGGGGGACCGGAGCTGAGCGAAGCGAAGCGAGCGGTGGGGCCGAGCGAAGCGAGGCGGTCGAGCCACCAGAGCTGGCAGCGGACGGTCGTTCGGCGGCAGTAGGGTACGGTAAAACAGCCAGGGCTATCTGGCGGGCGAGGACGCCGAGGAGGTATGAGTCGTTCAAATTCGATCCGAACACGGTCAGTATCAATGACTTGATGCGGCTCGGTTTCAGTGAGAATCAGGCCAGGGCGATTGATAATTATCGCAAGAAAGGAGGGCGGTTCCGGAGAAAGTCGGACTTCGCTAAATCTTATGTTGTCGAAGACTCTGTGTATCACCGGCTTGAGAAATATATCGATATCCCCAAAATAGACATTAACCAGGCGGATTCCGCGGCCTTTGAGACTCTTCCCGGGATAGGGAAGTTCTTCGCTTCCAAGATAGTAAGCTATCGGAAGGAGCTCCGGGGATATTCCTATCCGGAGCAACTGATGGACATCTGGCACTTCGACCAGGAGAAGTATGACGGCTTGAAGGATTTGATCACTGTCGGCCCCTCGGAACCATACCCCCTTTGGACCCTGCCGGAAAGCGAACTGGCGAAGCATCCGTACATAGGGAAGCGAGCCGCCCGCGGAATAATCATTTTCCGGGGAAATACTCCAAAAGAGGAGTGGACTGTCGAAAGAATACAAAAGGCCGGGATCCTAGACCCCGGCCTCGATGAAAAATTTTTACGTTGCAGAATTGCCTTGCCGCCTAATCCTTGACGTTCTTAAGGGCCTCTCGGATCTTGGCCTCGATCTCGTCGCATAGCTCGGGATTGTCCTTGAGGAGCTGTTTGACAGCCTCACGCCCCTGTGCGAGCTTCTGGTCGTTGTAGCTGAACCAGGAGCCGCTCTTGGCGATGATCCCGTACTCGACGCCAAGGTCTATGATCTCTCCGACCCGGGAGATTCCCTCTCCGAAAACGATGTCGAACTCTGCCTTCTTGAAAGGCGGGGCCATCTTGTTCTTGACGACCTTCACCCTGGTCCTGTTGCCAAGAGCCTCCTCACCATCCTTGAGCTGGGTGGTCCTGCGCACGTCGATACGCACGGAAGCGTAGAATTTCAGCGCGTTACCGCCAGTCGTAGTCTCCGGGTTCCCGAACATGATACCGATTTTCTCGCGCAATTGGTTGATGAAGATACAGCAGGTGTTCGTCTTGGAGATGTTTGCCGTGAGCTTCCTGAGGGCCTGGCTCATAAGCCTGGCCTGGAGTCCGACCTTGTTGTCGCCCATCTCGCCCTCGATCTCCGCCTTAGGAGTCAAGGCCGCGACGGAGTCGATAACGACAATGTCGATAGCTCCGGAACGGATAAGATTGTCGGCGATCTCAAGAGCCTGCTCGCCGTTGTCCGGCTGGGAAATGAGGAGAGTGTCCAAATTGACTCCCAGCGCTTTAGCGTAAGTCCTGTCAAAAGCGTGTTCCGCATCGATCATCGCTGCTATGCCCCCGGCCTTCTGGGCCTGTGCGATAGCGTGGATGGCGAGCGTGGTCTTTCCGCTCGATTCCGGACCATAGATCTCGACGATCCTGCCCCTAGGATAACCTCCGATCCCGAGAGCGTGGTCGAGCGCTACGGAACCACTCGGAATGACCTGTACGTCCCATTGTGGCTGCTCTCCCAACTTCATGATCGTCCCCTTCCCGTAATCTTTCTCAATCTTGTCGATCGTGGCCTGCAACGCCTTGAGTTTCGCGGCGTTAATGTCTGCGGCCTTTGCTTCTACCTCTTTTGCCATAATGAAATTAAAGTTAAAAGTATGTTTAACAAAGATATTAAATAAACCTCAAATCTGACATTATTTTTCATTAAATTTGTACTCGTGTATATTCTTCGCTCCGATGAGAGAGTCATTATTAGGAAAAACGCCCTCGGAACTTAAGGGAGCCGCCCTCAAAGTCGGACTCCCTGCTTTCGCTGGGAAGCAGCTGGCGAGCTGGCTCTACGGGCATCGTGTCCGCTCATTCGAGGAGATGACCAACATCTCCAAAGTGGGCAGGGAAAGGCTTGCTGAGGAATTTGATCTCGGGCTGGTCAGCCCTTCTTCATGCCAGATTTCCAAAGACGGAACCAAGAAATATCTTTTCCCGCTCGGTGGGGGAGACGCTGTTGAAGCGGTGATGATTCCTGATGAGGAACGCAAGACCCTGTGCGTGTCCAGCCAGGCCGGATGCCGGATGGGATGCAAGTTCTGCATGACAGGCCGCCAAGGATTCCACGGGGACCTCACAGCTGCCGGTATTCTCTCACAATTCATCGCGATTGATGAGTCCCAGGAGTTGACCAATGCCGTTTTCATGGGTATGGGCGAGCCATTGGACAATTACGAAAATGTGATCAGGGCGATTGAGGTACTGACTTCGGATTGGGGCTTCGGTTGGAGTCCGAAACGGATAACTCTCTCAACGATAGGCGTTTTGCCCAATTTGAGGCGTTTCCTCAATGAGACCCGTTGCCACCTCGCCGTCAGCCTTCATAACCCATTCCCTGAAGAAAGAGCCGAATTAATGCCGGTTCAGAAAGCCTGGCCGGAAGAGGCCGTGATCGAATTGCTTCATGAATATGATTTCACGGGTCAGCGCCGGGTCAGTTTTGAATACACCATGTTCGCCGGTCTGAACGACACGAAACGTCACGCTGACGCTTTGATCAGGCTCCTGAAGGGATTGGAGTGCAGGGTCAATTTGATCCGTTTCCACAAGATTCCCGACGCTCCATTCGAGACGTCTCCCCAGCTCGTGATGGAGAATTTCCGGGATCGTCTTTCAAATCATGGAATCACTTGTACCATAAGGGCTTCCAGAGGTGAAGATATTATGGCTGCCTGCGGGATGCTTGCTGGTGAACACAGAAAAAAGTCAGTCACATGAAACCTATGATAAGAATGAGTAGTCTTTCCAGAGTCATATTCGCTTCGGCTCTCGCTTTTATCGCAGCTTCCTTTACTGGAATGGCGCAGCAGAGCCACGCTGTGATAGATGCCGCTTCGGAAGCCAGGGACTTGAGGGTTAGGGTTATCAAACATAGACTGGACTCCATAAGGATTGTCAAGCATCGTCCGACTGTCGCTCTGGTACTGTCTGGAGGAGGCGCGAAAGGTGCGGCACATGTGGGTGTCATTAATTATCTAGAGTCGATCGGAATGCCCGTCGACCTTGTGATGGGTACTAGCATGGGAGGCCTTGTCGGAGGTATATATGCCCTCGGATATGACGCTCCTCATCTCGATTCCCTTATAAGAAGCATTGATTGGGATATGGCTCTGTCTGATAAAGTTCCGAGAAAATACCTGTCATATTCCACGATTAAGTACAAAGAGAAATATGCCCTTTCTTTCCCTTTCTATTACGACAAACGAGAATTCTTGAAACAGAGGTCAGATGAGACCCAGTACCCTCATAAGGGGGATGAACTCCGTCTCGGTGCTGACGGCGATGTCGACGCTTCGAGTCTCGTCAGGGACAACCTGCTTGGCAGCCTTCCGTCAGGAATGGTCTACGGGCAGAACGTGAACAACCTGTTCAGCTCTCTTTCAGTCGGTTATCAGGATGATATAGACTTCTATACAGAGCTTCCTATCCCGTTCTTGTGCGTCGCCACCGATCTGGTAAGGGGAACCGCTAAGATATGGACTCAAGGGAAGCTCAATACCGCCTTGCGCTCGACCATGTCGATTCCCGGCTTGTTTACTCCCGTGAAGACAGATGGAATGGTGTTGGTGGACGGAGGTATGCGTAATAACTTCCCGACTGATCTGGCCAAGAAATGCGGTGCCGACATAGTGATAGGTGTCAATCTCTCAAGTGGTTACAAATCATATTCGGAAATCAACAATCTTGGTGACATCCTTGACACTGGAATTGACATGATGGGCCGTTCTTCTTACGAGAATAACATCAACATCCCGGATGTGACGATCCTCCCGGATCTCCATGAATATTCTATGATGAGTTTCGACACAAAGAGTATCGACGTTATCATCAACAGGGGTTATGAAGCGGCGGTGGCTCAGGCCGCAGCCTTGGATTCCATCAAGAGGATTGTCGGTCCGGATGTCAAGTCCTTACAAGATGAGGTCGCCGATGACATCCGGCTCGGGAAGGTCATGATCTCCGGAGTCGAGGTGGTCGGGGTTAGTGACAAGGAGAGCGCCTATCTTCAGAACAAGATAAATTTGAAAGCTGGCACCTATGTCGGCAGTGAAGAGATAGAGAATGCTGTGGCGACCATCTATGCCACGAATTCTTTCGATTATGTCAATTATGAGCTTCTTGGTGAAGACCAGCCTTACCGCTTGAAATTCAATTGTAAGAAGGGACCTATCAACAAGGTCGGTTTCGGGGCGAGGTTCGATACTGAGGAGGTCGTCGCCGTCATGTTCAATCTGGGTGTCGGAGTACAAAAGCTCCGCGGCGCTTCCTTGGATTTTACCGGTAAGATCGGATCGAACCCGTATGCCGGTGTGGTGTATTCCTATGTCGCTCAAAGAGGTATGACTGTGAATGCCGCTGCCAGCATCCGCTATACGGACAAAAACACCTTCAGCCTTGGGGACAACAACTTCAGGATCAACTCCACTAACCTCAGGCAAGAGGTTTATCTTTCCAACATAAAATGGTCCAAGTTCTTCCTGAAGGAAGGATTCCGGAATGACTATTTCAACATCAGCTCCATCCTCTCTGAAAAGGATCTCTCGGACTACAATGTGGATCAGTTGAGCAACAGCCATTTGTCTTTCTTCATCGATGGAAGGAACGATTCATTGGATGATGGATATGTGCCTTCCAGCGGGCATTCAGTCGGGATTTCGTACAGTTGGATGTTCGGGTCTTTCCCTAAGAGAATGCACAATTTCCACGCGATTCATTTCGACGCTTTGAAAGTGTATGGTGGGGATTCCTTCGCATTTATCCCGTCGCTGAACATGAGGGCACTTTTCGGAGATGACATTCCCATCCCGTTCGCGAACACTATGGGTGGAAGTCTCGCCGGGCGTTACCTTGAGCAGCAGATGCCGTTCATCGGTATAACATCCTCTGCCTCCATGCCTAAAATATTAGGCATCGGAAGGGCGGATTTCCGCTTCAAACTATACCGCAACAACTATCTCACCGCCATATACAATTACGCCCTGTCCTCCAATGAGTGGGATGGTTTTATGAACTGGGCGGAGGAGATTCAAGACTATCATGGCTTCGGCTTGCAGTACACGTACAACAGCATCATCGGCCCTTTGGGTTTCAATGTCCATTGGTCAGATTACTCACATAAAGCTGGAGTCTACGTGAGCCTCGGATTTGATTTCTGATATGGAGGAGTATTCTAAAGTCTTGGATCGCCTGCAGGCACAATGCTCAAAGAGGGAGTATTGCACCTCCGATGTGTTCAGGAAAGCCATGACTGCCTTTGACGGGGACCGGGAACAGGCTGGGAAACTTGTTGAGTCGCTAGTTGCCGACCGATTTGTTGATGACCTGCGATACGCCTCCGCTTTCGCCAGGGAGAAGTCCAGGTTGACTGGATGGGGACCGGCGAAAATCACATATACCCTTGTGGGGAAAGGTATTCCAAGGCCTATCGTGGCGCAAGCTTTAGGTGAAATCGACAAGGATGAGGCTGACCGCCGGATGCGCTCTGTGCTTGAAACCAAATGCAGGACACTTATTGGAGATCCCCAGATAAAGTTCAAACTCCTGAAATTCGGCCTGACCAGAGGATACGAATATGACCAGCTCGCTCCGGTTGTCGGGGAGCTGCTTAAAAATATGGAAATAATTAATTGTCAAGAATAAATGAAAGCTATTGTGGAAACGGGTTTCAACCTCCCGGGACAGGTTGGCAAGTATGTCGGAAAGGTGCGTGATGTCTACGATATTGATGGTAAATATCTCGCCATGGTGGTTACCGACAGGATCTCGGCTTTTGATGTTGTCCTCCCAGAGGGCATCCCTTACAAGGGACAGGTGCTGAACCGTATAGCCGCCAAGTTCCTGGACGCCACTTCGGATATTCTCCCTAATTGGAAGGTCGCTGTTCCGGACCCTGCAGTCACCGTTGGCTACAAATGCGAGCCATTTAAGGTCGAGATGGTCATCAGAGGCTATCTCGCCGGCCACGCATGGAGGGAATATAAGGCCGGGAAGAGAACTCTTTGCGGAGTTCCTCTTCCTGAGGGAATGGTTGAGAATCAGAAGTTTCCGGAGCCTATAATAACACCCACGACAAAAGCCGCGGAAGGTCATGACGAGGACATCTCGAAAGAGGATATTATAGCCACTGGCCTGGTAGGGAAGGAAGATTACGAGAAGCTTGAGGAATATACCAGGGCGATATTCCAGAGGGGTACTGAGATAGCGGCGAAGCAGGGGCTTATACTGGTTGACACCAAATACGAGTTCGGAAAGAGGAATGGGGAGATTTACCTGATGGACGAGGTTCATACTCCCGATTCTTCGAGGTATTTCTATGCCGAGGGCTACGAGGAGCGTCTCGCCAAAGGGGAGAGGCAGCGCCAACTTTCTAAGGAGTTCGTGCGTGAGTGGTTGATGGCCAATGGGTTCCAGGGACAGGAAGGCCAGAAAGTGCCCGAGATGACTCCTGAGGTTGTGGCTGGTATCACAGATCGCTATATCGAACTTTACGAGCACATCACTGGTGAGAAGTTTGAGAAGGTGGAGTATTCAGGATCCTCTATGGAGGCGAATGTCCGTTCTTGGATCGAAAGTGTTAAATAATTGGGAATGAAGGTTTTTTTGACCGGTGCCGCCGGGTTCATAGGCGCCAATCTTCTTGCTAGATTGGCCAGCAGGGGAGATGAGGTCGTCGGATTCGACAATATCAATGATTATTATGATGTGCGGCTGAAATACGGTCGTCTTCAGGAGAATGGTATTGAGGGACCATACGTTGATGGCGAGGTAAAACACAGTAATAAATGGCCTTCAGTCCGTTTCGTCAAGGGAGACTTGTGCGATAAGGCGGCTCTTGACAAACTCTTTTCGGAGGAGGGCTTCGATGTGGTGGTGAACCTTGCGGCACAGGCCGGCGTAAGATATTCGATCACAAATCCTTACGCTTATCTCCACAGCAACCTCGAAGGTTTCCTGAACATCCTTGAGGCTTGCCGGAACCATCCGGTGAAGCATCTTGTTTTCGCATCTTCAAGCTCTGTCTATGGCTTGAACACGAAGGTTCCTTTCAGCGAGGAGGACAAGGCTGATTCCCAGGTTAGCCTGTATGGCGCGACCAAGAAGTCAAATGAGCTAATGGCTCATTCATATTCAAAGCTTTACGGGATTCCGGCCACAGGTCTACGATTCTTCACTGTCTATGGCCCGTGGGGGCGTCCGGACATGTCTCCGATGCTCTTCGCCACGGCCATCTCCAAAGGTGAGCCTATAAAAGTGTTCAACGGCGGTGACATGATCCGGGATTTCACCTATGTCGATGACATCGTTGAAGGCACCATGAGAGTAATTGACAACCCGCCCGCTGGCACTGATGACGCTGTGCCGTTCGAGGTCTATAACATCGGTTGCTCAAACCCTGTTAAACTGATGGATTTCATCTCGGAGATAGAGAATGCGTTGGGAATGGAAGCGAAGAAAGTGTTCTTTCCGATGCAGGCTGGCGATGTCTATCAGACCTACGCCGATTGCACCAAACTTGAGACCCGCCTTGGATATCATCCCTCCACAACCCTTCATGAGGGAATCGGACAGTTTATCGCATGGTTCAAGTCTGAGAAGAACCCTTTGCGTTGATAATCAGAAGTTTCCAATAGCATGAACGAATCATCAAACTACGAGAAGAACAAAAGGATAGCGGGTAATACCGTCTTCCTCTTCATTCGTATGCTTTTGCTGATGTTCATTGGACTTTTCACTTCAAGAATTATCCTTTCCACTCTCGGCCAGCACGACTATGGTGTTTTCAACGCTGTAGGTGGTGTGGTGGCTTTTTGCGCTGTTTTGACTGGCTCGGTGTCTAATGCGATCACTCGGTTCTTGACCTACTCTCTTGGAGAGGGTGATCCGGATAAGACTCACCGTGTTTTTTCGGCTAGCGTGATAATACAGTTGCTCATGTGCGTCGTGGTCGGCCTGATTGTGGAGACAGCTGGTCTCTGGTGGCTCAATAGTCACATGAGTATTCCTCCGGACCGGCTCGGGGCTGCCCATTGGGTTCTACACTGCTCTTTCGGTATCCTGTGCGTAACTTTGCTCAGCGTCCCTTATAACTCCATGATAGTGGCCCATGAGAAGATGTCAGCTTATGCCTACATCAGTATTTTGGAGGCTCTCTTGAAACTCTCTGTGGCTATCTTGCTGATGTATTCTTCTTTTGACAAGCTTAAGACCTATTCAGTGTTGATGCTCGCTATAGCTGTTTTAGTGCGTATGACTTACGGCGCATACTGCAAACGGCACTTTGACGAGAGCAGGGGGAAAATAGTGATTGACAAAGGCATCATTAAAGAGATGTCAGGTTTCGTGGGCTGGAATTTCTTCAGCTCTGGATTCGGTGTGATGGCTAGTAGTGGTACCAACCTGCTGGTAAACAAGTACTTCGGTGTCCTTGTCAACGCCGCGAGGGGAGTGACCACGCAGGTGGAAGGAACTGTACGTCCTTTTGCGGTGAACTTCTTGCAGGCCCTTAATCCGCGTCTCACGAAATCATATGCGGAAGGGGACAGGAAATATGCTTTTGATCTTGTCCATAAGGGCGTCAAGATATCCTTCCTGCTTCTTCTGCTTATCGTGACACCAATCATCCTCGAGTGCGATTATCTTCTGGAACTTTGGCTAAAAGATGTCCCTGAATACACGTCAACGTTCGTGAGAATTTCCTTGATATGTATCTTGGTGGATGTCGGTATGAATACGACAAGGCAATTGATCATATCCTCCGGGAATATCAAGTATTTCTGCATCATGACAGGTCTGATGAATGTTATCGCTTTCATTGCTGTCTGGGTCGCTTATGCGTTCGGATGCTCTCCGGAGACGTCATATATCGCCTTTTTTGTGATGCAGATTTTTGTTGATGTTTTTACTCTTCTCATCTGCAAGCGGCAGGAGGGTTTCCCGGTCTGGGATTTCTGCAAAACCGTATTATTCAGGTTGGCTTTGGTCGCGGTATTCGCCTTTATCACCGGTTACGGAGTCCGTGCCATCATGCCGTCTGGTTTTCTCAGACTTGTCGCTGTCACAGTTGTTACGACCTTGGTAATAGGCTCGTTATCATACGTTTATGCTCTTACGAAAGGTGAACGCGCATTTATAGAAGAGATATTCTATAAAATCATTAGGAGGGCTGGTAAATGAGACTGATAATCGTTGCGCCAGAGCCTTATCCTAATGGGATGGCCGGGACAAAGAGGGTGACATGTTATGCCCGGGCGATGATATCCGTAGGAATTGATTGTGAGGTGGTTCTGTTCAGGAGGACGGAAAAGCGGGGCAAGGCGCGAAATACTGCCTCCAAAGGTGTTTTCCATGGTGTTCCATACCGCTATATCGGAGGATCGCCATATAAAGGGAACCATTATGTCACCCGTAAGTTCTTTAATTGGCTTGATGCCAAGTTGACTGAAAGATACTTGAGGAAGAATCTCCATAAGGGAGACGTGCTCTTCCTGTACATGGGGCAGCAGTTGGATCTGATGTTGAGATTCATGAATGCGGCCAAGAGTGTGGGAGCGTTCTGTGTAAGGGATTTATGCGAGATACCATATGGAACTTCCGTAGAGACCGAAGAAACGGCTCACATGCGGGAACGCGTTCTTAATGAGCAGTTTCCGATTCTTGACGGAGTCATAAGTATCTCCGATCCGCTCCTTGAACTCGCGAAAAAATGGACAAGACCGGATTGTAAACATATCAAGGTTCCCATCTTGGTCGATTATGAGGAGTTTAATCTTCCCGACAAGAGCATGGATCAAGAGGTCCCGTACATTTTCCATTCAGGAACACTTTTCGAGCAAAAGGACGGAATCCTTGGAATGATCGAGGCCTTTGGAAAGGCGTGTAGAGGCATACCATTCCCGGTCAAGTTTGTATTATCAGGCTCTGTTGAGGACTCTCCTCACAAAGATGAGATTATCCGTTTGATAAATCAATATGACCTTGACGGCAAGGTCATCTTCATAGGCTATCTTAATGGCTGTAAGTTGAGCGATTATCTATCTGGAGCTACTCTTACTATTATCAACAAGTATCCGACTCTGCAGAACCGTTACGGTTTCTCGACCAAACTCGGGGAATATCTTGCTGCCGGGAAACCCGTGATTATCACTCGGTTTGGTGAGGCTATGAATTGGCTTGAGGATGGCAAATCCGCATATATCATTGACTTGGAGGACAATGATGCCTTGGCCCGGGCGATTGTCCGGGTATTCATGAATCAGGAAGAGAGAAAAAAGGTTTCCGAAGGGGCAAGGGCTCTATGTCATGGCAGTTTTGATTATTCCATTTGGGGAGATCCTCTCCTCGGTTTTCTTAACAGTTTAGGGAAATGAGAGTATTAGTAGCAGGGGACTTCTACCCGTCAGGTAAAGTTAAAGAGAGTTTAGGGAAAGGCGTATTTGAGTCGGTTTTCTCTGATATCAAGGAGATAACAGGGAAGGTTGACTATTCAATTGTCAATCTTGAGTGTCCTGTCACTGGAGCGCTGGAACCGATCAGTAAAGTCGGACCAGCTTTGAAATGTGAAGTCAAGGCTCTTGACGCTTTGAAATATGCAGGTTTCGATTGTGTTACCCTCGCCAATAACCATATCAATGATTTTGGCCCGGAGGGAATTTTCGAGACCTTGTCTCTTCTTGATGCCCGGGCAATAGATCACGTTGGGGTTGGGAAAGACAGGCAGGAAGCTTCGAGGATTCTTTTCAAAGACATCGGTGGAAAGACCCTGGCTATCATCAATTGCTGCGAGAGGGAATTCTCTATAGCTGGAAAGAATACGCCAGGCGCGGCTGAACTGGACCCTATGACGCAAGTCAGCCAAATCCGTATGGCTCGGGAACAAGCTGATTATGCGGTGGTTATCGTTCATGGCGGATATGAGCGTTGTGAATATCCTTCTCCTAGGATGGTCCGTTCTTATAGGGCCTTTGTCGATGCGGGTGCTGATGCGGTCATAAATCATCATCAGCATTGCTGCTCCGGGTATGAAGTATATTCAGGAAAGCCCATTTTCTATGGGATCGGCAACTTCTGTTTCGAGCCTTTCAAGTCTGAATGCGACTCGTGGCACAAGGGAGTTATGGTGGAACTCGATCTTGCGGAAGAGGCGGAGATCGGCTTCAAATTGATCCCGTTCTCACAATGCTTGGAGCACCCCGGGCCTCATATAATGGATGAGGCATCCTCCGATGCTTTCCTCTCTCATATCAGCGAGCTAAACAGTGTTATCGCTGACCCGGAAGCTCTTGAGAATGAATATAATGCCTTCCTTGACAGGCAGGATTTCGTCTATAGGGGTGCTTTTGCCCTTCCGGATAAGCTGGCTCGCAGGCTGTCCCGTATAGGTTTCATCAAACCTTTCTTGTCAAAAAAGAAAGGTGACTTGTTCCTTGATTATGTGGGATGTGACGCTCATAGGGACGGTTTAATGAGGTTTTTGGAAAAGAACAAATAGCTTGGTTAATGATGGCTATTCTCAGGAAAATAAATTGGACGGTCAGGCATTTTCTACAGGACCACTTCCCCAGGTATTACGTGGATAGGGGATGGTTGAAGTGGAAGGGCTACAAGGTCGATTGGAATAATCCTCGGGATATCAATGAGAAGATCCAGTGGCTTATGTGTTGCTCGGACACTTCAATGTGGACACTCTGTTCGGACAAATACAAGGTCAGGGATTATGTGAAATCCAAAGGTCTCGGTGACATTCTTGTTCCATTGCTGGGTGTTTGGGAAAGGGTTGAAGATATTGATTTTGAGCCACTTCCAGATAAGTTCGTCATAAAATGCAATCACGATAGCGGTTCCACACACATAGTGGACAAATCCAAAGGTTTTAATGATGCTGCCTTACGGGCGGATCTGAAGAAAAGCCTAAAAAAGAGATTCGGGTATTATAATGGTGAGTTGTATTACAACCACATCAAGCCCTTAGTTGTCGCTGAGAAGTTTCTCGAGGTTGAGGACAAGTCGGTTTCAGGATCCACAATAGATTATAAGGTTTGGAGTTTTAACGGGAAACCTTATGCGATCCTGACGTGTAGTGACAGAACAAAAAAGACTCTTAATCTTAACTTGTATGATTTGGATTGGAATGTCCGGTCTGATGTTCTGGTTGAGTCGGATCATTTTAAGAATGGACGGGGCAATATTCCCAGACCTCTTTGTTTAAATAAAATGTTGGATTCGGCTTCCGTTTTGTCTGAAGGTTTCCCCGAGGTTAGGGTTGATTTTTATGAGACTGGTGGGAATTTATATTTTGGAGAGATGACATTCTCGAGCTATTCAGGAAAAATGAATTATTTCACTGATGAGTTTTTGGTAGAACTTGGCGCCCAATGTGTCCTTCCGCATAAAGATGAATAAAAAGGTTATATATACTTGTATAGTAGGTAGATACGACGAGATCCGCCAGCCGGATGTCGTCGATACCGCTTTCGATTATATCTGCTTCACTGATGATCTTCCGGAGGGAAAAAAGGGAGTGTGGGAAATACGTCCGATTCCTTGTCTCGAGAAAGATCCCACAAGGCGCTCAAGATATGTGAAATTATTGCCGCACAAGGCTTTAGCTGACTATGACGCCAGCGTGTGGATCGACGCTAACATAAAGATTAAAAGCCAAGTGTTCTATGATGCGGTGGATTCCGCCATTTCCCGTGGTGAGCTAATCGCCCAGGTTCCTCATTTGACCAGGGACTGTGTCTATGAGGAGATTTCCCGTTGTTACAGGGATCTTAGGATCGGCTTCCGGGACGCTTTCCGCCAAAGGCGGCATCTGCTGAAAAAAGGTTTCCCGAGACATTTCGGGCTGATGGAGAACAATGTGATATTCCGGATGCACAATGATCCGCAGGTTGAGAGAATTTCTGAGGGATGGTGGAATGAATACAGTTCCTTCTCCCAAAGGGATCAGCTCTCTTTGATGCCTGTCTATTGGAAGGAGGATTTCCGTCCGTCTTTGCTTTTTGGAGAGGGAATAAACTCTAGGAATGCCGATTGCATAGAGTCGGAACGACACTCGTTATTAGATAAGTCCAAGGAAATCAAAGGTTTCCGCCGCATTGCCTTGAAATTCCATTGGACATTCAGGAGGATTGTGGCTTCTGTTTTTTTAAGATAAGATATGAGTCCGAAGGTCAGCATAGTGATAGTCTGCATGGACAAGATGGATGTGCTTCGTCCGTGTCTGGACAGCATACGGGCACACACGGGTGTCTCTTATGAGACTTTCGTGGTGGCCTATATGTTCTCGGATGGTAATCTTCAGTCGCTGAAAGAGGAGTATCCTTGGGTTACCATCGTCCGGAGCGATTCTCTCCGCGGTTTTTCGGAAAATAACAATTTAGCACTGCGTCAAGTCTCTGGTGAATACACGTTTATTGTCAATGATGACACCTACATCGATTCTCCAGTAATTGACCGGCTTGTCGCTGATTTTGAGAAACTTCCATCCGATGCTGCGGTAGTGTCTCCGAAGATTGTCTTCCCCGACGGGAGGGTGCAGACCTGCGGGCGGCGGAAGTTCACGGGCTGGGGATATATCCTTCGTTATCTCCACTTCAACAACGAGACGAAACCGTCAAAATGGACGATGCGGGAGGGCTTGTTCAAGACATATAATCTCAATGGTGCCGCCTTCCTCGCCAGGACGGATATTTTCAAGCGGATGGGGTGGTTTGATGAGACATATTTCTTTACTCCGGAGGATGTGGCCCTCGGCACCAAGATGAACGAGAACGGGTACGGAGTTTACACCGACGCGGATTTGACCCTATACCATATTGCCAACTCCACGGCTTCCATGATGGAGGCTGCCATCAAGCCTGCCCGGGTCAGGGGAGCGTTGATATTCTTCACACGAGGTAACGCATTGGCATATTTGCTTTTAGGGGCTTATTGCTGGTGCGTTGAGGCGGCCCGGAGTTTGAAGTATTTGTTCAAGGATTGCGGCGACCCTTCCAGTCATAATGGCATTATGTCAGCGACGGCCAGGAATGTCCGCCACAGCATATTCACCAGGAAATCTCCGAAAGAGATCTTCATCAAGTATTACAACCAACTGCGTAACCGATGAGAGTATTAGTCATAATAGTGACCTACAACGGTATGAGGTGGGTGGAAAGGTGCCAAGGCAGCCTTAAGGCTTCAGAGGTGCCTGTGGATGTCTTTGTGGCTGACAACGGTTCAACTGACGGCACCACTGAGTGGATCAGAGAGCATTACCCGGAAGTGAGACTGGTGGTCAACACCGATAATCTGGGTTTCGGAGCGGCCAATAACATGGGAATGCGCTATGCTCTTGACAATGGTTATGACTATGTCTACTTGTTGAACCAGGATGCGTGGATTATGCCGGACACAATAGGGAAGTTGTTGGCTGTCAATGAGTCCCATCCTGAATATGTGCTTCTGAGCCCAATGCAGATGAATGATGGCCTTGAGGAAATGAACCGTCTTTTCAAGTCCAGGGTTGTTCCGAGCCGGAGAGTTGTTGATGATCGCCTTTGGTCGGTTCCTTTCGTCATGGCCGCGCATTGGTTCATTTCCAGGAAGGGAATTGAGGAAGTCGGGCTTTTCTCACCGCTGTTCCATTTTAATGGGGAGGACGACAACTATTGTTCCCGTGTCCTTTACCATGGTTACGGCATCGGAGTCGTTCCGGACGCGCTTGTCGTACATGATATTGGCGAGAGAAAGCAGCCGAAGGAGCGGTATATCTACCGCAGTGTCTTCGCGTATGCCCTCCACAGGTTCTCCGATCCTGGAAGGAAGCCTTTCTGTCAGGCGTTGTACGTTTTCCTTTACTCACTGTACAGTTGCTTGAAATTCAAGTCTTTCCTTCCTCTGAAGTACATGCGTGAGGCTTTCGGCGAGTACCAGAAGGCGAAAGATTATCGAAAGAAGTCTATGTCAAAAGGAGCTTTCATTTAATATGAGAAAGTGGTTTAGCGATTTATTCAACTTTGTGCTGCGTACCCTGGCGAAGACTCATTTGCTGGGGGCGAAGGCAGTCGCGAGGCTGAAATATTACCAGATGCTTCACCGCTGGCCGGATCTCAAGCATCCTAAAGATCTGAATGAGAAGATCAATTGGCTCAAGTTCAACGGCGACACCTCGATGTGGCCTATTCTTGCCGACAAGTTCGCGGTCCGGAAATATGTGGAGGGAAAAGGATTCGGTGACACTCTTGTCAAGTCGCTCGGGACCTGGGAGAAGGCGGAGGATATTGATTGGGACAGCCTTCCGGATTCTTTTGTGCTGAAGCTTAATAACGGCAGCGGAGATGCTGTGATATGCTCTGACAAGAGTAAGCTGGACATTCCTGCGACGGTAGCTCATTTCTCCAAGTTGATGAAAGTAAGATGCGGATTCGAGACCTCGGAACTGCATTACACAAAGATAACACCCCTTGTCATTGCTGAGGAACTGTTGGACTCGTCGACTCAGCCGGCAGGCTCACGGTCTATGGTTGACTATAAGTTCTGGTGTTTCGACGGCAAGCCTTATTCGATCCTGACTTGCAGTGACAGGACAGAGAACTCGTTGGATCTCAACGTGTTTGACTTGAATTGGAAACCTCTTCCCGATGCGCTTGTGGTAACTGATCATTACAAGGACGGGGGAGGCGCCATTCCCAAGCCGGCTAGTTTCCGGAGAATGCTGGAGATAGCTTCAGAACTATCAAAAGGATTTCCCCAGATGCGGGTTGACCTCTATGATGTTGATGGAAAGGTTTATTTCGGGGAACTGACTCTGACTTCTGCTGGCGGGTTCATGAAGTATTTCTCCAGGGAGTTTCTCCGTGAGATGGGCGACCAGGTGAAATTGCCTGCGGATGACAAATGAGCATTATTTTTGAATATATGTTATTATAAATCAATTTGAATAATATGAGAAAGTTCATCACAACCATCCTCGCGGCGTCATTGGCGCTTGCCGGGACAAACGCTTTTGCCCAGAATCTTGTGGCTGAAGTCGGTTTCGGACTCAGCGACACCCGGTTCGATTACACTCTTGGACATGTCTCCGCTGACCTTTATGGCGGAACTCTTGGCTTGTCCTATGATATTCCTCTGATAGAAGGCACTGTCGGATTCGCCCCCGGAATCCAGTTCGGCTATTTTACCGGTGGCGAGGTCAACATCTATGATTACACCAAGGTCGGTTTCACCGAGACTTATCTGGCTGTTCCTCTCGATCTCAATATCAAGTTCCCTATGAGCGAGGATATGCGCATCGTGGTGTTCGCCGGACCTACCCTCGATCTCGGCTTGACCTCAAGGATCAAGGAGAGAAGTACCAGCATGGAATATGACATCTACAGCGGCCAGCTTAGCGGCTACACAAAGTACAGCCGTTTTGATGTCCTTCTCGGTGGCGGTGTCGCTTTCGATGTCATGGACGCCGTCCGTTTTTCAGTCAGGTATGACTATGGTGTGGTCAACCGCAATGGCGGCAATCTCACGAGCGGGGTTCTCAAGATCCATCGCAGCCAGCTGAAATTAGGCGTGGGATTCATGTTCTGACGATGTGTCAGTCCTAATTCCAAGGTCTGATAATTGTATTTGTCTCTGATTATCGCTATATTTGTAGGTTAATCAGAGACAAAGTTTTTTTATGGCTGTATCAGGCTTATTAAGAAAGATATTCGGCTCGAAAGCCGACCGTGACATGAAGCTCATCAAGCCGGTCCTGGACAAGGTCCTGGCGGCTTATCCCGCGATAGACGCTCTTTCAGATGACGAGTTGAGGGCAAGATCCCAGGCCCTGAAGGATAAGCTTCGCGAATGCGAGGCGCCCTTCGAGGCGAGGATCGCCGAGATAAAGGCGAAACTGGAGGAAGATATTCCCGTTTCCGAGAAGGAAAATCTCGCCACCGAGTCAGACAAGCTCGTGAAAGAGGAGGATGAGCAGATTGAGAAGACCCTGGAGGAGATTCTTCCTGAGGCTTTCTCTATTATGAAATCCACCGCCAGGCGGTTCAAGGAAAATGAGACAATCGTTGTCGAAGCGACCCAGTTCGATAGGGACCTCAGCATCAACCACGATTTTGTGACCATTGACGGCGACAAGGCTGTCTATCATAACCATTGGATCGCCGGAGGTAATGAGGTTACCTGGGACATGGTTCATTACGATGTCCAGTTGATCGGTGGTATCGTCCTGAATGGTGGAGTGAAATCCAACAAGGAGCAGATGGGAAGCATCGCTGAGATGGCGACCGGTGAGGGTAAGACCCTCGTTGCCACCTTGCCTGTATTCCTTAACGCCCTCGCCGGAAAGGGAGTACACGTAGTTACCGTTAATGACTACCTCTCCAAGCGTGACTCCGAGTGGATGGGACCTCTCTATATGTTCCATGGCCTCTCGGTTGATTGTATTGACAAGCACGAGCCCAACAGCGACGCCCGTAAGAGGGCATATAACTGCGATATCACTTTCGGTACCAACAACGAGTTCGGTTTCGACTACTTGCGTGACAATATGGCGGTCAATATGAATGACCTCGTGCAACGCAAGCATCACTACGCCATCGTCGACGAGGTTGACTCCGTCCTTATTGATGACGCCCGTACCCCGTTGATTATCTCTGGTCCTGTCGCCAAGGCGGAGGACGATGAGCAGTACATCGAGTATCGCCCTTATGTCGAGAGTCTTTACCAGAAGCAGCGCACCCTTGTCAACCAGGTCCTTAATGAGGCCAAAAAGGCTATCGCCGCCGGTAAGATGGATGAGGGAGGTATGCTGCTTTACAGGGCTTATAAAGGATTGCCTAAGTATCAGCCTCTCATCAAGTTCCTCAGCGAGCAAGGTATGAAGGCCCTTATGCAGAAGGCTGAGAACTTCTATATGCAGGACAATGAGAGCCAGATGCACATAGTCACTGACGAGCTT
>JAEEGG010005026.1_pt1 | contig 31732 bp, 30 predicted proteins | sample 9134161 | NCBI WGS metagenome assembly JAEEGG01 (sample SAMN16246543, study PRJNA631951) | gut metagenome | biome: gut microbiome; feature: rumen; material: CR-attached | host: Bos | place: Iran: Karaj | collected 2018-10
GATTGCTGCAAGGACTTCATGTCGCGGTAATCGACGGTGGCTAATAGTTGCCAGCCATTCTTGCGATAGTTGAGGCTCACGATGTCACGCAAATCGGTGTTGGCCGCCGATTGATAAACCGATGAGCGCACATCCACGCCCAAGCCCTCATTGGGGTTTTTCTTGGTGACGATACGCACCACCGCCCCGACCGTGGCATCATATCGCGCTCCCGGATTGGTGACCAACTCCACGCGCTGGATGTCCTTGGCGTTGAGTTGCTCCAATTCGCTGAAGTCACGCACTTGCCGCCCGTTGATGTAAACCAGCGGCTCGCCCTTGCCGAACACTGTCAGTTTGTTTTCGTCCTTGGCAATACCCGGAATTTTGCCTAAAACATCGTCAGCCGAACCCACCTCGGCAAGGATGCTGTTCTCAACGGTGGTCACTTGCGCGTCACCTTTAATGTAAACATCGGGAAGCCCCGCGCTGACCGTCACTTCGTTAAGGCTGACGGCATCAAGTTCAAGTTGAATGGTGCCCAAATTGGATTGCTTTCCTGAAAGAGGTAGCCATTTATCCTTGTAGCCAATGAAGGACACCTTCAGCAAGGCCGCATTTTGCGCCTTTCCCATTTGGAAGGCTCCGTTTTCATCTGTGACACAGCCGTTTAAAAAAGCCGAGTCCTGGCTCATCTGCACTACATTGGCGTAGGGAATGGATTGGTTGGTTTCATCAACGACCTTTCCGCTGATGTTCTGCGCTTGTATGCCCAAAACAAGGGTCATGCAGCAGGTGAAAGTAATAAATCTTTTCATAATGCTATTGTGTTTAAATTCATTTTCTGTTATACGGACTTACGCTGAAAAAGTTACTGTTTGCTTTAACAATTTTTCGGCAAAACTACACCGAGCCCCCACGCATGGCAAGCAAAACCATGTACGGGTTTGTACGGGTTTTTCGCTATCGTACCGATAATCAATTAGATGTGGATTCCTCCGCGAAGCTTCGGAGGGTGGTCGAAAGAGGCTCTTCAGTGCCGAAAATGGCTTTCATTTTACGGCCTCGGTCGTTCACGGTGGTGTAAGCCCGCTGCATCAAGGCGGAGATGTCGGCATCCGAAAGGCCGAGCAGGTAGAGGCAGCAATAGTCGAGGTCGTTCTTGGTGAGGTTGGGATAGGCTTTGGCTAACCTGACGGTGAATAGATTGAAATGGCGGTCGGCGGCATCGCGCAACGCCGTCACCTGTTCCTTGCTTAAGGCGGCGTCCTTATAAAGTTTGCAGTCCATCTGCGCCTTGAACTGCCCTTCATGCACCCGTTCCATGATGAGGCGGCAGATGGGTTCATCGGCGAACGATTCAGCCTGTTGGGGCTTCGCGTTCACCTCCTCTTGCCGTTTGATTTGGTCCTTTAGCTCCCTCACTTCCTGGTTGCTCTTTTTCAATCGACCCGACATCGACGCTTTCTCCAAACGGTGCGCTTCCCTTTCGGCTTCCAATTTTTGGCTCTCCAACCGATGTGCTTCACGCTCAACCTCTATCTGCTGGTTGGCTTCTTCACGTTGCTCTTTCATCTTGCGCCTGTGGAGCAGCCAAGCCGTAAGAGCGGCCAACACCGCAAGGATGCCTGTTGCCACTATCATCCTGTTTCTTTGGACACGGACTTTCCCCTGCCTTTCAGCATCGGCCCGTTCCTGTTCCCATTGTAGATGCTGCTGAAACAACTCGTTAAGTTGCGAGACCTGTGCATTGCTTTCCCCTTCCGATACGGTGTTTCCCGCAATATACATCGAAAACTGGGCGGCTTTCAATGTGTCTCCCTGATTTTGGAATATCTCGTAAAGATATCGCGCCGCAATCCTTTGTCTGGCAGCATCCTCCATATTCTCAAACACAGGCGTTAAATAAACTAACGCTGAATCATATTGTACCTCCTCACTATAAATACTGCCAATAGTCAAATAGCGATTCAATTTCTCTGTTTCATCTGTGGTTTGAATTGCCATACGCCTCAGATCATTCACCGAAGGCTCAACCCCTTTACCCATTTGATAATACAGAAAAGCCCTGGCCGAAATCAAGTCCCTGAAAATCAAATTGTTCGTATCGGGCAATTGTTTCAGTGCCTCATCGTAATAATAGGCCGAACTGTCGTATTGGTTCAATTTGCTATACTGTTTCCCCATAAACATCAAAAAATTGGAATGGTTGAAAGGGGAATATGGTTCTATATTATTGTAAACAAGGGATTTCTTGCCACAGACGATGGCTGGTTCTTGCATAAACTGGCCAGAAAACAACTCCGCAAGGCGGTTGTATGTGCAAACCATGAAACACGCCTTCGTGCCCAACAGTTCGTTCTCGGGATAATGGCTCTCCATCGTCCGCAAGGCAAAGAGGTATTCCCCACACGCCTCAACCGCGCTGTCCTTTTCAGCATATCCCACACCATTAATATAATGCGCCCGTGCCGCCAAAAACCCGTCATCGATGGAATCAAAATACCCCACCGCCTTCAGCAGATCCTTTCGGTTACTCTGTCTATAATAATTCTTATACAGCAGCTCCGAAATCAGCACCTGGCAGTAATGCCCGTTAAACTCATCCAGACTATCTGCTGCCGCACTTGAAGCAAATTCCTGAAGCATCGCAAAAGCACTATCCGGCTGCTGCCACATCAGGCTGTCGATGGCTGCCAACTCTGGCGATACATTATAATCTTCTTGGATATCAAGCTTCACGCATGAAGTGGCAAACACTGATAACCATAATAGAATGATAATATGTAGGCGGCTTTTTTTCACCTTGCAAAAATAGTCAAAATCTATCCACACTTAGCGAAATCATGTCAGCATTATTTGTTATTCAGCACCCACGAAAAGGTCATCCATCTTTACTTGCGACTGCATAATGCCGCTGTGGGAGTTTTGTCGGACACCGTAAGTGGTAATCATGACTAATTGTAGGGCTTTGCGTGACTTGGTGGCTTCTCGGAACACTTGCATTTTCTTGCGAAGCTTGTCCTCGTAGTCTTTGTCAATGGCAAATTCACCGACCGAGAACTTGATTTCGCAGATGTTCGTGATGCGATCGCGACGGTCGATAACAAGGTCGATTTGTGCTTTGCCCGTTTCGGAAATGCCATTCCATGAAGAGATGTCGGTTAGCACAGCACTGATTCCGATGGCCTTCTTGACTTGGTTGATATGGTCTTTGCAGACTTGCTCAAAGGTTTGTCCCGCCCAGCTACTCTTGGCCGGATTATCGAGATAGTGTGTCCAGAAATGCTCGTCAGGGTTTTGTTTGCCCTTCGTGAAACGCAGGTAAAACAAGGTGAAATAATCAGCAAGCTGATATACGAGATTCTTCTCATTATAGCCAAAAGTGTTGTAAACCCGTACGAATTGGCTGTCTTTCAGGTTTTTCAACATCTCGGTGAGAAGACCATTGTCTTCAAGATGCGTTTCGTTGATAATCTCTTGTCGAGTGAGCCCCGCTTTCTTTGTTGAAAGGGCTTCGATGATTTTCAGATAAGCTTTCGAGTTCCCAAAAAGAGTTTCGTACAGATGGTCGAACTCGTCCCACAAGAAGCCGTTTCGCTTGAAGAAAATGTTGTCGATGTTGGTTAAATACGGCAGCTCGTTGTCGAGTAGCTTTAAATAATAAGGAATGCCGCCCATGGCCATATAGCACTCAACGATGTCATAACGGCTCCAATTGATGCCTCGTGAAATCAGGTACCGCTCGGTTTCCTGAAGCGTGAAAGGCATTAGGAAAAGACGACGGGCAGCACGGTTGAACAGCCCACCTTTGTCGGAGAGAATCTTCTTGGTGATCCAAGTGGTGGCTGAGCCGCAAACAACCAGCATGATGTCGTTTTGCTGTGCTCCCCAACCGTTCCAGAAGCCCTCGAATGCCCCAAGAAACTCGCTTTGACGCGTGTCGAGCCAGGGGAGCTCGTCGATGAAGACGATTTTCTTGCGATTTTCTTTTATGCCTTTCAGAAGTTTTTTCAGTTCGTCGAACGCTTCAAGCCAGTCGGTCGGCACTTTTTTGATGTTGGCGCCGTATTCCTGAAGAGCAAGATAGAAGTTTTTCAGCTGCATCTTTTTGGGCTTTTTGTACAGCCCAGTGACATGGAAATCGTATGTGTCATCGAAGAATTCCTTGATGAGGAATGTCTTTCCAACCCGGCGACGACCATAAACAATAACAAACTCCGACTCCTTGGAACTGCGATACTTTTCAAGCTGACGGATTTCATATTCGCGTCCGATAAACAGGTTTCTGTCCATAATGAAATTGTTTTTCCAACTGCAAAAATAATAAAAAGTTTCAAACTCAGGTGCGGAAACTATACTTTTTTACACACTTTCCGCACCTAAGTTTGATTATTTTTGCCTAAAAACACGAAACTCAGGTGCGGAAACATGGTTTTTTGCACCACTTTCCGCACTTGAGTTAGCAATTTCCCATCAGCGATGAGTCAGGAAATCAAATCGGAATAGTAGTTTTTTATGCTACAATCCACAAAAACCCCTATCTTTGTACTCTCCAAAACCGCTAATACCATGAAAAAGATACTCTTACTACTGCTTTTGTTCCCCTTCACTCTCCTCGCCCAAGTCACCGACGACTTTTCCGACGGCGATTTCACCCAAAACCCCACTTGGTCGGGAACGACGGAGCAATACATGGTGAACAATAACAAACAATTGCAACTCAACGCGGAAGGCGAGGGCACGGCCTACCTTTCCTTGCCCATCAGCGAGTATGAGTCTATGGAATGGCAGTTTTGGATTCGCGAGGCTTTTGCACCTTCGGGAAACAATTATTCCGATGTCTGGCTTAGTGCTGATAACGCTGATTTGCAAAATGTTACCCAAGGCTATTTCCTCCGCTTCGGCGAAGGCGGCAGCAACGATGCCATCACCTTGTTCCGCAAGGATGCCGACGGACAACAGCAAATCTGTCGCGGCACGGAAGGTGCCATCGCCGCCTCGTTCGCAGTTTCAATAAAAGTGACTTGCGACCGTGAGGGCAACTGGATGATTCAGACATGCTACGAAAACTCGGGTATTTATCTCATTGAGGCACAAGGTACAGATGATACATACGGTCGCGGAGGCTATTTTGGCTTTTGGTCCAAGTTCACATCCAGCAACGCCACGAAGATCTATTTCGACAACGTCTATGTCGGTCCTCGCATCGCTGACCACGAGCCACCCCAACTCCTGACCTGTGAGGTGCTGGATGTGACGCATCTACAACTCTCCTTCAATGAAGCGCTGAATGAGACGACAGCACTCAACACATCCAATTATTCGGTGGATAATGGCTTGGGTAGTCCGATGTCGGTTAGCTTCGGCACCAATCTAGCTCAAGTGGTCTTGGAGTTCGAACGCGAAATCAGCAACGGTATTAATTACACGCTTACCGTCAGCGGCATCAAAGACCTGTGGAACAACATGATGGACCCGACAACCATGGCCTTTTCCATCTACGAAGCCTCGGAATACGATATTGTCATCAACGAGATTATGGCCGACCCGAATCCCGTGGTGGGTCTGCCCGAATGGGAGTATGTGGAGCTCTACAACACCACGGAATTTGGCATCGACTTGAAAGACTGGCAAATACAAATTGGCTCAAACGACAACACCTTTGGCAACTTTGTCCTTGCTCCGCACGGTTATGTCATCCTTTGCCACAATGATGCCGTATCCGAACTGCGCCAATACGGTGATTGCATCGGCTTCAGTTCTTTTTTGGTGGGCAACAGCTCTTCGGCGATGTACCTCTACAGCAAGGCTGGTGTTCTGGTTTCTCGAGTCAACTTCAGTAATTCTTGGTACCATGACCCTGACAAGGCCAACGGAGGCTGGTCGGTAGAGCAAATCGACCCGCTGAATCCTTGCGCTGGCGCCTCCAACTGGACCGCCTCGACGGATGCCTCGGGTGGCACGCCAGGCCGCATTAATTCGGTGAACGGTGAGAACAATGTTTCTCCCAAAGTGGAGCGCGTGAGCATGTTCGGCAACCAAATCGTCCAGCTGTGGTTCGACCAACAAATGAATTCCGCTGAACTTCTTGAAACGCAACACTTCTTTGTGGAAGAGACAAACGAACATCCTCAACAGACGGTCATAAATCCCATGGACGGCACCTATGTGGAGCTCCAATTCGACCGCGGATTTGAGCAGGGTCTTGTTTATACATTGGTAATTAATGGTGTGACCAACTGTGTGGGGACAACCATTGAAGCCGACACCCGCGTGCAGTTCGGCATCCCGAACGACATCACCGAAGGCGAGATCCTGATTAACGAAATCCTCTTCGATCCCATCGCACCAGGTGTGGATTATGTGGAGCTTTACAATAACACCGACAAGACCTTCGACCTCAGCAATTTGATGCTTGGCGTCATCAAGGAGAGCTTCCCCAATCCTGCCGATACGACTTTGAAGGAAATCACGCCTGACAGCCGTTTGTTCCTGCCTAAAACTTATGTTTTGCTCTCCACCAACAGCGAAATCGTGGGCCAACAATACGACTGCCCGACGGACAACTTCGTACAGATGGCATCCTTCCCAAGCTATGCCAACGCAGGAGGTACAGCCATCTTGATGGGCAAGGACGGCACGGTGGTCGACCAGATGACCTTCTCCGAAAAGATGCATTATCCACTGCTCAAGGTCACGAAAGGCGTGGCTTTGGAGCGCGTCGCCTTCGACCAGCCTTCTATGGATGCCAACAACTGGCATTCCGCTGCAGAAAGTGCGCATTTCGGCACGCCGGGTTACGAGAACTCGATGATGCAAACCGCTGAGCCTTCCAATGACGCAATCTCCATCAGTCCCGACATATTCTCGCCCGACGGCGACGGCTTCGACGATGCCTGTTTCATCAACTACCATTTCGATGAGGCAGGTTACACGATGAACATCTACATCTTCAATGTAGCTGGACAATTAATACGCCACCTGGCCAAAGGCGAGCTGGTAGGGCAGGAGGGCAGCGTCCTCTGGAACGGCCTTGACAACAACGGCAACAAGGTCCCCGTCGGTGTCTATGTCGCCGTGACCGAGGTCTTCAATTTCGATGGCAAAGTGAAACAATTCAAAAACGCAATCGTTGTCGGTACGCGTTAATCTGTATAGATGTTGCGCACAACGTTTTTACATATCCATGTTAGATTGTGCCAAAAGCTGCTTTGTATCAGGATTGAAGGCGGTCAAATTGCCCAAGCCAGGTTTGTCGGTCACGAAAACGCCGTTGTCCAAAGCGATGAAATCGTGGTTTTGGGTGTTCTCGATGACCAAATTGATGAAGCTGTAGTCGACGGGGATGTGACCGTGGATAATCTTTTTACCGTGTGATTTATTGTAGTCGACCTTGAACTTACGGGTCCACATCATGCTTCTGGTATCCTCAAACGGGTCGGCAATGTTGAAGTTCAAGCCGGCATGCACGAGGATGTATTCTTCCAATTCGATATAAGGCACGCAAGCGTTCATCCAGTCAATGTACATTTGTGGAATCTCGCGCGGATGTTTCACGCCAAAACTTTTCAGTGTTTCTTTGGCGCCTACAGCCTCCCATTCCTTTTGTTCCGTGTGCTTGCCACCGAATAGTTTCTTCTTCTGGTCTGCCATGAAAGCTTTCACGCACATGTCCTCGTGGTTGCCCTTGATGAAATGCACGTTGTATTCTTCCTTTTGCAGTTGCATGAGATAGTCGATGACACCCTTGCCATCGGGACCGCGGTCGATGTAGTCGCCCAAGAAGTAAAGTTGGTCGTGTTTCGTGACCTTGAGCATGTTTTCAAGCAGCACCTTCACCGTTTGGGCGCAGCCATGAATGTCAGGAATGATCCAGCGTTGTGACATGGAAATTATTTTAGAATAGTTTGTTGAGATTCAATGCTTTGTATTGTTTGCGCAAGCGTGTTTTGAAAGTCCAGCGCAAATCGGAAATCCAGCGTCGGCACAGTTCGCAATAGTCAACAAATACCATGTAGGAGCAATGGAGTAATATTGCTCCGAGCAAGGCCCAATACCAAGGCAGGTTGCAGAACAGGATGATGGTGCCCACGATGAAGATGATGGGAAATAGCACGAACTCTACACCGAAGCTGACGGTGTTGCTGAAGGCTTTGTCTTTCAGTTTTCCCCTGATAATCAAAGTGGTCAGCCAGACAGGGAGATTGACTGCTGCCGATGCTACAAAATAAGGCAAACCTATAAGCAAAACGGCCAGTTTCCATAAAGAATCAAGCAAAGGATATTTCTTTGCCGTCGAGGTGACGGAAATTTTCTGTCGCTTACGTTCGGCAGCGAAGTCCATAACACGTTTGAAAAGGCTTTGGGCTTCTTCGGGCTGTTTTTCCTTAAATGCCAATATTTTGTCGACTGTAGCTCGATTCCGGAGCATCTTCTTGTAAAGACCGCCAGAGCGTTTTTCGTTTTTCATCTTCACGATTTCCCAAATGGCATCGTAGTCGTCATCGTCGGGAATGTAGGTGAAGAGTTTCGAAATTTCGTCATGGAGTTGGTCTTTCAGCAGGTTGATGTTGGCGGCCTCGTTTTCTTCAGTGGTGTGCTTGAAGAATTCCGTCACATTGATGGGTTGGCCGAAATTGATCATCGTCGTGCTACGGAAGCGGAAATAGTCGCCATATTCGATGGCCGTGGGGATGATGTAGACCGGACTTTTGTCACCAAATTGCTTGTTTGCGTCGACGGCAATATGAAACAAGCCTTTCCCCATGCGCATCAGCGAATGTTTGGTGCGATGGGTACCTTCGGGGAAGAGGTAAAGGTCGACATGGTCATGGATGACATCGACAGCCTTGTTGAGCGATTCGTCGTTGTTGCGTACTGCTGCCACGCCGTTGCGTATCCGGAATATGGGCAAGATACGGAAGAAGTTCAACAACTTAGCCACCGCCGGGTTCTTGAAGATGTCGCCACGTGCAATGAATACTTTTTTCGCATTGTTCGATGCTAGCAAGACCAAGGCATCCATCAGTGTGTTGCTGTGGTTGACACCAAAAATCACGGCGCTGTTTTTTGGAAGATGCTCTTTCCCATGCACTTCGAACCTTCGGTATGCCCGACGTGTGTGCCAGTTTACATAAGGTAACAATAAGCTATACCAAAAGTCAGGGTCTTGTATTTTTTTGGCCATTTTCGTTGCAAAATAAGTTTACAAAAATACAAATTTACCCCCAATCTAGGCTCTTTTTTCATGCAAAAAATAAATTTTTGTATTTTTACCGCGCCAAAATGCTATATGATGAAGATAAAAACATTCGTTATTTTAGGAATCATTGTTTCATTTTGTTTCCTTTACTCTTGCGATAATGTGGGCAAGTCAAAAGAAAATGAAATCGATAAATCTGATGAAAAACAAGAGGAAACAGTGACGGAGGAGCTCCAAATGCCAGAAGACACTTTAACGGTTTTTGAACATCTTCAAGAACGAGGTGTCTTGGTTGCGGTGACTAATTGCAGCGATATTAATTATAATATGTATAACAATCATCCTTCGGGTTTTGAATACGAATTGCTGAAGGATTTTTGCGACACCTACGATTTGAAACTTGAGATGATTGTGAATGATAACATGGACAGCTGTTTCAGATTGCTGGATTCAAAACGGGTAGATGTGTTGGCTACTGGTGTTGGCTTGACCAAACAACTGAAAAAGAAATACTTGCTTTCGAATCCAATCTTTACTCAGAAAAGTGTTCTCGTTCAGCGAATGCCTAAGGACTGGGGCTCGATGTCGACGAAAAACGAAATCGAAAGCCAATTGCTGCGCTCACCGCTCGACTTGGCGGGAAAAACCGTGCATGTGACCAAAGGACTTCATTCCGCAAAAGTGTTGGAACACCTTTCAGAAGAAATCGGCGACACCATCTATGTGGTGGAATGCGATACACTCAACCCTGTCGAGCTGATGCGTTTGGTGAACGAAGGTCAAATTGACTATACCGTTGTGGATGAATATATTGCGAGGATGGCTTCCTATAATCTCAACAGTGTGGATACGAAACTTGCTATCAGCTTGGAACAGCCCATTGGGTGGGCGATTAAGCAGCAAAACAACGATACATCACTTCTAAAGGCTTTGAATGATTGGATTGACAACGCCGAGCAAAAGCACCTCAGGAAGGTGATGTTGCGCTATGTGAAGAATGGCAAGTATATTTCGTCAAGACGCGAGGAATCGAATAAACGCTTGTCGTCTTTTGACAACTCCATTAAGAAAACAGCCAAAAAAATTGGCTGGGATTGGCGTTTGCTGGCAGCTTTGATTTACCAAGAATCGCGCTTTAAAGTGGATTTGGAAAGCGAGAAAGGGGCTTTCGGACTGATGCAGCTGATGCCTTCGGTGATGAAAAGATACGGAATCGACTATGATTCATCAGTCGAAGAACAATTAGACGCGGGTGGAAAGCTTATTTCGTATTTGGACAAGTCGTTGAAAAACAAGGTTGTTGATAGTCTGGAGCGGGTGAAGTTCGTTTTGGCCGCCTACAATGCGGGTTTGGGTCATGTTTATGATGCGCAACGTCTTGCCCAAAAACATGGCAAGGCCCCTGACTTGTGGGACGACAATGTTGATTATTATATCCTAAACAAATCGAAATATCTCAATGACACCTGCTGCAAAAGTGGTTTTTTGAGAGGCATCCAAACCTACCGTTTTGTTGAGGAAATCATGGATAGATACCATCATTATCAAGCTTTATTGGATTGAAAAACGAAATTGCTATGAAAAAACTGTTATGCTCTTTTGCGTTATTCATCTTTTTGTTCGCAGGAGTTAAGGTAACTTTCTGCCAATCTTTTAATGGAGGACTCATCGTTGGTCCTACTTTCTGCCAAGTGGATGGCGACCATTATGCAGGTTTTCATCAGTTGGGCTTTACGGCAGGGGCATACGTGAATTTGCCCTTGGATGACCATCTCTCGACACAGATGGAGCTGAAGTACTCTCTTTTGGGTGCCCATTCCTCGCTTAAGGAGGTGACGGAGTATTATTACAATCCTTACAGTCTGCGTTTACATTACGCCGAGATTCCATTGATGTTGCGATACGATTTGGGATATTTCCGCGTCAATGGTCGGCCATTGGATTTTATTGCTTTGGAGGCGGGTGTCAGTGTTGATATCCGTTTGAGGGCCACTGAAGACGTGGACGCTGATTATGAAGTAACTACATCGCGTTGGAATTTCTTCTCCATGACAGCCAATGGAGGTGTTCATTTCGCTCTCAGTGATCATTGGGGCGTCGGGGCGCGCTTTATGTATTCCGTTGTGCCGTGCCGCTTCACGGGCAATCCAGGGTGGTTCTATAATCAGTATTATAACAAGGTCATCCAGTTCACGTTGACCTATAACATCAACTCTCCCTTGAGATAAATTCGATATTCCGTTTTAAGCCTTCATAACCAGCACGTTTCACGGCGGAGTGCTTGAAAAGTGACTCAAAATCAGCTTGATTCAACTTTCCCCAATCTCTCTCTTTCATGCTCAAGAGTTGTTCCGAAGGCTGAAACTCAGGCTCTATATTGGGTAGGGCGAAACGGTTGTATGGACACACATCTTGACAGATGTCGCAACCGTACATCCAGCCTTTAAAGGTCTTTGGGTCAATCCCAGCAAGGCTGCCTTTGTATTCAATGGTCAAATAGGAGATGCACTTGCGAGCATCGATGTGGAAGGGAGCCTCCAAAGCGCCTGTGGGACAAGCGTCAAGGCATTTGGTGCATCGACCGCAATGGTTGGTCAAAGGTTTTCCTGTCTCCGCCAATTCTATGGGCAGAAACAGATGTCCGATGAAGAAAAACGAACCTCCACATTGTCGCAAACTGCGTCCCGCAGTTTGTCCTTTTTCATAAGATTGACTGCGAGACGCAGTCAACGACAATGGAGGATGGATTAATGTGGTGTTTTTGCCGATAAAGCCCAAGCCGCAACGTACCGCCCAGGCGCGGTCGAGTACAGGCGCAGAATCTACAAAAATACGTACGCCTTCCAACTTTCCAGTTTGTGTCTCAATGCGTGCCAAAAGCTGCCGCATTTTACGTTTCAAGACATCGTGATAGTCGCTACCGTAAGCATATTTTGCAATTTTATACTTGCTTGAACTACCGATTTCCTGCTTGGGAAAATAATTGTAAAGTACGGTGACAATGGATTTTGTACCTTCCACTAAGAGACGTGGGTCGTAACGCTTTTCTTTGTTGCGGGTCAGGTAACCCATCTCGCCTTCACGTTTGCCTTCAAGCCATTGCTCCACATGTGCCGACTCTTCATCCAGAGCTGTCGCTTTTGCAATGCCGCAAGCATCAAAGCCCACTCGTTCGGCTTCTTCAGTAATCCATTTTGACACGCTTTGCGTCATTGACTACGTCGAATCTTTGATTTGCGAGGCACGAAGCAATCTTTAGAATGGAGCAAACGTCAAACCTACCGATAGCGGATGGAAGACTGGGGCGTTGTGGCCGACCGAGAACACTGGGTTGATTTGGTAGGCGGCAAAGGCACTCACCCATTTCCAACCGACACGCAAGGTGGCGGAGTAGGCCATACGCTCGACATTGTTGATGTAGCAAAGTTTCTCATGAACGGTGACGCCGCTACCGTCAGTAAGTGAGCCATCCTCGTCATCGGGACCAACATATTTGGTTTTTGTGGCCAACATTATGCCTACCTTGAAACCTACGCCAATCTTAACGGCATCCTTAATGCGGAAACGAAGCTCCAAGGGAATCTCAGCATAGGTTGGGTTGACCTTATAGCGCTTGAAATTCTCTACGCCACGGTATTCTTGGTATACTAAATCTCCGTTGGTATAAGGATTCAAGATGCGCGAGTAGGAGAAATAATTGTGCGATGACAAACCTGCACCGATTGACACCGTGTGTTTTTGGCTTTCGCCCAAAGGGAAATTGTAGGTTAACGCGAAGCTCACACCTTGGTTGAAACCGCGTGGATCCCAGTTGTCGCTGGGAGCGAGTTGGAAGTCACTGAAAAGGTCGAGGTTTACGGTGAACTTGTTATCTGTTTTATTGGCAATGAGTTGGGCAAAGGAAGTCATTGAGACAACCATTGCAATGAGGGTGAAAAGTACTTTCTTCATTTTAATATTTTGATTTGTTTTTGACAATTAAAAGGCTCTTCGACAAGCTCGGGGATCACCGAAAATCAAGGTTGCTGAGCCGGTCGAAGCGTCTATATGATTACATTTCTAAGTCTTTCATTATGGCGGTACGTTCATCAAGCAGGCGGTTGATATCCTCATCGGAAAGGTCGGGCTTGCGCAGTTGGGCGTCGATGGCCGACAATTTGGCTTCCAAGTTCTCGGTGGTGCCGGGAATGTCGGTCAGTTGTTTCTCCTTGTTGACAGGGGGCTCTTGTGGAACAACGTTTTGACTTGCTTGCTGTGGGTCACCAGTAAAATTCTTCAATTGTCCCATCACCATGCCCACCATTTGTTTTGTAAAAGGATCCAATTTGTATATCTCGACTTTCATGTCGTCTTTGATTTCATCGAAATCCTCAAGAAACATCTTCAGCTGTTCCTTTTGTTCTTCATTGATACCTGGAATGGCGTCAAGGTCTTGATTCTCCATGAGTTTCTTGAACATGTTCAAGAGGTCGTCGAGTCCGTTATTGAAGTTGTTTTCTTCCATTTGTTCGTTTATTTGTTCGTAAAGGCAAATCTGCGTGTTTACCCTCCCTATCCAAAATCGTTCCGTTTGCAAATAAACGGAAAAAATGCGTACCGATTGCGACAAATTGGCATTTTTTTCCGATTATTGCATTTCAATTCCAAACCGAACAACTGAACAACTTCCAACTGAACACTTGGTGATTATGGATTTTAAGACTATAAAAGTACAATTGGGCGAAAGCATGGCATGGGTTAACCTCGACCGCCCCGAGGTGCGCAACGCGCTGAATGCCGAACTGATACGCGAATTGACCGAGGTTTTCGACTGGCTCAATAGCCGCGACGATATCCGTGTCATCATCTTGAAAGGCAACGGTCCCGCATTTTGTGCTGGCGCAGACCTGGCCTACATGAAGGATATGGCGGGTTTCAGCTACAATCAAAACATCGCCGATGCCGAGAAGCTCTCCAAATTATTTCAGACCATCTATTATTGCGATAAGGCCGTCATTGTGGATGTGCATGGCGCTTGCATCGGCGGAGCCAATGGCATCATCGCTGCTGCCGACATCGTGATTGCCGAAAAGAGCACAAAGTTTGCCTTCTCAGAGGTGCGCTTGGGCATCACGCCGGCCACCATTTCGCCTTTTGTGGTGAGCAAAATCGGGACTACCGCCGCTAAAGAATTGATGTTGACAGGCCGTCGTTTTACAGCCGATGAAGCCAAGGATTTCCGCTTGGTGAATGTTGTTGTCGGTGAGGCTGAGATGATTGACATGGAACGCCAATATATCGACCATTTCCTGAAAGCATCTCCTGATGCCATTGCCGAATGCAAGAACTTGCTTCGCATGGTGACGGGCACCGACGACCGCTACAATCCCGTTTTCATGCAGACCTCAGTGGCCATCGCCAACCAGCGCATCTCCAAGGCAGGGCAGGAGGGCATGAAGGCGTTTTTCGAGAAGCGGAAACCGGAATGGTGTCATTGATTACGCAAAAAGCAAAAGTAAAATGCCACAAAAAACCAAAATAAAACACCACAAAAAGCAAAAGTAAATCACCGCAAAAAGCAAAAGTAAAATGCCACAAAAAACCAAAATAGTTTTTCTAATTCAATTATTATCAGTAATTTTGAAACAGATGTTGTTTTGAAAGAAAGTTGTACTTTTGCCTCAACTAACGATAGAACACCTTCATGAAAAAACGCTTTCTTTTCCTTCTTCTTGTTTTGTCCGCTTTGAGCGTTTTCCCGCAAAACAGCGAGGATGTGTTGTCTTTGCCGGATTCGCTGGTGGGGCGGTTGAAGGAACACCGCAAAGCAGATTTGGCCCGAGCAGAGGCTTTGGATGCGGCGATTATGTTCTATTATGATGAACATAGGATTTTGGAAGCCCATGGTTATATTATTGAATTGTTGTCTTTGGCTGATGATTTGAAAGATAATTTTTGGATTGCGCAAAGCCAATACTATAAATCTTTATTTGAATTAGAGAATAACAATTTTGATGTTTTTTTATCTTACTCGGATAAAGCACTTGAGCAGGCCGATATGCTTCAAATGACGGACCAAGTACGTGTATTATTGGGCAGGATTTATCTGTCGAAATCCGGCTATTTTATTAACATGAATTTATTTCCTGAAAGCCAAGAAGCTATACAAAACGGGCTAAATGTTTTGAACGGTAGCAATACCAAGGTAGAGACGAGGCTTCTTAATAATTTGAGCGTGATTTACAACGAAATAGGTAATTATGACGATTGTATCAAAACCTTAAAGAAGGCTATTAACGGCGAGAAAAAATGTATTTCTTATGGAAATATCGCATCCGCTTATCTTGGGAAAGAATGCTTCGACAGCGCTTTAATCTACACAGACTCTGCATTGTTAGTTTCCAATTCGTTGTATGACAGCTTGGTAGCAATTCATTTTAGAGGGATAACAATGGTTAGGATGGGCCATCTTGACATCGCCGAACAACTTTATGATGAATGCTTGAGCAAAACTCGTCTAGGACATAGTTATGCCTACCTGAATTCTCTCATCTACCAAAACTCAGCAAGTATTGCGGCTGATAATGGTAATTTCAAAAAAGCATTGCTCCTTGTTGAAGATGGAATACAGTTTTCACGGTATAGTCGAAACGACAGCCGAATTGTGGATTGTATCAAACTTAAAGCACAGATTTTGAGTAGTATGCATGAATTTGAAAAAAGCATTATTTGTTTTTTGGAATATGATTCTCTTCGTAATGTCTTACTTACAAATCAAAACAAAGATAGGGTAAATGCCATCATACACGAAAATGAGGTCAGGATTATGCAGCAACAGTATGACACCGAAACAAAACTTGCAGAACAACGCCAGCTATATACTATTATCATAGCAGTTCTAATAGTCATTCTTACATTCGTTGCTGTATTTTTCATTATCAAGATAAAAAAGCAGAATGAGATGTTGTTGCAACAGGAACTAGAACTGCGCAACCGTGAAATCACAGCTAAATCCATTGGCAAAATGCAAAGCAACGAAATGTTGAACGATATCATCGAAAAGCTTTCCGAGATGGAAGAGCATCCTGAAAAGAATGTATTGCCAAGTGCCATTCGTGATCTGAAAACCCTTGTGGATGCTGATGCCAAAAAAGATTTTGACCTGCATTTTGTACAGATGCATCCTGATTTCTATCAAAAACTCTTGGCCGACTTCCCAAAACTCACCCAAAACGAGCTTCGGCTCTGCGCTTTCATCAAATCCAACCTCAGTATGAAGGAAATTGCGGCCATCAATGGCATTTCTGCCGATTCGGTGAAGACTGCCCGAAAGCGCCTGCGCAAGTCTTTGAACCTTACTGGTGAGGATACGAGTTTATTGGAATTCTTGTCGAAATACTAGCAATTTGCCAAAATTGTATGTTTTTTATATCAGTTATTTTCTAAAATTGACACTAAAAAGAATCAATTTTATAAGAATATTGATTTTTATTGGTTACAATTTTGTATTTTTGCAGCCGAAATGACAAAACAAAGAGACCATGGAAAAACTATTGCAACGCTATCAAGCTCAATTGGACAGGACAAAAACCGACTTTGTCCGCTATCTTCACGATGAAATTCGTTGGGAAGCACGGCTCAACGCCATCCTTGGCGCAAGGGGCGTCGGAAAAACCACTTTGATGTTCCAACATGTCTTGCTCAGCGGCGAACGCGACACTTCTCTTGTGGTGTTTGCCGACGACATCTATTTCTCAAAGCATACTTTGTTTGACATGGCCGACACATTCTACAAGAATGGTGGCAAGCATCTTTATATTGACGAAGTACACAAATACAAACATTGGTCGACTGAGATAAAGAACATCTACGACCAAATTCTTGACTTGCAAATTGTTTATACAGGCTCGTCGATTCTCGACTTGGAGAAAGGCGGTGCCGACCTATCGCGCCGACAGTTGAAAAACTACATGCACGGGATGTCGTTCCGCGAATGGCTTCAATTGACGCAAGGCATAGAGGTGCCAAAACTAACGTTTGACGAGATACTTTCGGCAAAAGCATCTTTTCCGTATGCCGAGCACCGACCGTTGCCTTTGTTCAAAGAGTATCTTAGAACGGGTTATTTCCCATTCTGTCGTGAGGAAGATTACCTTGAGCGACTAAGTGCGGTAGTTGAGCAAACACTTGAGATCGACATTCCCCAATTTGCTGGTCTTAGCGTCGGAGTGATGCACAAACTCAAGCAACTGATGCAAATCATCTCACAAATTTCGCCCTTCAAGCCCAACTACAGTGACCTTGCCCGCGACATCTCCGTGGCTCGCAACGACCTAAAGGACTATCTTTTCTATATGGAAAAGTCGGGCATGATACAAAGCCTTCAATCGCCAGCCTCTGGATTGACACGCTTGGCCAAGTTGGAAAAAGTTTATTTGGACAACACCAACCTGATGTATGCCCTCACTGGCATGCAGCCCGACTTGGGCAATCTTCGCGAGACCTTCTTCTTCAACCAAATGCGAGTGCGCAACACGGTGACCGCCTCTGAAGTTTCAGATTTTTTGGTGGAGTGCTATACTTTTGAAGTGGGAGGCCACAAGAAAGGTCGTCGCCAAATTGCGGAAGTGCCAAATAGTTTTGTGGTAAAAGACGACATTGAATATGGTGCTCCTGGGGTAATCCCGCTTTGGATGTTCGGGTTGAATTATTGATGGATGGGTTTGTAAAACAAAGATAGCCAATGTGTTAACGCACTGTACCCTTTTTGTACTCCAGCGAAATGGGACACGTACCCCTTTTGCAGGGTATGAAAGACTTGACATGTTTTTCAATCGAAATACTTTTGCGGAACATTTCAATTATTGTTAAACAAAAAACTGTACTCAAATGAAAAACATGTACAAAATGATGCTCTTGGCAGTCGGGCTTCTAATTGTAACTGCCAACCTTAGTGCCCAAAACCGTTACACATTCGGCGATAGGGAATCCCGCTCAACCACTATTGTGACATCCGACAATATGGAAATCATGCAAAAAGATGACAACATCGGTTATTTTTCTTTTGGTAAGGAACGCAAACGCCCTGAACGGGCAAATGCGACCATGCATACTTTGACTATTATTACTGATGGAGAAGCTCCAGGTGCTGATGCGATTGTAGTAGCTTCAAGTTCTAGTGAGAATTATTTAAATGCGATAAGTTGTGAAACTACTTTTACAGATATAATGGAAGAAGGTTATTATGACATTAGGGCAATAGATGTTTTTCAAGGGCATACTTGTGTGCTCATTTACGATTCAATTCCAGTTTTTGAAGATGTTACAATTAATGCTTCTTTCAGCGAGTGTGTTTATAGCATTGCAAGCATTAATATAATTGATGAAACGGGTCAACCTTTATCAGGACAACTTGGAGCAGATAATGTTCTTTATTTAGGGTGGTCTGCCCTTAGCGCTGTTTTTATGGACTATTCCCCGTCAGCAGAATTTTTATATAACATGCGATTTAGTAGTTGTGATGAAAGAACCTATCTTTGCTTGAATTCCAACATATATACAACGGATTATTTGTCGGAACAAAAGTTCTATAATATCATTTTCCCTTTACATTATGGATTGTCTGACTATATTGTTTTTGAAAATGAGACAGAGGTATTCCATAGATATTATGAAAAATTCCACAACAATTATGGATCTTCACCAAATTATCGTATGCTATGTAAGTATAGTTATGAAGATGGTCAGGTTTTCTTTGATAATGTCTTTCATGATGGGGTTCCACACTACTTCTTTATTCCAGATCTTCCACTAACGATTATTTCCAATAGACCTTCAGATGATACCAAACGCCCTAATATTTTATTATCCCCTCAAATAAATGAATTAGAATCATATAATTCTAATGGAACGTGGTTTTATGATTTTGTTAATCCAGCAGGATTATACTATAACAATAATGACCAATTAGTTCAAAACCAAAATTTTTTACTTTGGGGAGTAAATAATCAAAATATCCTTCCAAACTGTTTAGGCCAATTAGGCTGTTTTATCGAAACGCCTATAACAAACATTTTTGATGCAGAAACCACATTGTCATTTGGAGAAAGAACGCCTATGACATATTATCAAGCATACACGGTAAAGGCAGACCAGTCAATTTCAGGAAAAAACACTTTTAAGCCTTCAGTGTTTTCCATCGGCGAAAATGGCTGCGAAAGAATTGGGGATAAAAGTGCCATTGCTACCATTACTTTCAATGGTGAGGAAATTTTCAATGACAGTCTGTATAAATTACCTTTCTATCAAGAATTTCAAAACGAAGAAGCAGGTGATGTTACTATGGTTATCAACAATACGCATCTCACAGTGGATGGTGTGGAGAAAAGCAACCAAGCTTTTATCAATTTTAACTTCAACAAAGAAGATGTCACCGCACCCACATTAACATTGCTGCAAGTGAAAGACGAAAATGGGAAGGAAAGCATAGAACTTCCCAATATTGCATCTTCTTACATCAATTTTGCAGCAGGAGATTTTTCACCGCATTACACTGAAGAAGGTGGCTGGGGACATTTTGATTACATGCAATATGACGGCAAACCTGAAATTGAAGTGAATTACGCAATCACCGACCCTGTTACGGGCAACAATTGGTATTCACTTGAATACACTGAAAACGAAGACATGTTCCACGAAAGCTATGGCAATTATTTCACCATAGATTTGTCACAGCTTCCTCCTGAAGCCGCCGGCAAATGGATTACATTGGAATTCGTTCTTGCTGATGGTGTATGGAATATCATGCAACAAGAACTGAGCAATGTTTTCTATGTAGGTCAATTGGAATCGGTAAACGAGCCTAGCACACCAACCCATACAGTCTACCCCAACCCCTTCACCAGCGAAGTGAAAATTACCGCCGTACAAGCCGTTGAAGGTGAGGCCAACATTGCTGTTTACAACGTGTTGGGCGAGCAAGTTTACAGCAAAACCTCTAACTGCGCTGAAACCAAGGAATTCATCATTGATGGCAGCACCTGGAAGCATGGTGTTTACTTCTACAGCATCAGCACCGAGGGCGGCGTGCTGCAAGGAAAAATCATAAAGGAGTAAAGCTTTTTTCAATGTGATGGGTAGGAAAGGGCATCTCGTTTGGGGTGCCCTTTTGTAGGTTGTTTGGTGCGTTTCTCAAAAAGTGTCGGTTTAGGCAAATCCATTACCCTTACTAGGATTACCGTGAAGGGCATCACCCACACTGGGCATTGGGGCGACATCCACAACACAATTACTGCTGAGGATTTGTTTGAGAGATAAAGGAGAAGAAAAATGCTTTAAACCTGCTAAACATACCAATAAATTCAAAGTTTAGCTGATTTGAAGCAAATTTGGAAGTTGCTATTTGAACCTGCGGGTTTTATAAAACTTTCCATTGGTTTTGGCGGATTCGAGGGATTTTTTTATTTTTGCCTCAAATATTAAACACGAATTGAATCATGAAAAAATTTGCAGTAATTCTATCAGGCTGCGGCCACAAGGACGGCAGCGAAATCCACGAAGCCACTACATTATTGCTTTCTATCGACCAACATCATTGTGAATACCAATGTTTTGCCCCCAATCGTTCGCAGCATGACGTTGTCAACCACCTGACAGGCAATGCCGTCAAGGAGGAGCGCAACATCCTCACTGAAGCGGCTCGTATCGCACGTGGACGTATCTTGCCCATTGAGGAATATAAGGCCGAGGACTTTGACGGTCTGCTTTTCAGTGGCGGTTTCGGTGCAGCAAAAAACCTCTGTAATTATGCCTTCAAGGGTGCCGACATGGAGGTGCAGCCTGATGTGGCTCGTGCTATTGTTGAGACGCGTGAAGCTGGCAAACCTATGGGTGGTATGTGCATCTCTCCAGTGTTGTTTGCCAAGCTGCTGCCCGGCGTGTGTGTTACTTTGGGCAACGAAGGCACACCCGATGCCGACAATGTCCGCAAGATGGGTGCCTTCCATGTGCAGACCGAACACGGCGACGTATGCGCCGACAACGAACTGCTGGTCTTCACCACGCCCGCCTATATGCTCGACGCGACTATTAAAGACGTTTACGACGGTGCCTACAATCTGGTAGAGGCCATTTTGGAGACCATTGAGGAGGACAAGAAAAAATAATCGTTAATCGATTATAAGTTTCTGAAATCCTTCAGTGGCAAAGGTTTCCAATTCATTTTGATCATTGACGAAAATGTAATAAACCTCAACACCGTCCATGCTTTCGATAAGAGGCAATGATTTTTCCATGCCCATCACCATGCAGATGGAGGCCAAGGCATCAGCCCAGACTGAGTTTTCGGCCATAACAGTCGCGCTGAGCACATTGTGCTCTACAGGATAGCCTGTCTTAGGGTCGATGCAGTGAGAATAACGTCTGCCGTTGCGCTCCACATATTTTCGAGTGCTACCCGAGGTGACCAAGCCTTTGTCGCGCAAGGTGATGCGGGTTTGCACAACTTGCTCCGAATCCCAGTTCTTGGCAGGTTTTTCGATGCCCACAATCCATGGCTGGCCATTGGGCTTGCTGCCGCGTGCCATGATTTCGCCGCCTGTGTCGACCAGATAGTTCTTGATGCCCCGACTTTCCAAAAATGACGCAATCAAATCGGAGGTGTAGCCTTGCGCGATGGCGTTGAAATCCAGTTTCATATTCGGGTTCTCTTTGACGACCTTTCCATTTTCGATGCGGATTTTCTGGTAATTGACCAACTGTTTTAGGCTGTCGATTAGTTGCGGTGTGATGCTGTCGCCGCTTTTGTAACTGAACCCCCAAGCTGCTACAATGGGCGAGATGGTAGGATCGAAGTAGCCATCGGAGAGGCGTGCAGCTTTTTGGGCTATGCAGAAGTTGTCGATGAAAATGGAATCAAGTGTAACCTCTTCATTCCGATTGACTTTCGAGATGACTGAGCTGTCAACCCAAAGGTTAACCGACATATCCACGGCATGGAAAATCGAGTCGATTTCGTGCTGGAAATTACGGTTTAGTTCATCAAAATAGGTGATGGCATAAAAAGAACCTTGTGCCAAGCCTTGCAACACGATTTTTTGGGGTTGGTTGACACACGAACTCAGTAACGCCAAAACGCAACAAACACCTAGCAATAATCTCTTCATATCTTCTTATCTGTCAACTGATAACTATCAACTATAAACTAATCGAGGCGCACCATTTCCATGCGAAGTTGTCCCAAACATTAGGCATGCTGTAAGGTCCATAGCGATAGAATGCGCCCACTCCGATTTTTGTCAAAGGCGTGGCCAAGAGCCCGTTAACCACAACACCGCTCTCGAAATACCCCTTTTCCATGGTCTTGAAATTCTTGAGGGGATAGGCCTCGGCACGTTTCATATCGCCCCAGCCGATGTTGGTGATGACGGACAGTTCGGGCCTAAACCACGCAGAGTTGGTCTTCCAAAGCATCCCGCTGAAGTTGTGGCTCAGATATAGGGCTACGAAACGGTCGCAGAAGAACTCGTCGAGTCGCATGGTGCTGAAGCTGCCTGGAGAATAGAGTCCGAAACGGTCGTAGGTACCAAGGATGTCGAAGGTTTCCATCACGGGGCAGCTTTGTGAGGCATAGCCTGCCTGGAAGAGGACTTTGGAAACACCCATATAGCGGGTATAAAAGTTCTTCGATACCTGGAATTTGATACGGTCGAAGTCATATTGGCCGCCCAAAATAGGGAAGGAATGCTGGTAAGAAAGCCAGACGATGGGGTAGAGTGTGCCTAGGGTTTGTATGCCGTCGGGCTTGCTCAGGAATTTCTCCTTGTAAGCGAAACGTATTTTGATTTCAGCGTTAGTAAACTGAGCATGAGTCAGTGGCTCGCTTTGGGTTAGGAAGAACTGTGTATTGTATTTATTGTAGCTCGAGCTGAGGCTCAGAAAAGCCTTGAAATAATTGGCGAAGCGTGTCGAGAACTGCAATTCTGCCATGTTTCGGCGCAAATGGATGTTCTCATAAAAGGTGTATTTATATTCCGATTCCGAGAGCAAGCCGCTTTCAGAGAAGCCTCCAAATTCGCCTAAGGCCCCTGATTGGTTGGTGAATTGCAGGCCAAGTTCCATCTGGCGCTGCCTGTTGATTAGCCATTTGATGCCGCCTCCATAGTCGAAATACTTCATACGGGTCCAATAGCCCACGAAACCGTTCATGCGGATGTGACGAGAAAGGCGGTCGTTGGTGGAGGCACCCAATCCGAGATAGAAGCCTCTTGTGGCCGAAATCTTGATGATGCTTCCCAAGTCAAGGTCGAGGAAGCCGAGGGGAAGTACCGATTGGTTCATCATTTTGTCGGTAAAACCTAACACGCGGTCAAAGATGTTGGTGCCTTGGGTTAAGGAGTCAACGAAAATATAGGTGGCCTTGATGCGTTCGGTGAGTGAGTCGATGCGGTGCTCGTTCCAAAAGGTCTCGTCACGGTAGGCGGCATCAGGGTCAACCAAAACCTCGATGTCAGAGAATTGTTTTTTGCTGATCTCTGGGTTGATTTCAATAGCTGTCAGATAGCTCTTTCCGATGGCCACCATGGGGAAGTCGATGCCATCGATGTTGACCACCATGCCAGGGAACTTGAGGTTGGTGTTGAGTTGTTTGGGAAACCATTGTCCGTCCACTTTTTGATAGAGTTGTTGGATGGTGGCGATGAACAAACCGCCTTGGTCGTTGGGGGAAGCCTTCACGCTTTGAAGAGCCCAGCCATCGCTGTTGACAGTCATCGTGCCCTGTAGGCCATTGAAAGTGCTACCAAGCCTCGGATGGAACGAAATCACATAAAGCGAGTCGCCCTGCCCGATGGGGTTGACTGATTCCAACGTGAAGAAATAGTGGTTTTTGCTGCCTCGACTGATGGGATTGACGTAGTCTTTGCCGATGACGTCGATGAGATCGTCATAAAAGCTGATGCTTTGCATGCTGTTGACCATATAAATAAAGGTGGGGTCTTTCATGCCTGCCACTTTGGTGCCGAGAACGTTCTGCAACTTGCGGTCGGGGGCTTTGAAAAGCACCTCTGAGGCGGTCTCCATCACCATCATGTCGCTCTTTTTCAGGATGCTGTCGAAATAATGCAAGTCGGTTTTTTCAAGGTTCGAAAGAGCGAGAGCCTTGCCAAAATCGCTACTGTCGATGGTGAAGACCATCTTGTCGTAGATGTTATACTTGTATGAGGCTAACGAGTTGGGATTGTTGACCTTGCGATGTGCCATCAGGCTGTCGATGATGCGGTGCGCAGGGTTCTCGCCTGCTTCAACGGTGACTTCGCTCAGCTTGAAGACGGTGGGTTTTAGTGCCACATTGCATTTCTTTTGGTTGGGCATCAATTCAAGTGTTTTCGTCTCGTAGCCGATGGAAGAGAAGACGATTTTTGTGATGGCTTGGCTGGAGGTGATTTCATATTTTCCGTCAATGTCGGTGATGACGCCGTGCTGCCCTTCGTTGATGACCACGTTGGCGAAGGCTAAGGGCTGGTGGTTGTCTTCATCGGTTACCTTTCCGCTAAGAATGTGGTTTTGTGAAAACAAAGATTTGGCCGCAAAGGTCAGGAACAAAAGCAGAAGCAAGTGGAAAAGGCGTGTGCCGATGGGTTTCATTCTTGCGTATCAATTAGATAGATAACCTCGTTGTCGCGTTTCATCAAGTATTGCTCGCGGGCCACTTTTTCCATTGTCGCGGTGTCTTTCTGCAAGGCGTTCAGGTATTGTTTGCTCTCGGAAAGCTCTTTTTCGTAATACTCGATCTGCTGTTTTTGGTCCTTCAGCGACTTTTTCAGCCTGATTTGCTCAAAGAGGTTGAATTGGTCGATGAAAAGGATGACCACTAAAAAGGCCAAGGTGGCATAGATATAACGGTTGTTGAGCTTGCGAAGGATTTCTTTGAATGTCATGGCATATTCTTTTTTCAGTTTGCAAAGGTATAATATTTCGATGAACTCAATGACCTTTTTTCTTACTTTTGCAATCTCGAAATCATTTAAATCTAAAATAATGAAAAAAGTTATCGCAACAACAAAGGCTCCCGGAGCCATCGGACCTTATTCTCAAGCTATTGAAGCCAATGGAATGGTTTTCATTTCGGGTCAACTTCCTATCAATGCCGCCACGGGCGAGATGCCTGAAGGCGTGACTGCCCAGACCGAGCAGAGCATGAAAAACCTTGAGGCCATCCTCAACGAGGCTGGTTGCACGTTCGACAATGTGGTGAAATCGACTTGTTATTTGGCCGATATGAGCTATTTTGGCGAGATGAACGCGGTGTATGGCAAGTATTTCAAAGGTGACTATCCCGCTCGTGCCGCTTTTGCCGTGAAGGAACTGCCCAAGAAGGCTTTGGTCGAAATCGAAATGATCGCTGCGAAATGAAAATCGTCTTTTTGGAACCCTTAGGCCTGAAGGTCCAGCAGATTGAAGCCGCGTGCGAAGGCCTGAAGAAGGCTGGCCACGAGGTCGTCATCTATCCTGACCGCAATGAAAACCTCGATGAGCTGAAACGCCGAGCCGAAGGCGCAGAAGTCATCATCGAGAGCAACATCCCGCTGCGAAAGGACTTCCTCGATGCTTGTCCCAACTTGAAAATGCTCTCCATTGCTTTCACAGGATTGGACCATATCGACATGGAGGAGTGCCAACGACGTGGAATTGTTGTGAAGAATGCGGCAGGCTACAGTACTGAGGCTGTAGCTGAGTTGGCCATCGCCATGATGATAGATGTGTGTCGTAAAGTTCTTGAAAACGATAAGATTACGCGTCAATGTCAGAGCAAAGGCATCATACCTGGACGCGAAATCGGTGGTAAGACCATTGGCATCATCGGCATGGGCAACATTGGGCAACGTGTGGCAAAATTGGCTAATGCCTTCGGTTGTAAGGTGCTGGCATGGAACCGCACGGCAAAGCAGGTGGAAGGCGTGACCTTTGTCGACAAGGAAACCTTGCTGAAAGAATCCGACATCATCACGCTACATGTCGCATTGAACTCCGAGACCCGCGACTTCATCACAGAAAAGGATTTCGTCTTAATGAAACCGAACTCCATACTGATTAATACGGCACGTGGTCCCGTTGTGAACGAAATGGCTTTGGCAAATGCATTGAAACAAGGAAAGATTGCTGGAGCAGCCACAGATGTCTATGGTACGGAGCCACCGTTGAAACTTGACAATCCGTTATTTGACGCGCCTAATCTCGTCATGTTGCCTCATATCGGTTTCGCCACCGAAGAGGCATTCATTCTGCGGCTGGGTATCGTCGTTCGCAATGTGACGGAGTGGTTAAAATGAAGAATGACGCAAATTTGCGTCATTCTTCATTTTTATATAAGTCGACTCTCGGACGGTAAATCATGTCCGAGGTGACGAAAGCTTCCTTATATTTCGGCTTGATTCGTCTCAAGCATTTTTCAGCTTCTACCCGATTGCGGAAGTTGCCGGCACGCAAACGGAAGTATGGCTCCGCATATGTCAAATAAATCGGAATGTCGGGAAAAGATCTTTCAAATTGCCTTTTCACTTGTTCAGCATGTTTCAGGGCTTCGTTGCCAATCTCCATGAAAATATGGATGCGGTAGCCGCTGAACGAGCTGTCGATATGGTAGAGCGAACGCTGTTTTGCGATGAGGCTTTCGATGCGGCTGTCTTGGTCAACATTGAGAGAACCATGGTTTTGCGCAAAGGTCAGTAGTGCTGAAGCTGTGAATATGATTAAACAAATAATGCGTTTCATTTCTTTGAAGTTTAGGCTGCAAAGATACATTTTTTTGATGACATTCCAATTTCCGTCGAAAGTTGTATCTTTGTAGCGCAAATCAAACCTATGAACAGTAACCTTGATGCGAATGGGAGCCACCTGACTAAGGCTGAGAAAGACCTCGAGAACGCCTTGCGTCCCGACATGTTTGAAAGCTTTGCGGGACAGAAGCAAGTGGTTGACAACCTGCGCGTTTTCGTGAAGGCTGCCGCCCAACGTGGCGAAGCCCTTGACCATACCTTGCTGCATGGTCCTCCTGGCTTGGGTAAGACTACTTTGTCGCATATCATCGCGCATGAATTGGGCGTGGGCATGAAGATGACCTCAGGCCCGGTGTTGGACAAACCAGGCAACCTTGCTGGCTTGCTCACCAGCCTTGAGCCCAATGATGTACTTTTTATTGATGAGATCCATCGCCTAAGTCCTGTGGTGGAAGAGTATCTTTACTCCGCTATGGAAGACTTCCGTATCGACATCATGTTGGAGACGGGTCCCAGCGCCCGCAGCATCCAAATCACACTGAATCCTTTCACTTTGATAGGTGCCACCACCAGAAGTGGTCTTTTGACCGCTCCTTTGCGTTCGCGTTTTGGTATCAATTTGCGCTTGGAGTATTACGATGCGCACACTTTGGCCAAGATCGTGAAACGTTCGGCAGGCATCTTGCGTGTACCTATCGACGATACGGCTGCCTTTGAGATTGCGCGTCGCAGCCGTGGCACGCCGCGTATCGCCAACTTGCTGTTGCGCCGAGTCCGCGACTTCGCCCAAATCCAAGGTGATGGTACCATAAACATCGACATCGCCCGCATTGGTTTGAAAGCGCTCAATGTGGATGAGCACGGCCTTGATGACATGGACAACAAGATTCTTTCGACCATCATTGACAAGTTCAAGGGTGGTCCTGTGGGTGTGAACACCATCGCCACGGCAGTGGGTGAGGATCCCGGCACCATCGAGGAAGTCTGTGAACCGTTCCTCATACAGGAAGGCTTCATCATGCGCACGCCTCGCGGTCGTGAGTGCACCGATTTGGCGTACAAGCATTTGGGGAAGGCTCGTATTAAGCCTACGGGGGAGATGAGTTTATTCGAATAAGGTGATTCAGTTTGTTTACGCTTCGGCGACAATGCTCGCAACAACCATCGTGTGTTGTTCTCGGTATGGTTCGGGGACAAAAGTACAAAACTATAGCAAAGGATGTACCGATTCCGTTTGTTTTTGCTTTGAGGTATGTCTATAGCTCAAAATGGTGCAATACAATGAAATGGTTAACAGGGGTATATGCATAATACCTACATAGACCGTATGAGGATTGAGGAAGTTGAACATGTTGTAGATTCCCATCACGGTGCCAATAATAGCAGTAATTCGGTATGTCACAATATTGATTTTCGGGATGTTCAGTGTCAAGATGGTCAGGAAAGCTGGCGTAGTCAAGCAAAAGGCTGTTACGGAATTCTTATAGAAAAAATGCAACGGGTTCCAATCGAACGTTCCTTGGTTGGTAAACGGACAACAATAAGCAAACAAAGCAAAAGCAATCATCCAAGCATACTTCCATCGTAAGTTGCTGAAATCAAAAGTGTTTTTTGGCTTTAAGGTCTCTCGGATCCAAACGTAGGCCACAAAAAGGAACATCACCAAATTGACGGTGACCACACTGAATCCGTAGCGTTCCGTGACGGCCATGTTTTGGATGAAAGCGAAGGCTAAATAGGAAAGGGCAACATACCCGTTGAACAAGGTCCTGACTTTGTTCTTGAATACAAAAAGCAGGACGAACATCAAAAGCGACAGGGATTGGAATAGGATGTTGAACCCGCCCAAATGTCCTTGTGGTGCATGTGAAAGTGTTGTATAGACCATCTGTTGGATGTTCTTCGGGTCGAAATTTCGGCTGACCACAGGCACTAAAACAGATTGCGCCGTCAGCAAAATGACGAAAAACCACCATTGGGTTGAGGCTTTTTCGAGTTTTTCCATTTGAGTTAGGTTTTGAAGGCGCAAAACTATAAAAATCTGTGTTTCGTCTCAACTTCACTTGCAAAACAATAGCCCATATTTAATTGGCCTTGGGGGAGAAGATTGTTGAAGTGACGAAGTGAATGTTTTTCATCCATAGTTGCGACAAAACCAAAAAGTGACTATTTTTGCGGCATAAAAACACACGAACATGTTAGGCATTGATTCAAAAAGGGAAATAATCACAGGGGAATTCGCCAGAAAAATCTGGAGCGAAGTGCTGGCCATGTGGCACAGAGAAAAAACAACCGAAACTGAGGAAGCTACTCCTAAATACGAAGTGGAATGGGCATGAATAGCTTGACCATCCGACAGATTGAAGATGCTACTTCATTGGTCAATTTCCATTGCGGCATTCAGGCCATGGATGATTTCATTCATTCAGGTTTGAATGACAGCATCCGCAACCACTATTGCAATTCCTATTCAGTTCATCTTGGTTCTGAATTGGTGGCCATGTTTGCACTCAGTTTTGATTCATTGGAATTGGATTCTGATTCGCTTGAAGAGATGGCGGAGGGCATCAATACTGCCAACAAGCCTGATTTGTCGAAAAACTATGTTGATACCTTTTTGAGCAAACATCATTATCCTGCTTTGGAAATCGCCTATTTGGCAGTTGAGGAAAAGCATCGCACTAAAGGCATCGGTAAAGCCATTGTGAATGCTATTGCTGACATGGCCCAACGGCAGAATACCGCTGGTTGTATGTTTCTAACCGTGGAAGCCTACATTGAAGAAGGATACTCAGCTGTACCCTTTTATTCAAGATGCCAATTCGAACCATGCGAGTTCAAGAAACCCAACAAGGAAACTATGCGGATGTTTAGGGCGTTGTACCCGAAAAACGAATAGAATTGTTTTTGCCACAACTTCACCTGCAAAACCATTGCCATGATTCAGTTGGCCCTGGGGAAGAAGATTGTGAAGGTGGTGAAGTGATTGTTTTTCATCCATAGTTGCGACAAAACAAAAAAGTGTCTATTTTTGCACCATCAAACATACGAACATGTTAGGCATAGATTCAAAAAGGGAAATTATCACGGGTGAATTCGCCAGAAAAATCTGGAGCGAAGTGCTGGCCATGTGGCACAAAGAGAAAGAGACCGATTCAGAGGAAACCGCTCCTAAATACGAAGTGGAATGGGTGTGAAAAGGGATAATTTTTTAACCACAACTTCACCTGCAAAACCATTGCCATGATTCAGTTGGCGTTGGGAGAGAAGATTGTGGAGATTGCGCACTAAAATGAGATTTGTATGATCACATTTTTCAATTACTGTTTCTATCGCTACGCGAAATTTTACAAGAAATGGGGCGACAATGGGCCCTATGTTATGGCTTTTGGACTTTTGTTCCTCGCCATTGCCTTATATTTGGGTTCAATAATAAACTTTTTGTTATACCAAGTTGGAATTGAATATACAGATCAAATCAATATAGGTATAGCCGTATTTTGCTGTTTTTTGGACTTTATTTTTAGTATATTGATGGATAGCGAAGGAAGGTATAAAAAGCTTGAAAAGAAATACAAAAACGAAGACAATGTAAAATTGAAAGGCTGGGGCGTAGGGCTGTTTATTCTGTTTGCTTTCTTATGTTATATTGCATCGTTGTTGATTTTCAAAACGGTTTGATAACAAGTCGTGAATCCCCATAACCCGTTTGGTCGGATTTGCAATCCAACCGTTTTAAACACTGATTTGCAATAATGTCAACGTAATCAAAGCATAGAGATTTCCTCAAGACTTAATCCTGTGATTTCGGAAATCTCTTTCGCACCGTATCCTTTGCTTAACATTCGGCGAGCCGATTGCACCATGTTCTTGTGAACGGCAGATTCTGTCGGCGCTATTTCTTGTTTCTCCCATGTTTCCCAATCGGTATTGGAAATACAAGAAACAATTTGATTGCGAAGAGGCAACAGATTGTCTTCAATGACATACTGAACTTCCTTTTCATCAATCTGATAATAATCATGCACCAATACATGGCGCATCTTGATAATCAAATTCCAAGGTATCTCAGCATTGGCCTCACGGAATTCCTTGGTCAGATGATATGCGGCTTCTCCTATGATTTCAATGTTTTTTACAAGACCATAATAGAAAATCTCATTCTCACGAATGTGTTCCCAATCCAAATCTGCCACATTCTTTTGAATTCGGTCGATGGATTCAAGCATGTGCTCCAACCGTTCCTTGTCTCTAATTGGCTCTCTCATAAATCAATTTTTTGTCACGATTGGCACTTTCAACGGCAAAAGGCAGTAAGGTGCCGTCTTCCACAATATCAACAGGACGATTCAAAATGGTTTCCAAGTCGACAATCATTGCTGCATGTTTCAAAAGGCTAACTCTTGCGTTTTTATCATAGACGACAAGTAGGTCAATGTCGCTATCGGGTGTTTCCTCGCCTCGGGCAAACGAACCAAAAAGCCATGCCTTCATGATGGGTTGTGTCTTGAAGTATTCGGCGATCATTTTTGTGATAATTTGCGTGGTTGTGCTCATAATGGAATCCGTTTATGAGTGCAAAAATAAACATTTTATCTCAATAAACCATCTTAATGGCGATAAAATGAAAGCGTTTTCGTACCTTTGCGCCCAAAATTCAAACGCATCATGTTAAGCGAACAGGAACAAATCAGAAGAAATTCGTTGGCCGAACTCTATAAGCTCGGCATCAACCCGTATCCGCAGGCCGCGTTCCCCGTGAGCGTGTTCACCACGGACATCCTCAACCAATTTG
>JAEEGG010005028.1_pt1 | contig 31712 bp, 22 predicted proteins | sample 9134161 | NCBI WGS metagenome assembly JAEEGG01 (sample SAMN16246543, study PRJNA631951) | gut metagenome | biome: gut microbiome; feature: rumen; material: CR-attached | host: Bos | place: Iran: Karaj | collected 2018-10
CTCAGCAGCAGAACCCGGCATACCTGTCACTTCCTTAGAAACGGTGTGTGTATAGGCAGCCATCAGGTTCAGCCACTCAAATGGCTGGGCAGTCAGCGTTACGTTGGCACTCCAACCATAGCCCTTGCTGGTATTTTCCAGGACGAAAGCCTTCGTGCCTGTGCGGAAACCTGCAGGATAGATAGGACGGTTGTCGGCACCATTGAAACGAGAATAACCACCTACGTTGGGAATAGCCCAGTCGGAGATGCAGTTGTCATGAAGTTTCTTGTTGAAGATACCTTCAACAGTCACGCTGAAGGGGAAATCAACAGGCAGCTGATAGTCGATGGCCAGAGAGGTCTTCCATACCTGCGGCATCTTGAAGTCAGGATCAACAGCAGAGATAGAAGAGGGAACAGTACCCATCTCGGGTGTCACATGATTGGGATAGCCCATCGAGAACAGCTTGTTCTGCAGGGCGGCAATGCTGGCCACACCATTCTCAGTCACCAGACCACCAGCAAACTGGCTCATGTCGATGAAACGGTTGCCATTGGCATCGGTCGTATAAGCACCGGAATAGTTCTCAAAGCCCTTAACGGCGGCATTTGATTTTCCATCCCATACCTTTGTCTTGGCGTTCAGCTGTGCCTGATACTGCACGAGACCACCATTGGTAGGCATGTTGGTAAAGAACACGAGGGGCAGACGTCCTGAGAAAAGACCAGAACCTCCACGGATCTTCAGGCTCTTGTCACCAAACACATCGTAGGTGAAACCAATACGCGGAGACAAGGTGATGCTGTTTGAAGGCCACTGACCTGTATCAATATGACGGCCATCATAGTCGAGGTCGTAGATAGCCTGGTTTCTGAGCAGGTCATCGTTATTGAAGAACAGGCCATCGATACGCAGACCGTATGTCAACTTAAACTTGTCATTCACATTCCAATCATCCTGAATATAGGCACCGGGACGATTAAACTGCACACGTGCAGCAGGTTTTGACTCACCGTCATAGCCGTATGTCAAGCAAACGATTTCAGGAGCTGCACCATTCATGAAATCATCCATGCTGTTATAGCGGTAGTAGCCTGTACCGTTACGCATATACTGGTTGTCAGCCATCTGATGCTCGAAGGTGATACCAGCCATAATCTTATGGGCACCCATGTAATAGGTCAAGTCATCCTTGATGTTCCAGATGGTATTGTGGACGGCATTGTTCCAGGTGAAGAGCTCATAACCGAGAGCCATATAGTTATTTTCGCCACCGTCGAGGATATCGATAAAGGGGAACTCAGAAGAATCTGTACCACGGATATCATCGAGTTTAGAGAATGTAGCCAGGAACTGGTTAGAGAGGTTGTCCGACAGACGGCTGTTCAAGTCGATAGAGAAAGAATGAACGATATTGTCCATCGAATACAAAGAGTTCGCAAACGACATGGAATACTGCGACATACGAGCACCGCTCATACGGGTACCACCATCCATAGAAGTCGCGTTGGGGGCGTTCCAGATGGTATTCTTCGTGTAATTATAGCGCAAGGCCAGATGATGCTTGTCGGTAATGTTCCAGTCCAAGCGAGCCAACAGTTTGTAGTTGCTCTCGTCAGCAGGGAAACTGGTCCATGAGCCGGTATTGTAGCCATACTTGTTGGCCACAAAGCTGGAGATGGTTTCCAGGTCGGAAAGTTTCGTACGTGAGAGGTTCTGAGCCACATCGGCCACACCGTTTTCAGAACCACGCCAAGAAGTGGGGATGGTCGGTGTCTTGATCATCTCACCATTCACGAAGAAGAAGACTTTATTGGGGATAATCGGGCCTCCAAGAGAGAATCCGTATGTGGTCTGACGATCCTTCTCACGAGCTGTAGGCAATGTCACCTTGTCGACAACGTCACCACGCAGGTTCTCATTGCGGTGATAGATATAGGCACTACCTTTGAAGGTGTTCGTACCCGACTTCGTAATGGCATTCACTCCACCACCGATGAAGTTTGTCTGACGAACATCGTAGGGAGAAATCACCACCTGCAACTCCTCGATGGCATCGAGAGAAACAGGGTTACCACCACCAGGCAGTTTGTCACTCAAACCGAAGTTGTTGTTGAAGTTTGCACCGTCAATGGTGAAGTTAGCTGTACGACCATCCGCACCTGCGAAACTCATGCCGTTACCACCATAAGGTGACAGGCGGGTCACGTCAGTGATAGAACGGCTAACCGTAGGCAAGGCCGTGATTTGCGCGCTGGTAATGTTGGTAGCGGCGCCTGTCTTCTCGGCAGCAAACTTCGAAGCCTTACCGCTGATAACGACCTCTGCCAGTTCGTTGGCATCCTCAGAAAGCCATACGGAGAGATTGTAGGTTTCAGCCAGCTGGAGGGTAATACCCTTGAGAGTCTTCGGCTGGAAACCGATGTAAGAGACAGTCACCTCGTAAGGACCGCCGGTACGCATACCGTTGATTGAGAAACGGCCTGTGGTGTTTGTCACAGCGGTGTAACGCGTTCCAGAAGGCTCATGCACTGCTACGACAGTCGCGCCGATGACTTCCTCGCCGTTCTCATCGTCGAGAGTCACCTTTCCTGCCATACTTGACGTTGTAATTTGGGCCATGGCTGTCAACGAGAGTGTTAACAGCATAGCAACCAGAAAGAACAATCTTTTCTGCATAGTTTGAATATTGTTAATTAATAAATGATATTTACGGTTGCAAAGATAACAAAAATAATCCATATAGGATTATAAAAATCCAACTATTTTTTCAAATTATTATAATTACTTGAGCGGTTTAGGTTTATACCTCTTCTTCATCCTCGTATTCGAAATCTTCGAGGTCCTCGATTTCATCGATATCCAAATATTCTATATCCTCATCCTCGCCCTCGTCGGCCAGTTCCTCGGCAAAGCGAGTCATGTCCTTGTCACGATGAACAAGACTATCTTCAGCCGTCAAGGCAGCGAGTTTGTTACTCTCGGCATTGAGCTCTTTCCACAGCACATCCTTTAGCTCTTCCAAACCAAAGCCAGTCACAGCAGAGATAAACACGACTGGCAGATCCTGAGGCAGGGTCTCTTTCAGCATTTCAATGAGTTCCTCGTCAAGCAGGTCGCATTTGGTGACGGCAAGAACACGGTGTTTGTCGAGCATCTCCGGATTAAACTGCTTCAGCTCGTTCAGCAGGATTTCGTATTCGCGTTTGATATCGTCTGTATCGCCAGGCACCATAAAGAGCAACAGCGAATTACGCTCGATATGTCGCAGGAAGCGGAGGCCAAGGCCCTTCCCTTCTGCAGCACCCTCGATGATACCCGGGATGTCGGCCATCACAAACGACTTATTGTCACGATAGCCCACGATGCCCAGCGAGGGTTCCATCGTGGTGAAGGGATAGTTGGCAATCTTAGGACGGGCATTGCTGAGGGCCGATACCAAGGTTGACTTACCCGCATTGGGGAATCCCACGAGACCCACATCAGCCAGGAGTTTCAGTTCGAGGATGATAGTCATCTCCTGCATGGGCTCACCAGGCTGTGCATAACGAGGCGCCTGATTGGTAGCCGTACGGAACTGGAAATTACCCAGTCCTCCACGTCCGCCTTTCAGCAACAACACCTCTTGTCCGTCGTAGGTCACATCGCAGACATATTTACCCGTCTCAGCATTGTAGACAACAGTTCCGCAAGGCACGTCGATATACACATCCTTACCATCGGTGCCATGACACTTGTCCTTACCACCGTTGCCACCGTGCTCTGCGAAGATATGGCGTTCGTATTTCAGATGGAGCAGGGTCCAGTAGTTGTGATTGCCACGCAGATAGACGTTGCCCCCCTTGCCACCATCGCCTCCATCAGGACCGCCATTGGGGTTGTACTTCACATGTTTCAGGTGCATCGAGCCCTTACCGCCCTTACCAGAGCGGCACATGATCTTGACATAGTCTACGAAATTGGATTCCATAATCTCTGATGACTCAGATTATTCGGATGACTCAGATATTATCGATGACCTCGCAGATATCGGCGAAGATACGATCAAGTTCGCCCAGACCATTGATATGATGATGCAGGCCCTCCTGCTTATACCACTCGATAAGCGGCTGTGTCTGAGAGTGATACACCACGAGACGCTTCTTGATGGTCTCCTCGTTATCATCAGCGCGACCACTCTGCTGTCCACGCAGGATGAGACGCTTCATCAACTCATCCTCAGGCACATCGAGTTCAATCATCGCAGCCACACTGTCACCACGCTCACTGAGCATCTGTTTCAAAGCCTCTGCCTGTGGGATGGTACGGGGGAAACCATCAAAGATCACACCTTTGTGCTCACGTCCGAAAGAATCGTAGACAGAAGCAAGGATGCTCACCATCAACTCGTCAGGAATCAGCTGACCATTGTCGATGAACCCCTTGGCTGTCTTGCCGAGTTCTGTACCATTTTTGATTTCACTGCGAAGCACGTCACCCGTAGAGATATGGTTCAGACCGTACTTCTCAATCATCTTATCACTCTGTGTGCCCTTGCCTGAGCCGGGTGCACCAAAAATCACTATATTCTTCATACTATTCACTATTCACTTTTTCACTATTTACTCTACTATCGTATAAACATCCTTTAAGCAACGGCCTGCCTGGTCATAATCCAAACCATAGCCCAAGATAAAGTCATCGGGGATGCTGAAAGCCGCATAATCAATGTCTAATGGTTCCTCCAATTTCGTGGGTTTGACAAACAACGTGCAGATATGCAACGATGCTGGACGACGGGTGCCAAGTGACTCCATCATCTGCTTCATGGTACGGCCTGTGTCAACGATATCCTCCACGATAATCACCGTACGTCCTGTCAGATCCTCGTTCAGACCGATCACCTCCTGCACCTTTCCCGTTGAAATGGTACCCTGATAAGAGGCGAGTTTCACAAACGAAATCTCGCAAGGAATCGTCATCTCACGCATCAGGTCGGCAGCGAAGATAAACGAGCCGTTGAGTACACCCAGAAAAAGGGGATTCTTACCCTCCATATCCTTGCTGATCTGTGCGGCCAAAGCCTTGATACGGGTTTTGATTTCTGCCTCCGGAATGGAGACCTTAAACTGTTTGTCTTTGATGTTTATGATGCTCATAATGTACCAAAAGCTAAAATTTTCGGCAAAATTACAAAAAATCTGCTAAACTTTGCTATTCATTAGCATATTTTTCGTATTTTTGCAGCAATGAAGATTTTCACAAGCGCTCAGATACATGAGCTAGACAAATATACAATAGAGCACGAGCCCATCAGTTCCATCGATCTGATGGAGCGTGCGGCCAAGGCTCTGACCGTTGCCGTTATGGCAGAATGGAGCACAGCCACACCCATTGTGGTGTTCGCCGGACCAGGTAATAATGGTGGCGATGCACTGGCGATGGCGAGGATGCTTGTGGAACAGAGTTACAACGTAACGGCTTACCTCTTTAATATCTACGGACGCCTGTCGGAAGACTGTGCTGCCAATAAAGCCCGTCTCCTTGAGAAACGCGCCAAGGCACTGATTGAGATCAAAGAGGAATTCGAGCCCCCACGTCTTGATGAGAACACGCTGGTCATCGATGGTCTTTTCGGCTCTGGCCTGAACAAACCCCTTGGTGGCGGCTTTGCCTCGCTGGCCAAATACATCAACGCTGCCCCTTCGAAGGTTGTCAGTATCGACATCCCATCAGGTCTGATGACTGATGACAACACCTATAATATCCGTGCGAACATCGTACGTGCCGACCTCACGCTGACTTTGCAGCAGAAAAAACTGTCGTTCCTCTTCCCAGAGAACCAGCAGTATATCGGACGTCTGAAGGTGTTGGACATTCGTCTGAGTCAGGAAGGCATCGACAAGATTGAGGCCAACTATACGCTGGTAGAGGAAAACGACATCCGCCCTCTGCTCCTGAAACGCAATCCTTACGCCCACAAGGGAAATATGGGCAACGCCTTGATCATTGCAGGCTGTTATGGTATGGGAGGGGCCTCTGTGCTGGCCACTAAGGCCTGTCTGAGAGCGGGCGCTGGTAAGGTGACGGCCCATACCCCCAAGCAGAACAATGTGATTATGCAGGTGAGTGTGCCAGAGGCCATCATCCAACTCGATCGCGATGAGACCATCTTCTCTGAGGCCGTCGAGGCGGAAGACTACAATGCTGTGGGCATCGGTCCTGGTCTGGGCACCAATGAACAGACGGCCATCGCTGTGATTACACAGATCAGGCGCAGTCAGTGTCCTGTCGTCGTCGATGCTGATGCCATCAATATCCTGGCCAATCATCGCGCGTGGCTGCAACAGGTGCCGAAAGGCGTGATCCTCACCCCCCACCCTAAGGAACTGGAACGCTTGGAGGGCCACAGCACCGACAGCTACGAACAGCTCACCAAGGCCCGTACCCTCGCAGAACGGTTGCAGGCGTTTGTCATTCTGAAAGGTCACCATTCGGCCCTTTGTCTGCCTGACGGTCATGTCATCTTCAACTCCACGGGCAATGCCGGTATGGCTACTGCAGGCAGTGGTGATGTGTTGACGGGTATCATCACAGGTCTGTTGGCCAGAGGCTACAAACAACAGGAGGCCTGTCTTATCGGTATGTATCTGCACGGTTTGGCTGGCGACATCGCCGTTCGTGAACTGGGCGAAGAGAGCCTCATCGCCAGCGACCTCATTCAGTATCTGCCCCAAGCCTTTAAGAAATTAAGAGACTAAGGGATAGTGAATAGTTAATAGTGAATAATGAATAGTATTAATAAGATAATTATGAGATTAATGAGTAAATGCGAAGTGAATGCAAGGTTGATAGTGAGAGTGGTAGCGATACTATTCACTCTTCACTGTTCACTATTCACTTCTACCGCCCAGACCAGCACCAGCTCGTATCAGCCAGGTGTAACGCCTGAGGGAATGGTCTATTTCCTGCCAAAGACCGCCGTTCGTATCGTGGTACAGGTAGAGAAGACCAGCTACACCCCAGGAGAGTTCTGTAAATATGCCGACCGTTATCTGCGTCTGAAAGATGTGGCCTCAGAGCCGTCCGTCAGCTATCGCATAACCGAACTTCGTGTGGAACCCGTGGCTGTGGCAGATACCACGAAGGGCTTTTCGGTGAAGTTCGATCCCAAGAGTGTCGCTGCCAACATCGCCCTCTCTGACGATGGTATCCTATTGGCTGTCAATGCCACACCTAAACCCGCCGACCTCACCCCAGCTTTCAGACCAGCCCCCAAGCCCGCAGCCATGAATCCCCGTCAGTTGATGAGTGAGGAGATTCTCGCAGCAGGCAGCACGGCTAAGATGGCTGAACTTACGGCCCAAGATATCTACGAAATCCGCGAAAGTCGTAACCTGCTTATCCGCGGTCAGGCCGATAATATGCCCAAGGATGGTGAACAACTCAAACTGATGCTCAATCAGTTGGAGATGCAGGACCAGGCCCTGAGCAGTCTCTTCTCTGGTCAGACCGTGAAGGACACCACCGAACAGGTGATGACACTCATGCCCGACAAGGAGATGGAGCGCCAGTTGCTATTCCGTTTCTCCAAGAAACTGGGTCTTGTGGACAAAGACGACCTCGCAGGCGAACCTTATTATATTAGGGTGGCTAATATGCGTACCGTACCGATGCCCAATGCTGATGAGAAAAAGAAAAAGCAGGAGCCAGGCCTTTATATCAATGTGCCTGGCAAGATGAAGGTAACGCTCTACGATGCCATTGAGCCTATCCATGTTGAAGAACTCCCCGCTGGACAGTTTGGTAATATCGAACTACTGAGCGGCGCCTTGTTCAACAAACGTTACGCCACACATATCTGGATGAATCCTATCTCTGGTGCTGTTGACAGACTGGAAGCCGAACAGCCGAAATAAAATAACAGGGGCGCTCAGTTGAGCGCCCCTGTTATTTATAGTCTTATCTCACGACCACCTTCTGCCCTCGTTGGATATAGATGCCCTTCTTCGTAGGACGATTGATGCGGTTGCCTTGCAGGTCATACCATCTCTCTGTCTCATCGAAGGCATCGCTGTTAATCATCTCAATACCAGTAGCCTTTTGACTTCTACGAGTGACGGAGTAGACTCTTACTTGTCCTACCGTCTTCTTTGACCTATGAACAGACTTTACACGAGCATTACTACTCCTTACTTCACCGCCATTATAGACATGCACCCAAGTTGGCGTGGCACATTCATAAAAGACACTGTCTTTCTGAATATCCGTGTGATTGAATCCTATTGGTGCCAGATTGCCAATCTTTATCATCATTACATGTTCACCATCCGTCTTACATTCGATGATGACATAACCCGTGCCAGCAGGAACTTTAAAGGTCATACCTGTATATTGCTCCGCATATTTATCTGTGCCCGGTTCTCCGCCATGCGTGACGATATAGTTAATCAGATCATTTGAGACGGAATGATTCAGCACCACGCTATGGTCTGTCTCGTCGTAGCCGTCGCTCTCAGAAGGATCGCCAGAAATATCGAGGGTAAAGAGTACGTCATAAATAACGACATTAATAAGTTTGATTTCCTCTCGATTCCCCTCGTCATTGATAAAGAAGAAGTCTTCGTCTCTCCATGTGATGGTCACATCTTCGTCGATAGGATCGATGTCACGCTGCAACACTGTGAGAACATAATAGTCGCTGACAGCGTTATAATTGGCATTACCGGCAAAGTTAGCATAGATATAAGCCTTTCCTGGTGATACCAATGTCACTTCTCCTGTCTGAGCATCAACGGTAGCCACCTCAGGATCAGAAGTGCTATAGGTAATCGGCAGGCCTGCCGGTTCCACAGTCAACTCTGGTGTTTCGAAAGGCTTACCGATCTTGGCCGTGAACACATATTTCTTATAGACAACAACCGGATCAATACTTGCTATCGTCACCGTAGCACTACCTGTCACCGTAGCGTAGTTGGGTTTCGTTACCTGATAGAACACTGTATAGGTGCCACCTTCTGTATAGGTGGGCGAGGCATTGAGGTTATAATTGCCTGCCGTTGTCCCATACCTTACCGTAGCGTCATCAGGAGCCGTTACAGTAATGCCATGAGGTTTAGTGTCATACGGGCCATTATAGCCAGAAGAAGTTACCACCATCGCTGCTTCATTGATGGTATACTGAATGCCAGTCTTCGTGCCTTTATAGGTACGTGTACCTACAATGGTGATCTTACCCGTGCCGGCATTGATGCTATCGGCATAGTACACATCATAGTCTGTACCCTTGGTCAGCGTCACACCTCCCACAACAACTGTCACATTGGGTTTCTGAGGAGAACCGTTATAGGTACAGGTACCAGCAACCGTCACCGTAGCACCTTCCACACTTGTTCTGGGATGGAAATTAGCCGTAATCTCATAGTCGTACTTCGTGTCAGTAACAGTAAACGTATAAGTGGTCACACCACTGGGATCCGCACCTGGGTCTGAAGCCGTTACCACAACCGTGTTATTAATACCGGGAGCACGTCTGCGCGCCTCAGCGTTCTGACCGTCAATGGTCTTCACCACCGTCAGGTCTGCCATAGTCAGATAATAGTCTGCACTGGGTGTCACTGTAATAGTACCATTTTTATAAACCACCTCACCCGGATTGGTCGCTCCAGCCGCAGCACCATTAATCTGTTTGATGATAGTAGCGGTATTATTGGCCATCACCTCTGACGTGAACAGGAGGACGGCTGCAAGGGCTAAAATATATCTTGTTATCTGTTTCATATCGCGTATACCTTATTTATTATTAATAACGAGTCTTAACAACCACTTTCTTTCCATCCTTGATATAGAGGCCTGACTTGGTGGGCTTGTTGATTCTGCGACCTTGCATGTCATACCACTTGGCGTCATCATCCTCCTCGCTGACAATGCCTTCAACAGCGGTTGTACCATCGCCGATTACCAAGGTTCGAGCGCCTCCGCTATAACCTGTCAGATCGAGATAGACCTTTCCATTGATAGTACCCGAGGCTCTTACAAACTCGTTGTTATACAGCACATAATGCTTTTCGGTAGCAGGAGTAGCTGCCGCAGCGTATTTCAGTTTGTTGCCAACGTAGCTCTCAGCAGGATCCACGACATTCGTTGTGCCTGGCGTCTTTTCTAACAAGACTGGAACACCTGCCTGGATGTAGCTGACCTTCTTGGTCGTCACAGCATTGCCACTGACCCCCGTGACGATATAGGCCGTCATATTATCAGGCACGAGGAATGGCTCATTTGCATCGTAGAAGGTTCTGAAGGTACGTCCTCCGAAGTCGATATTAACCGTACGTTCCGTAATAACGAACGTGGTTGAAGCCGTACCCTTGAAGTTAGAGCCAGCCTTTCCCTGAACAGTAACGGTGTGGGTACCTCTATCCGTAGCCTTGTTACTATTGCTGACAATCTCATAACTACCGACAGGCACTTCCACCGTTCCAGCCATTACCTTTGTCACATTCACAACTCTCTCCTTAGTCGGGTCATAGACGAACTGTGTCTGGTCAATCTCCACTGATGTGAGCGTAGCCTGATCAATGGTGAAGTTGGCTGTCGCCGTTCCGCCCTGATAGTTGGCCGTTGCAGCTATGGTCGCACGAACGGTATAGGTGCCGGCGGCGGTAGGCGCAGTGCCGGAGTATTCCGAATCAGCATCAGTGCTCTTCTTATAATCATAGCTAATTCCACCGTTGCCGGGATTGCCTGTCACGGTCGGAGTATTGGCGGCAGAACCGTAGGTCCAGCCTGTGATGCTTACGGAAGGAGTGATAGGAGCCAAGGTGATGTCGAACGTCGTCGTGGCGTTGCCAGTATAATTACCATTACCAGTGATGGTTACCGTATACGTGTTGACATCTGTTCCATTCGGAATGGTAGCAACATAATCCTGGGTTTCTGTCAGCTGGGTGTTGTCGACGGAGACTGATGTAATCGACGGCTGCTGAGAAGAAGAACTGCTGTAAACAAAAGAGCTGCTATTCAGCGAGATAACAGTATTGGCATTGGAAATTGTCTTGGGCGAGATGGTCACTTCTACCTTATTATTTGTTGATTTCGCAACACCAATATAGTTTGCGTCGCCTTCCACCATATAATATACGTTATAAGGAGAATCGGTGGCATTTTTGCCTTGAGGAACAGTCGTTGTCCAGTCTGCAATTGCAGCATTGTAGTCGAGACTGTATTTCATCGTACCTCCTGTCACTGTACCAGGATTCACCAAGTTGTGAAGGCTTCCATCATATGTTAAGCCTGCTATGGCTGTAGGAGCCTGAGTGATGGCGACTTGAGCCTGTTCTATGGTATAGCCGATGTTAGCTTTTGTGCCAGTATAGCTGCCTTGACCTTGAATGGTGACCTTATAAGTATCAGCCTTCGTGAATTCAGTTACGGGATTACCACTATGATCCACAATGCCAGTAATGGTGAAGTCATTGTTAGTGCCGGTATTGCTGAGAGTGATCGTCGTACCGCCTTTCGGTGTCAATTTCACCGTTGTCGGCGCCAGTGAGCCTGTTGGGCTATACGTGACAGGGTCAATCGCTGCCGAATAAACGGCATCTGATATATTAACAAGCAAAGACGCGGTAGCCGTTGCATCAGTGGCGTCAGGCATTGTGAAGGAATAGACGTTAACTCCGTCACTACTCTCATTCGCTTCTAAAACACCATTAATTGTTTGAGAGGCGCCAGTTGCCGTAGTATAGGTCACTTTTGGAGAAGAAGCATCAATAGCATAACCAGTACTAGGAGTGACCTTGAAATAAGCAGTCTGTCCTGGTGGAAACTTGCCATTATTTGTATAGGTATTGGATGGAATAGGCCACGGCACAATCGTTCCATTTGAAATTGTAGCTGTGCTCAGCGTCTGGGTATAAAGCACTGCGCCGTCGCTTGCAGCAATGTCTCCTCCAGTGAAACCATCACCACGCGGGGTATAACCGGTTTTAGCAACAGCGTCATCGCCAGTCACGGTCACTGTGTATTCGTAGCAGTTTTTCGACAAAGTTCCGCTTTGGTAATAGCCAAAAATGGCACCTGCATAACCTTTATTTGTCCCATTGGTAGTCGAAACGGAAACTGTGGTTGTGCCAGTCACCATATTATAGCTTATAGTACTTGCTCCATCAACCGTACCAGCGAGAGCTCCGGCATAACTAACTCCATAACTATTGTCGCCAATAATAGTACAATTGTGAAGGGTCAGGTTGCTTATAGTACCACCTGACACATAGCCAAACAGACCGGCATAATCAGAAGCATTGACTTGCAGATTGCTGATGGTCTTGTTTTTATTATCGATCGTACCGAACGTACCCTTAAATGCATGGGTGGAACTGCCTATCGGCTCAAAATTCGTCAGACCTGAGCAGTCAATATCAGTAGTAACACTGAAATATTTGCTAGAAGTATCCAGAGCACCAAAATTAACAATTGTGGCAAGATCGTTCAAGTCTTCTTTGGTCGCGATAAGGTAGGGATTGGAAGATGTTCCGTCGCCACCACTAAATGATAAAGAGCGGAGTATAACTCCTTTTAAAGAAGCGTCGGTAATAGTTCCAGAACCCTCCGTCACTTCTAAGTCCAAATTAGTACTACTGGTGACAGGATCAAAGCCCTTAACAACCTGAGGACTATTAGTACTGGAGCTAAGGGTTAAAGAGCAATTTGTTGCTGTTTCATCTTTTTTGATTGTCAGCGGAGCAGTTGCCACATTAGAATAAATAGGATAATAATGGTATGCTGTATTTGTATTGATGGAATTAACGCCTTTTAAAGCAATAGTCAGATTATCCAATCCGCTCTCAATACCATTCGACGAGTCTATCAACACTCCATCCAAAGTAAGGGTATTTATGCCAGAAGTAGAAGGCTTAAAGGACGCAGTTCCAGTTCCAAGGAAATTGATATTACCTTTATTCGCTTCACTCACCTGTTGACTTCCAACCCACAGCGGATAATAGTGTGTCGTTGTAAATTCAAGGTCTTGAACATTTGATAGATATGGAGTATCTGTTTCTGGATATTGATAAGCTCGGGTAGTTCCATTTACTACATATTTACAACAATTACTTGCATGTAGATATACATCTTCTAAATCCACTGAAGCAAAACCTTCCACAGCGGAATTTCCGTTAGTATTATTAAGTTTCAAAGAACCATCAGCTCCTTTCTTAATCCTAAGAGTAGCAGTAGTATTTGTACTTTTTATGTGACCAGAAGTAATATTATTATCATCTATAATCTCAATAGTCAGGTTATCTAATCCACTTTCAATGTTACCATTTATATCTAAATCATCTAAAACCAATGTATTGGTTGTTGCATTGAACGAGGCCGTTGCAGTCGGAGTAGAACCAAATATATTAGAAGCAATGGATGCTTTTACTTGTTTTACACCAACAGTCAAGGCATACTGATAATCAGTTTTCATTATTTTCTCGCGATTGGTAATGTTGGTTGGAGTAGAAGTACCAGTCTGAACGTTTGTGCCGTCATCGCAGGTAACATTATCGTAGATGGTCAGTGTGCCGTCGTCTAATCCTGACGCAGCCGGAGTAAGATTACTACCTGCACCAATACCCTTTGCTTCACCATAGGAATTATCTCCATCGCCACCAGTCGCGATAACCTCACCGCCATAAATTTTTACTGTGCCGCCACCACCTAATATGCCGCCACCAATACCAGCCCCACATGCACCGCCTGTAGCAGTAATATTACCACCATAAATTGACACCGTACCGCCACTACTCGGCGCGCCGCTACTAGACTTACCGCCACCACCAATACCGGCGCCATTTGTACCGCCTGAAGCAGTAATATTACCGCCGTAAATAGTCAAATCACGAGGAGCATCAGAAGCCCATCCACCGATACCAGCAGCATCATGAGCAAGGCCAGACGAAGAAGAATTTGCCGTGATTATACCACCATGAATAACAATAGTACCACATTTACTAAGGGAAGTGACATTATTTTGAGAATCATTATGATAATATCCGCCAATGGCGGCACCAGCGTATTGATCATAAGTACCTATATTATGGTTATATCCATACGCATTCAACTGACCAGTACCTTTTCCCTGGCCATAGATAGTCAGCGTTGCGTTTTCGTCAACACCAACACCACTCCATGCATCCAGTTTCGCCCCGTCACAAAGGATAATATTCACGATACCGGTTATGATGAGGCGACCGGCGTAAGAGACATCATTTCTACTACACACATAGGTACCAGAAGATAATGTAACATCTTTAGACACATCCGTCGATCCAGACAACGTCGTATAGCTAGAAACACGATCCTTCTCGAACGCACCCGATGACGCATTGTATCTATAATACTCTATTTGTGCCCACGTTCCTTGCGGTATGAGCATCAACGCTAATAGTGCCATCATGATTTTGGCTTTTACACTTAGCCGCCAGGTCTTCTGCGCTTCGCGAGACCTCGGCTCTGATTGTTGGTTAAATAATCGTTTCCTCATATTGGTTATTGTTTTTAATTGATTCTTTTAATCTTTGATTAAACAGTTAGAACACTATTCGGTTGCAAAGATACAAAATAAATCTGAAATAACAAATACTTTTAAAGAAAAACATTCTGAAGTGAAGAATAGATTTCTTTATCACTATAGTTAACTTCTGTTTCAAGCTTTGGTGCATATATCCCAAACTTTGAGATATATGTTTCAGGCTTTGAAATAAGCGTCTCAAACTTTGGGATACAAAATCAGACTAAGAAGAAAAGGATATAACAAACGCGGCCGCAAAATGATTAAACTCTGCGGTCGCGTTTATTATCAACTAAAGTACGAATCGGATGATTTTATCCCTGCAGACTATCGAACTTCTTGAGCAAAGCTTCCAGACGAGCCACGCTGTCGGGATCCTTGTCGTTCTGGGCAATCAGCTCGAGGTTATGACGGATGTCAGCCATCTTGTCGAACAGGAGCAGAGCCTGCTCATAACCCTTACCGATGCTGTCGAAATTCTTAGACAGAGAGTCGTAATCCTCCAGCAGACGCTGCTGCTCGTTGACACGCTTCTCATAGTCCTTCAGCAACTGCTGCTGATCCTCGGCCTGCTTCTTGGCAGACTTCATCTGCAGGAACAAGGCTACTGCCAATGCTCCCACAACAATCGCTAATACAATGACGAGAATATCCATACTTCTTAGTCTTTCTTCTGTTCAACCTTCATAAACTTCGTAAAGCCCGTCATGGCGAGCACCTTGTAGATTTCAGGGCTGACGTTGGTCATCTTGAACTGTCCGCGCTGCTGCATCACGGTACGCATGGTCTTCTGGATAATACGCAGACCAGAGCTGGCCATATAAGTCAGTTCTGAGCAATCCATCTCGAGATCCACGCCACCATCCTTCAATGCCGGCTGGATGTCGGCCTCAAACTGATTTGCATTCATGGTGTCGATACGACTACCTGTCTTAATGATGGTCTTACCACCTTCTTTCAAAATCTGTGTCATAATCTAATAACTATTTAATTGTTTACTATTTATTGATTCATTGAATTTTGTCATCTTCGAGACCTTTTGTCATCGTCAACAGATTCTTACCCTCTAAGCGCTGGTAAGTGACCTTGTTCATGATGTTCTTGACGATAAAGATGCCCATGCCGCCGAGTTCTCGCTCTGCGGGGTTGACATCCAGATCGGCGTCCTCCTTGGCTGTGGGGTCGAACTCCTTACCCTGATCGCTCAGGACAAAGGTCAGTTCCTTGCCGTCGCTCTTAGCCAACAGTTCAATGTCGGCTTCCTCATCTTGCGGATAAGCATAGAAGATGACATTGGTCACCATCTCCTCCATAACGAGGTTCAGGTTCATCTGCAGCTCCATGCTCAGCCCAAGCTCTTCGCCAATTTCCTCAACAAACTGGGCTACTTTCTCCAGTTCGCTGATTTTGTTTTTAATACAAATCTCCTTTCTCATAGACTTATCGTTTTTTGTTATTCGTTGTTTCTTATGACTTTAATGCAGAGCATCGTCAGATCGTCGTTAGGATCGGCGCCGTCGCGATGTTTCTCCACTTCGGAGGCCAGCAGTTCGATGGTCTGCTTGGAACTCTCGAAAGGCGTGGTCTCAAGAATCTCCAACAGGCGTTCATCGGAGAACTGTGTCTGTTCGCGGTTCTCGGCCTCGTTAAGACCGTCGGTATAGACAAACAGAGGCTTGTTGCTGATATCGTCGATTTCCTCGCCCTCGTAATCAAACTCAGGCATCAGACCGATTGGCAGGTTAGGAATCATCTCGATGAATTCGGTCTTGCCCTCGCTGATAAGTACGGGCGGGTTGTGGCCTGCGTTGCAGAAATGGAGATGACCTGTAGTGAGGTCAACCAGTCCGATAAACATCGTAACAAACATACCTTGTTCGTTGTCGTCACCCGATAGGGCATCGTTGATCTGAGTGGCAATCTCTGCAGGCTGTTTCTTCTGCGCAGCCAAAGTGCGGAAGAGTCGTGTGGCCTGGGCCATAAACAATGAAGCCGGCACACCTTTTCCAGACACGTCGCCCAAGCAGAAATAGAGCAGATCGCCCAGAAGCAGATAGCCATACAGGTCGCCTCCCACCTCCTTGGCAGGGGTCATCGACGCAAAGAGGTCGAGGTCGTCACGTTCTGGGAACAGGCTGGGCACCATCGACATCTGGATATTACGGGCGATACGCAGGTCGCTCTCGATACGCTCCTTGGCAGCAGTGGTCTCTTCCAACTGGTCGTAAGCAGTGAGCAATTGCTGGTGGGTCTCCTCCAGTTTTCCGTGTGCCTGCTCCAGACTTTCGTGGGCCTTCTTAAGACGACGGGCAGAACGGATACGGAAATAGAGGAAGATGGCGAGAGAGAGTACGATGATGGTAGCAATGGCTATGATGCTGCGCATCTGCTCTTCCTGACGCTTCATGCGCTCCTCATCAAGACTGTATTTGGTATTCATCTCTGCCAACTGACGCTTGGTATCGCTGATGTTGATGGAGTCGTTAATGTGATACATCTCTTTATAAAGCTTAGCGGCTTCAGCATGGCGCCCTAAATGCGTCAGGATCTCTGCACGCTGCTGCTTTGCACGAAGGAATTCTGTCATATCACCAGATTCCTCATAAAGTGGTAATAGTTGGTCACTCTGTAAGAGGGCTTCAGGATAGAACTCCAGCAACTCAAGATAGCGAATACGGAAGAAAAGCCAAGAACGATAAACAGAAGTTTCTTCTGAGGAGATGTAGTTACGGGCCTCTTCAAGCATCTCATCGGCCTTTTCAATTTCACCGAGTCCAAGAGCAGCCTGCGCACATCCAAGATAATAATATGCCCAATTCGGAAGCATACCCGGATTATCCTTCTTTATCTTTTTATCGAGAATAAACTGTTCCAAAAAATTATGCCATGTTACTGTCAGATTCTCCATATCCCTATATCTCTCCTGTCTTTCCAACGCCTCGCATTGAGAAGAGAACAATTCAGAAAGAACCAAAGGCATTGGTTTTTGCTGCATTAAGACATCTATTCCCCGTTGGTAAATCTCTGCCGCTTCATCCAGATTATTCATGTTATAGTAGGCATTACCCATCGCATAACAAGCTAAACCACAGCCAAAGTTGTTATTTTCCTTTTTGGCATCCTCGTACATCTTCTCTGCTTCTTGGAGACCCTTCGACAAAGATCCACCATAAACATAGGCGTTGACAACATAGTTCCACATTTCATAAAAGCGCTCCATTGTGCCGTTTGTACGAACAAAATGCAAATCATCCTCAGCATATTGAAATACAGAATCGTTTTGATCGTAATTATAAAAAAGGATCATTCTTTTCCAACGGGCATAACTCTCCTCTGATTTATTACTCTGTTTACGACATTCCATCAAATAGTCGTTAATACACTGCCATTGAGATTGGTAATTGTCTTCTTCCAGACTGACGTCACAAAGTTGAGACAATAGCTCCAGCTTTTCTTTCCCTTGGGCATGCTCCAATTCCTTCCTGATGTCGTCGGTCTCCGTCGCATTGACGCACACCATCGACACCACTGTCAGGAGCAGACTTGTAAACAACCGGTTCAGATTCATACGCCCAAGTGATTAATCAGTGATTGTGCAAAAATACAAATTGTTTTCGAAATATCCAACTTTTTAGGCAAAAACTTCCCAAAAGTCGGTAAATTTGATAGAATTTGAAAGAAAGATGTAATAAAACGGGGTAAAAGCAACAAAAAAATGGGACTCCTTAGAGAGCCCCATTCATTTGGTATGATGTATAAAATGATTAGCACTGTGCGAGCTTGCCGTCAGAACCGAGCACATTCACGATCTTGTGGATGTACATCTTCTTCATATTCTCACGAGCGGGCTTCAGATACTGACGAGGATCAAAGTCTCCAGGATGCTCAGCCAGGTGCTTGCGGATAGCAGCAGTCATGGCCAGACGAGAGTCGGAGTCGATGTTGATCTTGCATACAGCACTCTTAGCAGCCTTACGCAGCTGCTCCTCGGGGATACCGATAGCGGCCTCGAGCTTGCCACCGAACTGGTTGATGGTGTTCACCTCGTCCATAGGAACTGAAGAAGAACCGTGGAGCACGATGGGGAATCCGGGGAGTTTCTTCTCGATCTCAGCGAGGATATCGAATGCCAATGGGGGCGGAACGAGTACGCCGTTCACGAGTGTGCACTGCTCAGGAGTGAACTTGTGAGCACCGTGAGAAGTACCGATAGAGATAGCCAGAGAGTCGCAACCTGTACGGGTAGCGAAGTCGATAACCTCCTCAGGCTTGGTGTAGTGAGACTCAGCAGCGCTGACCTCATCCTCAACACCAGCGAGTACGCCGAGCTCAGCCTCAACGGTCACGTCGAACTGATGAGCGTAGTCAACAACCTTCTTTGCCAGAGCAACGTTCTCCTCATAAGGCAGGTGAGAACCGTCAATCATTACTGAAGAGAAGCCCATGTCGATACAGTCCTTACAGAGCTCAAAGCTGTCACCGTGGTCGAGGTGAAGCACGATCTCAGGATGTTCGCAACCCAGCTCCTTGGCATAAGCCACAGCACCCTCGGCCATGTAACGGAGGATAGAAGCGTTGGCATAGTTACGGGCACCCTTAGAAACCTGCATGATAACGGGAGACTTTGTCTCAACAGCAGCCATAACGATGGCCTGCATCTGTTCCATGGTGTTGAAGTTGAAAGCGGGAATTGCATAACCGCCGGCAACTGCTCTCTTAAACATCTCGCGGGTATTCACGAGACCCAAATCCTTGTAATTTACCATAACAATCTACAATTTAAATATTACGATTTACAATCTTTTTCTGAATTCGCATGCAAAGGTAGCAATAAAAAGTGAATAGCGAATAGTGAATAGTGAATAATTTGCTGCCGCCAAGAGTATTTTTTATTTTATTTGCAATGACGACAAACAGAACGGCCGATTTTGCCAAATTCACTTTTCACTTTTCACTATCATGACAGCGTATGCGTGTCGAGATACTGCTGTACCTCCTCCTTGTAGTTATCCGAGATGGGGATAAACACATCGCCAAAGACGATACGGAAACGGTCAATAGAGCGTACCTCAGGCATGTGGACGATATAGGAGCGATGGGTACGGAGGAACTCCGGGTGAGGGAGATAATCCTCCAGTTTCTTCATACTCATCAGCGACATGATCTTCTCGCCGTTCTTCAGACAGATACGCACATAGTCTTTCAAACCTTCGACATAAAGGATATCGTCGAAGCAGACGCGCAACAGTTTGTATTCGCTCTTGATAAACATAATACGATCATCATTGTAGGCCTCACGCTTCTGAAGAATATTATACCAGTCTTGTGCCTTTTCAGTGGCACGAAGGAAATCCTCATAGCTGATGGGTTTCAACAGATAATCGAGGGCATTCACCTTATAGCCTTCAAGGGCATACTGAGGGAATGCGGTTGTAAAAATGATCTTGGTGTCTTTGGGCAGAATCTTAGCAAACTCCACGCCACTGAGTTCTGGCATCTGGATATCCAGGAATAGGAGCGGTACCGGGTTATCACGCAAATCGCGCATGGCGGTAATCGCACTATTATAGGTACCCGTCAGATTCAGATAGGGTGTCTTTGCAACATAACTTTCCAGAAGACCTGCAGCCAATGGCTCGTCATCAATGATGGCACAATTAATTGTCATAGTTCCAGTTCTATTTTTTTATGATTATAATTGAATTGTAATAGTCGAAAAATAAGTACGGTTATCAGAATTGATTCCTTTTTCCCAGACATAACGGTCAGGATACAACAAGTCGAGACGACGCTGCACCTGTTCCAGGCCAATGCCATGACCACTACGATCCTGTTCCGGTTTCGGGAAATAAGAGTTCTCGATAGAGCATATCAGCTGTTTCTCACCACCATCCTGTGGTGCAACAGCTTTAACGAGGATACGGATAAAGCTGGGTTCCGTGAGACTGACGCCATGTTTGAAGGCGTTCTCTATCAAGGAGATAAAGATCAACGGCGCCACACGGATATCTGCATCAGGGACAATCTTCTTGAATGTCACATCCACAGAGTTGGGAAGTCGGATCTTCATCAGGTTGACATAATTCTCAAGGAATTGTATCTCATCCTGCAGATTGACAGAGTCCAACATGTTATCGTAGAGCATGTGTCGCAGCATTTTCGACAGCTGCTGGATGGCATTCTGCGCCCGATAGGTGTCGATGGCTGTCAACGCATAGATGTTATTCAGCGTATTCAACAGGAAGTGAGGGTTGATCTGCGAACGAAGACTCTTCAGTTCTGCTTCTGTGCGATCGGCCTCTGCTCGGACGCGTGCCGTCTCGGCATACTTACGGGCATTATCAGCCCAGAACCACCGCTGCGCCAGAGCAATACAGGTGGCTGCAGTGGCAAAGATACCGAAGTTGACAAGGTCTCTCACATAATAGAAGAACTCATCAATAGCATCGGGATTCCTGGGAATCAGACCGCCAGGCTGGAACAGCACACGTGTGTAGTCCATCCAATAATGCAGCAGCACTGAGAAACTGACCGCCATCACCACATTTATCATCAGATAATAGCGGTGTTTGCCCTGCACGAAATACCTAGGAGTGAGCCACATGTAATTGGCATAGAAGACCACCATCAGCAACAGCGGAGACAGACAGTTCATCAGATATTGGACCATCGTCATACCTGTGCCACGCATATATTGCATCGGTGACAGGAACATATAGGCCCAAAAAACAATGTGCAAGAAGATTTTCAGTCTTCTATCCAACATCACTTTACCTACTTTACTACTACTCATGGCGGATAGCTTCTATAGGATCCATATTAGCGGCCTTCTGCGCAGGAATGTAGCCGAAGAGCACACCGATAAACACACAGACGAGGAAAGACACATAGATACTCCAGGCAGGCACACTCGACGGCATGCCGAAGGACGAGACAAAGGCGCTCGCCCCTACCCCGACAAGGACACCTATCAGTCCTCCCGTCACTGATATCAATACTGATTCAATAAGGAATTGCAGAGAAATAACAGGTCCGGTGGCACCAACAGCCATACGGAGTCCGATCTCCTTGGTACGCTCCGTCACAGAGACGAGCATGATGTTCATGATACCGATACCTGCTACAAGCAGTGAGAAGGCGGCGGCCACAACGAGGATGATGGTCACGGTGTCCATCGTCGAAGACATGGTCTCCATCATCTCGGCCTGCGAACGAATGGTAAAGTCATCGGCAGCCTCATCCTTCAGTTTGTGATTGTCGCGCAGCATCTGTGTCAGTTCTTCGATGGCAGCATCGGAGAGTTCTTCCGTCAGGGCGGAGCAAACAATGCTGGAGAAATAGGTCTGGGCAGCAATACGCTTCATCACCGTCGTATATGGAGCGATGATCACGTTATCCTGGTCCATACCCCAAGAGTTATAGCCCTTGGACTTCAATACTCCTATCACACGCATGGGGATGCTCTTGAAGCGGATGGTCTTGCCAATGGGATCGGTATGATCACCAAAGAGTTCTTTGACAATAGTCGCTCCGATGACACACACCTTGGCAGCCTTCTTGATATCCTCTTCCGTAAAGCACTCACCCTCCTCAATGGTCCACAGACGGATGTCCAGATAGTCGATCGACTCACCATACATCGAGGCATTGGTATTGTTGTTGCCATAGATGGCCTGACCACTAGCAGTCACTTCAGGCGACACCTTCGAGACAAATTTCTTCTCACGGACAATGCGTTCATAGTCAGCTATCTTCAGCGTCTGCATGGCAGAAGGATCCTGACGCACACCACCTCGCATGTCGGCACCCGGACGAATGGTCAGGAGGTTGGTACCCATCGTGGAAAGTTCCGAACGGATGCTCTCCTTCGAACCTTGTCCGATGGCCATCATGATGATGACGGCTGCCACTCCGATGATGATACCCAGCATCGAGAGGAAGGAGCGCATCTTATTATTGGCGACTGCCTTCAGACTAACCTTAAATAGATTCAGTATATTCATATCGCTTAATCATCGTTTTGTGTTGGCAACTTGGCAAGCGCCTCTGCCGCCGACTTGATATTCGTATTGATGGTATCCTCGCGGATCTTACCGTCGCGCAGATTGATGTTACGGCTGGCGTATTCGGCAATCTCAGGGTTGTGGGTCACGAAGATGATGGTGTTACCCTGCTTATAGAGTTCCTGGAAGAGCACAAGCATCTCAAATGAGGTGCGGGTGTCGAGGTTACCGGTGGCCTCATCGGCGAGGAGCACAGCCGGGTCGTTCACCAAAGCACGGGCAATGGCGACACGCTGCATCTGACCACCCGACATCTGATTCGACTTGTGGTACATACGGTCACCCAGTCCTACGGCCTGCAGGGCCTTGATGGCTTTCTCACGACGCTCAGCGGCAGAAATCTCAGAATTGTACATCAACGGCAGCTCTACATTCTCCAAAGCGGTCGTCTTCGGCAACAGGTTATAACTTTGGAACACAAAGCCGATCTTACGGTTGCGCAGTTTGGCACGCTTGGTCTTCGACATCGTACGCACGCTGATACCATCGAGGAAGTACTCGCCCGAAGTAGGTGTATCGAGACAGCCCAACTGGTTCAGCAGCGTCGACTTGCCGGAGCCGGAAGTTCCCTGAATGGTGACGAACTCGCCCTCGTAAATCTTGAACGAGACACCACGCAGCGCCTTCACCGTCTCCTCGCCTACCTGGAAGTAGCGCTTCACGTTCTGCAGTTCGATGACGACTTTTCTATTATCTTCTGCCATACCTTACTGTCTTCTTGGTGCCTGACCACCACCGTTAGCATTTTGTCCGCCCTGTCCACCCTGGACGCCACCTCTGTTATTGCCTCGCGGACGTGGCATGAAGGGGTTCTGGGTCTGCTGTTGTGGCATACCCATCTCACCGCCACTGATATTAAAGTCGGTGAGGACATCCGTACCAGCAGCGATACCGCCCGTAATCTCTGTCAGCACACCGTTGGTCGTACCGGTCTCCACCTTGTGGGCCTTGAACACAGTACCCTCCTTTGTCCATACCTTGAAGGGACCTTCACAGTCTTCCACCGTCTCACCCTTCTGTAACAGTGCCTCGTTGGGCTGGAAACGCAACGCCTTGGCGGGCACAACAAGCACATTGTTCTTCTCAAGTGTGAATATGGTGACATTGGCCGTCAGACCGGGCTTCAGTTTCAGGTCGTTGTTGGGTGCAGAGATTACCACCTCGTAAGTCACGACGTTGCTCTCGGTCGTAGCCTGCTGGCGTACCTGCGTCACTGAACCCTCAAACTTATCATCGGGGAAAGCATCCACCGTGAAACTCACGCGCTGACCTTCCTTCACGCCACCGATATCGGCCTCGTCAATGTCGGCAATCACACGCATGTTTGTCAGGTCCTGAGCAATGGTAAACAACTCAGGTGTGTTGAAAGATGCTGCCACCGTCTGACCTTCCTCAACAGCCTTCGACAGCACGACACCATCTATGGGCGACGTGATGGTGGCATAACCAAGGTTCGTCTGGGCGCGCTGCACACTCTCACGCGACTGTGCAACCTGCTGCTTCGACTGCTCGTACTGCAGACGGGCACTCTCAAACTCGTCGGCACTCACCAGGCCCTTTTCGAAGAGCGTCTTGTAGCGCTCATAGTTGCTCTGCTGGTAGTTCAGCGAACTCTGTGCCGAAGCAAGACTGGCCTTCTGGGCATTCAATTCACTGATCAGGTTAGTGCGATCGAGTTCTGCAATCACCTGACCTTTCTTCACCACAGAATTGTAATCTACATAGAGATGACTCACAATACCCGACACCTGTGTACCGACAGTTACACTCGTCACAGGCTCGATGGTTCCCGTAGCTGTGATGGAGGTCTGAATATTACCCATTTCCACCTTCGCCGTATCAAACGACACCTTTTCTTCTTTCTTTCCACCCGACAGCAGGTTATACGCGATAATCAGCGCCACGACCACTGCTACGGCAATCCAAAGTTTCTTATTCTTCATATCCTATTTTTATTTTTATTTCTTACCTCTTACTTTTCTCAAGAATATCTCCCTCCGCATAGAAGTTCAGCATCTGCTTGTTATAGATGGTCTGATATTTCGACTGCAACTGGTTCTGCTGGGCAGAAAGCAGATTGTCCTTACCCTGCATCAGTTCCACAATATTCTTCAAGCCTAAGCGGAACTGCTCAGATAGCAGATTATAAGTCTGCTGAGCACTCTCCACACTAAGCGAGGCCGCCTTATATTTTTCCTGATTGGTGGTCGCATTTACCCAAAACTGCTGGATATCGCTGTAGAGGGTCTTCTGCTGATCCTGCAAGTCGAGCTGTGCCTGCAACTGTTGAATCTTGGCCTTATTCACAGCTGTCTTCGTAGAACGGCCGTCCACGATAGGTACACTTACACCCAGGCCCAACGATGTATTCACGTTGTTCTTCACCTGATTGCCCCAGCCATTACTATTCAACGAGTTCGTCGAGGTGGTCACACCACCGTTCACACTGATATTCGGCATCCATCCGGCTTTCGCAATATTCAAACTCACGTCGCTGCTCTTGATGGCAAGTTGCGAACGCTCTATCTCCGGACGACTCAGCAGAGCCTGCTCATAGATGGTGTGCAGCATGGGGATGGGTGCGAGGATCTGTTCGTCGCTGATCTCGGGAATTGCCACATCGAAGTCTGCCTCGTCGGTAATCTCCAGCAACTGCTTCAACTGCAGTTTGTAGGTCATCAACTGACTCTTGGCCTCCACGATGTTATACTCGTCGTTGGCGCGCTGCGAAGTCAACTGGGAAAGGTCAGCCTTCGACATCTTACCTACGCTCACCATTTCCTGTCCGCGCTCCTCGTTCTTCTTAGCCGTCTCCAGTGTCTGTTCACTCACCTTCACACTCTCGTCGATATAGAGTATCTGGGTAAAAATCTGAGCAATACGCTCCTGAATGGTATTAGCCGTCTCACGGGCCTGCAGGTCAGCCTGCTGTTCCGCTATAGCATCGAGCTTCACGGTGTTGGTATTACGACCACCGTTCCAAACGGTCCACTGCCCGCTCAACGAATAACTTCCATTGTACGAAGTCTTGTTTACCTTTGTGTTTACCACACCATTGGTCACCGTCGAGATACCCGTATCCTTCCAAGGCTGATAGCCAAGACTTTGGTTGGTCGACGCATTAAGTGTGGGTAGTAATGCCGCCTTCGCCCCTTTCAGATCTTCCGAAGCGCTCTGTTTCTGTAGTTGCGACTTCTTCAGCGTGATGTTATTCGCCATGGCATAGTCGATGCAATCCTGCAACGTCCATTGCTTCTGGGCAAAAGAAGTGGCAACAAAGAAACTCAGCATGAGTAACAAATGTCTTTTATTCATGTACATTTTTTATGATAATAACTATAATTTCACAATAACACGGGTGCAAAGGTACTAACAAACATCCAAACAAAAGAATGTTATAGACAAGAATTGGCGGTTAATAGATTTTAACCGCCAATTCTTCGATAAAACATTCGATAGTTAATCAATTTAACGGTTCGAGCATCAGTATTTCACCCTTTTGTGTCTTGACATCATACTCATAGACCTTCCGAATATCGATATGATGCTGTTCCACCTTTTCTTTTGAAACAAGAGGCGTCTTCACCTTAGCTACAGACAAGAATGGGTTCTTACACTCACCCTTGGCCTGTTTCAGTCCTTTGCCTTTCAGAGGGACATAGGAACGGATGCGCAACACACCACCTAGTTCCGACTTGACGCTTGCCGACTTCAATTGTCCACCATCCCACATCTCGTCAACAACAAAACCACCACGGGCTCGCAGACCTTTCACTTCACCCTTTGACCAGGCATCAGGCAGAGCAGGCAACAGATGGACAGCACCGTCATGACTTTGGAGCAGCATCTCAGCGATACCAGCAGAACAACCATAGTTACCATCAATCTGGAACGGTGGATGAGCATCAAAGAGATTCGGATAGGTACGTCCGTCGGGATACTGCCGTGCGCTCCTGTCATCAGGCAACAGATGGAGCATGTTTGACAAGATCTTCAACGCATGATTGCCATCGAGCATCCTCGCCCAGAAATTCACCTTCCATCCCAGACTCCAGCCTGTCGCCATGTCACCGCGCTGTGCCAACGTTGTAGCTGCCGCAGAGAACAGTTCCGGATGCTGGTACGGAGAAATCTGATTCGAGGGATAAAGACCATAGAGATGGGATACGTGACGATGCTCGTCCCTGGGGTTGTCGGCATCGATCAACCACTCCTGCAACTGACCGTACTTACCGATTTGCATCGGAGGAAGGTCGGCCAAAGTAGCTGTTAACCGTTTCTTCAGGGCGGCATCCTTCACACCTAGCACTTGCATAGCGGAGAGAGCATTGCTCAGCACATCAAAGACAATCTGATTGTCCATTGTCGAACCGGCCGTCACCGTAGTACCCTTGCCCTCAGGACCATGTTCGGGCGATACGGTGGGCACCGTCATCAGCCAACCATACTGCGGATGGCGCTGCACATAGTCAAGCAGGAATTCAGCGGCTCCACGCATCACAGGGTACTGTTTCTTCAGGAAAGCCTTGTCACCTGTAAAGAGGTAGTGCTGCCAAAGATGGGTAGTAAGCCAGGCACCACCCGTTGGGAACATACCCCAAGTTGTGCCGTCAATAGGTCCGGCAACACGCCAGAGGTCTGTATTGTGATGGGCCACCCAACCGCCACAGCCATACATCTGCTGGGCTGTGATGGCACCAGTCTCACTCAGGTCATCAATCATCGAGAACAGAGGCTCGGCGGCCTCACTCAGATTACCAACATCAGCAATCCAGTAGTTCATCTCAGTATTGATATTGATGGTATACTTCGAATCCCAAGGGGCATTCATCTTGTCGTTCCATACACCCTGCAGGTTAGCCGGCTGTCCACCAGGCTGAGAGGCACAAATCAACAGATAGCGGCCATACTGGAACATCAAGGCTACCAGATCCATATCACTTCCACCGGCAAAGGCGGCAAGACGTCGGTCCGTAGGAAGAGTTGATCGGTTGGAGGTGGGCAAAGAAAGCGACACCCGACCATACTGCTCCTGATACTTGGCAATATGAGCAGCCAACAAATCCTGGAATGAACGTCCCTGCAGACTCTTCTGCACCTGCTCATTCTTGGCAGAAGGATTACCACTGACATCACGGTAGTTGACGTAGTTGGTGGCGGCAGTGATATATACCGTTGCCTGTGTGGCACCCTGCACCACCATACTCTGTGCTTCATCCTTCACCTGCCCATCGGTATCCACCCAGATACGACATTCTGCCGTCAGTCCGGCCGAGATTCCTTCTTGGGCATCACCACTGACCGTAGCAATCAGACAATGGTTCTCCACGCGTTGGGTATTCTTCAGACCACACTCATAGAAGAGACGGAAATCCAGCGAACCACCCTTGTCGGCTTCCAGTCTGACAACTATCACACGGTCAGCCATCGAGGCAATCGCCGTACGACGATAGTTCACGCCACCCACCTGGTATTTCACATTTGCCGTGGCATTCTCCAGATTCAGGTCACGCTCATAACCAGTCGCATTCCTTTGGTTCCAGAATTTCAGGAACAAATCGCCTAACGGCAGGAAACGCATGCCGTGAGGACCTTTGAAGAAATACTTATCCAACAACTTATGTGCCTCACCTTCCTTGCCTTCGAAGATCAGTTGACGGATTTCTGCCAAATGTTCTTTCGCCTCAGGGCTGTTGTTGTTATGAGGGGAGCCTGACCAAAATGTCTCCTCGTTTAACTGTATCTGTTCTGTGTCGGCACCGCCATACACCATCGCGCCCAAGGCGGAATTACCGATGGGTAGGGCCTCCAACCAATGAGAAGCCGCCTTGTCATACCAAAGGCGGCGACTCTCTGCCTGCACCTGACAGACCGTCAGGGCAGTCAATAGCATAATAACTAGTCTTTTCATCCGTGATTACTTCTCACTGGTATCAATCATCTTCCAAACGCCAGCTGCCAAAGCTCCTCCGATGAACGGGCCTACGATGAACACCCACAACTGAGCCAGCGCCTTGCCACCTTCGAAGAGAGCAGGACCGATACTACGGGCAGGGTTAACAGAAGTTCCGGTGTAGTTAATACCTACCAGATGGATGAGGATCAACGATAGACCGATGGCCAGACCTGCGAAGTTGTTGGTAGCGCCATTGGTCTTGGCAGTAGCGCCAAGAACAACCAGTACAAAAATGAACGTGAGAAGAATCTCAGCTACCAGACCATTGATGACATTGTCGGATGCGCAGGCATTAGCACCTGTAGCCGTACCACGAGCCAGTCCGGGATCAGTCGATACGAGGAATGCCAACAGAGCAGCTGCTATTACAGCACCAATCACCTGGAACAGCATATACATACCACAATCCTTCGAGTTCATACGACCGCTGAGGAACACACCCAGTGTGATGGCCGGATTGATGTGGCAACCAGAGATGCCGCCAATCGTGTAAGCCATTGCCACAACAGCCAAACCAAAAGCCACAGCTGTACCCACGACAGATGCCGTATCAACACCACAATTCAGACTCACGGCAGCGCCGCATCCCAAGAACGTCAGCACGAACGTGCCTACCATTTCTGCTAAATACTTTTTCATAATGCTAATAGTTTTATGATTAATGAATATTCGTTTCTAGGGCACAAAGATAAGAAAAATTTCCTTTGCATCCAAATTTTATGGAAAAAAATTACTCGCCGACGCTTTTAGCGATAGCACAGGCAACAGTATAGGCGGTGGTCCATGCGGCCTGAAAATTAAAACCACCAGTGATGCCATCGATGTCAAGCACCTCACCTGCAAAATAGAGGTTGGGCACTTGGCGACTCTCCAACGTAGAGGAGTTCACTGCCGACAAGTCGACACCGCCACATGTAACGAACTCATCCTTAAACGGTGCCCGTCCGGCTATCTGATAGCCGTCGCCACCACTCAGCAAGATGGCCAGACGGTTCTGTTCTTTCTTGTTGAGACTCCCCCATCGGCCATTCGACCGTTCGCCCAAGCACTTCTCCACCAAATAGGTCCAGAGCCGCAAAGGCAGACCACAAGGAGCAACTGTCGTCAATTGTTTCTGGGAATTACGGATCATCATCTCATCGAGTATCGTCATCACCTCCGTATCACGACGGTTCGTCCAGTTCACAGCCAAAGGCATCTGATATCCGTTCTCAGCCAAAATCCGTGCACCATAACTCGACAGTTTCAGGATAGCCGGTCCACTCATGCCCCAATGAGTTATCAGCAACGGTCCTTCTGCCCGCAGTTTCGTGCCAGGAATCATCGTCATCACATCCTCTACTACTGTTCCCATCAGCGCATGCAGCCGCTCATCATCAATGCGGAAAGTAAAGAGCGACGGCACAGGCGGGACTATCGGAATCATCTGAGTCATCAAAGTATTCTGAGTTGTCATACCACCAGTCGTAACAGCAATGAAGCCATAGTCGCTGAGCTGGTCAAGGGAATCGATACGAGTCTCAGTACGGATCACGACGCTGTGTCTTTGAGCCTCAGCAAGAAAACAGTTGATAATAGTATGTGAATCCTGCGACATCGGAAAGACACACTGATCCTCCTGTGTCGTCAATCTAATGCCGTGTCGTTCAAACCAGTTGTAGGCATCTTCCTGCGAGAAACCTTTCATCAGTCGTTTCATCAGCCGATGTCCTCGGGGATAGACTTCCGACAGGTCGCCTACCTCAGCGAAGGAGTTGGTGCAGTTACAGCGCCCGCCGCCGGAAATCTCCACCTTTGCCAAGACTCGCTTCGACTTCTCGAAGATGGTCACATCCATCTCCGGACACATCTCCTTCAGGTTGATGGCCAGAAAGAATCCCGCCGCTCCGCCGCCGATAATCGCAGTTTTCATTGTCCCCCTAGCCGCTCAAAATAGTCGGCGATATTATCCCATGTCTTAAAGGTATCGCTACCAAACTGTATATGCGTCGCCATGCCCGACCATTCTTCCTCCATACCGATGAAATAATCGCCATAAAGCAAATCGCGGCGCACCGTAAATATGGTATGTCCCCAAGCCGGCACGTTAATAAACTCATAGAGCCACAGGTTCACTAGAGAATAGTAGACATCATCGCCAGGCGATGGCGCCACGAAGAAAACCTGATATCTTTCAATCAACCCCCTGACCGTCTTCTGCAACGAGCTCTTCGGTGCCTCGTAGATGTCGGAGAGCGTCTCCATGCCGATATACACGATGGGCCGCTCACGTCCTTCTTGTCTGTCATCGATCCATCGGATCACAGGCACTACCGAGTGCATAAAGGAATTGTCATTCATACGGTGCTCGCCATGAAAACGAATGGCGGTGGGATAATGCTCGCGGAACAGGTCATACGTATCCACCGTGGTATCCTCATCACCGAAAAGACCCCACACACGGCCTTGTTCCTCGGGTGTCACCGAGGCAAAGCAGTGCTCCGTCATCTCCTTATATTCCTTCACTAAGGCTTTCGTGACGATAAAGTCCTGCACGCCGTCCTGACGGGGATTCGAGAAGTGCTGGGCACCGATCATACCATGATCCTTCATCGTATCACCCATCTGCAAGGCTGGATTCACAAGGATACGGTCATAACCATAAAGCATCTCGGCATACATACCGCCCATCGACGTGCCTATGACCAAGTCGGGCTTCTCTTTATCGCAGGTCTCTCTCAGTAGATCCATCGCCTCTTGGGGTCGTATAGGCAGATCGGGAGCTATCACCGTCGTATTAGGGAACACCTCGCGGATACGGGTCACCGTCCCACTTTGCCCCGACGACCCAAAGCCGTGAACATACATGATCTTCTTTCCCTTGAAAAGCCCAGGAAACTGTTTGATATAAGGATTCGTCTGTTCCATAAAACAATGATTAGAACTGCCAGCGGTTGGGAATCTGGCGGTCGGGCCAGAGGTGCTTGGCATAAGTGTAATGATAGCATTCGAAGAGAGAGGTGAAACGGGTGAGGCGCTGGAGGAAGGCTTTGTAATCCTTACGCTCGGGCTGCGTCCATTGCACCTCGGCGAGGGCCGACATACGGGGCAGCGCCTGATACTCCACCATCTGCTCGTTGGTCATATACTCCGCCCAGAGGTTGGCCTGCGTGCCGAGGATATGACTGCGGGC
>JAEEGG010005030.1_pt1 | contig 31711 bp, 30 predicted proteins | sample 9134161 | NCBI WGS metagenome assembly JAEEGG01 (sample SAMN16246543, study PRJNA631951) | gut metagenome | biome: gut microbiome; feature: rumen; material: CR-attached | host: Bos | place: Iran: Karaj | collected 2018-10
CGAGCACCTCAACGGGCATCGTGGCGGGACCTGCGGAGAAATTGTAAACGCGATCGTACTTCATTTGCATACTCCTTTTTTATTCTTGGCAAAAATGCCATATTTTTACGATATCATTGTAGCCCATTCCAAAAAGAAAAGCAACCGAAAAGGGTTGCTTTCGCGAATATATTTTTTCCCGCCGTCAGTCGATCCGTTCGAGGATCAGCTCCGCCGAGCCGTCCTCGAGCGCGTTCCACGAATCCAGATGGATGTGGCTGCCCGCAGGCGCTTCGGCAAGCGCTTTCAGATGATTTGCAAGGGACATCAGCCCCTCGCGGTTTGCGCGGATTACCGCCGTGCCGTTCCCGATACGGACGTCAATTTGAAAGCCTTCCTCCCAGTTCAAATCCATGCGTTTATCTCCCTTCGGCAAGCTTCAGAAACTTCGCGTCGTTCATCTGCTCGTTGGTGACGTAGGACCCGTTGAAGAACAGCGCGTAGGTCGTGACAGGCGTCGGCGCGGACTGCGCCGCTTCGCGACTTTCCAAGCGGATCGCGCGGAACGGGATCCCGTGCTCCCCTGCGGCTCTTTCCACGATCGGCACGTACTTTGCGTTGAACGGGCACTGGTTCGTATAGAAAAGCACCCAGCCCGGCTCGTCGACCTGCGGATGCACGGCGCATGCCTTGAATCTCGGCTTTTCCGCATCCGGCGAAAACGGCAGATACCAGAGCTGAATGCCGTTGTCGGCTTCGTCCGCGACCGTAAATCCCTTGTATTTCAAAAACTTCGGATCGGCAAGGAACGGCTTCTTCTTTGCCGCGGACAGGATGCAGAGTCCCTTCTTCCCCTGCGCTTTGCCGTCTTCGACGCACGCGGACAGCAGATCGTTTGCGTACCCGTGCCCCTTCATGGAGCCCGAGACCCACAGGCAGTCGATATACAGATACCCGTCGGCGTCGATCGGATTCCACGCCGCCTCCGCCGGCAGATACTCAATGAAGCACTTGCCGCGCTCGGTGCTTTTCAGAAAAACGAGACCTTCGTCGAAGCGGTCGAGAAGCCACGCCTTTTTGGACGAAACCTGCACGTCCCGATTGTTCGAGATCGCGCAGCAGATGTGTTCCGTTTCTATGTTTTCTTTTGTTACCCGGATATACTCCATATTGCCCTCCGTATTGCAAAACCGCCGCCCGTTCGGGCAGCGGCAGATCTGCTATGCGTCGAAAACGCCGAGGATTACAATGCCCGCGACGGCAAGCGCGATCGCGGCGTAGTGCTTCCACGACAGTTTTTCCTTGAGAAAGATGCGGCTCCAAAGAACCGACGCCGCACAGTAGGCGGAGATGATCGCCGCCGAGAATCCGACGTGCGCCGTATCGCCGAGCGCATAGATATAGGCGAACTGTCCGGCGGTTTCAAATATGCCGCCGATCAGCTTTGCGCCGTCGTCCTTAACGCGCAGACGATCCCGTTTGATCGCAAGCACATAGATCGCCGCAACGACGCCGACCGCAAGCCACGTAAGCTCATACGCGACGTTTGCGACGCCCTCGTCGAGCACGCGCGGGAATACGGTATCCAGAAACGTCCCCGTCGCCTCCTCGCGCAGCAGCACGGAATCCACGAATGTGCCGGACGCATCGATCAGACAGTACAGGATCGGGAACAGCAGCGCGATCCAGCTCTTGTCGTACTTGACCTTGCTGTTTTTCTGGCGCATCTCGCGCGCCATGTCGCTTTCGGTAAGCTCTGCCGCGCCGAGCGCAACCACGCCGACCGCAACGCATGCAACACCGATCCACTGCCAGGTGTTCGGCATTTCCTGCAGGAAGGCGAAGCACAGGATCGCGGCAATCGCGCCGGAAGAATTGCAGATCGGCGACGAGACCGACAGCTCGATATAGCGCAGTCCGACGTAGCCGAGGATCATCGACAGCACGTACAGCGCGCTTGCCGGCATGTAGGTCCAGATATCCTGAAGCGTAATCGTAACGCCGCCGAACAGGAGCTCATAGCCCGCGTGTAGTCCCATCACGAGACCGACTGCCATCGCCATCTTCCAGTGGCTCAGCTTATCGTTCTGCTTCGATCCGATCTTGGAAAACAAATCCGAGCCGCTCCAGCAGAGCAGCGCGACAATTGACAGTAAAAACCACATAATCCCTTACCCTTTCCCCTCAAAAAGCGGCTTCCGAAGAAGCCGCCGTGATAATCATGAATTCTCGTCCGGCGCTTTCGGCGCGTTGTTCGGGCGGCGGCGCGGACGGCGGCGGAACTGCTTCTTCTGCCCTTCCCCGCTGCCTTCCTGCTTCTGCGCAGGCTTCGGCTGCTCGTTGGATTTCTGCGCTGGCTTCTGTTCGGGCTTTTGCTGCTTCTGCGAATTCTGCTGTTTCTGCGGATTCTGCTGCTTCTGCGGATTCTGCTGCTTCTGCGGATTCTGTTTCTGCTTCGGATCGTTCGGCTTCTGCTGTTTCTGTTCCTGCTTCGGCTGCTCATTCGGCTTCTGTTGCTTCTGCTCGGCTTTCTGCGTGGGCTTCTGCTGCGCGCCGCGGCTGTTTCTGCGCGTATTGTTTGCGGCTTCCTTCTTAAACTGCGCGTCTGCGTCCTTCTCCTTCGCCGCTTCGGTCTTCTTTGCCGCAAGCGCTTCCTCCGGAAGCGGTTCGCCCGGCGCGGAAAGATGCATATACGGATATTCGCGAATGTCGATCGAGCCGTCCTCCATGGTCAGGCGGACCTTGGTGCGCTCGGTGATCGCGTTGTTCTCCACGACCGTGCCGACGCCGTCGACCGTGTTGACCTCTTTACCCGGTCTCGGCATCTTGCTGCGGATCTCCTCGTACGCGCTCTGCTCATACTGCAGGCAGCACATCAGTCTGCCGCAAAGTCCCGAGATCTTCGTGGGACTCAGGGACAAATTCTGCTCCTTTGCCATCTTGATCGAGACGGGACGGAAATCGTCGAGGAACGACTTGCAGCACACGAGCCGTCCGCACGGACCGAGCCCGCCGAGCATCTTTGCCTCGTCGCGTACGCCGATCTGCCGAAGCTCGATCCGCGTTTTCAGCGCGTATGCAAGGTCCTTGACCAGCTCGCGGAAGTCCACGCGCTCGTCCGCCGTGAAATAGAACACGACCTTGCTGCCGTTGAACGTATATTCCACGTCCACGAGCTTCATATCAAGCCCGTGCGCCGCGATCTTTTCCAGGCAGAGCGCAAACGCGTCGCTCTCCTTTGCCTCGTACATCACGCGTAAGCGCTTGTCCTCATCCGTGGCGATACGGACGACCGGCTTCAAAGGCGCGACGACTTCGCTTTCGTCGACCTCCTTCGGCTCGCCCTGCACCTCGCCGTATTCCATGCCGCGCGCCGTTTCGACGATCACGCCGTCATCCGCTTTGATCGGCAGATCGAGCGGATCGAAGTAATAGACGCGACCGCTTGTTTTGAATTTGACTCCGATAACTTTGACCATAGTTTCCCCTTACGGCAGTTTTGCCAAGATCCAGTCGACCGTCATGGCGGGGCTCGCTTTATAGGCAAGCATCTCCTTTGCGTCGACCGCAATCTGTATCATACCTTGAATTTGTTCGATTGTAAAGGTCGAATTGAAAATTGTTTCGACCTCGACGCAATCCGTATTGCGAACGTCCCGAATGCCGTTTTTCATACGCAGCACATCAAGCAGGATCGAAAGCAGAATATCCAGAAACGCATCGAGCCGTTCCGCGCTGACCTTCTTCGTTTTTTTCGGCGTGCCGTCCTCGCTCTCCTCCGTCACGGTGTCGGTACAAAGCGCGGACAGCGCCGCATACGGCTTGCTCTTCGACGCAAACCGCCGGATGCAGCCGATCGCCTCCCGCCGGAACGCGAGCGAATCCTCCGATAAAAACGCCTCCGCGCGTCCGTAAACGCCGTCCGAAAGCGCTGCCGCAAGCTCCGCCTGTTTTTTATCCGCGCCGTTCTGTATAAGCCGCTTTGCGATCGTTTCCCGCGGCTCCGTCTCCGTTCTGAGGATCATGCAGCGCGACAGGATCGTCGGGCGGAATCCGGACTCCGCGCCGGTCAGGAGCAGCAGCGTATCCGCCGGCGGTTCCTCCAGCGTTTTCAGCAGAACGTCCTGCGCCGCCTCGCTCATCGTATGCGCGTCCGGGAACAGAATGCAGTGCCGTCCGCGCTCGTACGCTTCGGCGTTGACCACGGAAAGCGCGTCGCGCACCGTCTTGACCTGATAGTCCGCGGGTTCCAGATAAAACGGACAGTTTTCCAAAGCCTTCACGTCGTCCGTATGCAGCAGAAACCGCGCGGCGGCACGGCGGGCAAGCGTAAGCTCGCCGCCCTCCTTCGCTCCCGCAAAGAGGATCGCATGCGGCACCTCGCCGCGCTCGATCCGGTCCATCCAGTCATTTCTTTGCATGCGCAGCCTCCGAAAGCTTTCCTTTGAGCGCGTCCGACGCATTCAGACATACGACACGCTGCTCTCCGTCCATCGTAAACCAGACCGCCGTCGTTCGTTCCCGCGGTCCGTGAAAAGTCCGCTGCTCCGTCTTCGCGCCGGTTTTCCGATACGGTCCGATCTCCGTCACCGTCCCGATCGGAACGGTCAGAAGCAGCTTCTGCTTTTTTCCGACGATCTCAAGGACGCGAAGCTCCGTATCGTACAGTTCATAGAGATAATCCACAAGCCGCGCGCGATAGATCCAGTACCCTGTCCCGAGCAGGACCGCATACAGCCCGATCTGCACATACAGCTTGCTGACGCCGAGCTTGTCCGCCAAAAAGTGTGACAGAAAAATCGCGAGAAACACGCCGAGCAGCAGCACGACGTACAGCGCGCCGTCCGATCGGATCAGCCCGCGCTTCGGCTCTGTGCATTCCGTATGTACGATGTGCGGCATTCTTCGCTCCATGCGGTTATTGTACAACAAAAAATGCTCTTCGTCAATCAAACCGCAAAATAGTAAGATATTTCGAGTTATTCACAGTATTTTTATTGTATTTCATCATAATCAATTATAATCGCCGTTGCGAAAAAAAGACCTCCCTGTTATGATATCGCTTGCAGCATTCCTCAGTAGCTCAATGGCAGAGCATTCGGCTGTTAACCGAAGGGTTGTAAGTTCGAGTCTTACCTGGGGAGCCAAACATTTTGAAAAGTGCCCGAAAACAGGGCACTTTTCTTGTATCTGTCGTAACACTGTCGTAACAGAATTTTCGGACGCCATTTTCGCCATATTGTTCCCCCATATTATCCCCCTCACGAAAAAAGCCCAAAATATCTGGTTTTTTTGCGATATCTGCATTTTCCCAAGTCAAAAATACTGTATCTGCATAGTCAATCGGATAATCGATCGAGATCCCCGACTCCCCCGGAACATAAAAAAACTGTCGTAACGAAAGATTCCACGCGTTACGACAGTTTTCAGCGTATTTTTATCGCTCAACAAGCAACAATCCCCGCCGGTGATCCAATATTCAATATCTCTTTGGATCTGTCTCCTATAAGAGGATACGACTTTTAAAAATTAGTCTATCTTCAATTATTTATCCGACGCCGAAAATAAGTTAAGAATTTCCTTCACCAGAACCTGATCGTCCTGCTTGCAAATAAATGGTAATGCAGAACACAGATCCTCTCTTTTGGTATTTGTCAAGCGCATAATCCCCGTAATGTTGATTTCTTTGCCTTGCGATTTTAATGACCGCGCTACCCACATCATCTCACGTCCCCAGTATTGTTGTGTCGTCTCGTGATACCGATTGATAACTCGAAGACATTTTGGACAGTGATTCAATCGCATACTTGGGATACCAAGAGTTCTCTCGATTCGCCTGGCAGTTACCTTCCTCGGTCTCTGATCTCCGGGTCCCCATATTTGAGCGGCGACTATCTTAACCTTTGGAAGCAGCTCTCTATCAATGGTGTCCCAGGACAACTTCTTTGGACTGCCTTTACGGTGCGGTGTGCTTCTTTGTTTCTTATCTTTACCGTATTTCCCCTCCCCTGCTGGTTTAACAACATTTACAGATACACCGATGCACGCCGCAATCTTTGGATAACTCATGCCTGAATCATGGAGAGCACGAATCTGCTCGTCAAATTGTTTTGGCAAAGGCTTTTCAGGCAATGACATGAAAACCAATTCATCTGGTTGAACATCTAAGAACATAGAGAGCATGCACACTTCATGCACAGATCGGATGCGTCCGTTGAAAATCTTGTCAATCTGCCATCGCTGCAGTAACTGACAGTTTTCGGAATACCCAGAATAGAATGCATTGAAATCTTCCACCAGCTTATCCATGTATCGATGCCCGCCACGGGGTGATAGATACTTTGTTTCATTCAATTTGTAATTCAAAAATGCTCCGACAGAAACGTCGTTCTCCATATTCACGTTTAAGCTGAACACTTCATTGATGTACCTGACTAGCCAAGATTGTATTCTAGTATAAAACAACCCATAGAGAGACAATCCTCTTTCGATGGGTTTATATTTCCGTTTGTTTTTCTTTCATGTTTTCTTGTTGATCAAGTAGCGCAATCGTGGTTCATGTTGAGAAAACGCTATTAAAAATAGTTGTACTAATCTCAGCAAAACACCCGCACTATTATGATCCTTCTGCGGATAATAATCTTGAAGGGAAACTTGCTTGTTTCGCTCCATATATGGTTATTCACGGATCGGATTCTGAAGAAGGAAGAAAAACAAGAGTCTATAACCGTAACATACAAAACAGCGCAGTCCGGAGATTTCGGACTGCGCTTTGTCATGCGATGGATATGCTGAATGAACTACTGAAAAAGCTTATTCGGACAGATATGCGATTCCGCCGGTGCGGAGGATCGTTTGCTGCAGCTCTTCGACGCCGAGGATGTGCTGAGACTGCAGATGCTCCGTTGCCGTAGACAACGCGGGACGGAAGCGTTGAATCAGATCATGCAGGCGGTTTAATGCCATGCGTTCGCCGAGCCCGGCTTCCCTTGCGGCAAGGCGGAAGGAATCGAGGGTGACGTCCTCAAGTCTCTTTGTGCCGCCGATCGCAAACGCCATGTCGTGCGTCATTCCGCGATAGCCCGTCGCGTTGATCATGTCGTATGCAGGCGCAAGGCGAAGCGTTTTGAGATCTTCGCCGTACAGGAGCGAGAAGTTTTTGAGATGCCCGTCCGTGTTGCCGATCAGGAAATTGAACACGATCCTGTCCCACAGCTTCAGCTGATCCTCGATCGGCTGCGCGGAATGGGAGCGCAAAAGCGCGAACATCTGCGAAAGGTGATGCGTACCGTTTTCATATTTCTGTGACGCCGGAATGCCCAACGCCTGCGCGAAATCCTCCTGATGCAGTCGCAGCGGCAGCTCTGCTGCTGCAAGGCGATCGAAGCGCTTTGACGCAAGCAGGATGTCCTCGTCCCGTCCCGAACCCGCATCAAGGATCGTCGTTTCCGGGACGTCGATCCTGCAGAGCTTGGCCGTCTCTATGCAAAGCAGCTCGTTCGGCACGATCCGCTTCAGCTGGACGTGGCTCTGCTTGACGATATGGGTGCTCGGCGCCGTGCCGTGCGGAAGGTACCACTCCCCCGTCTTCGGATCGCGGTACAGCCCGACTTTGCCGGTTGCGCCCGCAAGCGAAAGTCTGGACTCGATCACAAGCGCAGCCGATTCCGTGGCTCCCTCGGAAGCGAGTTGCCGAACCTGCTCCATTGTCAGCTTTTCGTATTGCGCCTCCGGCACTTCGTCCTTTTGATGGATGCGCAGCGCGCCGATGCACTCACGCCCGAGCTGATACAGGATCGCAACGTAGTCGTTTTCGTCAAGATGCAAATGCTCTGCGACTGCCCGTCGGGTGAAGCCCTCCGGCAGCAAGCCGTCGAAAAAGCATTTGGTTCGTTCTGCGGAAAACGGCTCTGCCTGCAGCGGCAGACTCAAAGAAATAGGAGCGGCGTCCGGACGATCCAGATAGGAAGCGTCATACCGGAACTGCGCGTCGCTGCTGCCGGTACCGCCGATCGTTCCGACAAGAACCGGTTTGCCCTGCATGTCAATGCTGACGAAATATTCCATGCCTTTACCTCACTTTCAGAGAGCAATCCAGCCCGAGCAGATTTGCGATGCGGATCGCCTTTTCCAGCTCGATCGTCGGCTTGCCGTTTTCGAGATCGGACAAAAAGCTGACGCTCATTCCGGTGAACTCCGACAGATACGCCTGCGTGTAGCCGAGCTGCTTCCTTCTGCTGCGAACTGCCTCGCCAAACGATTTTGCATCCGTAATGATCATGTACGCTCCTTCGCCGAACGGCTTTATCATTTTGTTTCATACAAGACTACGCCGTACGGCTCATTTTTATGTTTTCTATTATAATTTAGCCGAACGGCGCAGTCAAGTGCTTGATTGGATGAATCCTTTTCCGGAAAGCAAAACCACGTTTCAATGAGGGATCACATAAAAATATAGCCCGGAGCGATTGCGTGCTTCGGGCTTTGGTGCTAAATTGTTACGCCTTGTTGAACTTGTCCTTCGGCTGCTTGCAGCGCGGGCACTTCCAGTCGTCCGGAAGATCCTCGAAAGCGACGCCGTCGTGCTCTGCAGGATCGTAGACATAGCCGCAGATGGAGCAGATGTATTTGCCGGATGCCTGTGTCTTTGTGAAATCCACTTCGGCGAACACAGTGGGAACCGGATGATCGAGATCCATCACGCGCTTCGCTTCGAGGTTCTCATAGCCCTGCGGTGTATGCGTTCCGCAGTACACAGTCGGGTGATTGCGTACGAACTCGATGATCCGATCCTGTGTCACTCGTGCCGCGCCGAGATCGTCAAACACGACAGACAGTTTGTTCTCATACAGTGCCTCATCGACATAGGTAATATCGCCGTGAATCATATAGAACAGGCCGTCATTTTCCACGACGACGATGCTGTTGCCGTTGGTGTGTCCCTTCGCCTTGATCATGCGGATACCGGGAGCGATGATCTGCGTCTCCGGGAAGTTATAATATGCGCCGTCCGTGAACGTCACGGGAACGATGTTCTCGATCCCCTGCAGCTCTGCGGCGCTGAGCTCTTCTGCATTGACAAAAATCTGCGCGTGCGGGAAGGATCTGAGCTCGCCAGAATGATCTCTGTGTTTGTGCGTCAGAAGGATCTTTGTCACCTGTTCCGGCTTATATCCAAGGGCTGCAAACGCTTCCATGTAGCTAACAATATCCTTACCCGTAAAAGCGAGACTTGTCTCATCCGGTACTTCCTCCGGCGTACCCGCAGGAAGCCCCGTATCAACCAGGATCACCTCGTCTCCGGTGTCGATCAGGTAGTTCTGCAAGCTGCCGCGATAACGAACGTTCTTGTCGAATTTGTCCATGCCCTCTTCGCCGCCGAACACGAACGGCTGCAAATAGAATCCGTCTTTTCTGAATTTGACTGCTTTGATTTCCATGTGAATCCTCCTTACTGCATTTTCTTGTTATTCGTTTGCTTGCATAATGTCCTTGCGCGTCACCTGTGCGTTGCGGAAGCGAACCGTGCTTTGCTCCTGCTTCATGTGGATCGCGTTTTGCGGGATATCAAGTCCCCGTTCTTATCCGATAGAAGTCAGGACTCCTCCTTGTCGAGAACGCACTTACACTATACCATGCCTTCCCCCATTTTCGTCAAGTACGTTTTATTCCGGGATCTTAAAATACGCCAGTATCTTTCTGAAGCGATCCCGGGCTGTGAGGCAGGTGTCGCGGAGATAGCCGCGCTCATTGTGCCACTCACTTAAGCCGCGATAGTAGAACATCTTAAGATCGTCCGTGATGATAAACGGAACGATGCGGTTACGGAGGCATTCTTTGAAAAGGAGAAGGCGTCCGACACGTCCATTGCCGTCTTGAAACGGATGGATCGACTCGAAGCGGTAATGGAAGTCGAGGAGATCATCAAAGGACTTCTCCTTTGTGGCGTTATAATCCGCGAGCAGTTTTCTGATCTCCGATGCAACACGATCCGGAGGCGTCGTCTCCTTCCCTCCTACTTCATTCGGCAAGCGCTTGTAATCGCCGACTGCAAACCAATCCTGCCGGGAATCGCTTGTGCCGTTTTTCAGCACGGCATGGAGCTGTTTGATGAAGCTCTCGCTCGGCGCATAGGAAGCGTTGTCGATGATCATATCGATGCATTTGAAATGGTTCGCCGTTTCAACAACGTCATCTACCTTCACAGCGGTACCGATGCCGATCGTATTGGTTTCGAAGATGAACCGCGTCTGATCGTGCGTCAGGGTGCTGCCTTCGATGTGGTTTGAATTGTATGTCAGATCGATCTGGATCTTATGATAGATGCCGCCGTGCAGCTTTGTCTTCTTCTCCGCCTTCAGCCGGGACAGAAGATCCATCGGCAGATCGGCGTGTTTATTCAACCGATCCGGTTTCTCCGCCGTTTCGGGAATATTCCACGTCTTACCCGTCAGAACCGCTCCTTCAATCCGCCCGTGCGCGCAATAGTTCCGCACGCTTCGTTCAGAAAGCCCCCAAAGATTTGCTGCTTCCGCGACTGACAAATACTTCATCGTCGTTTCCTCCTGTTCCCTGCTGCAAATACAGTATAACACATTATCGGCAAAATATCAATCCGTTTTACTAATATCATTTCACTTATTTTGCCGATAACGGAACGTAAAGTGAATTGTGTCATTTCGGAAAAATGTGAAATCAGAGGTTCACAAAACCGGAAAAGTGTGATATGGTTGCTGCAGCGATCCGGATCGAAAGCCCGATTCTGCCCACGGCGTCTTAAAAGTGATTGTCGTAACTGTCGTAACAAGTGTCGTAACGCGTGTCGTAACAGGCAGATTTCGAGGGGTATTTCAGGATATTCCAAAAAACGGAAAACCCGAAAAAGTCCCTATTTTAGGGCATTTTTACACTTTAAGGTATTTTGAGATAACTACGGAAAACCGCCAAAAAAGGGGTTTGGAAATTACCTGGGGAGCCAAAGAAAAGCGACCATCTTCCGATGGTCGTTTTTCTTTCTCTTGTACGTTGGCTTACAACCCGAGGGTAACGGCCGCGGCTCAAAACCTGCGCAGAGCTGAGCGCACGCTGTGCGGGATGCAGCGAGGCGGAAGCGCGAAACGGCTCCTATGTTACGAAGCGTCAGCGGAATCCTTTATTGGCAGCGTGCGCAGGGCGTCTGCCCTGCCGAAATCCGTCTCGGCGTTCCTTACTCGACTGCTCCGGTATTCCTTTTGATATTTCTGCTTCACGCCTGACAAACGAAAGGAAGTCGGGAATCATTCGATCTTGAAATCGTCCGTGACCGCCCGCTTGAGTTCCCAAAGATGGACGGATGCGTCGCCGTTCACGATCATCCGCTCCTCTCCGTCGACCGGGAAGATCCGCGACGAAAACACCGCGTCGCCGTCGTTGACGAAGATCTCGATCGAGCTCCGGTCGAGGAAGATGCGGAGATGGAACAGACCCTTCGGCAGCGGCCGGATGCGCGCTTCGCCCTGCTCCGTATTGAAGCGGCGGACCAGGTGAGAACGGTCGACCGTGATCTCCTTTTTTTCATCGTCGTAGTCGATGCGAAGCCCGCCGGAGCCGTCCTTTTTCGCAAAGAGCTTCAGCTCCAGATCGCCGCCGCGGCTGATCAGCTCCAGTTCGCACACGCGCGGCAAAAGATCCGTGGATTCAAGATCGACCTTTTTGCCGCGGAGCGCTCTGAGCACGTCCAGCGGCTGCTGGATCAGACGGCGGTCCCTGACGCGCAGCTCGCGCGGCAGCGTCAGACAGCCGGACCATTCCTCCTCGTCAGTCGGATAAGAGGCGTCGGGCAGACCCATCCATGCGACCAGCGTCGCTTTGTTTCGGTCGTTCGGGTTTGCGGCGCATTCGGCAGCGTAGGAATCGAAGCCGAAGTCCAGCACATGAAAACGTGTGTTGTCCGGTGTGAACGTCAGCGTTTCCCAGTCCATATGCCCCAGAAGATACCCGTTGTGGTGGACGCTTTCGCCGCGTCCCGGCAATTTAAGATGCTGCGGGCAGAAGATCAGCACGTCATAGCCGCTGATCGTCTCGATCGACGGGCATTCCCACATATCGCCGAAATCCGCAAAGCCCGGCACCTTCAGCTGTCCGGCAAAGCGCCAGCCTTCCGTCGGCTGTTCGGAGACATAGATCATGACGCACCCTTTTTTCTCCTTCGTCTGCGCGCCGATGACAAGATAATACTTCCCGTTTTCCGTGTTGTGGATGATCTTCGGATCGCGTTGATGCTCCGTGTAATCCGGGTTCGGTCCGAACAGCGGCGGCAGCTTCTCCGCCGTTCCGTCGTCCCTGAGCTTTACAACGCAGGTATAGGGCTTGCGCGTCCAGTCCTCATCCCGGTGATTGCCCGTATAATAGAGCCAGACCGCATCCGACATCGGCAGCGCGGAACCGGAATACGCGCCTTTGTTGTCGTATTCCGTATCCGGGCGAATGCAGACGCCCATGTTCTTCCATGTCACGAGATCCTTTGAAACGGTATGATACCAGTACTTCAGTCCGTGCACCGCGCCCCAGGGACACCACTGATAAAAAAGATGCCATACGCCGTCATGAAAGACGAATCCGTTCGGATCGTTCAAAAGACCGGTGACCGGCTGGATGTGATACTGCTGGCGATAGTCCGACTTTGCAATGCGCGCATGGAGATCCCGGATCTCTTCTGCGCTTTTCAGCACCCGATAGCGTTCTTCCTTCGTCCAGATCCTCATGAGCATCGTCCTTTCGTCTTTCATTATGATATATAATTTTACACGATCCGCAAAGATAATTCAAGCATATCTTTCCCGACAGCCGCAGTTTTTTCCGAATGGACCGGTAATCGGCAGCATCCGGTCGGCGATCGGCCCCTGTTGATGAAACGAAAAATCACCCGGTTCAGGAAAGCGCGTCCAAAAGCGCTTTTGCACGGATCAGCACCGGCAGCTCGCGCTGCCTGACGAGCCGTCCGAGCGGAGAATCGGCGCACCGCCCGTATTCGGCGGCGGCTTCGTCATACGAAAGCCGCAGCGTGGACAGATGGAAGCAATCGATCTCGTCCGGCGTCAGATGTTTGTCGCCGAAGGAACGCGCTCTGCAAAGATAGTAGTTGTTGATGTTGTGACGGTGGATCAGATTATAATAATCGCTGACGACGCCGATCTTCGCGACCACGTCCACATCCGCGCCGAGCTCTTCCCGGAGCTCACGCCGGATCGCCGTCTCAAGATCCTCGCCGGGCTCTACCCCGCCGCCGGACGTTTCGATCAGCGTCGCGGGTCCGAACTCGTCGTTTCGCACGGCGCGCACGAAATAGAAATACCCCGCGTCGTCAAACACGATCGCGCGGACGATCAGCCGGTCATGGTCGGTATAGGTGAACGGCCATTCCGTGTCCCGATACTCCCAAAGCTGCTCCTTCATACGCGTTTCTCCTTTCGTTTCGGCTTCGGCGCGGGCAGATCCGCGGCGATCGCTTCGATCACGCGGCAGGTGCGCGCCGCATCGTCGACGTCCGCAACCAGCATTTCCTTTGCGCCGTCGTACGGAATGTCCCGTTCGGCGTCGGGCATCAATAAAAGCGCGGATGGCGTCGGCTTCAGCAGCAGCCGGTCGTCGTAGATCCCGCCTACGACCCTTCCGCGATCATACAGCACATATTCGCCCATCATCGGACGCACCGACACGTCCCCGAGCGGGGAAAGCTGTTCGAGCACAAATTGCAGGAATTCCTTTGAAGACGCCATATTGACCTCCCTATCGTTTCAGGTCCAGTTTTTTGAGCACCGGCTGCACAAGCAGCGTCCCGAGGATCAGCACGGCGACGCCCGCCGCCGTGATCGCGGACAGCATGATCCAGTGCCGCGCGGTCATCGTATACACGGAAAGCGCAAACATGCCCGGCAAAAATGCGACCGCAGCCGTAAAGGCGGCGCACATCGCCGTACATATAACGATCCGCAGCCTTGAGAACGGGCGGCAGGTCAGGATCAGATTGCCGAGCCCGATGACGCCCGCCGACAGCACCGCCATCGTAGACGCGATCTCATCCGGCGATCCGAAATAGTTTGCGATCATCGCCGACAGCGCGCAGCACACCACACCAGCGGCGCCGGGAATCGCCTTCAGCAGGATGCGTTTCAGGAAGTGCCCCGCAGCGCGTTCGCTGCTCGGCTCCAGCGCAAGGAAGAACGACGGCGCGCCGACGGATACCATGCTGATGAGCGTCAGATGGATCGGCTGGAACGGATAGTGCAGCGGCAGAAACAGCGCGATCAGGATGTTCAGCACGCTCAGCACAAAGGAGTACAGCGTCTTCTGCAGGAACAGCGACGCCGTCCGCGTAATGTTGCCGATGACCCTGCGTCCCTCCGCAACAACCGCGGGCAGAGAATTGAAATCGTTGTTCAGCAGCACAAACTGCGCCGCATGCTCGGCCGCTTCCGCGCCGCCCGCCATTGCGACGGAGCAGTCCGCCGCCTTGAGCGCCGGAATATCGTTGACGCCGTCCCCCACCATGGCGACGTGACGTCCCTCCTCCTTCAGCGCCCGGATCAGGACCCGCTTGCGGTCCGGCGTCAGCCGTCCGAAGATCACGTTGTCCTTTACTGCGTCGCGAAGCGCCTCGTCCGAAAGCGCGGCGCAGTCCACGAGCTTTTCGCAGTTCTTCAGCCCGAGCGCGCGCGCCGCCGCCGCAACGGTATGCGGATCGTCGCCGCTCATGATCCGCACCGAAACGCCCTCCTGTTCAAACCATTCAAGCGTTTCTTTCGCTCCCGGCCGCAGCGATTCCGTCAGCAGGACCAGACCTAAAAGCTTTTTCACCTCCGGAAGCGTTTCGCCCTCGATCACGCCGTCCGCTTCGGCAAGGAGCAGAACGCGATACCCGTCCTTTGCCGCGCGCCCGGCTTGCGGGACCGGAACATCTGTCACGAACGACGGCGCGCCGAAGATCAGCGTTTTTCCGTCCGGAAACGACGCGGCGGATTTCTTGCGTGCAGAGGAAAACGGCAGGACCGCGACCGGCTTGTCCTGCTTTCTGCAGAACGTCCGTTCGATCACGCGGAGCGTGCCCGTGCTGTTCCCGAATACGCAGGCAAACCGCCCGATCTGTTCCTTCAGCTCGGCTTCGTCCGCCTCGAGCGGCACGATCCCGCCGATCGACATCTCTCCGGTCGTCAGCGTCCCGGTCTTGTCCGCGCAGAGAAGGTCAACCCGCGCAAGCGTTTCGATCCCGAACAGCTCCTGCACAAGCGTCTTTCGCCGTCCGAGCTTGATGACACCCGCCGTCAGCGCAATGGAGGTCAGCAGGATCAACCCTTCCGGGATCATGCCGATCATGGCGGCGACCGCCTTCGGGACCGCGTCGCCGATCGGCGCTTTCAACAGAAAATACTCTTCCAGAAACAGAACGACGCCGATCGGGACCAGCAGCTTGCTGACGAGCGAAACAAGCTTGTTGAGTTCCGTCATCAGCTCGGATTTGGGCGAGCGGATGCGCTTTGCGTCCCGTGTCAGCCGCGCCGCATAGGCGTCGTCGCCGACCGCGATCAGCTGCGCCGTGACCTGTCCCTCGGTGAGAAAGCTTCCCGACATCAGAAGCTCGCCGGGTCTGTGCACGACCGGTTCGCTCTCACCGGTCAGCAGGGATTCGTCCGCGGCGCAGACGCCCTCTGTGATCAGCGCGTCTGCCGGGATCTGATCACCCGCGCCGAATACGGCAAGATCGCCGAGCACGAGCGCTTCCTGCGCGCACGTCCGCTCCGTTCCGTCGCGGATCACGCGGACGGTCCTGTTCTCCAGAAGGCGAAGCTTATTCAGTGTTGCGCGGGCGCGCAGCTCCTGGATCGTGCCGATCAGCGTGTTGGAAAAAACAACGCCCAAAAACAGCATGTTCCGCCATGATCCCACCAGCGCAAGACATGCCGCGAGCGCAAAATTCAAAAGATTGAACAGGGTAAACAGATTGTCTGAAATGATCCGCGCGACGCTCTTGCCGGGCTGCGCCGACTGCCGGTTGTCCTGCCCCGCGGCGGCGCGCTTCGCCGCCTCCGCGCGCGTCAGCCCTTCCGGCGGCGTCATCACCGTTCCTTCGGGCGGCGCGGTCGGGATCCTCAGCGCGGCGGTATCCGGTTTTTGCGCGTTCGCGTGTCTTTTCATGCATTCCTTCCTGTTCCGGTTTGCCTACAGTATAATACACCCGCGTGAAAAAAACAACGCGCTTTCTTTGCCCGCATGATCGAAAAAAGGCGAAGGAGCGTTCCCCCGCCTTTTCTTTATCAATTGATTACAGCCACTCGACCGCGCCGGATGCAATGTCGTACACCGCGCCGAGGACCATAAGATCCGTGCCGCAAAACGCCTCCCGCACCGTTTGGACGCCGTGCAGGACGTTCTTCCGGCATGCGGCGTCCGGATCGGTCTCCGTGCCGATCGCCTTCCGGATATCCTCCGTGATGCAGGCAACGAGCCCCTCCGCATGGTTGGAAAGCGCCGCCGCGACCGCGCCGCAGCCGGTGTGTCCGAGGATCAGAACGAGCGGGCAGTGAAGGTGCTCCGCCGCGTATTCGATGCTTCCGAGCTGGTGCCGGTCCAGAACGTTTCCCGCCACGCGGATCACGAACAGCTCGCCGATGTCCGCGGAAAAGATGCGCTCCGGGATCACGCGCGAATCCGAACAGCAGACCACGATCGCGTACGGGTGCTGTCCCTCCCTTGCCGTTAGCTCGCGAAGCGCGTTTTGTCCTTCCGAAAGATACCGTTGATTGCCTGCCTTCAGCCGTTCCAATGCATCCACGTTCGTTCCTCCCTTACACATTGAGAAGCGCTTCGATCTCGTCGCCGCAGGAAGCAAGCTGATCCTTTCCCGCGGTCACGCACACGGACGGGTCCTCCGCTATCCTGTCAAGCATGCCGCAAAGGTCCAGAAGATCCTTCGGCGTCGTACGGATCAGCGCGCGATAGCGGTCCGCGATCTCCTCCTCCGTGATCCCGCGGAAGAAGCGGTTGTCGCCCGCCGCAACCTTGACGTCCGCGGTGCGCAGCGGATCGGCGGACGGAATCGCGCTCAGAATAAAGCCCGTAAGGTCCGGCTCCTCCTTCACAAAGCCGCGGATATACGCCGCCGCCTCGCGCATCACGCCGAGCGAGCGCGCGGGCTTCGGATCGCGGTAGGTATAGAAGGCGAGCTCGCCGGTATCGCGCCCGATAAAGCCGCAGCCGTACGCGCCGCCCTGCACGCGGATCGTGTTCCAAAGGTAGGTGAAATTCAAAACGTTCGCAAGCACCGGAATGCTGCCGGAATACGGAATGCCGAACCGGTTGAGGTTTCCGCCCTTGACGGCAAAGCCGACCTGCGCCGGGATCACGATGCCTTCCCGTCTGCTTCCCGCCGCCGCGTAAGCGGCTTCTCCGGGCAGATCGCCTCGTTCCGGGAATGCCGCGGTCAGCGCTTCGATCGCTTCATCCGCGACCGATTCCGTGCAGGAGACCGTCAAGCGCTTCCGGGAAACGATTTGCTTTGCAAGCCGTTCCATCGTCCGGAGCAGCGCTTCGATCGCCTCGCCGCCCTCGAGGATCCCGTTCAGCCATTGAATGAACGCGACGCCGCCGATCTGCTCGTTTGCCATGCCGTACGCGGATTGATACGAGCCGAACCGCATCATGGCGTAGCGATGCCCCTCGGCGGGCAGCGAAAGCTTTGCGCCGACCGCCATCTGCTGCACCGTTTCTCTGACAAGGTCCGTATCGTCAAATACCGTTTCGTTCAGCAGCTCGCAGAGCAGCTTCACGGCGTTTTCGGTCTGATCCGCGGTGCAGGCGACCGATGCGGAAAGCAGCACGCGGCAATGATCCGCGTCGCTTCCCTGGTACACGGTCGGCGAGAAATCCAGCCGCCCGATCGTGTTCTTGACCGCAAGCGGCAGCGCGGCGCGGCTGTGCCGCTTTGTCGCCATGCTGCCGAGCACGCGGCACAGGACCGACAGCGCGGGCAGCTCGTCAAGCGTAAGGTCGTCCGCCGCAAAATGCGTCCTGAACAGCGCAAGCTCGGTACCGACCGTATGCCGAAGCACCGTAACGCCGTTCCGTTCGGTCCGCTCCGTCAAAAGCGGTTCGGGCCTGTCGTTGAGATCGGAAAGCTTCAGCATCGGGATCGTACGGAGCGCCTCCTCGCTGTCCGGCGTCTGCTGGAACAGCTTCAGCGATTCCGCCTGCGCCCTGATGCGTTCGCGGTCCGCGTCCGTCCACGCGGCGGCTTCCGCGCTGACGCGCGCCGCTTCCTTCTCCCGCTTCTCTTTGCCGAGCGTTTCGGACGGCACGAGCACAACGGTCGCCGTATGCGTGTTGTCCAGGAACAGCTCTCTCATCAGCCGGTCGAAATAATCGCCCGAAAGCTTCTCCTCCAGCGCCTTCAACGGCGCTTCCACCGTAAGCCCGTCCATCGGATCGCCGCCGTACAGCCAGGTATTGAGCAGGGACAGCGCTTCGTTGAGGCTTCGCGGCAGCCACGCCTCGCCCTCCCTGTCGCGCATGCGGAACGCAAAGCTGCGGAAGCAGGCGGTCAGCCGTTCCTTGTCAAGTCCCTCCGCGACAAGCTTTTCAAGCGTTTCGCGGACCGTCGTCTCCAGCGCTTCACGCCGGTCGGCGTCGGTATTCATCGCCTGCCAGAAAAGATACGACTGCTGCATGCTGTCGTCCAGTTCGATCGAGAAATCCTGCGCAAGCCCCCGGTCGATGACCGCGCGCTTCAAAGGCGCGTCGTTGTCGCCCGCCAGATAATCGGACAGCACGGAAGCCGCATAATTGCGCTCGGCGGTTTCAAACGTGCCGAGCAGCGTTGCCGAGGCGATGATCGCGCGGCCGTCTTTCGGCTCGTCCGCGCCGATCTCGAACGGGACCTCCTCGGTCACCTGCACGGCGGGACGCTGCATCGGAATCGTGAAATCCGCCTCCTGCCGTTCGTACGCGGAAAGGAAGGAATCGATCTTTCCGAGCACCGCGTCGACGTCGATGCTGCCGACAAGCGAAATACGCGCGTTGGAGGGATGATAATGCTTTTTATGGCTTGCGATAAACTGCTCGTAGGTCAGATCCGGAATGCACTGCGGATCGCCGCCGGACACATGCCGGTAGCAGTTGTCCGGGAACAGCAGCCGCTGGATCTCGTTGTACATCACCGTCTGCGGAGACGCAAACGCGCCCTTCATTTCGTTGAACACGACGCCCTGATAGCAAAGGCTCTCCCCCTCGCCCTCGTAGCGCCAGCCCTCCTGCCGGAAGATCTCGGGCTTATGATAGATCAACGGATGCAGAACTGCGTCGAGATACACGTCGATCAGGTTCAGAAAATCGCGGTCGTTGCGGCTCGAAACCGGATAGACCGTCTTGTCAGGATAGGTGAACGCGTTCAGAAACGTCCGCACCGAGCTTTTCAAAAGCTCGACAAACGGCTCCTTGACCGGATACCTGTCCGATCCGCACAGCACCGAATGCTCGATGATGTGGAACACGCCCGTGGAATCCGTCGGCAGCGTTTTGAACGCGATCGAAAACGCCTTGTTCGCATCCTTCCGGTCGACCCAGCAAAGCGCGGCGCCGGTCTTTTCGTGGACCATTTCCCAAAGCGAAGCGTGAAGCTCTTCGATCGGGCGCACGCGCACAACGCGGAATCCTTTGACGACATCGTTTACCTGCATAGGCTGTTTCCTCCGTTTGACCGATAACTTTGCCGAAAACGGCTTGTTTATAATTATACAAATCCCGTATGCGTTTGTAAAGACGCCCGCGCAAAAAACAGGCGGTTCCCGCCGCCGTGCGGAAGCCGCGGCAGATCCGTGCGGATTTTCAATAAAAATGCATTTTGGTACTTTCAAAACGCGGCCGTCGGTGTTACAATATATTGCAGAATACGGGGGATCCCGTAAAAGAAGGAGGATGCACATGGTAATTCAAAAGCCGGCACAGGCCGGCACGGTGGAATCCAGCGACGCGCTTGTTTCGGTCGAGCCGGGCGACGGCAAGATCGAGCTGACGCTGACCTCGAGCGTAATGAACCAGTACGGCCGTCAGATCAAGGAGACCGTATTGGAGACGCTGAAGCGCCTGGACGTCGATAACGTGAAGATCAACGTTGTGGACAAGGGCGCATTGGACTGCACGATCAAAGCGCGTGTGGAATGCGCGGTGTTCAGAAGCGCGGACGCGTCCGAAAAGGACATTCCCTGGGGAGGTGTGGTGAGATGATCCCGAGACCGAAACCCGAACGGTTCCGCCTGCGCCGGACCATGATGTTTATGAATGCGCAGAAACCCGGTCTCATCAAGGACGCGTATATCTACGGCTGCGACAGCATCATGCTCGACCTTGAAGACGCCGTTGCGGAGAATCAGAAGGACGCGGCAAGATTCTCACTGTACCATGCGCTGAAGACGATCGACTACGGCGACACCGAGGTCATCGTCCGCATCAACGGGCTTGACACCCCGCACTGGCAGGAGGACATCCGCGTGTGCGTCGCGGGCGGCGCGGACGGTATCCGCATCGCAAAGTGCGAAAGCGCGCAGGACGTCAAGACCGTCGAAGCGGCGACCGAAGCCGCCGAGAAGGAATTCGGCGTCGAAGTCGGCAGAACGCTTCTCATGGCGGCGCTCGAAAGCCCCAAGGGCATCCTGAACGCATACGAGATCTGCGCGGCGAGCGACCGTATGTTCGGCGTGGCGATCTCCGGCGGCGACTTTAGAAAGTGCATGCAGACCAAGCCGACCGCGGACGGCATCGACATGGTCGTTGCGCGCGGTCAGATGCTGATCGCGGCGCGCGCCGCAGGCGTACAGTGCTTCGACACGGTCTATACGAACCTTGACGACATGGCGGGCTATGAAGCCGAAGTGCGCCAGAACAAGGCAATGGGCTTCGACGGCAAGAGCCTCATCAATCCGAAGCAGATCCGTCTCGTGCACGAGCTGTTTGCGCCGACCGAGAAAGAGATCCTGCAGGCGGAAAAGATCCTGCGCGCCTATCGCGAGCAGAGCGCGGCCGGCGTCGGCGTCTTTACTGTTGACGGCAAGATGATCGACATCGCATTCATTCCCGGCGCGGAGCGCACCTTGAAGCTCGCCCGTGCCTGCGGACTTTGGGAGGGGGATCTGGTATGAAAAACTACGTCGGAAGAGATATCCCGGACTACCTGCTTCAAAACGGCAAGGAAGTCTATCAGGGCAAGAATTACATGGACGGCAAGTACTTAAAGAAGGCTTCGCCGTGTACCCGCCGTTATGAAAAGCCGCAGGAGAGCAAGATCGTCGAAACGCTTGCGGACGCTTTGCGTCAGTGCGGCGCAAAGAGCGGCATGACGTTCTCCTTCCACCACCATCTGCGCGACGGCGACTTCGTGGTCAACATGGTCATGAAGGCGGCGATCGAGGAGCTCGGTCTCGACAACCTCACGATCGCGGCGACAAGCCTCGGCGCGGCGCACGACCCGGTCGCGGAATACATCGCCGAGGGCAAGGTCGTCGGCATCCAGACCAGCGGCATCCGCGGCAAGATCGGTGAGGTCGTTTCCAAGGGTCTTCTGAAGACCCCCGCGATTGTGCGGAGCCACGGCGGTCGTCCCCGCGCGATCGAGGGCGGCGAAGTGCATATCGACATCGCGTTCGTCGCGGCGCCGACCTCCGACTGCGTCGGCAACTGCCGCGGCATCGGCGGAAAGAGCAACTGCGGCTCGATGGGCTATGCCATGACCGACGCGAAGTATGCGGATCATGTGGTCGTCGTCACCGACTGCCTCGTGGACTTCCCGAACATGCCCGCCTCGATCGAAGCGATCGACGTGGACGCGGTCGTCGTCGTCGATTCGATCGGCAACCCGAAGAAGATCGCTTCCGCGGCGGCGCGCATCTCGCAGAACCCGCGCGACCTGATGATGGCGGAGAACGTCGCGAAGGTCATTGCGGCGACGCCGTATTTCAAGGACGGCTTCTCGTTCCAGACCGGCGTCGGCGGTCCGAGCTTAGCGGCGAACCTGTTCCTCGAAAAATATATGGACGAGCGCGGCATCAAGATGGGCTGGGCGATCGGCGGCATCTGCGGACCGATGGTCGAAATGCTGAAAAAAGGCAAGGTCGGCAAGGTCATCGACGTGCAGGACTTCGACCTTGACGCGGTCAACTCCATCAACCAGACACCGAACCACTTCGAGATGAGCGCAAGCCAGTACGCGAACCCCGCGAACAAGGGCGCGTTCGTCAACAAGCTCGACTTCGTCGTGCTCGCGGCACTGGAGATCGATACCGGCTTCAACGTGAACGTGTTGACCGGCTCGGACGGCGTGCTGCGCGGCGCGCCCGGCGGACATCCGGATACCGCGGCGGGCTCCAAGTGCTGCGTCATCGTTACGCCTTTGATCCGCGGCAGAATGGCGACCGTCTGCGAACACGTCGTGACCGTCACCACGCCGGGTGACTGCGTGGACGTGCTCGTCACCGACTACGGCATTGCGGTCAATCCGCTCCGTCTGGACCTCATCGAGTGTCTCGACAACGCGGGCATTCCGCACGTCTCGATCGAATCCCTCAAGGAAAAGGCGTACAGCCTCGTCGGTCGTCCCGACGATCTCCAATGGGAAGATAAAGTCGTCGCGATCCTCGAAGCGCGCGACGGCACGATCCTTGACGTCGTCAAGAAGATCAAGCCCTATACGCTGGACTGATCAAAAAGCAATCAAAAAAGCGCCCGCACCGGGCGCTTTTTCGATTTGGTTTCAGTCGACTTTTTCGAACATGTCCTTTGTGACGCCACAGATTGGGCAGCACCAATCGTCGGGCAGGTCTTCAAAAGGCGTGCCGGGCGCAATGCCGCCGTCGGGATCGCCTTCCGCCGGATCGTAGATATAGCCGCAGGGGCCGCACTGATACTTGTCCATGAAAGTTCCTCCTTGCAAATTGTTTTCTGATCCCGGATTGACCGGTGTTCATTCGATCTCCCAGACGATCGAAACGGTATCCTGCGCCTCGATCTCCTTCGGCTCGATCTCCGGCGCGAAACGGTCCGCGCTTGCCTTTGCCGCGAACACGGAGCGATTCACCGGATGCACGGCAAACTCGCTCTCGTTCATCGAATAGCGGATATGCCGGATGCCCAGAAGAGTTACGCCGGACGCCGCCGCAAGCGTTTCCGCCTTCGCTTTCGCATCGGCGACCGCCGCATTAAGAAGCGCGTTCTTTGCCGCCTCTCGGTCTTTCACCGTGAAGCTGATGGAAAACTCCGGCCTGAGCCCCGTTCCCGCAAGCGCAGCAAGGACGCGTTCGAGCCGTTCATTTTCGGACGGGAACGCGAACGAGAGTTCATGCAGAAACCGAAAGCCCGTAAGGCGCTGTTTGTATACGCCGTCCTCCTGATGGCCTTCGTATTCCGGCTGCACCTGAAACTGCAGCGTCTTGAGATCTTCGCGCGCAAAGCCGACGGTTTCGAGCGCTCCGCGAAAGCGCGCGGTATCCGAAGCAGAGCTTTGGAGCAGCATCGTATAGTCGGGGCTTATCCCCTCGATCGTCAGCGTGATCCGCGTCGTATCGGGCTTTAAGCGGATCAGGCCCCTGCCCGTCACGCGGATGGTTTTCAGCTCGTTCATGGTCTGCTCCTTCCCTGTCGTTCGGTATGATTATACCGTTTTGCGTCGCCGCCGTCAATCGGTTTCGGCTATTCAATGTTTCCCGCGCTGTTCGTAATCCTCCTCGATCCGCGCTTTCCAGCTTGCGGTCGGTCTTGCGCCCTCGCGGATGCAGCCGATCGTGTCGCTGACGACCTCGAAGTTCAGCGCGGTCCCGCGCCTGTCGCACTGATAGCGCACCGCGCGATCCTCGTGGATGCCGAAGCGCCGCGCCGCCGCGACCGCGTCCATGTTCGCGCCGAGGAACAGGAACTCCCAGCCGTACGTTTCGCGCTGCCGTTCGACCATGCGCCGCACCTCGTCGTAGGTGTAGCGGCGGCTCGCGTTCTCCATGCCGTCGGTGGTGATGACAAAGACCGTTTTGCCGGGACGGTCCTCCTCGCGGGCGTACTTATGCACGTTGCCGATATGATGCACCGCGTCGCCGATCGCGTCCAGAAGCGCCGTGCAGCCGCCGACGAAGTACTGCCGTTCGGTCATCGGCTCGACCTTTTTGATATCCACACGGTCATAGAGCACACGGCTGTCGTCGCTGAACAGGACCGCGGAAAGGAATGCTTCGCCCTGCTCTCTTTTCTGCTTTTCGACCATGGCGTTGAAGCCGCCGATCGTGTCCGCTTCGAGACCCGCCATGGAGCCGCTGCGATCCAGAATGAAAACGAGTTCAGTGAGATTGTTGTTCATAAGAAGAACCTCCTTTGTTTTTTGCTGATCCCATGATAGCAAACCCAAAGGAGGTTTTTGTCAATTCCGGGTTGACATTTTTAAGAAGTGCTCCCGGTCTTCAGAAGCGGCAGTCCGCAATCGAACAGCGCCGTATTGATCTCAACGATGCTGTATCTGCCGTGCTCGATGAAATACTGCACGACCAGGTCCGTTTTGCTGCTGCGCGAGAGCGCATACCCCGCCTTATGAAGCAGCTTCTGCGTTCCGGCAAGGTCCAGCCTGAGTCCCAGCGCAAGCTGAATCGCCGTGCTTTTGGTCGGCTGATAATCCTTCCTGCTGATGATCTTATGGAACAGCTGCCGGCTGATCTCCGCGCGGCGGTACACGTCCGAATCCTTTTCGCCGCATTCGTTCAACAGGTCCAGAAGGTGCTCGGAAAACGTGTTCTCCGCTTTTTTCAGAACGGAGTCCAGATCGTCCGTCCGGTGAACAGCGACAGCCTTCGGCGCTTTGGCGGTCGGTCTGATCTGCGCGGCAGGGAACCGCTCCTCCGATTTCCTGAACATGGCGTCCTGCATCGGCATAGCCGCTCTGCGGTCTTCTTCGGGAAGAAGCGGTACCGAAAGCGTCTCTCTCCTTGCTTCGCGCCTCTCCCGGACGCTCTTCGCGTAAGGACCGCCGTATTCGCGACCGATCGCGTTATCGACGTAATGATCGTTGATATACGCTTTCAGATCGCCGAACAGCCCGCGCGCAAGCGAATACGCGTCGCTGCCGAACACGACCAGGCGAATCTCCATATCGTGGGTCAGCAGAAACTCGGTGAACGCGCGGATCGCAACGGACAGCGCAGCTTCCTTCGGAAATCCGTAACTGCCGGCAGACAGGAGCGGGAACGCGACCGACCGGCAGCGCAGCCGGTCCGCAAGCGCCAGCGCAGCGTCATACGCCTGCCGGAGCTGCGTCTCCTCGCCGTGCTCCCCGTCGATCCATGCGGGCGAAACGGTGTGCAGAACATATTTTGCGGGAAGATCGAACGCGCGCGTTTCGACGGCGCTTCCGACCGGGATCGCACCGATCTTCTGCCGTGCGCGCAAAAGTTTCGGACCCGCCGCCTCATGGATCGCGCTGTCGGTCCCCGCGCCGATGACCGGCGCAGGGTTTGCGGTATTGACGATCGCATCCGCTTTTACGCGTGTGATGTCGTCCCGAATGATCTCAAACGGCATCGTTCCGTCCCTCCGTCACCTTATTCGTAGTACCGAATGACAACGTTCGTGATCTCGCCGCCGAAAACGGTGATCTCCGCATACTCGCTCCTCGCGCCGCGATGATGGCGGAAGAAGTCCTGCAGCTCGTCCAGAACGGTGACCGTCGGATCGCTGCTGCTGTACGGCGCTCCGTAAACGTTCTGTCCCTCGCTGCGCGGCGTCAGTTCATCCGTCAGACTGGCGTCGATTGCGATCGGCATGAGATACCGTTCGGCCTCATAGGTATACGGCTGTCCGCTCGGCCAGATAAACCGCCATGTATTCGTTTCGCTGATGTACATGCAGCGTTCCGTTCCGTCGTTGAACAGGATCATCGGCACGCCGTTCTCCTGGGTCTTTTCATAATCCACGACCTCAAAGCTGTATGCCCGCAGCGTAATGACGTCGCCGATCTCGACCGTTGAAATGATACCGTCCGGCAGCTCCTGATAGCTCCGTTCGCCGATCACGACCCAAACGCACCCGCTCTGATCGACTGTGAAGTCATTGTAGATCAGCACATAATACTCGCCGTCCGCAATACGCTTTCCGGGAACCGGCGTTGAGGGCGGCGTCGGCGTCGGCATCGGCGTCATCGTCACTTTCGGCGTGGGCGTGTCCGCGGGCTCGGTTTCATTCAAAGTCGTGTCCGCCGTATCTTCGGGAGCGGCGTCCCCGCCCTGATTCAGATCCTGCGTTTGGCGCGGCGCCTTCGTCACATAGACGATATCGCTGCTCTTCATGTTGCCGCTGCCGGATCCGCAGGCGATCGGCATCAACGCCGTCAAAGCCGCAAGCACCCATGCAAGCGCTGTTTTCAAGTATTTTTGTTTCATCGGATCACTCTCGTTTCATGATATTTCCCGTACCGGGATCATTGATTTTCCGTACATGAGCGGATAAAAAAAGATGCCGAAAAAGGCATCTTGTCTGATGATGGATCAATAACGAAGTTCGGAGATCAGGTCTTCAAACGGTACTTCCTTATCCTCGACGACTGTATCGTCCGTCAGGATCGGCCGTGTTGTTTTCTCTTCCATGACATCATCCCCCGCCTTTGTTTTCATCTGTATTGTACTCCCGGCGGATCGTTCGGTCAACGGGTTTTCGACATCGTTAACGGAAAGTTAAAACCATCTTCACACATGCGCACAAGCGCGTTTCGGGATCAGAAACGGCCGGTCTGAAACAGTTCGCTTTCGATCTCGATCACGTCGCCGACGTCGATGACCTGCCCGGAATCGAGGGTGATATAGCCGTAGAGAAAGTCGGCATTTTCGATCCGTCCGGTCACGTCCTCATACGTTCCGCCGCTCTTTTTTGCGTCCTGCACAAAGCAGGTAAAGACCGCCTCGGGCGATCCTTCCGCATCCAAAAGCGCGTGGAGCTTGCGGTTCAGCTCTTCCTTTTTGTTTTCATCGAGCACGATCCGCCGTTCGGTATAGCGCGCCGCCTCGTGGATCAGATCGTCGTAGCCGGTCAGCGCGGCGAACGGCGCAAACTGGGCGGCGCGGTTCTTCCGCGGCATCTTGGGATGCTTCGGAGAATCCGGATGCACCCGGTCGATGATATCGCCGTATACTTCCCTTGCGTCGCTCATGCCGCGTCTCCTTCCGTTACCGTACGATCTCGGCGATCGCTTCGATCTCCACCAGCACGTTCTTCGGCAGCGTCTTGACCGCCACGCAGGAGCGTGCCGGCGCGCCCTTGATGTAGTCTGCGTAGACCTTGTTGAACGCCGCAAAGTCCGCCATGTCCGCAATGAAGCAGGTCGTTTTCACGATGCTGTCCATCGTCGCGCCGCCCGCTTCCAGCACCGCCTTGACGTTTTTCAGCGACTGCTCCGCCTGCGTTTCGATCGTATCCCCCGCGATCGCGCCGGTCTTCGGATCCACCGGGATCTGTCCCGACGTATAGACGAGGTTCCCCGTGATCATGCCCTGCGAATACGGTCCGATCGCCGCGGGCGCTTCGTTCGTTGCAATGATTTTCATGACAATTCTCCTTTATACTGGTTTTATTTCCCCGATTCGATCTTTTCGATCGTATCGTTCTCATCTGTTGAAAAACTGCGTTTTTCAACAGGTCGATCCTCAGTATCGTCTAAAATGCTGCGCATTTTCGGGCGGCGATCCTGCAAGGTGTAAAATCCGCCGCGCATGTCGCCGGATTTTACGGATTCTTGCTTTCCTTCTGCGCATACGTTTGCCGCGCTCGCATGCCGCCGATCCGACAGATTTATTTCCCCGATTCGATCTTTTCGATCGTATCGTTGTAGATCTCCTTGCGCAAAGCCGTGAGCCAGTCCGAAAACGCCACGGTGTCGAACGCGTAGGTCTTGTTCAGCTCGTACTCGTTCGGCTCCCAGGTTTCGATTGGCGATTCATTGTGCTGGATCACCGCTTCAAGCTTGTCGAGCGACTTGTAGATCTTTGCCTCCGGCGTTTTTTGCGCGTTCATCTCGGCATACAGCGCCGAAAGCTCCTGCGAAACCGGCGCAGGCAGCGATCTTACCCAGCGGTCCAGAAGTCTATCCTCCGTCTCCGCATCCGCGTCGGTCTTCAGAAACGTCGGGATATCGCCGGTGAAGCATTCGCCGAGGTCATGGATGAGACACATCCGCGTGACCCTGTCCATATCGGCGTCCGGGAACACGTCTTTCAGCAGCATCGCCATCAGCGCGATCCTGTAGCTGTGCTCGGCAACGCTCTCCCGCCGTCCCTGTGATGTCGTGCAGTGCCGCAGCGTGTCCTTCAGCCGCTCCGCAACGTGCAGAATGTCCAGAAATTCCCTCGGTTCCATATGCCCTCCTTTTTCAAAATCCGCTTCGGTCAGTTCGAGAAAGATCATGCCGTCCCTGCGTCCGGTCTCGCGAAAGCCGACGTTCCGATGCATTCGATACGCCGCGTCCCGCGTCGTTTCAAACGCGTTGTGCAGCCGCGTAACACCGTGCGAAAACGCATATTCCGCAAGGAGCCGCAGTCCCTGCTTGCCGTATCCCTGTCCGCGTTCCGGGGCATAGATCACAATACCCATGTCCCACCAGCCGCGTTCCGGCGTATGGTGGAAATTCACGTCTCCGACGAACGCGCCGTCCGACGTTCGCCTGAGATACGCATAGAACCGTTCCGGTTCCGCGCCGATCCAGTCCGAAGAGAGCCGTTTCCACTCCTCCTCCGCATTCGGGATACAGCCGTCGGGCGGAAACCACGGCGCGTTATACGCCATTGTCTCCGGATCGGACATCATCTTTGTGTAAAACCATCCGTCCTCCGGCTTCGGGATGTACAGGGTAAGCGTCTCCGTCATGCTGTCCTCCTATGCCTTGTGTCCGCCGATCTGCGCGTTGCGCTCGATCGCCGTCGCCCCTTCCTGCAGATTCAGTCCGCGCACCACGGCGTTTTTGCCGTACTTGTCGCGGATATCCAATAGCGCCTTCTGCCGACGCCCTTCTTTTTCAAGCGCGGCGTCCTCCGCCTGCTTCGCTCTCTCCTGCGCTTCGTAATCGGTAAACAGATCGAGCTGTTCCGGTTTTGATTCCGCTTCCTTTACCTCGTCCGCGGTTTTCAGGTTGCACACCGCCACCGTGAACCGCCGCATCAGAAGCGTTTCGTCCGCGATCCGGTCGAAGATCGTCCGCGTCGCCTCCACGATGCGCTCGGTCGACGCCATATGCCGTCCGAGGTTCATCGAGCCGTGCACCGGCTTCGGCACCTTTCTGCCGTACCAGTCGGTCACGATCTCACCCTCGAACATCCTCGCGCGCACGGCATCGGTCAGGTTTTCGACGTCGTAGCCGATGTCCAGCACGACCTGGTCGGTATACAGTCCCTTTCGCACCAGGTCCATCGAAAGCTGATCCGCCATCTCCTGCACCACGACGCGTCCCTCCGCGGCGGTGTACGGACGCGCCAGCACCTGTCCCTGGCTCAGGCTCTTGCCCTCCGGCGTGTAATCCCGGCAGTCACGGATCTCGGTCGGCTCCCAACCCCACGCGTGGTCGATGATCAGCTCGGCGTTGATCCCGAACAGGCGGTAGAGAAGATCCTCGTTCTTGTAATCGGTCGGTTTGCCGACGGAGCAGCGCGCGACGTCGCCCATCGTGTGCATGCCGTACGTCTCGAGCTTTTTTGCAATGCCCTTGCCGATCCGCCAGAAATCGGTCAACGGTCTGTGGCACCACAGCGCCTCTCTGTAGCTTTGTTCGTCGAGCTCGGCAATGCGCACGCCGTCCTTGTCCGCGGGCATCTTTTTCGCAACGATGTCCATGGCGATCTTCGCAAGATACATGTTCGTGCCGATGCCCGCCGTCGCCGTGATGCGCGTCTCCTCAAGAACCTCGCGGATCAGCTTCATCGCGAATTCGTGCGCCGTCGTCCTGTACCGCGCAAGGTACGGCGTGACGTCGATGAACACCTCGTCGACCGAATAGACGAGCAGGTCCTCCGGCGAAACGTGCCGGAGATAGATCTCCACGATGCTGCGCGAATAGTCCATATAGTAGTGCATGCGCGGCGTCGCGGCGATGAAATCGAGCTCCAAGGACGGATCGCCGTTCAGCTCGGAGGCAAGTACCGATTTCCCCGTGAACCGGTGTCCCGGCGCATGCAGAAGACGCTCGCGATTGACCTCCTCCACCCGCTGACGCACCTCGAACAGCCTTGCGCGTCCCGCGATCTTATGCGCCTTCAGCGCAGGCGACACGGCAAGGCAGATCGTCTTGTCCGTGCGGCTCTCGTCCGCAACGACAAGGTTTGCGTCCAAAGGATCGAGCCCGCGCTCCGTGCATTCGACGGAGGCGTAGAACGATTTCAGATCGATCGCAACGTACTGCTTCTGCATCAGATCCTCCGTCCTTTCTTCATTTGGTGTTATTATATCATATCCCGCCGCCGGAATCGAGAGGTATTTTCCGGTTTGTTCCGAAAACCATTGCCGTGTTCCGCGTTCCTGTGCTATACTGCCTGTAATAAGCAGAAAGGAGCCGCGCCGTGCCGACCTTTACCCCAACCGTCTGGACCTATCTCATTGTCTGCCCGCTCGTATTTTTGGCGGGCTTTGTGGATTCGGTCGCGGGCGGCGGCGGGGGCATTTCCCTGCCGGCGTACCTGATCGCCGGCATTCCCGTGAAGCTTGCCGCCGGCACGAACAAGCTTGCAAACGGCTGCGGCACAGCGACCTCGGTCTTCAAGTACGCGAAAAGCGGCAAGATCGTATGGGACTGCGCGATCCCGGCGGCGATCGGCTGTCTTCTGGGCGCGACCGGCGGCTCGTCGCTTGCCGTCGCGCTGCCCGACAATGTTCTCGAGATCGTTATCCTTGCCGCGCTGCCGGTCGCCGCGCTGATCCTCGTGCTTGCGCGGAACAAGACGGACGAGCGCGAAACCCGGCTTTCCCGCGGCAAAACGATCCTCTGGTCCGCGCTCATCGGACTGGTCCTCGGCGTTTACGACGGACTGATCGGACCCGGCACCGGCACATTTTTAACGATCGCGTTTTCACTCGTGCTCGGCATCGGGCTGCTGAACGCCGCGGGATGCGCGCGCGTCGCCAACCTGGCGTCCAACATCGCTTCGCTCGTCGTCTATCTCATCAACGGCAGCGTGCTGTTTTCCGTCGGCGTCCCCGCCATCTGCTGCTCGATGCTCGGCAACTACCTCGGTGCGCGCTACGCGATCAAAGGCGGCAGCAAGAAGATCCGGCTCGTCATGTTCTTCGTGCTCGGTCTGCTCTTTTTGAAAACCATCCTCTCCCTCACCGGCGTGATCGATTTTTAACGCGGCTCCGCCGCAATTCATCCATCCGCGAAAAGCGTTCCGCTTTTTCTGCGTGTCCCCTCATCCGCCTAACGGCACCTTCTCCCCAAAGGAGAAGGCAAGGATACGGTTCTTGGCTTACCCCTCGGGGGGAAGCTGTCGATGGTACGCGCGGGTAGCGCGCGAATTACCGCCGTAACGAAGCAAAGCGAAGTGAAGCCGTCAGGTGACTGATGAGGGGGTATCATGCGCGCAGCGCAATTCATCCATTCGCGAGCAAGCCGCCCGATGCGTACAAAATGTCAAATCCTGGTAAACAAACCATGCATCCGCTTTCCTTGCGGCAGCGGGTTTGTTATACTGTATGGGAAAGCGAGGTGTTT
>JAEEGG010005033.1_pt1 | contig 31708 bp, 26 predicted proteins | sample 9134161 | NCBI WGS metagenome assembly JAEEGG01 (sample SAMN16246543, study PRJNA631951) | gut metagenome | biome: gut microbiome; feature: rumen; material: CR-attached | host: Bos | place: Iran: Karaj | collected 2018-10
CGCACCAAAAAAATGGTCTTTAAAAAAAATTTCGCTTGAAGCGGTGCGTACGAGACTCGAACTCGTGACCTCCTGCGTGACAGGCAGGCATTCTAACCTACTGAACTAACGCACCAAAAAGCTTGTTCCAGATGACGCTCTCGTCATTTGCGGGTGCAAAGGTAAGCAGAAATTTCGAAACTACAAAATTTTTTCGGAAAAACTTTATAAAAATCTTTGCATCATAAGGGCATCATGGTATTTCCGACCATCGAAGAGCCAGTCGCGTAACTCCGTCTGCACCTCGAAGCCCGTTTTCTGAAAGAGTTCCACTGCTGCTATGTTATCCGTATCAACCACAGCATACAACTGGTGAAGATGCAGCACACGAAGGGCATAGCGACACATCTCGTTGATGGCTGCTGTGGCATATCCCATGCGGCGCCTGTCGTTGAGAACAACGATTCCAATCTCAGCACGCTGGTGCTGAGGGTCGAAGCGTACGAGATCGGCCATACCAACCGTTTCTGCCTGACTATCTTCCACTACCAGTCTGACCTGACGGTCAGCATAGATATCGTCGTTAGAAGTAGCGATATAGTCGTGCAGCGTATAGCGCGAATAAGGCACATTGGTGGTGCCTACATTCCACATACTCATATCGTTCTCTATACGATAGAGCAGGTCCAGGTCTTCTGGTTCGATGGCTCTGAGTCGGATGTCGGGTAATGGATTCATTGAATGTCTTTTCTAGGGTTGATGAAATGGGGCAGCATCTGCAATAGGGCCAGCAGGGCACGGAAGTAGATAGCCGCCTTAATAGGAAGAGTGAATACAAAGCTGAGATGTCCGTAGTGTTTACGGAAGAAGATGAGCATAGCCTGATAGAACACATGGACATAGCGATAGGATGTCTTCTGTGTCGAACTGCCCTTATAGTGGATGATGTCCAGCGGGAGATACCAATTTTGCCACCCCCCCTTCAACAAACGATAGGAAAGGTCGATATCCTCACCATACATAAAGAAATCCTCATCGAGTAAACCGACTTCGTCCAGTGCCTTTCTGCGTAACATACAATAGGCACCACTGATGACCTCGATGCATCCTGGCTCATCCCATGGCAGATGGCTCATATAGTAGCGACGGGTAAAGCCAAGCATTTTGAGCATCGACACCCAAGGCGTTGGAATAGCACGGCGTGACTCTGGGGCGGGCTCACCGTCACAGGTCAGCATGCGAACGCCTGCCCCACCCGCTTCCGGATGTTCATCCATAAACTGTAAGGTGCTGCGAATGGTGGGTTCATAGACCACCGTATCAGGATTCAACAGCAGCACATATTCGGAGTCAGACATGCGGATAGCCTGATTGTTGGCACGGGCAAAACCCACATTCTCCTTGTTAGCGATGAAATGCACCTGCGGATACTTAGGCTGCAGGATTTCCAGCGTTCTGTCCGTCGACAGGTTGTCAACCACAAACACCTCACCCTCAATACCTTCAAGGGCCCGCTCCACGCTCTGCAGACAGTCGTCCAACAGCTGGCAGACGTTATAGCTGACAATGACTATGCTGACTTTCTTGGCCATACGAAGGGGATACATAATAACAGAATGACGCCTAAATAGAAGAAAGGCGTAGTACGATAGATGAGGTATAATACTGCGTTCAGCAACAACGGCACCACAATGATTGACATTCTACGTTGCCACTTCCAGTTTATCAGGCGCACGCCAGCATAGGCTGCTCCCAATGTCAACAGTATCATCACAGTTGTCAAGATAAATTGTATGCTCTCGTTATTCATATTGTCGTTAATTCGTTATTACGTTATCATGATAATTATTTCCCTTCAAACGGTGTCCGGTTCAGGATTGAGCGTCCCAGAGTCACCTCATCAGTATACTCCAATTCGTCTCCCACACTGATACCTCGTGCGATAATGCTGAGCTTGACGTCAGTAAACGGAGCCAGCTTGCGGAAAATGTAGAAGTTGGTGGTGTCGCCCTCCATCGTCGAACTGAGAGCCAGAATCACTTCCTTCACCCCACCCTCCTTCACGCGTTCCACCAGCGACTCTATTTCCAAATCGGAGGGCCCTATGCCATCCATCGGTGAGATGACACCTCCCAGCACATGATAGAGACCATGAAACTGCTGGGTGTTCTCCACAGCCATCACATCCTGAATATTCTCCACCACACAGATGGTCTGTGCATCGCGACGAGGATCTGAACAGATGGGACACAGGCTGCTGTCGCTGATGTTGTGGCACACGTGGCAGTATTGCACCTCCTGCTTCATCCTTGCCACTGCCTCCGTAAACTGCAGCACGTCATCATCATCCTGCCTCAACAGGTGCAACACTAATCTGAGGGCGGTCTTTCGCCCTATGCCTGGCAGCTTAGAGAACTCTTGTACGGCCTGCTCCAACAGTTGCGAGGGATATTGTTGCTGTATCATTATTCTTTGAACTTTATGATTATCCTTCTATTTCCGAGAGTTCCAGCCAACGCATCGACTTTTCGTCCAGCTCGTCGTTCAACATCGGCAGGCGCTTGCTCATGGCTGTTATCTCGTCAACCGATGTAGTACCTCCGCAGAGTGCATCTTCAATCTGCTTCTTCTCAGTCTCGAGAGCGGCAATGTCTTTCTCCAGCTGTTCCATCTCGCGTTTTTCCTTATACGACAGACGACGACGGTCATCATGGCGATAGGAAGCTTTGACCGATTTAACGGATGAGCTGGAATTAGTAGTCTTACTAGAGGTGACAGAACTACCCGCATCCATCTTTTCCCATTCCCGGTACTGCGTATAGTTGCCTGGAAAATCCTTGATTTCACCATCGCCTTTAAACACCAGAAGATGGTCGACGACCTTATCCATGAAATAACGGTCGTGCGAGACGACGATGACACAACCAGGGAAATCCTGCAGGTATTCCTCCAGAATCTGGAGGGTCACGATATCCAGGTCGTTGGTGGGCTCGTCGAGCACCAGGAAGTTGGGATTCTTCATCAATACCGTACAGAGGTATAGCTTTCTTCGTTCGCCTCCACTCAGCTTATATACATAATTATATTGTTGCTCTGGCGTAAACAGAAAATACTGTAGTAACTGGGTGGCTGAAAGTTTCTTGCCACTGCCCAAATCCACGTAGTCAGCAATATCACGAACGACATCAATAACCTTTTGTTGTTCATTGAACTGAAGCCCCTCTTGCGAGAAATAGCCGAACTTTACCGTTTCTCCAATAATAATGCGCCCATCATCAACAGGCTCCAGTCCCAAGAGCATTTTGATGAAAGTCGATTTTCCCGTACCGTTGTTACCCACAATACCCATCTTCTCAAACCTCGAGAAGTTGTAGTAGAAGTCTTTGAGGATGGTGACAGAGTCGAAGGCCTTCGAGATATACTGGCACTCAAAAATTTTGCTTCCGATATAGACGTTAGAGGCCTTCAAGCGGATTTGGCGCTCTTCAATGCGCTGCTTAGCAACGCGCTCCAGTTCGTAGAAGGCATCCTCACGATATTTGGCCTTATGGCCACGGGCCTGGGGCATACGACGCATCCATTCCAACTCAGTACGATACAGATTATTGGCACGCATAATCTCTGCACGCTTGTTATCGATACGCTCCTGACGCTTCTCCAGATAATAGGCATAATTGCCACGATAGGTATAGATGGTCTGGTCGTCGAGCTCCAAAATGATAGTACACACTCGATCCAGAAAATAGCGGTCATGAGTCACCATGAGCAGCGTCTTGTTACCCCGCTGCAGATAGCCCTCCAGCCACTCTATCATCTGCAGGTCCAGATGGTTGGTGGGCTCGTCAAGGATGATAAAGTCGGGTTCCGTCAGCAGCACGTTGGCCAGTGCCACACGTTTCTGCTGTCCACCAGAAAGTTGTCCCATGGGCTGCTGCAAATCGCGAATCTTCAACTGTGTCAGCACCTGCTTGGCCTTCAGGACTTTCTCTGGATCACCCTGATGGTTAAAGCATGCGTCAAGTACGCTCTCCTCAGGGTCGAACACGGGCGATTGCTCCAGCATCCCTACTTTCAGGTCACGACGGAACACAATGTCGCCACTGTCGTAACCCTCCTTGCCAGAGAGTATCGACAGGAGCGTCGACTTACCCGTACCATTCTTAGCTATCAATCCCACCTTCTGGCCTTCGCCGATGGAGAAACTGATGTCGCTGAACAGCGTCAGGGCGCCGAACGACTTCGTCAGGTGTTGCACGTCTAAGTAGGGAACCATTTTTAGATATGTTGTTATGTCAATATGTCAAAATTACGACAATTCTCGATTTATTTTCTCAATATAGCCAAGCACTTCGTTGCGTCCGTCCTTTTTTTCAGCAGACGTCAGGAACATGGGAGGCAGTTCCTCCCACGTCTCCAATAGTTTCTGCCTATATACCTCCATCGCCTGACGGCACTTGTTGGGTGTCAGTTTGTCTGCCTTGGTGAAGACGATGCTGAAGGGAATGCCTGACAGTCCCAACCACTCGATAAACTCGAGATCAATCTTCTGCGGCTCCAAACGGATGTCCACCAGCACGAAAACGTTCATCAGCTGTTCACGTTGCAGGATATAGCCGCGGATCATCTGATCCAGCTTGTCCACCTCCTTCTTCGAACGCTTGGCATAGCCATAGCCTGGGAGGTCAACCAGATACCACTCCTTATTTATAATAAAGTGGTTGATGAGCAGCGTCTTTCCTGGCGTCGACGATGTCTTTGCCAACCGTTTGTTGTTGGTCAGCATATTGATCAGGCTCGACTTACCCACATTCGACCTGCCTATAAAGGCATACTCCGGCTTCGTATCCTTAGGGCACATGCTCACCATGGGAGCCGAGAGCGTAAATTCTGCTTGCTTGATTTCCATACGTCTTCCTATTACGAGCTGCAAAGTTACGAAAATTTTGGAACAAAAGAAAAAGCTAACCTACTTTTTTCTGCAAGTTAGCTCTTTTCTTCGTGATTCCGGCGGGATTCAAACCCACAACCTTCTGATCCGTAGTCAGATGCTCTATTCAGTTGAGCTACGGAACCCTCCGTAAAACGAGGTCATCTGAAGGGATGAACCATCCGTTTTTCTGATTGCGGGTGCAAAGGTACGCACTTTTTTGGAAACCACCAAACTTTTTCGGAACTTTTTTCGAAAAAACTGTGTTTACCTACCCCCTGAGCCTTAAAAACTCAGGGGATGCTGGGACCAAAACCAGGCACAGACGGCATTCCGGGGATGGTTGGGACACCAGGCAGCTCAGGCATGCCAGGCAATTCGGGACCATTGTCGAACGGCATATCGGGTGCTCCTACCTCTCCGTCAGTCAGACTGCCAAAGAGGAGTCCGCCATGCACTTGCAGGCGAACTTCCTCTATCTTAGGACTCATATATTGTTTTTTCATTTACAATTTTACAATTTACAATTTATTCTTCAATTTACTTCACCACGATTTTTTTGCTTCCGTTGATATACAGGCCTTTCTCTGTGGGCTTGCTGGGCAGGCGAAAACCGGTGATGGTGTACCAGCCGTCAGCATCCTGCTGCACCTGACTCTTATCAATCGGAATAATACTTGTGGTACCGTCGCCCCAGTTGATGGAGAGGCTCTCAGGAGCCGAAATGCCATTGATGCGCAGGTAGGCACGGAAAGGCTTGATGTGCGTGCCCTCTCCGACCTTGGCAAATTCACCAGCCTTGATGCCGCCCTTGTCAGATGCTGAATAACAGTAAATATTAGAGGGTTTCGTATCCCACTTATGATACTTGTAGACACCATGCAGGCCTTCATCCTCCACGTCAGCTCCGGGAGCCGCCTCAACATACGTATCAGGCAGTTTCTTCACAGCAGCACCATACATGGCCTTCAGGGCACCTGTCTGGGCAGGTTTGAAGATGTAAGGTGTGTTAGCCTCCGTCTTGCTGCCAGTAACCTTGTTCAGTTTCACCTCTGTGCCATCGAAGCCTCCATAAGTAAAGAACTCACCAACAGTGGCATAGATGTCTAAGGCATAGGGGAGGAATACGCTGAAGCACTCGCCATTGCTGGTGCTCTGCGTAAACTCACGGTTGTATTCGGCCTTGGCAGCAATGAAGTCGGTAGCCACTTCGTACTCATTCTCGGAAGCTGCATTCAGGGGAGCCATATCATCACAGATGCCACCGATGATGAAGTTCTTACCCACAGCGGTGTTTCCTGCAGGCAGGAAGATGAGTGTCTCTTCGGGAACGCCCACGAAGGCACCCTCGGTACGCGAGTAGTTCTTACCCGTAATGCTTGTCTTTGAAGCATCGATATAGGTGATGTGACCTGAAGGAGCTACTCTGTTCGAGCCCATAGCGGGGGCAGGAGAACCAGCAAAGCCGAAGGCATTGTCAGCCAGATCGGTGACGTCAGTAGCATCGATATCGATATGATTGCCTCGCTGCATGAAGTCGCCAGCAGCCAACAGGCGATATTGCAGTCCTGCATTGGGCGATGTAGAGACAAGCGATGATGATACGGTCATACCACCGATACCACCGGAGATGGTAGCCTTCGGTCCTGCACGATGCAGGTTAGGAGCAGGAGCATCAAGTGCAACCAGATATACCTTCACATACGACACATCACTGCAGGCATAATCTACTACATATTCAGAAAGAGTGGCAGTTGGAATGATCTCGATGGGATCTTGGTAGTCCACCATCACGTGGAAAGCATAAGAACCTGGGGAATTAGTCCTCAATTTCAGCTTGATGGTACCCGTACCAGCAGGTACGACGAACGTGAGACCTGTGAAACGCGCTTTATACTCATTAGATCCAGGAATATATTGCTTAGTGTCGATAGCCTTCACCTGTTCATCAGTCATCAGGCTATTGACAACAACCAGACTCCTTTCTTGATCGAAACCGTCAGCAGCAGCCTGCGTCCCGTCATCATGAAGGGTATAGAGCACATTGTCAAAGGCTACATTATCAAGCGGTTCATCATCACGACCAGCAGGATTCGAGTCATAAACAAGAGTAGACACAGTAGTGCTCGCATCCACTATCAGACCCAAAGGCATCTTCACCGTCACCTTGTTGTTTTCAACGAAGCCCGCCAGATTATTGAAATAGCTCTCATAAAAGCCTTCGAAAGGTGTAAAGGTAATAGCAGAGCTATTGGTGCAGACAAGCGTACCAGGAGCATCACTTCCCGTATGGAACGACAGCCCCCGTACAGCGGCAGCACCTTCATACGAGATAGCATATCCGGCCGTGTTAGTAATCTTACTATTGCCCTCCAGATAGATGTCCAGTCCCTTTGCAGGCAGGCTGTTCGCAGCATTCACCACAATGCTTGTCAACTCAGCATTGTTCAGCACCAGACGGTTGTAGCCGTCAAACACAACACTCGGTGCAGTAACATTGGCGTCGCCCAGCACATTGGTCTGGTTAGCATTGTTGATTAAACAAGAGACATCACCCTTTGTAACAACAATGCCGTAGGTTTCCTGACTCCACAGCTTGATAGAATTATTACCCAAGGTGTATATCAAGCCCGAAGCACTTTGATTGTCTGTCACGTTGTTAGTGATCTGATAGCCTTCGGCAATAGCGTCTGTCGAGGTGCTTTCTTTGATGGTCAGAGAGCCGTACTTGCTGTCTTCTACTTCGCTGACGAAGGTCAGTTTGGGAGTAGCGTTCGGTGCTTTGCCAATATACTTAACCACTTTGCTGCCCAAAGTCACTTCATTATCGCCTACCAGCTTGATGGTCAGCTTTTGAATGTCACTATGAATAGGGACTTTATCGCCTAACCAATAATAATTGAAATTACTATTATCTAATGTCAAGGTGTTCGTGGCGGCATCAAAGGAGGCACCGTTTGTGATGTTCGAGGCATTGGCAGCGACGACTCTGACGTCTTCAACCAATAGTTCGTAGTCGACAGGCACACCAATCGTCACAACATTCAAATTACCATCATTTACAGTCAAATCGCCTGATACAACTTCCAAAGGACTCGTGATGTTCAATGTAACATGTTCACCAGCGAAAACTTCAGTCGAGGAAGCCCCCATCTTCAGCACCAGGCATCCCTTGGTTGCGTCTGAAGACTGAACGGTTATAGTCACATCGTCACCGTTTAAGCTCTGAAGCGTAGAAAAGCTGCCTTCAGTAATCATATTATTACCCACCAGTTCGATGTTCAAAGTGGGGAGGAAGGTGCTGACGGCTCCAATGCTGGCATTGTTCAGCGTCAACGTATGGCTTTCTTTATCGAAGCTCACCGTTCCGTCGCCGAATACGTCCGTGGCATTGCCTGAATAGACCTGCGTATCGCCAATTTTGACACCATACGAAGGAACAATATTTATCTCTGTTGTGTAAAAGTCTACTAAATAATCATAAGTTGAATAATAATAACCTGCTCTCTTTAGAATAAATGTAAGTTCATTGCTGAAAGAGAGATTATTAATCAGGTTTGCATTACCTTCCCCGTCGATTCTTTCCAGTTTCAAACTTCCCACCGGAGTGCTAGTCGACTTAAACGTCACCGCAGGATCAGTGTTATCCATCTTTTGCAGACAGCTTTCAGCCGTTGTGATGGTATTCGTCCCCTGAATGTCTATAGTCAGGTTGGGCAAGCCTACCTTGACAGGAGCAGTGATGGCTGCATTATTCAGTGTCAGGGTATATACAGGAGTAGCTGTTACACCTCCGCTGGAAGTGAATTTCACCGTACCACCGTCACCCAAAACGTCATCAGCGTTGGCGCTGGTTACCTGAGTGTCACCAATAAAGAGACTATAAGATTGTGACAAAGTAACCTCAAGCGTTGCATCAGCATCAGGCATCTCCGTCGAATATTTATATTCGCCAGCCTCAGTAGCTATATTAGGAAGTGTCTCCTTCTGTTCTGTGCCTCCTGCCGGTGTGTACTTCAATACGACTGACGAAGGAATATCACCATCATTCATCGGGTAAATCCATAATTCTGATGTTACCCCTGGAGCAAAAGCGAAAATCTTTTTGTCAAAATCAGATTTTGGTTCATAGCAATCTAAGATGTTACCTTCAATGCTAAAGGTTTGAGTAAGGTCTGGAATGGTTAACTGCTTCGTATAGAGCACAGCCGCGTCGTCAGTAAGAAGGTCATAATAATCACTTTCTTTGTCGACCACATTACCTAAACCACGTGTTACATATCCGCGTTTTTCTACAGCCTCTTGATCATTGGGGCCTTTGGTAGAAGTAGTCACAGAATAGTAGTAATAGTTGCCGTTAAATATTCCTGTATAAAAGTTACCAATAAGAGCACCAGCTTCAGCACCGTCACCAACAGCTGATATTGTGGTATTGCCAGAAACTTTACAATTCTGCAAAGAACCATTCAAGAAACGTCCTGCAATAGCTCCAGCATACATACCACCACCAAATGTGCAATCTTTCAACTCAAGGTTTTGGATGTTTCCTTCTTTTTTAAATTGCTCATCTCCTACTCTTGCAAACAAGCCTACATAATCAGCTGTATTAGTAGTAGTGTAGCTCAGACCGACAATCTTCTTGTTGTTTCCATTGAAAGTTCCTGAAAACGGATAGCTCACACTATTGCCAATGGGAACAAATCCTGTATTGTTCGAGCAATCAATGTCGTTCTGCAACTCATAATACTTATCGCTCAGAAGTCCTTCATTGACATAAGTAGAGAGTTTATTTAAATCATCAACAGTAGAAATCTTATATGGTACATTAGAAGTGCCAGTACCACCACTGAACAACTGGGTTCCATAGAGAGCTGTGAAAATAAAATTTTCATCATAGCCTTCCCAAAGGAGAAGCGACTGACCATCCTGGAATGTCGGGGCATTAAAGCCACTGGAAACAAGAGCTGTAGTTCCTTTTGCCAGCAAGCTACCTGTGCCTTTGATAGTCAAGTCCTGATCGGCAGAAGCCACTTCACCTACAAAAGCACTACTGTCTGCGGCTGTGATGTAGTTATCACCTATCAGGTTGAGAGTCAACGCGCCACCACTATAAATACTGCCATCGATGGTTGCATTATTCAGTGTCAGTGTACGACTTTCGTAATCGAAACTGACAGTTCCACTCTTAATGCAGTCGTGTGTAATGTTTGATGCATTCGTAGTATTGACGGACACTCCTACGGGAGTTGGGGCTTCGTAACCCTCATAATCTCCGATAAAGAGTCCGCAACCGGTCTGTGCCCATGTCCCTATAGGCACCAGCATTACAAGGGCAAACAGCAAAAGTCGCATCAGCCCATGATTGATCAATTTTTCTTTTTGTTTCATATAGTTGATTTATTTAAGATATTATAGTCGATTAAAAATACTATTTCAGTTCATCATTGAAGAAGGCGACACACTGACGGAACAAGTGGTTGCGTGTGTTGCCACCATAGATGCTGTGATTACGATTGGTATAGACCAGCTGACGGAAATCCTTATCGGCCTTCACCAGCGCATCGGTATAGTCAGCGGTATTGCGGAAGTGGACGTTGTCGTCAGCCGTTCCGTGACAGAGCAACAGGGCACCATGCAGCTTGTCGGCACGGGCTATGGGACAGTCATCGTAGCCTACAGCATTCTCCTTGGGTGTACGCATAAAGCGTTCGGTATAGACGGTGTCGTAGTAGCGCCAGGAGGTGGGAGGTGCAATGGCGATGCCACAGCAGAACACGCCCCTACCCTCTGACATTGACATAAGGGTATTGAAGCCACCGAAGCTCCAGCCCCAGATGGCGATACGCTTCTTGTCGACATACGACTGCTGTCCCAGCCACAGGGCAGTCTCCACCTGGTCACGGGCCTCGAGTTGTCCCAGCTTAAGATAGGTGCATTTCTCGAAGTCGGCCCCCCGTCCGCCAGTGCCTCTGTTGTCAACACAGACGCAGATGTAGCCTTGCTGACAGAGATACTGTTCGAGTATGGCTCCCTGTCCGTTCATACCGATGCCCCAGGCATTCTTCACCTGCTGGTTGCCAGGACCACCATACTGATACATGATGACGGGATATTTCTTGACAGGATTAAAGTCGGCAGGTTTTATCATCCAACCGTTAAGTTTGATGCCCTCAGAGGTGGTAAGTGTAAAGAGTTCACGACGTCCCAAATCGTAACCTGCCAGCTTCTGGCGCAATGCATTGTTGTCAATCAGCGTTGCCAGCGTCTTGCCGCTATTGTTGCATAGGGCATAGACGGGTGGCGTATTGATGTCACTCCAGGTATGGATAAAGTATTTGAAGCCAGCACTGAAGAGTGCCGTATTCCATCCAGCCTTCGGGGTCAGACACTCACGACGTCCATTCTCACGAACGACCCATACACGCTGGTCGGTGGCACCGTCTTCATGCGAGGCATAATAGGTATTGCCAGTAGCCTCGTCGTAGCCATAGACCTCACTCACCTCGTAGTCGCCACTATCTATCTGGCGCAGCAGCTGTCCGTTGTGGTTATAGAGGTAGAGGTGCATCCAGCCACTGCGATCACTGGGCATAAGGATGTGACGATCAGTAATCTTGATGGCGTCCATGGCCTCTTCCCTGACATACCGGTCTACTTTCTCCTCAATGACCTGATGGCAGACCGTCGACAAGGGATTGCACATGAAGAGGCGCAAACAGTCCTGATGACGATTCAGGGTGTATGCCACCACACGGGCAGGGTCGCTGGTAGCCTTCAGACGGGGTACATAGCCATCAGCATCCAGCTGCAACTGCAGCTGTCGCGTCTGACGTGATGCGATGTCGAAGCTCCATACTGACACCGATGCGTTCTGGTCACCGGCAAAGGGATACTTATAGGTATAGAGCGAGAGCGGCAGGGTGTATTCACGCACTTTGGACTCGTCGTAGCGCACCCATACCAGCTGTTTGCTGTCAGCGGTGAACACCATCGAACAATTCGTGCTGAACTCCTCTTCATTCACCCAGTCGGGCATACCGTTGATAATCTCATTACGTTTGCCGTCCTTCGTGATCTGCACTTCGGCATTGTCGTATAATATCTTGACAATAAAAATGTTATTGTCGCGTACGAAAGCAATCTGAAGACCATCCGGCGAGAATACTGGCGACTGCTGAGGACCATTGTCGGAGAGCGGAGCCAGACGGTTGTTGCGTACCGTATATATATAATAAGTAGCAGTGAACGAGTGACGATAAATGGGCTTCGTCTGGGTCTGTATCAACAGCCGTTGTCCATCAGGACTGATGATGTATCCGTCGATGGCATCAAGCTGGACACCCTTGGCTGTAGCCACATCGAAGAGCACGCCAGTCTGCTGACCTGTCTTATACGAATACTGCACGATGCGACGTCTGTCGCTACTCAGCTGTGCATAGCTCTCACCATCGTTCAACGGTGTCACGGCAGCCATCGATTCCCCACGGAACGCCCTGTCCGTAATGTCTTTCAGGTCAAGGCGTCCGGCAGCCACTGACACAAGGGCTGTCAGCAAAGTGACGGCCAATACTATCGTCTTTTTCATCATTATTGTTTCCTTAGAATTTCACAAAACGCCAGAAGGCATATTTTAGCCGCTCCAGCCAGGGCATCTTCTCTGCCATCACATGCTGCAGCACGAAACGTCCGCCCACCTCCAGCGGAGGACAGGACAGGAGCTTTGTGTCAAGAGCCAGCGCATGGTTGACAATCCACATCATACTCCGCGAAAAGCGCCAGATACCGAGTTTACGCAGCAGCTTGCTCACCGAAGAGCCGTCGGTAAACGGCTCGAAATGACCATTGGCCTGGCGCAGCACCTCGAAACAATCCACCACATGCTGCATGGTCAGTTTGCCCAGGTGATACAGCTCGTAGCCCTCCAGCAGCTTCAAGACGATGGCTGACGAGGGTGTATTGGTCTTCTGCTTGTCCACATAGACATAGAACGAGTCTCTGTTGTTGTTGACCCACCGGTCTGCCAGCATCTTACGTATGGGGTTGCTGATTTCAGGAAGTCCGATGACATCAGGCACTGCTCCTATCTCCAACTCCTCGGCATCAGCCATCCAGTCGATGCTCAGGTCCTGTGGGGCACGCAAGCCATATTCAAACAGGCGTACCACGCCCTGATAGCACAGTGCTGTCAGTCCATGGCGCTTCGATAGGTCATACAACTGCTGCCACTCTTCAGGTGACGGCCCACGGCTCAAACAGTCAAGCTGACCTGTGGAAACTTGTATCAGTTCAAAGAACAGTTCATTCATAGTTCTGACGTTTTTCGTTGTTTTGCTTGCAAAAGTACGAAACTTTTTGTAATTTTGCAAACAATTAGCAGAAAAAGAGTATGATGGAAGAAAAGATACTGAGGATGCAGGTGCTCGTCAGCACGCTGAACGAGGCCTCTGACGCCTACTACAACGGCCAGTCGGAGCGGATGACGGACTACGAATGGGACAAGCTGTTCGACGAGTTGCGCCAGCTGGAAGCGGAGACTGGCACTACCCTACCCGACTCACCGACCCAAAAGGTGTCGGAGGACAACACGGTCGGACAGAAGGAGAAACACGAGTTTGCTGCCCTCTCGCTGGCGAAGACCAAACAGTCCGAAGAGTTGGTGAAATGGGCTGAGGAACGTCCGATATGGATATCGTGGAAGCTGGACGGCCTGACGCTGGTGGTGACCTACGACGAGGGTAAGCTGCAGAAGATTGTCACTCGCGGCAATGGTCATATCGGCACGAATATCACGCACTTATCTTCCGCCATTACAGGAATACCTAAAAACATTCCGACACAGGGTCATACAGTCATCCGAGGCGAGGCCGTCATCTCCTACGACGACTTTGAACGCTATCTGATGGAGAGTGGCGAGGACTATGCCAATCCGCGCAATCTGGCATCAGGGTCGTTGAGCGTCAAGGAGGCACAGGACATCATGGACCGGCATATCCAGTGGATTCCCTTCACGCTGGTCTACACCGATGAACTGCTGAACAGCTGGGGCGAACGCATGGACTGGCTCGACCGTCAGGGTTTCCACACGGTGGAGCGCGAACTGATCACGGTCCCCTCTCGCGCCACCGTGGAAGCGTGTTTAACACGCTTCACCGAGAAGGTTACCACCAAGCAGAACCCCTTCCCCGTCGATGGTCTGGTGGTATGCTACGACGACACAGCCTACGCCCAGACAGGTAGCGTCACAGGTCATCATGCCACACGTGCCGGACTGGCCTTCAAATGGCAGGACGAATCGGCAGAGACGATATTAAGAGAGGTGGAATGGTCGTGTGCGGCCTCTACCATCTCACCCGTTGCCATCTTCGAACCAGTAGAACTAGAGGGCACCACGGTCAAACGGGCCTCTCTGTGTAACATCAGCGAATGCCAACGACTAGGCATCGGTGGTGCCGGAACAGCCATCAGCGTCATCAAGGCCAACAAAATCATACCGAAAGTCATTGCTGTCAGCAAGTGTGTCGGAACGTTCACTGTCCCTGACACCTGCCCCGTCTGCCACGCGCCGACGAAGATTGTCGAGAGCGAAGCCAGTGGCACACGGACGCTGCACTGCACCAACGACGAGTGTCCTGCCAAGCAGCTGAAGAAGTTTGCCCGCTTCGTATCGAAGGAGGGCATGAACATCGACGGCATCTCGGAACAGACACTGTCGAAGTTCATCAATCTCGGATGGGTCGGGGAATATGCCGATATCTACCTGCTGCGCAACCACATCCGCGAACTGGCAAATATGGAGGGCTTTGGCGAGAAGTCTGCTGCCAACATCATGCACAGCATCGACAACAGCCGACAGGTGGAGGCCCAGCGCCTGCTCTTTGCGCTGACCATCCCGCTCTGTGGCATCGACGTCTGCAAACGGCTCCTGTCAGCATATCCTTTGGAAGATCTCGTCAACGAAGCCACCAAGACTAGCGACGACCTGTTTGCCACACAGGCAGAACCACAGGATGTCTTTGCCCATGTGGCAGGCATCGGTCCTGAGAAGTCGGCATCGTTCGTACGCTGGTTCCGCAACACTCATAACCTGGCACGCTTCCGCAGGCTGCTGACGCATCTGCAGGTCAGCAATCCCGATACGACGCCACAGGGCGACCTCTGCCAGGGACTCACCTTCGTCATCACTGGCGACGTACACCACTACAAAAACCGCAATGAACTGAAGGCCTACATCGAGTCGCAGGGCGGAAAGGTGGCATCAGCTGTGAGCGGGTCGACATCATTCCTCATCAACAACGACGTCACCTCGACATCAGGCAAGAACAAGAAAGCCCAGCAGCTGGGCATTCCCATCATCTCCGAAGACAACTTTATCAGCCGTTTCACCGAATGAAGAATCCCTTCTGCATTCTTCCGTTGCTTTGGCGCTCCTCGCGTCCCAGCCACACCTTCGACCTGCCGGCTGTGGCTGTTCCCTTCTGGATTCGGAAGGGCTACGACGGACTGACCTTCTTCGGACATATCATCACCCATACCCGGGAAGATGCCAACACCTTCAACCAACATTGGGACAACATGAAGAACCATGAGATGATACACCTCTACCAGGCACGCGCCACCCATGACTCATGGTTCTGTTTCTACTGGCAATACATGCTGTTCTGGCTGAAGGCCAGAGGCTATCGCAGACACCTGAAGAATGCCGGATATAAACTGAATCCCTTCGAGATGGAAGCGTATGCAAATATGGACAACCTGGACTACCTGAAGCCTGGCGGAAAGGCAGAAGGATGGAAGAGATATGCGGCCATGACGTTAGAAGAACGCCTGAAGGCTTATCAGAAGGAAATACTGAAACGCTGAGAACAGCTTCCACGAAACCACTGACGCTTACTGCTCAATCTGGTATTTCTTCTTACGGGCATGCGTGGCCTTCTGCGGTGTGCTGGAAGGAGCAAAACCAGAACGGACGGTCTTGACGCCACGATAGCCGTTCCAGCGCTCATGAATCTTACGGACATAGTCCACAGTCTCCGAACCGCGCATATAACCGTACTTCACCACTGGGTCGTTATAGTATTCCGCCTTGGCCAGACCTAACACAAACGGTTCCACATCACCCCAACGCTGAGGATTCTTGCCATGCTTGCGTGCCAGGGCCATGGCGTCGCGGATGTGGAAGTGTCCACCATTATAGGCTGCCAGCACAAACTTGGTACGCTCTGAACGCTCACGGATGTCGGAGAAGTTACGCTCCAGCTCACCCAGATACTTGGCAGCAGCCGCAATATTCTGTTCTGGATTGAAGATGCTGGCACGCGCCAGTCCTAGATGGTCAGCAGTAGAGGGCATAATCTGCATGAGTCCGCAAGCACCAGCCCACGATCGGGCCTGAGGGTCGAAGGTAGACTCCTGATAACACTGAGCTGCCATCAAACGCCAATCCCAGCGAATGGTAGAGGCATAACGCTGAAAATAGCCGTCATAGTGCGAAATCACGCCACCAGCACGATTCAGCATCGGGGCAAAGACACGGCGCTTGACACTCTTGTTGGACAGCAGGAACGCTTCTTCCTTCTTGACCTCGTCAATCAGTTTCGGATCGTACCAACCTGTCAGTTCGCGCTTCAGGTCGTCCTTGTCGTCACCCACCAGCCATCCCGTGCACTTCTTCGTCATCGGATAGCAGATTAGGTCGGCCTCACCGTCAGCCAGACGGCGCACCATCTCGGCGGAGTCACGGCATACCTCCATGCGCAGCATCACACCGATCTTGTCGGCAAAACGCTGGGCCAGCATATACTGCGTTCCCAAATGACGGCCATGATAGTCGTAGTAGGTCTCGGGACCTGTTAGCGTCAGCGCTATCAGCTCTCCGTTACGCTGGATGTCGGAGAGGTCGAAGTCATCGTCGACGGGAATCGTATCGGTGATTTCACCCCATGGTGTCACCACGGGTTCCTGCTTCTTCTCCTGACAGGCACACAGCAAAAGAAGGGCAAAAAGCTGAATATATATGCTGTTTATCTTCAATTTCATGCAATTTTGGGTGCAAAAGTAATCATTTTCTTGCAAATATCGACAGAAATGCGTAATTTTGCAAGCTAAATTAGATAATATTAGATATATGTTAAGAATAGCCGTACAATCAAAAGGCCGTCTTTTCGACGACACCATGAATCTGCTTGCCGAAGCAGACATCAAGGTCAGCGCTTCCAAGCGTACCCTGCTCGTTCAGTCTTCTAACTTCCCCCTCGAAGTGCTCTACCTGCGCGACGACGATATCCCGCAGTCAGTAGCCAGCGGTGTGGCTGACATCGGCGTGGTGGGCGAAAACGAGTTCATCGAACGCAGCGAGGAAGCCGACATCATCTCTCGTCTGGGATTCTCACGCTGCCGGCTGTCGCTGGCCATCCCCAAGGAGATTGACTATCAGGGCGTCAGCTGGTTCAATGGCAAGAAGATTGCCACCTCCTACCCCAACATCCTGCGCACATACATGCAGCAGCAGGGTGTCAATTGCGAGATTCACGTCATCACGGGTAGTGTGGAAATCAGTCCGGGCATCGGGCTGGCCGATGGCATCTTTGACATCGTCAGCAGCGGGTCGACGCTGGTTAGCAACAACCTGCGCGAGGTCGAGGTGGTGATGCAGAGCGAGGCCCTGCTCATCGGCAACAAGAACCTGTCTGCCGACAAGAAGGCGACACTCGACGAGATGCTGTTCCGCTTCAAGGCCGTCAAAGATGCCGAGGACAAAAAATACGTTCGTATGAATGCCCCCAAGGCCCGTCTGCAGGAGATTATCAACGTGCTGCCGGGTTTAAAGAGTCCCACCATCATCCCCCTGGCTGACGACGAGTGGTGCTCCGTCCATACCGTACTCGACCAGAAGCGCTTCTGGGAAATCATCGGAAAGCTGAAGGAAATGGGTGCCCAGGGCATCCTCGTCACACCGATAGAGAAAATGATTCTATGAAGATTTATAAATACCCTCAAAAAGAACAGTGGGACGAGATTTCCTCTCGTCCACGACTTGACCTGAAACAGTTGAACGCCACTGTCGCCACCGTGCTCAACGACATCAAGGCACGTGGTGACGAGGCCGTACGCGAATACGAGCTGAAGTTCGACAAAGCCAGCCTCACAGACCTTGCTGTCACAGAAGCAGAGATGGACGAGGCCGAGACACTGGTCAGCAACGAACTGCGCGATGCCATCATCCTGGCACACCATAACATCAAGGTCTTCCACCTCTCACAGCGTTTCGTGGGGCAGAAGGTGAAGACCCAGGAAGGTGTCACCTGCTGGCAGAAGAGTGTGGCCATCGAACGCGTAGGGCTCTACATTCCTGGCGGTACGGCTCCCCTCTTCTCGACGGTGCTCATGCTGGCCACACCAGCCAAGATAGCCGGATGCCGTGAGATCGTGCTCTGCACGCCTCCCAACCGTGAGGGCAAGGTCAATCCTGCCATACTCGTGGCTGCCCGCATCGCTGGCGTTAGCAAGATATTCAAGATTGGTGGCGTACAGGCCATCGGTGCTATGGCATACGGTACGGAGAGCGTGCCCAAGGTATTCAAGATCTTCGGCCCCGGCAACCAGTATGTGATGGCCGCCAAGCAACACGTCTCACTCGACGAGGTGGCCATCGACATGCCTGCAGGACCCTCCGAGGTCTGCGTGCTGGCCGACGAGACGGCCAATGCCGAGTTTGTGGCTGCCGACCTGCTGTCGCAGGCTGAGCACGGCATCGACTCGCAGGTGCTGCTCATCACCACCTCGGAGTCGAAGCTCAACGAGGTGCTCGCAGAAACAGAACGCCAGCTCGCCCTGCTGCCTCGTCAGGAGATAGCCACCAAGGCCCTCGACAACAGCCGCATGATCCTCGTCGGTTCTCCCGACGAGATGATCGCCCTCTCGAACCTCTACGCCCCTGAACATCTTATCCTTCAGGTGAAAGACTACGAGCAACTGGCGGAGCGCGTCGTCAATGCCGGTAGTGTCTTCCTCGGACCGTATGCCTGCGAGAGTGCCGGCGACTATGCCAGCGGCACCAATCACACGTTGCCCACGCATGGCTATGCCACAGCCTACAATGGCGTTAACCTCGACTCCTACTGTCGTAAGATAACCTTCCAGCACCTCACAGAAGAAGGCATCCGCCACATCGGCCGTGCTGTCGAACTCATGGCCGAAGCCGAACAGCTCGACGCCCACAAAAATGCGATGACAGTCAGAATCCATTCAATTGAGAAATGAGAGCCGCCACAGAGGTAGTCATAATTACTCATTTACTATACTAATTACTAATTGAATATGAAACCCTTAGAGCAGTTAGTCAGAAAGAATATCTGGAGTCTTGCACCCTATAGCAGTGCCCGCGACGAATACTCAGGCAAGGAGGCACACGTGTTCCTCGATGCCAACGAAAACCCCTACAACGGGCCCTACAACCGTTATCCTGACCCCTTGCAGCGCGAGGTCAAGGAGGTGCTGTCGAAGGTCAAGGGCGTACCGGCAGAGAATATCTTTCTGGGCAATGGCAGCGACGAGGCCATCGACCTGCCCTATCGCGTCTTCTGCGAACCCGGACGTGACAACGTCGTGAGCATCGCACCCACCTACGGCATGTACCAGGTGTGTGCCGACATCAACGATGTCGAGTTCCGTCAAGTTCTACTTGACGATAACTTCCAATTGCATGCCGACCAACTCCTGGCAGCCTGCGACGAGCACACTAAGATCATCTGGATATGCTCGCCTAACAACCCCACAGGCAACTCGCTGGACCGTGACGAAATCATGAAAGTCATAGAGGGCTTCGAGGGCATCGTCATCGTCGACGAGGCCTATATCGACTTCGCCCAGCAGCAGTCGCTGCGACAGGAACTCCCTGCCCACCCCAACCTCATCATCCTGCAGACCATGTCGAAGGCCTGGGGCTCGGCAGCCATCCGCTTGGGTATGGCCTTTGCCTCCGCCGACATCATACATATATATAATAAGGTGAAATATCCCTATAACGTCAACCTACTCACCCAGCAACAGGCTCTGGAGATGCTGGAAGACCCCTTCGAGGTCGACAAGTGGGTCAAGCTGCTCTTGCAGGAACGATCACGCCTCATGCAGGCCTTTATCGACCTGCCCTCCTGCGAACAGGTCTTTAAGACCGATGCCAACTTCTTTCTGGCACGCATGTCCGATGCTACCACCATCTACAACTATCTCGTAGACCACGGCATCATCGTCCGCAACCGTTCCCGCATCCAGCTCTGCAACAACTGCCTGCGCATCACCATCGGCACACGCAGCGAGAACAACGAACTGCTCGCCGCCCTCCGGCAAATGTAATGGCCATCAACACGATAGCCTGCAGATCGAATCTGGTGCCGTTATAGTCTACGTTAGATGCAAAAAATATAGCCCAAAGTTTGGCGAATTGAAAAATAGTTCCTATCTTTGCGACATGCAACGGAAGGTATTACTCATATACACTGGCGGAACGATAGGCATGAACTGCAATCCGCACACGGGAGCACTGGAGCCGTTCGACTTCGAGCACCTGCTGCAGAACGTGCCGGAGCTGAAGCAGTTTGACCTGCAGATTGACACCTACCAGTTCTCGCCACCCATCGATTCCAGCGACATGTCGCCACGACTGTGGACAGAACTGAGCCATGTCATTGCAGACCATTACGACGAATATGACGGCTTTGTGGTGCTGCACGGCACGGACACGATGGCGTATACGGCGTCGGCGCTGAGCTATATGATGGAGAACCTGACGAAGCCCATCATCTTCACGGGGTCACAGCTGCCCATCGGACAGCTGCGCACGGATGGCAAGGAGAACCTGATCACGTCGATAGAGATTGCTGCAGCGAAAGACGAAGAGGGGCATGCACGGGTGCCTGAGGTAGGGATCTACTTCAACGGCCACCTGCTGCGCGGAAACCGTACCACGAAGCAGAGTGCCGACGAGTTCAATGCCTTCGAGTCGTTCAACTATCCGCATCTGGTGGATGCCGGCGTCAACATCACCTACCACAAGGAGCGCATGCTGCAGCCTGACTGGTCGAAACCGATGACGCCGCACTTCCGGCTGGACAACAACGTCATCATCTTCTCGCTGTTTCCGGGCATCCGTGAAGACCTGATCCGCCACATCATCCACACACCGAACCTGAGAGCCATCGTCATGCGTACCTTTGGCTCAGGGAATGCGCCACAGAGTCCTTGGCTGCTCAATGCGCTGAAGGAGGGCACACGCAATGGCAAGGTGATTGTGAACATCAGCCAGTGTCTGCAGGGCTGCGTGGAGATGGGACGCTACGATACGGGCTTCTACCTGAAGGAGGCTGGTGTGGTGAGTGGCTACGACTCAACGGTGGAAAGTGCTGTAACGAAGCTGATGTTCTTGCAGTCGCACTATGACGACCCGAACATCATCAGGGACATGATGAACCGAAGCATACGAGGGGAGATTCATGTAGATGAAAGATGAAGATTATAAGATTTACGGATTAAGTATTAAACTAAACAAAACAATGCGATTATGAAAGAACTGAAAGGAACAAAGACCGAGAAGAACCTGCAGGAAGCTTTTGCAGGTGAGAGCCAGGCCCGTAACAAGTACACCTACTGGGCCTCGAAAGCCAAGAAGGACGGCTATGTACAGATAGCAGCCATCTTCGAAGAGACTGCCAACAACGAGAAGGAGCACGCCAAGATGTGGTTCAAGCTTTTGGAGGGTGGTGCCATCAAGTCGACTCCCGAGAATCTGGCTGCTGCCGCTGGTGGCGAGAACTTCGAGTGGACGGACATGTATGCCCGCATGGCCCGCGAGGCCCGCGAGGAAGGCTTTGAGGAGATTGCCGAGAAGTTTGAGGCTGTGGCAGCCATCGAGAAGGAGCACGAGGAGCGCTATCGGAAGCTGCTGAAGAACATCGAGGACAAACGCGTGTTCTCGAAGGACGGCGACGTCATCTGGCAGTGTTCGAACTGCGGCCACATCGTCATCGGCAAGCAGGCTCCCGAGGAGTGTCCCGTCTGCAATCATCCGCAGGCTTACTTCCAGGTGAAGGCAGAAAACTATTAAAAGCCAAAGGGTAAAAAGCAAAAAGGTAAAAAACTGAGCGAATCGGTCTTTTACCTTTTTTTCTTTTGCTGTTGCCTTAGCTATTGTAATGCAATCTTCATGAATACAGGGAGGTGGTCGGAGTTGGTGATGTCGCTCTTATAGTATGAGAGGCCCTTCAGCGACTCATCGTGGAAGATGTAGTCGATGCGGACTGCCTTACGACCACGGAAGGTGTACATCCAGCCACTGCCACACTCCTTGAAGCCGTCGACCATATTTCCCAGCATGGTGTTGTAGACGTAGGAATAGGGCACGTCGTTGAAGTCGCCACAGACGATGCATGGCTTTGTGGACGAACGCTTCTCGTTGGCAATGGTGGTGGCCTGACCTGCACGTACCATCATGCCAATGGTGTAGTTGCCGAAGATAGCAGAGAGCACACGGTTGCGTGAAGGCTCATAGCCAGGTACCTGCATCTGCATCTTTCCAGCTTGATGAAGGGTACGGTTGATGCCTGTGGTCTGCAGGTGGACATTGAAGACGCGCAGCTCGGTGCCATTGACATCGACGTCGGCATACATGGCACTGTTGTTCGTGTCGTCGAAGCGGATGGTCTTGTTGCCCTTGATGGGGAAACGGCTGAAGACAACCATGTCATCCTTACCTTTCGCCATATAGGGGAAATACTCCTTGTAGCTCTCGGAATTCTTCTTGTCGCCACTGATTTCACTATACTCCTGCATGCAAAGCACGTCGACCTTCTGACGACGCATCTCGGCAAGGATGTCGAGGGCCATGAATCCTGACGTCTCACGCTGGAACATGGCAACGTTATAGGTGGCAATCTTGACGCCCTTAGCCTGATCGGCAGTCTTGTCGAGAGAGCCGAACTGGTAGATGGTGCCGATATACGGGATGCAACAGGCGATGGTAATCAGTGGGATCAGGGCGTAGAGCCACTTGCGGCGTATGAGCCAGATGACGAGCATCAGTACGTTGGCAGCGATGAGCACTGGCAGGATATAGACGAGCATGGCTCGTGCCGTATTGCCTGCAGGCTGGACATCGCCTCCGAAGAGTGCGACGATGGTGAATACAGTAATGACAATCTGTGCCACGAGAAACATCATTGACACGTACTTGTAGACAGCTAATTTACCCATAGTATTCTTTTTCAGCTTATTCTTGATTCACATATTTCTCCACCATATCCATCAGGTCTTCCACACGGAAGGGCTTGGCCATGAACTCGTCGCAGCCGGCAGCCATGGCCTCACGGATGTTCTCGTCGAAGGCATAGGCACTGAGAGCCACCACAGGGATGTCGGGATTGACCTCCTTGATGATACGGGTGGCATCGAGTCCGTTCATGTCGGGCATGCGGATATCCATCAGCACGAGGTCTGGATGGTCTTCCTCGCAATAGGTGACGGCCTCAATGCCATTGACAGCGCGCAACAATCTGTAGCGCTTCGAGAGCACGATGCGTACGAGCTCGAAGTTACTGTCCTCGTCCTCAGCGACTAGGATGAGCGGTGCATTTCTGAGGTCTGTCTTGGTAGTGGAGCGGATGGTGCGCGAATTGGTGGTGATGCGGGTATTTTTGCTCAGTCCGCCGATGGTACCCTCGAAAGGCAACACGAAACGGAACGTAGAGCCCTCGCCCAGTCGTGACTGCACGCTGATGGTGCCATCCATCTTGTCGACAATGAGTTTGGAGAGGGCCAGTCCCAAGCCATAGCCACCCTGATTCTCCGCATCACGGGAGACATAGGTTTCGAAGATATGATTCATATCCTCAGGGGCGATACCCGATCCGGTATCGGTGACGAAGAATTCCACGTCCTGACCATCGTTAATCAGGCGATAGCCATAGGTAATGCTTCCACGGGCTGTATGTTTCAAGGCATTGCTGATGAGGTTGGAGAGCACCTGCGTCACACGGTTTTCGTCAGTCTTCAACGTGACGGCCATGTTCGGACGATTCCAAATCAGCTGCACATTATCGGAACAGCGGAAATTGAAAATCATCTTCAGGTTATGGCAGAGGTCATTGAGGGAAACCATTGTCTTGTTGATGGAGATTTCGCCAGCCTCCACACGCGACAGGTCAAGAATATCGTTGATAAGCGTCATCAAACGGCTGTTGTTGCTCTCAACAATCTCCATATATTTCATGCGTTCCTCGGCAGAATCAGTCTCAGCCATCACACGGGAAAAGCCCTCGATGGCATTCAGCGGGGTTCTGATCTCGTGACTCATATTTGCCAGAAACAGTGACTTCATGCGGCTTTTCTGCTCGGCATTCCGTGCTTTCTCCTCATACTCGTTGAGTTTCTTCTTGGCGGCATCAAGTTCCAGTTCTGTAGCATGTAGCCTAGCATTGGCTTCGGCTATCTTACCCAACAAGATTTCTCTTTCGTCTTGATTCATATTTCCTTTTACCTTTCCTAAATCTTTGCAAAGGTAGGAAAAATACTCCGAACGAGCAAAGAAAAAGGTAAAAATTTATCCTCTTTTAGCTTTTTCCCACGCTCCGCTGGTGTTATGGGTGGCCAGATACTTCATTCCGCGGAACACATTGATGTTCATAAACAGGAAATAGCAGGGGACATAAAGCAGACGGCTCTTACGACCCTGACGCAGCAGCAGCCAGCCGCACAGGGCAGCCAGATAGAACAGCGACTGGAGCAGCAGGAAGATATCGTAGAAAAGGCCTGCACGTAGTGCAACCAGTGCGATATTCAGGGGAATGAGGGCCAGAAGTGCAAACGGGGTAATGGTCCAGCGCAGCACGCGGTGGCTGATAAACTGGAAAGCTACGACGAAGTGACGGAAGGGATTCAACATCACCCTCAGCCACCAGACACTCTGCAAACCTCCGGCAGCAATGCGGCGCTTACGCTTCGACTCTTCCTGAAGATCGGCAGAGCCATATTCCATCGCATAGGCATCAGAAGTGTAAGCAATTTTGTAACCTTCATCGACCATGCGCATAGACATTACGAAGTCGTCGAGCAGAGCCGTTTCGGGCATCGGGCGATAGAGGGCGGTACGGATGGCATTCAGCTCTCCAGCAGCACCCATTGCCGAATAGAATTCGCTGTCCATTCGCTTCAAGGTACTCTCGTAACGCCAATAGAGGCCTTCGCCTTCTGCAGCCATTTGCTGCTCGTGACGTGCCATCACGCGCTTCTCGCCAGCCACGCAGCCCACGTGCGGGTCTTGGAAACAGCGCACGATTTCGCGGACAGCTCCCTTGTTGACCATTGTGTTGGCATCGGTCATCATGGTGAAAGGCGTCTTCACAAGACTGATGCCATGATTGAGGGCTGCTGTCTTGCCCCTGCGTTCCGGGGTGTAGACGATCTCTACGTCAGGATAATCGCGAAGACGGTCGTTGGTGCCATCGCTACTACCGTCGGTGACCCACATGACATGGAGCTTGTCGGCAGGATAGTCCAGTTGGCGCGTATTGTCCATCTTCTCTTTGACCACGTCCTCCTCGTTATAAGCACAAATCATGAGGGTGACGTGAGGGAGGTCATCGTCAGCGGGTAAGGCCAAAGGCTTGGCCTTACCCCTGAAGATGCGTTTCAGTCTGAGCAGCAACCACAACAGCATGCCATATCCGAGGTAGGTATAGAACACCAGGAACAGACAAAACCAAAAAAGAATCTTCAATGCTGTCATAGTGCTGTCAGTAAAGGATTAGTCGTTGCTCTCAATCTCTTCCTGCATATCGATGAACTGCTGGTTCTTGTCGTAGAACTCGTATTGCAGGAAAGCCAGTTTCTGCGAGGGTACGATGCGGACGCCCATGCCATACTTCATCTGCCACCTGACCTTCAGCGACACAAAGCCCTGATTGATGTAGGCAGCGACGTAGGGATGAACGTGCAGACTGAACTTCCTGATGCCAATCTTGTTGACCAATCGGTCAATCTTGCTCTCAAGTTGGTCGGTAAACAGGATAGACGACTTGATTTTGCCCTTGCCAAAGCAGGTGGGGCAGGTTTCCTCAACATTGACATCCATAGCCGGACGGACACGCTGACGCGTAATCTGCATCAGTCCGAACTTACTGAGTGGCAGGATGTTATGGCGTGCTCTGTCTTTCTGCATGTTCTTGCACATGCGCTCATAGAGCATCTGACGGTCTTCTGCCAGATTCATATCGATGAAGTCGACCACGATGATGCCGCCCATGTCACGAAGACGCAGCTGGCGTGCCAGCTCGTCGGCAGCACCGAGGTTCACCTCCAGCGCATTGGCCTCCTGACCGTTTTCTGCACGAGTACGGTTGCCCGAATTGACATCGACGACGTGCATGGCTTCCGTATGCTGGATGATAAGATAGGCTCCCCGCTTGTAGTTGACGGTCTTACCAAACGATGACTTCAGCTGTTTGGTAACGTTGAAATTGTCGAAGATGGGCACCGTACCCTTGTAACGTTTTACGATATCCTTCTTCTCGGGGGCTATCAGACCAACATAGTCCTTCACCTGATTGTAGATGTCGTCGTCGTTGACGTAAATGCCGTCGTAGGTGGGGTCGAAGACGTCGCGCAACAATGCTACGGCACGACTGGTCTCCTCGAAGCACAACTGGGGAGTCTTGGTGGCTTTCTGAGCCTTGGTGATACATTCTTCCCAGCGCTTCACCAGCACCTTCATCTCTGCGTCCAGCTCCGCCACACGCTTGCCTTCGGCCGATGTACGTACAATGACGCCGAAGTTTTTGGGGCGAATGCTCTGGACGAGCTGTTTCAGACGGGCACGTTCCTCGCCTTTTTTGATTTTTGACGAAACCGAGACCTTATCACCAAAGGGCATCAGCACCATAAAGCGGCCAGCAAAGCTCAGTTCGCATGTCAGACGGGGACCCTTGGTGTTGATGGGTTCCTTCACCACCTGTACCAGCACTTCCTGACCTTGCTTCAGCGTTGTCTGCACACTGCCTTCCTTGGGCAGGTCGGGCAACCGCTGGGCTTTTGCCATCGGATAAAGTTTCTTTCTGTCGCTCTGTACCTGTTTAAGATACTTCTCGTAAGAGCTGAATTGAGTACCGAGGTCAAGATAATGCAGGAAGGCGTCGCGTTCGGAACCTACGTCCACGAAGCAGGCGTTGAGTCCGGGCATCAGCTTACGCACCTTGCCCAGATAGATGTTGCCAACAGAGTAGCTGGCCTCCTCGCGCTTCTCGTTCTGGTATTCCACCAGATTCTTGTCCTCGAGCAAGGCTATTGATATCTCTTTAGGCTGAACATCAATGATTACTTCACTTGTCATTGTTCTTAACTTCTTTAACTTTACACTTCGTTAACTTCTCTGACCAAGGTCAGAGTGTGGCGTTGCGAACGCTAACTCCGTTAACTTCTTAAGAAAAAGGAGTGCACCGATTACTCGGGAACACTCCTTTCAATACGTTTTTGTCAAATGGAGCTTACTTGCTCTTATGACGGTTCTTGCGCAGTCTCTTCTTACGCTTGTGAGTAGCCATCTTGTGGCCCTTCTTCTTTTTTCCGTTTGGCATAATTCTTAACTATTAAATTGATTACTTCATCATCTCTATAAAACTCTTTGCAGGCTTGAAAGCAGGAATGTCGTGAGCATCAATCACCATCGTCACATTCTTGGAAATGTTACGAGCAGTCTTCTGGGCGCGGTGCTTGATGGTAAATGTACCGAAACCACGCAGGAACACACTCTCGTGATTCTCAGCCATGCTGGTACGAATCTCTTTCATAAAGGCCTCCACTGTCACTGCTACATCCTTCTTGGGAAGCCCTGTTTCTTCTACAATTTTGCTGATAATATCTGCTTTTGTCATTGCTGTATATTTTTATATATTGTCGAAATTGGACTGCAAAGTTACTAATTTTCAGCGTGATAAGAAAATATTCTCGGCATTTTTTTCGAAAAATATTCATTTTTGTTGTTTTTTGCATGAAAACGGGAAAGACAAGAGCCCTAAATATATATATAATGAACGCGCGAGACGACGCCTAAAAAAACAGCAAAGTCATAAAAATATGGAAAAAAGCAACTCATCTTGTTAGATTCTCATTTTTTTTCCGTACCTTTGCAAATTGTAAGTGTTTGACTACAATATGGACCATATAAGAAACTTCTGTATCATTGCACATATCGACCATGGGAAGTCGACACTGGCCGACCGTCTGCTGGAATATACCAAAACCATCCAGGTAACGGAGGGACAGATGTTGGACGACATGGATCTGGAACGTGAGCGCGGCATTACCATCAAGAGTCACGCCATTCAGATGGAGTATGTGTATCATGGTGAAAAATACATTCTGAATTTAATTGACACCCCAGGACATGTCGACTTCTCGTACGAGGTAAGCCGTTCCATTGCAGCCTGCGAGGGTGCACTGCTGGTAGTCGATGCCACCCAAGGTGTTCAGGCACAGACCATCTCAAACCTCTACATGGCCATCGACAACAATCTGGAGATTATTCCCGTTATCAACAAGATTGACATGCCATCGGCCATGCCCGATGAGGTGGAAGATGAAATCGTCGACCTGATAGGCTGTGACCCCGAGGATATCATCCGTGCTTCCGGTAAAACCGGTGAGGGTGTCGAGGACATCCTGAATGCCGTTGTGGAGCGCATCCCCCACCCTGTAGGCAATGAGGAAGAACCACTACAGGCTTTGATCTTCGACTCGGTGTTCAATTCGTTCCGCGGTATCATTGCATATTTCAAGATTACAAACGGCATTATCCGTCAGGGCGACAAGGTGAAATTCTTTAACACCGGAATGGAATATGTGGCTGACGAAGTGGGCGTATTGAAAATGGACATGATTCCACGTAAGGAACTGAGAACGGGTGAAGTAGGCTACATTATCAGCGGTATCAAGAATGCCAAGGAAGTGAAGGTAGGTGACACCATTACCCATATTCAGCGGCCCTGCGACAAGGCCATCGAAGGCTTTGAAGAGGTGAAGCCTATGGTGTTTGCCGGCGTCTATCCCATTGACCCCACAGACTACGAGAACCTGCGCGCCTCGCTGGAGAAGCTGCAGCTGAACGACGCCTCGCTGACATTCGTCCCTGAAACATCCATTGCCCTGGGATTCGGTTTCCGTTGCGGTTTCCTGGGACTGCTCCACATGGAGATTGTACAGGAACGTCTGGACCGTGAGTTTGACATGGACGTCATTACCACCGTGCCCAACGTTACCTATATGTGCTATACGAAGCAGGGCGAGGAGAAGGAGGTGCATAATCCCTCTGGCCTACCTGACCAGACGATGATAGACCGCATTGAGGAACCATACATCAAGGCATCGATTATCACAGCTGCCGACTACATTGGTCCCATCATGACGCTCTGCCTTGACAAGCGCGGAGAACTCATTGACCAGCAATATGTTAGCGGCAATCGGGTGGAGTTACGCTTTATGCTGCCATTGGGTGAGATTGTCATCGATTTCTACGACAAATTAAAGAGCATTTCGAAGGGCTATGCGTCGTTCGACTACCATATCGACTCGTTCCGTCCTTCGAAGCTGGCAAAGCTCGACATTCTGCTGAACGGCGAACCCGTCGACGCCCTGTCTACCCTCACCCATCAGGACAATGCGGTGACCTTTGGACGTCGTATGTGCGAGAAGCTCAAAGAGCTCATCCCGCGCCAGCAGTTCGACATTGCCATACAAGCAGCCATCGGTGCAAAGATTATCGCCCGTGAGACCGTGAAACAAGTGCGAAAGGACGTGACTGCCAAATGTTACGGTGGTGATGTCAGTCGTAAGCGCAAACTCCTGGAGAAGCAGAAGCGTGGTAAGAAGCGCATGAAACAGATTGGCAACGTGGAAGTGCCTCAGAAGGCTTTCCTCGCAGTATTGAAACTTGACTAATAACCAATTATATAGCAAACTGAAAATCCCATAAAAAAGAGCTATGACAAATAATGCATTATCGACAAGAGATGTGGCCCGGGAGCTGGCCAGACGTTACAGCACAATGACGCATGAGGAGCTGGATGCGCTGGAAGGCATTCTGGTGCCTATGAAATTCAACAAAGGAGAGTTGATTCTCAAGGAGGGCGAGGTCTGCCGGAACATCTACTGGGTAGCCCGTGGTCTGATACGTCAGTTCTACTACAAGAACGGTAAGGAACTGACAGAATACATGGCTGCCGAAGGTACGGTGTGTATGAGTATTGAGAGTCTGTTCAAAGAGGAGCCTACCCGTCAGCAGATCCAGGCCATAGAGCCTACCATCCTCTATGCCTTACCCAAACAAGCCTTGGAACGTGAAGCCGTCAGAAACGTCAACATCCAGATGCTTTACCGAAAAATCCTTGAGGAGTCGTTGATTATCTCGCAGGTGCATGCTGACATGGTGCGCTTTGAGTCTGCCCAAGAACGCTACACCAAGCTGGTGAAACGTTCTCCACAACTGGTGCTTCGCGCACCGCTGGTATATATTGCCAGCTATCTGCAGATGACACCGGAGACGCTGTCCCGCGTGCGTAACGCAACCCTTACCTGACCAGACGGCACGAAAAAGTAAACATGTCGCTGAACGCCAGTCCCAGTTTCTCAGGGACTTCGCGAAACAGTCCGAACAGAGCGCTGCCTGAACCAGACATCGCCGCATACGCTGCACCCATTTGATATAGACGTTCCTTCACCTCCCCGATTTCCGGATGGAGAGCAAACACGCTCTCCTCAAAATCGTTTATCAGTTCATCCTTCCAGGTCTCGACAGGCTGCTGCACCACCTCGCGGCAGTTCTTTCGCGGATAATGGGGGTGGATGCGGGAAAACGCCTCCTTGGTAGGCACGGGGATATCTGGACGCACCACTCCGACGTACCAGTCACTCAGGTCAAGGGCTATTTCCTCCAACTTCTCGCCGATGCCCTCGGCATAACAGGGCGTGCTCTTGATGAAAAAGGCACAATCGGCACCTAAGCGTGCTGCATAGTCCATCATCTGGCCATCACTCAGCTGCAGCTGGAACATCTCGTTCAGCAATCGGATCATATAGGCACAGTCGCTGCTTCCACCTCCCATTCCTGCCTGTGTGGGAATACCTTTCCACAAATGGGCATGAATTCGCGGCAGCTGCGGATAGTCACTTTTCAGAAGCTGGTACGCCCTCACCACGAGGTTTCGCTGCTCGTCACCCTCAATGAGCATATTACTCACTTTCAGGTCGCAGTCCACGTCCGAAGGAAAGGCCTCATCCATCACCTGCACCTCCAAGGCGTCCTTGATGGGAACCGGGTAGAACACCGTCTCCAGATTGTGGTAGCCATCAGCCCGTTTTTCCACGACATTCAGGCCTAAATTAATCTTGGCAATAGGAAATGTTATCATCGGTATCATTCTGTTGATGCTGCAAAAGTAATAATAAAAAACGAGCCAGCCAAATAAAAAGTGGTCTAACCTTTGGTTAGTCCGTTTTTTTTTCTTAACTTTGCCCCAAATTTGCTATTCAAGACTAAGAACATGTTCGACAAACAGACCTATATCCGCCGCAGAGCGGAACTGAAACGACTCGTAAACAACGGCGTCATTGTGCTTTTCGGCAACAATGAAGCCCCTTGCAACTACCCCGCCAATGCTTATGCTCCCATGCGTCAGGACTCGGCATTCCTGTACTATTTCGGCCAGCACCGCGACGGATTGGTGGGTGTCATCGACATTGACAACGACGAGGAATGGCTGTTTGGCG
>JAEEGG010005034.1_pt1 | contig 31695 bp, 27 predicted proteins | sample 9134161 | NCBI WGS metagenome assembly JAEEGG01 (sample SAMN16246543, study PRJNA631951) | gut metagenome | biome: gut microbiome; feature: rumen; material: CR-attached | host: Bos | place: Iran: Karaj | collected 2018-10
TCGTTTTTGTGAAACCTTAGCATGCGTACATATTACCAGTCTTTTGGTCCCAATAATAGCGTTCACATTGGTCACGGACAGGAGCAAAGTTGTACAATACTCCAATACAAATACCTGACAGCCTCATATAATTCCATAACTGTTGACGTTGCTCTGGCCCTATATGCTCTATGGCTTTACATTCTATCAGTATGTCATTGTCAACAAGGAAATCAACATAATGCTTATGCCTTATCTGCTTACCATGAAATGTTACTGAGAAATAATATTCCTTCACGCGTGCAATTTCATTTTCTTCAAACAATATATCTAAAGCATCTTGATACATATATTCGTTCAGGAAAGGTCCCATTTCTTTATGCACCTGTTGGCATAAACCTACGACTCTGTAACACTTGTTTTTGAGTTCTCCAGCAAACTCTAGATTGATATCTGCAAGTTTTGTAATATTGTAATTCATAACAAGATCATCTTTATCAATAAAACGCAGAATCAGTTGATATTATTGTGACATTGAAAAAAAACAATTAAAACCCTATACCCTGAGACCAACAAGGGAAACAGTTTTCGTTTTTGTTATCGTTAAGGTTAAAATGTTTTTTAGATTGTGATAACAATCGAGGTTTTTGCCACCATGATGGCTGAGTTTTGGAACAAAACCGTAGTGATCTTCTAGACTGTGCAAGAGCTTGCTCTTAGGCACAAGGCTGGAAGAACAGTACGTTGGGGCGTAGGCCACAGCCATCATGAGTGGGGTTTTTATTGTTTTTGTTTAGAACCAAACACAGAAATTTGCAGATAATCCGATTTTTTTGTATATTTGCATGCTAAAAAAAAACAAAGGCAATGAAAAGAATGACAGCCCAGGAGATTATTACATACATGGAGTCGCTTCGCAACGAAGAGCAGCGGAAGGTGTTGATGGGGTTCTTCAAGACTGGCCCTGGCGAGTATGGCGAGGGTGATGAGTTTCTGGGCCTGAAAGTGCCCCAGACCCGTGAAGTGGTCCGGCAAGTGACTCAAGATTTCCCCTTGAGCGAAGTGCCAGAGTTGCTGTTGAACCGCTGGCACGAAATACGCCTCTGCGGTTTCCTGATTCTCGTTGCGAAATTCGAGAAACTGGCGACGAAACGGTTAGAGAACAATCCCGATGCCATCAAGCAGCGCGATGAGATTCTGACCATGTATCTCCAATATGCTGAGCAGGCGAATAATTGGGATCTCGTCGACCTCTCTGCACCCAAGATTCTTGGTCAGTGGTTGCTTTTGCCATCAAATCTAGGTGGTAAAGACTATAAAATAAAGGTATTAGACGAACTTGCTCAGAGCTCTTGCCTTTGGAAGCAGCGCATGAGCATTGTCTGTTCTTGGAAAACCTCCCAAATGGGTGACCCCTCATGGTGCTTGCGTTATGCGGAGATTCACCTGCATCACCCTCACGACCTGATGCATAAGGCTGTAGGCTGGATGCTTCGCGAGATGGGTAAGCGCGTTTCTATGGATCTCCTCCGCGATTTCCTTCGCCAGCATGCCCATGAAATGCCCCGCACCATGCTCCGCTATGCCATCGAGAAGATGTCAGATGCAGAGCGGAAAGAATGGATGTCCCTCAGGACTTAGCATTCTTCTCTCTTCCATCTTCCATCAGCCATCAGACATCTTCCGGTTCCCACAGATGTCGCTGCATATCCACATGCCCGTTAGACTTAAAAGTCACGCCCTCTTTTTCAAGTAATGTACGTTGGCGAGACCACCCTGGGGCAGTACGGCCCTTTTTGTTCACCACCCGATGGCAGGGCAATTTCTCTGCCCCAGGTGTGTATCTCAACGTTCTCCCCACCATCCTCGAATGACTGGGCCACCCTGCCAATGCAGCAATATGTCCATATGTGGTCACCTTGCCACGAGGAATCTGGCTGACGATATTCAGCACATCCTTGCCAAACCTCCTCGCCTGCTCTGCCGTCATCCTATCAGGATAGTCCTTCATACTTCAGACATCTATCAGCGTCTTCGCCCATTCAGGGATATCGTCGGTATATTGGGGCCTGCAATAACGATGAGAACGGGACGATGGTCAGTTGTACTCATAACTTTAATAGGCTGCTGCAGCCTGTTTGATTTTCTCAAAGAAACGTTCTGTTGCTACACGGTTCGATTCGCGTGCCTCCTCGGCAGCCTCACGCATCAATTGGGCAAGCATCTCCTCGGTAGGTTCCTCGAGACTCGTCAGGCGATAATTGTCAATAGGTTGTGGTGTCATACGCTACTATCTTATTGTTTTCGTGGGACAAAGCTGCGGTTAAGCGAGGGCCATGAAACTTGTTTCAATGGCCGAGCATGAGCAGCTTCGCGGCCTTTGGCCGCAAAGTTACGAATTCTTTTTCAAATATTCTCTGTTTTCACCGTTAAAGATGCAAAAAGCAGATATTTTGAATCTTTTTTGCTCCAAAGCCGTAACATTTCCCATTTTCCCCTACTTAAAGATAGAAAGTCGAACGAAGAATGAAAGCCAGCCCTTCGGCTGACTTTCCATCATTCTATTCATATTGATTCTTCCGTTTATACACAGTTCTATCTCCTAATATTTATAGCGTTTCTCAATAACCTCCCAGTCGATGATTTGCCAGAGGGCCGCGAGATGAGCAGCGCGGCGGTTCTGATAATCCAGATAATAGGCATGCTCCCAGACATCAAAGGTCAGTAGCGGCTTCAGACCCTTCACCACAGGATTAGAAGCCCCTTGCTCCTGCGTGATTACCAAGTTGCCATCAGCATCTGCCGACAGCCATACCCAGCCAGAGCCGAACAGTCCTACGCCTTTAGCCTCAAACTCAGCCTTGAAAGCCTCCACACTACCCCACTGCTTCTCTATCTGTGCAGCAAGCGCACCCTCAGGGCCTTGAACAGCCTCACCGGCAGGTTTAAACTGCGCAAAATACATCTCGTGATTCAGTATCTGTCCCGCATTGTTGAAGACCGCCCCGGCCGGAGCTTTTCGAACAATTTCCTCCAGAGCCATATTCTCATACTCACTGTCTGGAAGCAGTTTATTGAGATTATCCACATACGCCTGCAGATGTTTCCCATGATGGAAACCTATCGTCTCTTTACTAATCACTGGCTCCAATGCATCTGGAGCATACGGCAATGCCATCAATTCATATTTCTTCATATCAATAGTTTTAGTTAATTCTTACATCAGCCTTCATCCCTCAGCCTTCTGACATCTTCCTTCAGCCTTCGTTCTTAGCCCTACAGCTCTTAGCTCTACAGCTCTTAGCTCTAAATCGCTCTTAGCTCTAAATCGCTCTTAGCCATCATCCCTCAACCTTCGTTCATGTCACTGACCTATCCCCTGGCATCACTCAGTTATTCATCACACCTTTCTATTTCTCCAACGCCCTCTCATCCATCAAAAACTCCTGGAGGCTCATAATCAGAATTCCATTCTCGTCATTGTGCCGTATCACATTGTCCTTGGTCACAACCACCTTCCTGAACCCATCACCCACATTCACCAGCGGGCGCTCCTCCTGTTGCCGTTTCTCTGTAGTTGGTATTGAGAATGCAGACTGCACATACACTCTCTCGTCTGCCTTGTTGCAAACAAAGTCTACCTCTATCTGCTTCCGCACATACTTGCCGTCCTCCTGGCGCTCGTTAATCTCTACCACGCCCACGTCAACAGAGTAGCCGCGCAGACACAACTCATTATACATCACATTCTCCATCAGGTGGGTCTCTTCAAGCTGACGGAAATTCAACCGAGCGTTCCTCAAGCCAGTATCTGTGAAATAATACTTATACGGTGTTGAGATATACCGCTTTCCCTTAATGTCATAACGTTCTGCCTGCTCTATCATAAACGCATCGCACAGGTAGTCAAGGTACTGCTTTATTGTAAATGCAGACAACTTCCCGGCCCCAGAACTTGTAAACGTGTCCTCCAGCTTCTTGGGATTCGTCAACGAGCCCACTGCCGATGAGATTACATTCAGCAGACTCTCCAACTGAGCATCGTTCTGTACTTTATTACGCTCTATGATGTCACGAAGGAATACCTCGTCAAACAGACGCTTCAAATAGTCTGCTTTCTCTTCCCTCGTGGGCAACAGTGCGCAATAAGGCAAACCTCCAAAGGTCATATATTCAGTCCACACCTCTTCAAACGGTTTGTCTGGCTGGGTAGTTCTAAATTCTTTAAAACTCAACGGGCGCAGATACATCTCATCACCACGCCCCCTGAACTCAGTAATGATGTCCTTCGAGAGGAATTTTGAGTTAGAACCCGTTACATAGGTGTCCAGGTTCTGGATATGCAGACAGCTATTCAGCACATCTTCAAACTCACTCATCAATTGCACCTCATCTATCAGCAGATAGTAGGGCTTTTGGTCTTTTATCTGTTTCTTTATAAAAGTCAGGCAAGCATCCGGGTCACGTAGCTCCTTGTTGGAACGATCCTCCAACTGTATCTCTATGATGTGATTCTGTCTTACTCCTGTCTCTATCAAATGACGTTTGAAGAGTTGGAACAACAAGTATGACTTCCCGCATCTTCTGATGCCGGTCACTATCTTCACACGTCCGTTGCCCTTATGTGCAATCAGCCTTTCCAGATACCTGTCGCGCCTAATCTCCATCGTTGTTCATTTAATATTTTTGCAATTCTTGCAGTTTTATGAAAAGTTTATGTTTACAAATATATAGAAAACCAATTGTCTTTTATAGTTTTCTCTTCAAAAATAAACATAATAAACTCCTACAATTATCATCCATCACACCCTCTCCACATCTATCACATACACCGGAAACGACCGGTCAATGAACTGCAGGTCAACCATTCCAATCGGGTAGTCCTTTATCTGGCAATCATACAGCCTGTTCGTACTATACTGATTCACCTCCGGTGTGCACACCATAAACTTATACCTTTTGTACTTATCAAAGGAGTAGTCAAACACCCTCAACAGCCGGTCCTGCTCGTGCCCGTATCGCCATACCTTTGGGTGGTACTTGAAGGCGAACACCGCCTCTATTGCTATCGAGAGGACGGTTTCGCTCAGCAGGTTGCTGCAGTCCACTTCACAGTCCTCGTTAGCAATCGTCATATTAAAGCGGGTCCCATAAGTCGTTTTGAGCGAAGCCAGAAAAGGGTCGATATTCTCATCCGTGTGCGCACCGTCTTTGTCCGACAATATCTTGATCACGTTTTCTCTAGTCAAAGGTGGATACCCCTCCATTTTCAGGTCTACCACAATATGGTTTATCCAGCTTTGGTATGTTAGCCATGTAGATGGCACCTTGGTGCCGTCCAATTCAAAAGGTAGCAATGACTCGAAAGTGCAATGGCTGCCCATGGTACGGTTCGAAACTAGAATTATGTCGCTTAGTTCGTTCAGCGCTGCCCAATGGTCATAGAATGGAAACAGCAACTCCTTATCCATTTGCGCTGTTTTGATGAGCGGCCTTCCACCAGAGTAGCAGAACAGGTTTCTTAGAATGACGGCTATTTCTGCCGCCAGCTCTATTCTTAGTGCCGATTGAGGTGGCTCTTGAAATACACCCTTCAGATGTTTCTCAAGTGCAGCAATCTTGGTCTTGTATTTATCCCTCAATACCTGTTCAGCGTACTTCATAACATAAATTTCATTCATCCTCCGCTCCGTAAAGAGCCGCGCTTCTCGCGGCACATTACTCCGCTCCCGCACGCACATCGTGCAGCCTGTCAGCAGCACCATATGCCTAAGCCTCCCGCACAATCCTCTCCCTCATATTCTTCAATTGTTCTCTATAATTATTGGGATAACCTCCAGAATAGTCTTTTAACTCATTAATCTCAACGTCAAAACCTTTCAACAGCTGCCTTTTATCCTCAGAAATCGATTCGACTGGATAATAAATGATATGGTTTTGAATCAGTTTCTCACCCTTCTGCTTGATTCTGCGCCTCTTGTTTAGAATCCACCACAAATCCATCTCAGCATAGTCAAGTCCCTGACCTATGATATGTACATCAGAACAAAAGAACAAATCTATCCAAGAGAGTGCTTTATCTATTCCGTCTTCCAGTCGCTTAGTAATAGAGGTCATTCTTCCTATTTCAGGCATTTCGTAACCTCCTTTCACATAGCTTTCCACTTTGCTCAAAGCCCCGCAATATTGGTCAAAACCAAGCATTATGCTCCTTGGAGATTCCGCGTTACCATGTATTGGCCAGTATTGTTGTCCATCTATTAACGTGTAATGCCTTCTTATGCTGTATGTCTGTTCTTGCTTGTTTTGAGATTTTATAGGTTTTTCCCCTAAGACCTTGAATAGAGTGTTATCATAGTTGGTGGTCATGAAGTGATCAACGGGCAGTTCAGACACCATTCGATAGATATCATTGGGCTCAAATACACTTACTCTCTCTGCAATATCCTTTTTGAGCTTGGACTCTATCACCTCACCAGAAGCAAATAACAACTTACCGTCTGATGTTATTAACTTCTTCCCATCCGATGTAAGAAGACGTACTGGCGCTTCACGATAAGGCTGCTTAAGAATAACAGCCTCATATTTCAAGGTGTTTGGAATATTCTTATCCAGAGTATCTTTAGCAATATCCTTTAGCAAGTCATCCCATGAAGGGGTTCCTGCATTTAATAGGTTCAAACCATTACCAAATAGAATAGATTGAGCTCTCATATTACCCTAATACTGTTTACTCATAAATCATACCCTTTGACCTCAAGTATTGCTTCCAGCGTTCTTTTAGTAACTCCGGTATTGGCTGATTCTTTATATACTCATCAACCTCATTATTATGAACAATCTCATCTTCAAAATCTTCTTTATTCTCAATATATGGGAAAAGTCTTCCACCATAGTCAGCAATAATATTCACCAAAATACGGTCACCTAATCCAGAATCAATTAACCAAAGGGCTTTCCCATCGGAAACGCCTCGTTTAACCATCTCCGGCCATAACTGCATCAATGTCGATTCAATCTGGAAAGACTCTTCTATATATGAAACTATCGACTGTGACTTAACAGCTATCACGCGTTGAATAAAGTCTACATAAAGTGCCGCTTGTTCCGTATTACAGCCTGCGTCTTCCGCAATTTCTACATATTGTTTTCCTGCAATCCACGAGGTAACAATCCTCTCCGTCATGGGCACATCGTGATGAACTGGGAATAGAGGCTTATTCTTAGACAATTGAGTGATTTGCCTCTTAACAGAATTCATTCCATAAATTGTTTCCATTATAAAATGAATCCAATTACCATCTGTTGGAGTATTAATATCGAAATCATCTTTTGTCTTTCCCTCAAGTACTTTTAAAAAATCATTGTAATCTGCAAGGGGTAAGCCTGTTTGTAGGAACTTTCCGTATTCTTCACCACTTAAAGTATGACGCAAATGGGAATAGCGTATATTAAAGACTCGTTTTACAACTTTTTTGGTCTCCTCGTCCCCAAGATAATATGCCAATGAGTCTTCCAATACCTCATCCAAATTGATATCTTCTAATTCGACATCTTCCTGATTAAGATTAATGAGCGTATCTATAGATTCTGCCACACCTCCTGATTCCAAAAACGCATTTATATCCTCATCAGTCATCAGGTGTTTGTCAATAATCTTCTGAACAATATAAAAGAGTGAACCATTTGCTCTTTCAACCTTGACATTATCCATGAGAACGCTTACCACTTTCTCTATAGGTTCCTTGTTTTTCCCATTAGTAGGAAGCAGGATAAGTCCATAGGACTCTTTTCCTGCTCGGCCTACCCTGCCAACAATGTTTTTCAAATCTCTTAACTCAAGAGATTCCTTATACGTTTCGTTTTCAGGGTTTGTGATATTGGCGAGTACAGCTGTTTTGATAGGCATATTGATGCCTTCCGACAAAGTTTTTGTACAAACCACCAGTTGCAATGTCTTTTTAGCTATTGAAATCTCTATTAATTCCCTTAGATCCTGAGGCATTTGTCCATGATGATATGCAAATCCTTCTCTCATGCACTTTGTTAGTCTGTATTCGGCTCCTAATTGATAGGCAAAGTACTCAGTGACTTTTTCCAACCAGACGGTATCCCTAACAAATGAGGCCGGTTTTCTAAACGCAGGTTTAGTAAGCATTTTAAGAACCTCTTCTGCGTGCGAGATACACCCTCTATGCCAGTCTTTCATTGAGCAATATAGCATCACTGGACCCGCCTCCATTGACTTTAATGCTAAAGCGCAACTCAAAGTCTTTTGGCTGGTCCCAACTAATTTGGACTGTGCCTCATTTAGAAAATCATCAACACTAACAGACCAATTATCAATTGAGTCATTGGCATACTGCACAGAGACATGACCATCTTTTATTGCAGCAAGCGCGAACCTGATTATACAAGGACGATACTTGCTATCACCCACCTCCTCTTTTTTGCCACCTAGCCACTGGTTAATATCTGAGATATTAGGTATTATGGCAGAAATGAACAAAAACCTGACATCGTGATTCCTTTTCAGTCTAGTAAGCAAGAGTTCATAGCTTACACCTCTTGTCTTATCCTCCAATAACTGCCCTTCATCACATATAATCAGAGTATAGCCCTCTATTAAACCGTCAATTGTCCCTTCTAGCGTTGTAAATGTTTCTGGCGTGGCAATCAGCAGCTTAGCATTTTCAATAGTCTCTTCTTCTACTGATGTTGTACATCCTCCATAAGCAGCCCGGAAGTCAAACCCAAATTCTCTAGATAGTTTTCCGTATCGTTCTTTCAATTCACGGCTCAATGAGCGTAATGGCGCCAAATAAAGAATCTTCGCATTTGGGTTTCTTTTTATCTCTTGAAATACCAATAACTCTGTTAAGAACGTTTTGCCTGCGCTTGTTGGCATCTTAAGACTGAACGAGCGTGAGTAACTCAATAAGCCTTTAGAAACAGCATCTTCCTGCGAAGGCAGAAGGGCGAAGATATGGTTCTTAATAGAGTATCCAATATACTCACCCCAAAATTCTTTTCCGCCAAATGGCATCAACAGTCGCCATAAATTGCTTGCTCTGAACCTTGCCAACACAACGACTACAATGTGCGTATCAAAGAAATCATCCAAACTTTGAAAGCTGTTCTGCTCTATCTTTTGTTTAAGCCTGTTTTCTATCCAATCTAAAACTCCTTCATCACCAGAATCCAAATAAGCCTTCAACGCATCACAGCACGGATTCTCCGTTTTTGCATATTTGGTTGAGCCGGCCATTATGCAATAAAGCAACTGTGACGATTCATTCTCATAAGTATACTGGCTTGCCCTCCACATAAACAGGTTAGCAAGTGCATTGTATTCGCATAAGTAGTAAATGGCCGAAATATACAGCAGATTATTATTCCGGTTCACTCCTATAAAATGGTCTGCAGTCGAATCTTCCGAGTATAATAAAAGTCCTTTTACTATTTGAAGCAAGTTCGCCTTCTTGGTAGCCGAATCAATCTTGTTATCCCTGAGTGTAAAAAACAGTCTGTTCAACAACGAGATATAGAAATCCTCGCTGTTGTTTACGAAAGGATATAACACTTGCTGCTCAATTCTATAAGTGTTGAGCAGCTCATATGCATTAGCGTCGTTTATCCAATTCTGTAAAATATCTGCCATCAGTGATTCGGAATATCTTGGAATAATGATTTATAGATACTCTTCAAGTCTGCAATAGGTAGTAGAAAAACTGGGATATTAGGTGTTGCAGTATGCAGATTTTTATCAAAATTTCCAATGTGGGTATTCTTCTGACTCATCTCTACTATTGCTACCGCAAAATGCTCTTTTAGATAGGGATCGTTCACAGGATCACCAAATCTCTTTACTTGGTCAGCCAGGTCATATTCGTCATCCCTCTCATATTGTAATACCAAATATGGGATAGTCTTTGCCGCTCGCTCAGTTCTATCTTTAATAGCACCGTTCAATGCATCTGTTAGAGAGCTCTTGCCAACCCCCATTGGGGATGTCCACACCTTGGATTCAATGGTATACATTTTATCATCCGGGCGAGCGTTGTCTTCATCTATTCTTTTCAGGAGAATGACATCAACAAAATGGCTTGGCATATCAGGATGTTCTTTCCATCTTATCTTCATAGGACAGATATTTGCATCTGATGCCCATGCCTCTGTCCATAGATAGTATGATAGTATCTCTCCAAAGTCACCGGCTATATTCTGAGGTAATTTTGGTAGCCGACGTTCTATACAATCTTTGCGTGTGGCCTTTTTTGATTTAGATAGAATACGGTTTATTCTATCTTCACTGATATATGCTTCTCGAAAACGTTGTACGCAATCCTGAACAAATGCAATAGCATTGCCTGTAAAATCGTACACCTCAATTCCTTCATTGGCACTCAAGGCATCATTCCTCGTAAAGTATGATATCAGGTCTGCCATAATTCATCTTACTTTTCAATATAATCCTCTAGCAATGTTCTAGACCAACCGCCATAGCCTGGACGGCCCGGCTCGCCAGAAAAACCAGGGCGTCCCGGTCTTCCACAAAGGCCAGGCATTCCTGGGTTTCCGCCATATCCTGGGTTAGAAGGAAGATGCTGTGTATGGTCTAGTGTAAAACCAATTACATCATTATTGCTATCGTAAAACACACCACCTTCTGTCCAACCAACATGATGTCCGTTCTGGTTATACAAATTCCTTCCATAAACCCAAAGGCAGAAATAACCATTCCTATCGTAGATGGCATCACCGCAATCAATTGCGCCTGCCTGCCCATTTCTATTAAAAATCCATTTTGCCATAGTAGTCTTACTGATACTGATTAACTCTCCTATACCTCTCGCACAAATCTAACAACTTTTCAAACAACTCCACTCTTTCTGGTTTTAACAATCCTCGACTTAACATTTTTTGTGTATGCCTAATCCAGTTCCAGTTATTCCGCTCCTCCATATTATATTTTGATGGATTCCTATGGTTCTCCGCCATAAAGGCCATTATTACATTATACTTCGCCAACCACCGTTCGTCTTGAGTCATGCCCAATCATTTATTATCACCATCCTTATTCTCCTCCTCATACTTTACTATCCCCTTTACATATTGAGCAAACTCACCCTCTCCCTGCCCGGCAATAATCTTCTTCAATTTATCATGAAGAGCAGATGCCGTCTCGGTCGTTTTTTCAATAATGGGTCGGTAGTACTCTTTATTAGCCAAAATGATTCCCTGGCAATCTGAATCATCAACAATTTTGCTCAACACAATATTAGCTGCATCTGTGCAACGCTCTGGACTATTCATCTCGGCTTTTTCAAGCCAACTATGCAGCATCTTAAACTTATCAGGTGTCATTACATATCCACTCTGATTGTTCAGGATCTTACGTCTTATTTCATTGACTGCAGTTGAAATTGATGCGAACTTAACCTTTTCAAACAACTGATTCCATGTCTCATCATTGAATGCACCATTTCTCGCGGCATAGTCTAACAGAGTTTCTGCCACATTGTTCAGTTTGCCTAAATTAGCTGTCTTTAGATACTTAGTCCCTATCAACTTCTGCAATGCCTTGCCCCAATTATTAGTTGTTCTGGTCGCTGTATTTGATTGAATGAATTGGCTAACATCTTGTTGAGTCATCTCACTAACACACTTTTCAAGCAATTTCTTGGCAATTTCTGTTTCAGACGTCAAAAGCGTATCTATCCAAGCCACATCAGCAAGTAATGTGAAGTAACTCTTCGCCTTTGCAGCCTCGGGAATTTCCTTCATACCCCAAGAATCAGCAAATGCAACCATATCCTCTTTTGACACAGCAAGGATATTCACTAAGTTTGTCCAATTCTCTATGAACTCAGAATAATCAACTTTACCGTCATGTATCTTCTCCTCTATCATCTTCTTAACAGTAAGATTCCGATAGTTATATGACCTGTTTGCGACCACATCTTTCAGCAATTTGGCAGTGCTGGTATAGAACAACGCCTTTCTCTTCAGCAGATCCACATGCCGCTCGTCTTCCGGTAATTGATCTAGAGATGTTGCAGCCTTCCACGCATAAATCTCATCGTATTGTGGTTTATCCTTTGATGCCTGTACCTCCTGCCATAATTTCTGTATGTATGTTGCATCCGACTCGCTCTGCAGTTTATCATGGAAAACCCTCTGAACACTAATAAGCTGATATGCGAATGAGGCACTTACATGTTTCTCATTAAGCGTACTAACCGCATAATTATCCACCTCCTTCACTGTATAATTCGCGTCATCTTTCAAATACAAAAGTGTATCATAATATGGGAACTCGTCACCTATACTTTCCCTCAAGACTTTGACAACATCACTGTTTTTAGCCGTCAATGGATATTTATGATAATCATCACCTGCATTCTTTACAAAGTCAAGGAATCTCTTTGCCTCAATCTCGTTAGCTGAACATATCTTATTCACCTCAAACTTGGCTGCAAACTCACATCCAAACAGTTTTTCCAGTTGCTTATAAAGGTTTCCTCCATCAACATCCTTGTTGCCAATGATGCCTTTACAGAATGTCGCTGCACAATTCTTAGCTAATTCTGGAGATACATGACTAAAGATTATCTTCTCATAATCATTAAATTCCATGGCCTGTTTGTTCTGAATTACATAACGATCACCAAAGAATTTCCAAATCTTAGCAAGAACTTTCTTTCCTTCAGTCGTCAGTTTACTATCATCAATCTGATCTATCAGTTTTACGGCATTATCATAGGCGGGAATATCAGCATCATGAACCTCTTCTTCAAGCATTGTCATGAACTGACCATTATCTACATATTTGTTAATGGCGGGGTTCTTATCCGAGCCTGTAAAGCAGTTTCTGATATAGCGTCTGATTACAATCTGTAGTGCATCCTCGGGCTTAACGCCATAAACCAAAGCAGAGATTTCTCTTGGCAGGTATTTTATTGATTCGCTCCCCAAAAGTATTTGTCTGAATCTTATCAAATATGCATTACTAAGGATAAACTCTTCTGTGCTCACCTTTATTGTCTCATCCGCCTTTGGCCCTTTCTTTTCAATTGTGGGATTTCTAAGTATTTCATTCTTCTTTAACGCATATATAGCCATTGACACATGGTGGATATCTGTACCCCATTGGAACGTAAGGGCAACCATCTCATTCAAGAATGAAATAATCTCACGTACATTGGGTGTAGGCCGCTCATGACGGTAACACCGACTTATCAAATCCTTGTTTTCTTCACTAATAGTCTCACCAAAGGCCTTGTTAATCAGTATACCAAATACAGCCTTGTAATCTGACACGATAGGCTCTGCTACGCGATATACCACCGGGAATGTCTTATCGAGATAACCTCGCAACAAGTCTGTCTTCACGTCCTTATCTTCTGCCTCTGAGAAAGCCGCCGCCAGGTGCTCCTCGTCGTATGGAATGATACACCATATATTGGGATAACCATCATCTGCAAAGAAAGTCTGTATAAGTGACCAGAACTGCTGAACCTTTCTTGCCGGCAGTCTATCCATGTTGTCAAGAACAAGCACCAGCTTGTCATCAACAGGTAGGCCTTTAGATATTTCAGTCATCCAATCCTTAAACTCCCGCACGGACGGTTCTTGCTCGCTTATTACAAATGATGTGGTATCACTTTTGCTATCAGTATTGTACATTGCCCACATTCCTCCCAGTTTACCTCTGCACAGTGCAATTATTAGGAATATAAAAATGGGCAACAATACTATCAGTAGAACAGCCCACCAGCACAAACAATTATTTCTATCTACCACATCTATCAGTGGTATTAAAAGGCCTGTGACAAGAAGAAGTAAGACGAATGTTTTTGTCCAGTTATTTACTGATGGTATAGTAATGTTCTTAGAGTATGATTTCCTGGACGTGAGAGATTCTAATTTCTCATCCCAGGAACAATCCTTATTAATAATCTTTCCATTATCTTCAGGAGATAACACTTTCATTTTTGTCAAGCCTTTCAACTTGGACGGAATTAATTCCTTAGTCAATAATTCCAAAATGGAACGGCGTTGCAAATCTTCTTGATTGCCCCATGCATCAAAACAAAAGAACGTGTACTTTTCTGAAAGTTCCTTTCTCAATAAGCCTATTACATTAGACTTTCCGCTGCCCCACTTACCCTCAAGACCTAGCAGCCTAGACACAACAGGCTTCTTGGCGGTATCCATCGCGTTAATGTGATTGGCTATTGCTTTAGCCAGACGTTCCTGCGATTTACCGTCAAACAAATCCTCACCTCCTGGTTTATTACTCAGGTATTGAGGATAATGCACTTCCTCTTGCTTCACTTCTTCTGTTTTCTTTAACTTACACATACGTTCCTCCTATATTATGAAGATGTCAAATTCCAACCAAAGGTTCTTTCGCAAAGTTATCTCAATTCTCCACCCCCCACAACACTTGTTGAAAACTTCCGGCCCACAATAGGTTTTTAAGACCACAACACCTCCCTGCATCCCAAAGACGCAGTGAGGTGTCGTGCCGTTTATCTTATCGATTCGTTCTTCTCATAACTATGAATCATGATCCATTAGTATTCCTTTGGACGTCTCTGTGGCACAAAGAGATACGAGCAAAACTGCCACACAGTCTTCAACACCTTTCTCATTTCTTTGGCAATTCTAAGATACCATCTATTTCATGAGGTACAAATGGCCCTTCCTTGCACTCAAACACCACACTCCCTGACTCTAGGCTCTCCAATTTGTGCCATACCCCCTTCGGAATATCCACGCCGTATAGACCATCCTCCTGACAGAGCACTACACTTTCTATAACAGAGCCGTCATCATTATACGTTGTTGAGCGAACCTTCCCTCTTAACACTACGAATGATTCATCTTTGTCTGGATGACGGTGCACTGGGATATCAGATCCTGGTTCAACAGCATTCAGCATCCTATGGCACTTATCCTCCAGAGACTGATGGAAGTTGAGGTTCATCCTCAGCCTCGGCGAGGCTGAGGCCTGGGCCGTGAGCTCATCAAGGAGTTGTTGGTCAATAATCATTTTGTCTCTCTTGCAAATAGAGGCAGAAGAAAACCTCCTGCCTCTATCAAACTAGAACTTCCTCCATACCATCTTATTCACAATCCCAGTGTAGCTCTGGATGATCTTCACGACTTTGGTGGAGACGTTTTCGTCGACATAGTCGGGGACGGGGAGGCCGTGGTCGCCGGCGGCGTTCATTGAGACGGCGGTGTCGACGGCTTGCAGGAGGCTCTTTTCGTCGATGCCGGCGATGAAGAAGCAGGCTTTATCGAGGGCCTCGGGGCGTTCTGTCGAGGTGCGGATGCAGATGGCAGGGAAGGGGTGGCCTACTGAGGTGAAGAAGCTGCTTTCTTCGGGCAGGGTGCCGGAGTCAGACACTACTGCGAAAGCATTCATCTGAAGGCAGTTGTAGTCGTGAAAGCCGAGCGGCTCGTGCTGGATCACGCGGCGGTCAAGCTTGAAGCCTGATGCCTCCAGGCGCTTGCGGCTGCGGGGGTGGCAGCTATACAGAATCGGCATATCATACTTCTCAGCCATTGCGTTGATGGCGCTGAACAGGCTCAGGAAGTTCTTTTCGGTGTCGATGTTTTCCTCGCGGTGGGCGCTCAGAAGGATGTAGCGGCCTTTCTGCAGCCCCAGCCGGGTATGGATGTCGGAGGCCTCGATCTCTGCCAGATTTTGATGCAGCACTTCTGCCATCGGGCTGCCGGTCACGTAAGTGCGCTCCTTCGGCAGGCCGCAGTCGGCCAGGTAGCGGCGGGCGTGCTCGCTGTAGGCCATATTGACGTCAGAAATGATATCGACGATGCGGCGGTTGGTCTCCTCGGGCAGGCACTCGTCTTTGCAGCGGTTGCCCGCCTCCATGTGGAAGATGGGGATGTGCAGCCTCTTGGCGCCGATCACGCTGAGGCAGGAATTGGTGTCGCCCAGCACCAGCACTGCGTCCGGCTTCACCTGCACCATCAGCTGGTAACTCTTGGCGATGATGTTGCCCATCGTCTCGCCGAGGTCGCTGCCGACAGCCTCCATATACACGTCGGGGTCGGCCAGCTTCAAATCCTTGAAGAACACGCCGTTGAGGTTGTAGTCGTAGTTCTGGCCGGTATGCGCCAGTAGGCAGTCGAAATACTCGCGGCATTTGTTGATCACTGCAGCCAGGCGGATGATTTCCGGGCGGGTACCAACTATGATGAGGAGCTTGAGCTTTCCATTATTCTTGAATTCAGCCATATCTTATTTCTTTACAGGGTCAAAAAATGTGTCCGGTTTGCCCGGATTGAATATCTCGTTGCAGTACATCACTGTCACGAGGTCTTCTGTCTCTGACAGATTGATGATGTTGTGGGTGTAGCCGGGCAGCATATGGACAGCCTCGATCTTGTCGCCGCTCACTTCCCACTCAAGCACGCGACCCTCAGGGTCATTGAGGTTGCGCTGCTGGATGAGGCCGTGCCCCTTCACCACAATGAACTGCTCCCACTTGGTGTTGTGCCAATGCTGTCCCTTGGTGATGCCTGGCTTGCTGATGTTGATGCTCACCTGGCCGCAATTGAGGGTATGGACCAGCTCGGTGAAGCTGCCGCGCTCGTCGACATTCATCTTGAGTGGGAAGGCAGTCTTTTCGTAGGGCAGATAGCTGAGGTATGTCGAATACAACTTTTTGGCAAACGATCCTGCCGGAATCTCCGGAATCATCAGTGTCTGCGGCTGAGCGGCAAACTCCTTCAGCAGTTCGACAATCTCGCCCAGCGTAGCCTTGTGGGTCACCGGCACATAGCAGTAGCGGCCATCGGCGGTCGGCACAACGTCCAGCCCGTCGAATTCGCAGCGATGCTCCTCGCCGCGCAGGCAGGCGATCATCTCGTCCACCAGGTCGTCGATGTAGAGCAGTTCCAGCTCCACCGAAGGGTCGTTGACAGTGTAGGGCAGGTCGTTGGCAAACGCATTGCAGAACGTTGCCACCGCCGAATTGTAGTTCGGCCGGCACCACTTGCCAAAGAGGTTGGGGAAGCGGTACACCAGCATCCTCGCGCCAGTCTCAGCCCCATATTGCAGGAACAGATCTTCGCCGGCCTTCTTGCTGCGGCCGTACTCGCTATTGCCGAAGCGGCCGGTCAGCGATGCTTGCTGCGACGAAGACAGCATCACCGGGCAGCGGTTGCCGTGCTTCTTCAGAGTGTCGAGCAGTGTCGAAGCGAAGCCGAAGTTGCCCTCCATAAACTCAGATGTCTCCTTAGGCCTGTTCACGCCGGCCAGATTGAACACGAAGTCGGCCGAAGCGCACCACTTGTCCAGCTCTTCAGGAGAGCTGTCCAGATCATACTCATACACAGCCTCCACCTGCACATCGCCGTAGCAACGCGCCTTGCCGTCCTTGATGTTATTGAGCTGGGCGCAGAGGTTCTTGCCGACGAACCCTTTGGCGCCTGTTACCAGTATCTTCATTGTCAGACGAGATTGGGGATGCCGTTCAATTCATTCTGGATGTATGTGAGGCTGGCGATTTTGGCCTTCGTCTCCTCGAGGTTCAGGCGGCGGGTGTTGTCGCTGTTGAACTCCTCGATGGTAGCACGCTTGCTGTCGCCCTCTTTGAAGAATTTGTCGTAGTTGAGGTCGCGGTTGTCGGCCGGCACGCGGTAGAAATTGCCCATATCCTCGGCCTTGGCGCACTCCTCTTTGGTCAGCAGGGTCTCGTACATCTTCTCGCCGTGGCGGATGCCGATGACTTTAATGTCTTCCTTCTTGCCGCCGAACAGCTCGCACACGGCCTCAGCCTGGGTCTGGATGGTGCAGGCGGGAGCCTTCTGGACGAGGATGTCACCGTTCTGACCGTGCTCGAATGCGAAGAGCACAAGGTCCACAGCTTCTTCGAGGCTCATAATGAAGCGGGTCATCTTTGGCTCGGTCAGTGTGATGGGGTTGCCCTTGCGGATCTGATCGATCCAGAGCGGAATCACGCTGCCTCGGCTGCACATCACGTTGCCGTAGCGGGTGCAGCAGATCTTGGTGGCGCCGCTGTAACGGCTCTTGGCCACTGCAATTTTCTCCTCGATGGCCTTGGTGATGCCCATCGCATTGATAGGGTAGGCGGCCTTGTCGGTCGACAGGCAGATGACGCACTTCACTCCGGCTTCGATGGCCGCGTCAAGCGTGTTGTCAGTGCCGATGACGTTAGTCTTCACGGCCTCCATCGGGAAGAACTCGCAGCTGGGCACCTGCTTCAGCGCCGCAGCGTGGAACACATAGTCCACCCCCTGCATCGCATATTTCAGTGTGCTGCGGTTCCGCACGTCACCGATGTAAAACTTAATCTTCCCAGCCACCTCCGGCATCCTAGCCTGAAAGTCGTGACGCATATCGTCCTGCTTCTTCTCGTCGCGGCTGAAAATGCGAATCTCGCCGATGTCGGTGCGCAAAAACCTGTTCAACACCGCATTACCGAAACTTCCGGTACCTCCTGTAATCAGGAGAGTCTTGTCTTTGAAAACGCTCATTGTATATAATTATTATTCGTTCTTTTTTAATTTTAAATAGTCAAGGCCACGCTCTGTTGCTGCATAGCGAACGCTTTTTACTTTGTCTTTATCTTCTGCAATTGGCTCTATACACCCTGATTTAATCAAAGGGTTAATAATGTTTCTAACGTTAAGAGTTTGATTAGTAACTCCAATCATTTGCAGCAAAACCTTCTTACAGTAAGAATCCTGGGCGCATAATTGCAAGACAGCCAATGATTTATCGGAAAATTTCAATTCAGAAATGTCTGTATTTTTAGAAATCTCAATACTAACATTTTGGGATTTAGCGTTAATAACGTTAACTGAAAAAACAGTAACCTTATTAACTGTAAATTGTGCCTTACCATTTCCGTTGTCAACCAAGTCCTTTTGGACGCGTGCTATTCCACGGTTAAACATATTAACATAACCCAGTACCTTTAATGCTTCTGCAATAATAGGATTACGATAATCGTTAACATCTGGGAAATTCTCAGGACGGGCATTACCATATAATCCTCCAGGATTAACAATTTCCAAACGATTTTGATACTGATAAAATTTGGTAGGAGTATTACTATGGTAATCCCTATGCATAACCGCATTCATCAACAATTCTCGGATAGCCCATTGAGGATAATTAACCAAAATCCTTTCCTGAAGAATAGAGACTGGTGATGGCCTCTTTTGAATAATAGATGTTTCCAGGAAGGCTTCAAGTCTTGGCAACATAGTCACAAGGCTGCCAGAAAACTCATTCTGATTGAGAATATCAGCGGCATTATCCAGTCCGTCAAAATGAACATGCTGGATATAGGCGCCAGGGAAGAAGAATCTTACATTCTTTCCGAACAAAAGAATAGCTGCATTTGTGGGACACCCAGCCCTTTTGTCATATAGTCGCAGAGAAGCCAATTGTTCCGTTACATCCCTATGGTCATTTGCGAGAACATCTTCAGCTATTGCTTTTGGAAGATAGAAATGTGAAAAAGCATCAATATCCAAGTCGTTCAGGGTTGAATCTCGACAAGGACTCATATCAAAAGACTTTACTGCTGACACTCTTTTCTCCAAAAGAAGTTCTTCTTCTTTTTCTGTCGCAATATCTTTTCTTGGACCGATACGAACGAAGCATCGTCCTCTATATCGCACCGGCGGATCTGTGGCAGGAATGACTTTTATCACAATAACATCACCTTCATCAAATGAAGTGTGGTCAACTGTCATTGCAGGCATAGGAAGTATATTGCCATCAGTTCGAAGTCCTGCAAAATACTTTAATAATTCATCTGTTATGCGTAATCCGTTAAGATGGCCATCGTCATTGACACCAATTAATAAATAACCCGGTTTGCCGCTATTGGGAAGATCGTTAGAAAAAGCACAGATGGCCTGACAGAACTTATCAGTATCAGTCGTAGAGATAGTCTTTTCAATACGAAAAGTCTCTTTACTGCGAATCAAATCTCTGACAGTTTTCTTGTCCATACCACAACTTTTTACAAAACTAACAAAAAAAAAGATTGGGTAAAGATAGACCTTGAAGACAATAATCCTTTACCACTTTTGTGAAGAACGATTATTAACAAATCTATTGATGGAACCAATAGCGAATAATTTGCACTTGTTTTTTGTCTTGAAAAAGGACCTATTATTGCAAACGGATAGTCCGAATCCGATGTCGAAACCGAAAGCCACCGGACAAGCTTTCACAGTTAGCCTGAAAGGAGCAGGAAGACATCACATATGGCAAAAACAGTAGACAAAGGCAGAGATGCCAGAACTGGGAAATTTGTCCCATTGTATTATTGCAAGAAGCATCCAGAAGTTACCGTTGTTGAGAAAGTGAAAATTGGTCCGACCAAGCATCGCAAGTAATAATCTCAACTAATTCTGATGGCAAGAGGGCTTATCGAGGTGGCCGCCAAGATAAGGCCTCTTGTTTTTCTTCTCCGCTCCGGCCCGCCTGCCGCTCCCTACGAAGAACAGCCGCCTACCAAAGGCGGTCGCCTCATCTTCCTGTCCTACCCTTTATAGTTCAATATTTCATCTATCATCTTTCTTCTGGACTCTACGGTGGACCACACCAACAGATTCGAGAATCGTTTCATGCGTGCATTAATAGTGTTCCAATGAAACATATCTATCGTTAACTTTCCCCTGTCTGAGCTGTGATCGTAATCGAGGAAAATCTTGAACGGGTCTCGGTATCTTATCTCTGCATCCACATCATCCAAGTACGGATGTACATATCTGAACTTGTTGTCTCTGTAATTAGCCTCGGCATTCCCAGCAATTGTATTCTTAGCCCCTTTCAAAGAGACGCCGTTACATACAGGACATGAGCATACTAGATTGAGCGGTTCGTATAGATATTGCGGATAACGACCCTTAGGAGCATAATGCTCAAGTTGCACACCGCCATACCCAAGAATCGATTCACAGAATGCACAACGAACCTTCTGCACAGTCAAGGTATGCTTTTTTATAGCCGTCTTGATAGTCACGAAAATATCATCTGCCCCTTTCTCATCCCACAACTCCTTGCCCGACCTTCTTCCTCGATTTTTGATTAGGTCAGAAATGGCCATCTGTTGTTGAGGTGTATAGGTCACCAAATCATTAGGATCTAGATTTAGCATACGCCTCCACTTCTTTTATAAATTTACCTAGCGGATCGCGGTCACCACGATACACGTTATTAAACCGCCTCAACAACTCATCTATCTCCGCTTGAGGCACCGGCCCCTTCTCTTCCATCAACTGTATGGCTCTTTCAAGATCCCTTTCAAGGGCTTCATTCTTCTTATTCCTTATTCTGAAAACCTCGTACAATATATCATCCACCGACCAATTGAATGTATTCACTCCCTCAGACACATCCCGGACAATGCCTTCGTAATTCTTATCCAATGCAACGATGTCTGATGTGTTTGGTTCTAAATCAGTAAGCAGAAAATGAGAATGCGTTGAAATAACGAAATGACAGTTGTAATACCTTCCGAATATGTTCTTCATCCATCCTATATAGTTTATCTGCCAGTTGGGGTGTGAACTCGTTTCCGGCTCGTCAATCAGCACAAGACTATTAGGCTCTATGTCGCTCATGATGCTGACCATTTGGCACAATAAGGACGATTCACCCGAACTGCTCTGGTCAAACTCGTAGTTCGTGTTGTGCTTGAAGACCTTCAGGGAAGGATATGATAGCAAATCCAACTTTGACAACACTTTCAACGCTTCCTTGTCCTCTAAAACACGGCTATCATTCTCGGACAACAAGTCATACACAAGATGATTCCTCATATCATCAAAGCCTCGATGATATAGCCGCTGAAGAAATTTGGCCACCTCGTCAAGTTTCCAGTTCTCTTCCTCCTTTATCTTGTTGAAGTTTCGGGTCCCCCATACCTCAGATGTCCTTTTATTGAAATAGTCTCCTTGGTGTTCAAAAATATGGTGCAGCTTTACCACGGAAATGTCTTCGGTCACAAACACATCTTTATACCGCATACTGTACGACAGTTCCAATTTGGGTTGCAGACCGATGTGTTCCAATAAGTCTTTTAGCTCCTGTCTGAAGCCGTACTTCATATCCAGGCTACCCAACAGACTTTCCACGGTCTTTCTCACCATAGTCCTGGTTCCAGTAGTGCTGGGGCTATTCTCGTTCCTCAGCCCTTTGTAACGGTACATTTCAGTACTTTTTGCCACATATTTGTCAGCTATCGTTGTGGATGACGCTATCACCCTCTTAGGTAGTTCCATACTGCTGGCCCTTACCTCCTCACCATTCTTTCTATAGACGAATTGGGTGTATATACTCCGTCCTTGTTCAACCGCGTTAACGTCTCGGTAGTTAGCAAACTCCATATCCTCCCATCGGGAGGAATATTTCAAATCAAAGTAATACTGAGGTACTGTAGCATCTTTTCCATTATACAGACTCTCAAGGCAGCAGAATATCTCCGCTAAAGACCTGAGTAAGTAACTCTTTCCTATTCCGTTGGCACCAATGATGACGGAGGTGTAAAGAGCCAATGGGTCTGTTTCGCTTTGGCAAAAATTCAGGTGAATTGAGCCCAATACGGGGTGCTTCTGTATCGTTAACGACTGAAGTCTGAAATGCTCGCGATATCTTTCGCTTATCTCGCCCATTACTCTCTGTTTCTTGTTTTCTCTGTATTGTGAGCGGAAATTGAAAATACAGTGAAATCGGTAACGGGAGTACAGCGAAATCGGTAACAAGAATACAGCGTTTTCGGAAACAACAGTGCAGCGAAATCGGAAACAACAGTGCAGTACCTTTTGAGTAAAACCACGACCTTCGCATCATAACCAACGCAAAGGTGTTATGACAGAGAAGGTATATCAAGCACTGCATCGAAAACAAATGTACGATCAGATCCAAAGACTCCGTAACGAGGAGCACCTGTCAATCCAGCGGATTGCAGACAGACTGGGCATCAACTTCAGGACGGTCAAGAGGTACCTGGAGATGAGCCGTTCAGAGTTCGAGTCGTTCTCGGACAACATTACCAACAAACCACAAATCCTGACGCCGTACACGGACTTTGTCGTGGAACGTCTGTCATTGTATCAGGACACATCGACGGCGCAGATGCACGACTGGCTGAAGGAGGCATATGCGGACTTCCCCAAGGTGACCCAACGTACCGTGTACAGCTTTGTGATGAAGGTGAGACAGGACTACAACCTTCCCCGCATTGCTACTAATGAGCGTCAGTATAACCCTATGCCAGATACTCCTCCGGGCAAATACGCCCAGGTTGACTTTGGACACAAGAAGTTGCGGACAGGAAGCGGTCAGTGGATAATGGTACACTTTATGGCCATGCTGCTATGCCACAGCCGGTATAAGTACATCTGGTTCCAGGAGAAGCCGTTTACGAGTGAAACGGCGGCCATTGCCCACGAGAAGGCGTTTGCCTTCTTCCAAGGCATACCGAAGTATATCATCTATGACCAGGATGCGGTCTTCCTGTATGATGAGAATCTGGGTGACTACAAGATGACAACGGTCTTTGACAGCTATGTAAAGAGCCGTCCCTTCACTCCCATCTTCTGCCGTCCGGCGGATCCGGAGTCTAAAGGGAAGGTGGAGAACTGTGTGAAGTATGTTAAGCAGAACTTCTTGCAGAACCGGCGGTACTCCCGGCTGGAGGTCTTGCAGGAAGAAGGTGAATCCTGGCTTAACAGGACTGGAAACATGATGACCCACGGGACAACATGTCAGGTGCCCTACGACGTATGGTGCAAAGAGTGTAAAGACTTGCAGCCCTTCACTCCTGTGACAGAACTTGAAGCTAACCCTGGACACAAGGTACTGAAAACGAACAGTGTAAGATACAAGGGCAATACCTATACGGTTCCCACAGGTACGTATAAGAATGATGACACCAGGGTGTACGTGACCGAGGAAAGTGGAGATGTCCTGATCACAGACATTGATGGAGTTCTTATTGCCAGGCACAGGATACCGGCCGGCCGAGGCCAAACGGTCATAAACAAGAATCATCTCAGAGATAAGTCTGCGAGTGTCCAGGAGCAATGTGACCATATGGCCTCTCTGTTCTCGGACCAGAATGCCATCGCACTCTTCCTGAGTATGCTCAAGACCAGGTATCCAAGATATATGAGGGACCAGTTGGCGTCCATGAATGGCTGTATCTTGAAGTATGGTCAGGCCGCCGCAGACGCGGCTCTTGATAAGTGCGTCAAGAACAAGTTGTACAGTGCCAACAACTTCGAAGCGTTCATCTCTACGGGGCAAGTCCAAGAACTGACAGAGAAAGCGGTTATAAAGCCTCTTGGCGATGCCCGGACAAAACTTATGGTGAACTTCGATCCGAACCGGTCGTCGATAGGCACTTATGAGTCCCTCTTTAAAGGCAGTGGTTATGGAGCAGAGTAGTGATAAGATGATAGCCATCCGCGGCTGTGCTCAGCGTCTAAGGTTGTCCTGTCTCACGATGAACTATGCCGAGGTGCTGCTTAAAGCCCAAAATGAGTCTCCAAGTTATGATGACTTCTTGTTGTCTGTCCTGAATGAGGAAGTCAAAAGCAGGGAGGCGAAACAGCGGTTGATGAGATATAAACTGGCGAGACTGCCAATGGCTCATAATCTTGACCTCTATGATCCAAAGGCATCGAACGGGCTTAGTATGACACAGTTGAACCAGTTGCGCGAACTGCACTGGATAGAAGAGGGCTTTAACCTGATGCTCGCAGGGCCGTGTGGCGTTGGTAAGACGTTCATCGCTGCCGGTCTTTGTGCAGATGCAATCGAGCACGGCTATAAAGCATACTTCCGCAGCATGGAGGAGATACTCAATACTCTCAAAACGAGAGACATGACACCTTGCACCAGAAAAGAGTATCGGGACCTTTGCGCTGCGCACGTCATCGTCATAGATGACCTTATGAACATAACCGTAGACCGTAATGAAGGGAACCTTCTCTTTGCCTTCATTAACGCCATCTACGAGACAACGTCGTTCATAATAACGACCAATAGAAGCCCGGCGGAATGGGCTCAGGCCCTTAATGATGAAGTCTTGGCAACAGCCCTTCTGGACCGATTGCTGTACAAGTGTGAGCTTATACAGCTCACTGGAGGAAGCTATCGAATGAAGAACCGCAGGACCATCTTTGCGCAGGATGGAGAGTAGCGGTCGCGACCGCTACTCTCCATCCAATCACAAGAAAATGACATGAATAATGAAATAATAAACTACCTTTGCAAACAACTGCAGCATTGTTGCTGAAATCACTGCACCATTGTTGCCGAATCTACTGTAGTGTTGCTTCCGAAAACACTGCACTCGAAGTTGCCGAAATCACTGCACTTCAAGCTTCCGTTAACAATATACCGTAAGCATAGCCTTTCTCATAATAACACCCGGCCCTTAGCCGGATACTAAAGTTACCGATTACACCACTATCAGGCTCTTCCAAAGGTAGCGATTCTTTCCCGCCAATCCCATGCCCCAGCCAGCCTTTTATCAACAAATTCACTTTTGGAGTGGCAGCAGATGCCCCGCACAATAAAGGACGATGCCCATGTAAATTTTACTCGATTCGCATAGAGGATTCACTCAAAATCAAGCTGCATAATTGCTCAATACTTCTGGCATGGCTAAATAAAAAAGGCCGATGCTCCGGCATCAGCCCCAACGAAAATAAACTGATATAAGTGGACAGCAATGCTTAAACTCTTTAAACAACTTAAACCCTTGAACCTGCCTCTTTGAAGCCAATGTTTTCTGATTCATACTTCGCCAATGCCCGCTGGATAGCGTTCCAACCTACAGCAGCTGCATGCTGGTTCACAGTAGGCTGTTCCAGTCCCAAATTCTTGGCAATCTGCATCTGCGTCTCACCCATCAACAAGTGATACAACACCTGACACTGCTTACCCGTTGCCCGCGTCACGCAGTCTTTAGATGGAATCAGGATGAATGAAGACCAAATTGCCTTTCTTGTTTAATTGACCAAATATTTCTTCTTCAGCCTCACCTTCTTTCATTTCACAAACATATCCAACTTTATCTGCTTTAGCCTTGGGGATAAAAGGCTTTTTTATAGACTTTCCATTCAAATAAAAATCAGCCTTGTTTTTAGGGCTATACATATTTTTGAAATCTTTTGTCAAAATCAGAGTATATAGTCCGTTTTTTAGCTTTGGCGCTTTTACCTTTACAAATAAAGTGCGCTTGGGAGCGTTAGGGGCTTTAGCAGGTGTAATAATTCCAATATATTTGTCTCCATATAGCCACATCAGACACATTTCGACATACTTTAAGGCTATCTTCTTCCCGTCCTCATTTGTTTTTAGCATATTCCAGTGAGTTGAATGTTCGGGGATAATTTTACCAAGTTTTGATATATGTTCAATATGCGGCATGGATAGGCCGTTTTGTTTAAGAGCCTTTTCTATTTCAGTACTTGATTCGGTACTCCATTTCTCAAAATCTTCATCATTCGTTAATAGAAAAACTCTGTTAGGGTCTAATTGTTTATCCAAGCGGAATAGAGACGAAACCATTACAAGGCTATCCTCTCTCGACACCTTCGAGGATAAACAAACACCTTCCATAGGCGAAAGAAGACGGTCGTTGAAAATACTGTCAAACGAAATATTGTAATCCTTCACTATCGTTTCTATATCCTTCAACACACACTTTGCAACAGGTTTTATCATATCTCCATCGAGAGAATAGTTTGGGATATCATAACGTTTATTGTATTTGATAAATGAGGAAATGTTTATGTATCGTTTCTCTTTCTTGGCTTTTTTAGTTGCAACCTGAAAATATCCCTCCTTCTTACGTACACCTATCAGCTCCGATAAAACATATTCTGATGAATACAGTTGAACAACCGACATTTCAGAAAGGGTTTTTATAAAGCCCGTCAATGCAGGATATGTATTATCCAACAAAAAAACTAAAATATTAGTATCCAAGAAGATGTTTATTCTAAACTCTTCAACCGGTGAAGACCACTTATCCATACTCAAAATGTTGGTATATTATCTTCTACAAAAGACTTGTCCATTATTTTAACTTCAGCATCGGCCGCTGCTTCAAACAACACGAAAGCAGCCTTAAGCACTCTTCGCACATTCCCTTCACAAACTTCGTTTAAATAAGACAATGCTTCATCAGTGAAAGGGAACTCACATTTGAAATTTGCCAGGCTAAGGTATCTGTCTATAACATTTCTCGCCTCATTGTAATTAAGACTGGATATTTCCAATCTACGTATAGAAATTCTATCAGCCAAAGGAGGTGAAATGGTCCTTAACCTTTCCAAGGCTAATGGATTCATGGCAAACAGCAGACACCACTCTCGATGTTGGTCTAAGAGAATACGCAAATTGTGAACATAATTATCTAATTGAGATTTCGACAAACGACCTCCAACCGTCAAGTCCTCAAACTCATCTACAAGGATGAACACATGCGTGAAGCCCTCGCGTTTAAGCAACTTCACAATATACTTTATGATATCCGCCTCTTTGCCAGACATTTGTTTAAGATTACCACTCGTCAGAGCTTCCCATGTCTTGTTGACTCCAAAGTCAGAAGAAATGAATTCATAAAAATAATAAGCTACAGTGGTGTCTTTGGCATCGCCGTTCAAGATCTGTTTGACAATGTCGCTAAACAAATCATCAAATTTTCTCTTCCTTTGGGGGGTAAGCTGTTTGAGAAACACATCAAGAAACTTTTTGTAACTCGTGGTGTTAATATCAGCGTATGGATCTAGCGAATCCCTGAGATCATCGAAAAGCACTGCTGTCGATGGTTCATAGGGTCTTAACTGAGTCCTGATGTCATCATCATTCTTGATAACATCTATAATGTGGTTCCATACGAATTTCCGAATATTCTCCTCCCCTATTTTCCTTATCAACACTCCAATGAACTCCAATATTGAACCACCCGGATTGTCTATGTAAATTGTATAGGGCTTAAGATATTTATGGCTATCTCTAATCTGATTCAATTTTGATTTTGCGTACATCAGAAGCTGAGTCTTGCCGCTACCGTAATCACCCACAATAGTAGCACTGATAAACTGGTCTTTTTTATCTACTTGATTTGGAACCAGTGCATTTGAAAGAAACAGATTGATACCATTAAGCAAATGAATATCAAGAGGAATCAGTTCACGATTAACAGCATCACTCCCGTTGATATTTGACGTACCAGACCTGGGGAATGGGTTAAACTCAATCCCCCACTGAGCATACTTGTTTTCTTCAGGTTGCAGGTTCAGAATATCTTCAAGCCCGATATTACCATCATTCATAAGCTACGTAATTTTATATGTGAAACGAAACTACCTTTATATTTCGGATACAATATTCTGTCGTTCTTGTTCAATTCGGTCTCCTTAATGAATATCTCCGAAGTCCTAATAAGCGACGCCGTCTCGGGATGCGCCTGATAATAGTCTATTACAGCCTGTTGCGCCGTGTTGATGCTACAACGGTACGTCAGGCACATCTCCATCACCAAGTCTGAAATATCTATCAACAACTTCCGGTGAAACTTCTCGTCAAGCACCGCCTCTACATCTACTTGGCTGTGAGGGTTCACAAAATAGGCCGTGCTGAAAGCCTTACCGTTCGACAACAAATACCCTTGCCTCTTCATATTCAGCCGCTCCACTAGGTCCAATTGGGTTGCCCACGACAGAAACATATCCCAGAACCGCACAAAGCCGCCTTTCACTTCCCCACTATCATTGTTGGGGAACTTATAGATAGAGGCCGGATGATCCAATCTGTAAAAGAAAGAATCTATACGGGTTCCTGCTGATCCATAGTAAAATAGCACTCCGCTATTCTCCAATACCTGTTTCTCTGTCAGTGCTAGTTTATCAGCCGTCGTCATTTCCGGATTCAAGAACAATGATGAATACTCTTGAAACCTGAAATAATTAAAGAACACCTTTCTAAAAACATGCAAATCTGCCTCTGACAATGGCGCCCCAGGCTCAACTTCTTCAAAAACCCCTGGCGTTTCCCAAAAACCAAAATTGATTAGAGCATTTTTGATCTCCAGAACGCGCCTTCCCTTATCATCCCATGGCCGTCTTATGAATGGTATCTTATCTCGAACATAACGATTGGAAAACTCTGCCACCGTCATTCCATCCTGACCATACTTAATGAAAGCAAGATAGACATCCCTGAACTCCTGAAACGAGTACACGAAACTCAGAGACCATCCTTTATGGATAATCTCCCGTGCCTCCTCATCTGTAATCATATTTAGATATACAGATTCTGCCTTGCTTATATCTACCTTCTTGCCTGTCATTTCAGTATCAGTATATTCTCAGACAACGCAATGTTGTGCCTGTTCTTCAGCGTCTTCCATTTATCGCCGCGAGAGCGGATCTTATGGATAGAGTACTCGGAGAATCCCTCACTTAGGGCAATATCCCCCAATATCTGAGTGGTAGGCACATAAATACCATAGGGAGCAGAATCTCCCAATATCAAATATGCCTCAGAGCCATCCCTCAACACCCTTCGCATCTCTTTCAACACGTAGTACATGTCCTCAAAGTAATGCATCATCAGAATATGGAAACTTTTCTTTCCTTTCCTGCTTTTGGCATTGACTTTAATCCTGTCAAACATCTCCACCAGTTTCTGCATGGTTTCAGGATTCCGTTGGGCAAACTCATTCTTTGCAAACTCATCCATGACGAAATCAGTATCACGGTAATGAGTGGTTGCTCCTGTCACCAGTTTGCGACGCACCTTTTCTGTGATGTCGTTCCAGTCATTGGTCATCTCAAAGAAATGGCTGTGCACCTTTGAAACTTCGCCATAATCCAGGTTATTCAAATAAGGGGGTGAAGTAATACACAGGCCGCAAGAGGCATCTGCTATGGCTCTGTTCTTTTTGCGGGAATCCCAGTTATACACCTCCGCCAGTTGCTCGTGATGGGGCATCTGTTTGATGTCTTCCAGCATCTGGGCGGAGATCTTCTGAAACTTCTCCCATGCTTTACCAGAATCTGTAAGAAAAATAGAGCGCGAAATATAAGGCACTGCTATCGGATGAATGGCCGCCTTATGAAGTGTCTGACTAAGAGCCATATTGAAAAACTGGCGTACACCTTTATTGCGCAGCAGCTTTATTCCATCCCTAATGCAATACAACTCACGTAGGGCTGGTTCGTCATAAAGCGTCTTCAGTAGTGGATGAAATTTTGCGGCTGTTTCGTCAGTATCTTTATTGGCTGCAACGTATTCACTTATGCGAGTAATTCCACGTTTGTATTGCAGCGGTGTAATTGACCAATTCAGCTTAGCATTGATGACGTTACACATCAGTTCCTGGCTCTCATTGCCCACCGAGCGGAAGCCAAGTTTCTGGCATTCCACCAAGGTGGTACCACAACCTGCAAAGGGTTCGTAAACCACTATATCTTGCCCTGCATAGTCTTCTAATATGATATCCACAAACTTATATGAGAAGCCTGCCGTGAACTTATACCAGTTGTGCACGGGGCTACTCATATTGTCCTTAGCGGAACCTATGTTTGCGTCTATGATATTCATCACTTTTTCCTATTTCTCCAACGCCCCCTCGTCCATCAAAAACTCCTGGAGGCTCATAATCAGGATGCCATTCTCGTCATTGTGCCGTATTACATTGTCCTTAGTCACAACCACCTTCCGGAATCCGTCGCCCACACTAACCAGCGGGCGTTCCTCCTGCTGTCTTTTCTCTGTAGTTGGTATTGAGAATGCAGACTGCACATAAACCCGTTCATCTGCTTTGTTGCAAACAAAGTCTACCTCTATCTGCTTCCGTACATACTTCCCATCCTCCTGACGCTCATTAATCTCCACCACGCCCACGTCAACAGAGTAGCCGCGCAGACACAACTCGTTATACATCACGTTCTCCATCAGGTGAGTCTCTTCAAGCTGACGGAAGTTCAGCCGGGCATTCCTCAACCCCGTATCTGTGAAATAATACTTATACGGCGTTGAGATATACCGTTTCCCCTTGATGTCATAACGCTCAGCCTGCTCAATCATAAAAGCATCACACAGATAGTCCAGATACTGCTTTATCGTGATAGCCGACAACTTCCCTGACCCGGAACTGGTAAACGTATCCTCCAGTTTCTTGGGGTTCGTCAACGATCCCACTGCTGATGAGATTATATTCAACAGACTCTCTAACTGAGCATCATTCTGAATTTTGTTACGCTCAATAATATCCCGCAGGAAAACCTCGTCAAACAGGTGCTTCAAATAATCTGCTTTCTCCTCCCTCGTGGGCAACAGTGCGCAATATGGCAGGCCGCCAAAGGTCATATATTCAGTCCACACATCGTCAAACGGTTTGTCTGGCTGAATGGTTCTGAATTCCTTGAAACTCAACGGACGCAGATACATCTCGTCACCGCGCCCCCTGAACTCAGTAATAATGTCTTTTGATAGGAATTTGGAGTTAGAACCCGTCACGTAAGTATCAAGGTTCTGTATATGCAGACAGCTATTCAGCACATCTTCAAACTCACTCATCAATTGCACCTCATCTATCAGCAGATAGTAGGGCTTTTGGTCTTTTATCTGTTTCTTTATAAAAGTCAGGCAAGCATCCGGGTCAC
>JAEEGG010005037.1_pt1 | contig 31685 bp, 40 predicted proteins | sample 9134161 | NCBI WGS metagenome assembly JAEEGG01 (sample SAMN16246543, study PRJNA631951) | gut metagenome | biome: gut microbiome; feature: rumen; material: CR-attached | host: Bos | place: Iran: Karaj | collected 2018-10
CGCCCTTGTATGCCAACTCTCTGAAGCAGATACGGCAGATACCGTATTTTCTCAAGTATGCATGAGGACGTCCGCAGATTCTGCAACGGTTGTATTCTCTTACACCGAATTTCTGACGGCGTGACTGCTTTATCTTCATTGCTGTTTTAGCCATGAATTTACCTCCTTAATATACAGACAACTGAAACTATCTAGCGAAAGGCATGTTGAAGAGTCTTAAAAGCTCTCTTGCTTCTTCGTCAGTCTTAGCTGTTGTAACGAAGATAACATCCATACCTCTTACCTTATCTACCTTATCATACTCGATCTCGGGGAAGATAAGCTGCTCCTTGATACCGAGTGCATAGTTACCTCTGCCGTCAAATGCATCAGGGTTAACACCTCTGAAGTCACGTACACGAGGTAAAGCAAGATTTACGAGACGATCAAGGAATTCATACATCTTGTCACCACGAAGTGTAACCTTACATCCGATGTTCTGACCTTCTCTTATCTTGAAGTTGGCAATTGAATTCTTTGCCTTTGTAAGTACTGCCTTCTGTCCTGAAATAATCTCAAGATCTCTGACAGCTGACTCTAAAGCTTTAGCGTTTTCCTTAGCCTCGCCAACACCCATGTTGATGACGATTTTATCAAGCTTGGGAATCTCCATGACGTTCTTGTAGCCGAATTTCTTCTGCATAGCGTCCATGATTTCATTCTTATATTGATCTTTCAGTCTACTCACGAATCTAGACCTCCTTCCATAAATTATTATTTAATTACGTTTCCGGTCTTCTTCGCGAAACGTTCCTTCTTAACATTACCCTTATCATCTGTTGTAACTTTGAAGCCGACTCTAGTTGCCTTACCGCCGTCTACAAGCATTACGTTAGAGATATCAATGGGAGCTTCCTTTGTAATGATACCGCCGTTAGGGTTAGCTGCTGAGGGCTTTGAGTGCTTAGTAACAACGTTAACACCTTCAACTACAACCTTACCGTTCTTCTGGTCTACACTTACAACCTTTGCTTCCTTGCCCTTGGAGCTACCGGCGATAACCTTAACTGTATCACCCTTCTTAATCTTCATCATAGTCGGGCACCTCCTTATAATACTTCGGGAGCTAAGGAAACAATCTTCATATACTGTTTCTCACGAAGCTCTCTTGCTACCGGTCCAAAAATACGAGTTCCTCTGGGAGTCTTGTCGTCTTTTATGATAACTGCAGCATTTTCATCAAATCTAATGTATGAACCGTCTTTACGTCTTGCACCCTTAACTGTGCGGACAACAACGGCCTTAACAACGTCACCTTTCTTTACAACGCCGCCGGGAGTAGCATCCTTAACGCTGGCAACGATGACATCGCCGATACTTGCATATCTTCTTGTTGAGCCGCCTACCACACGGATGCAAAGGAGTTCCTTGGCACCTGTATTATCGGCAACCTTCAACCTTGTTTCCTGCTGAACCATGCTTTTATCTCCTTTATTTAACCTTTTCTACAACCTCAACAAGTCTCCATCTCTTATCTTTTGAAAGAGGTCTTGTCTCGACAACCTTTACTTTATCGCCAATCTGGCACTCGTTGTTCTCATCATGTGCCTTAAGCTTATATGTTCTCTTAACGATCTTGCCGTAAAGAGGGTGCTTTACATGGTTTTCTACAGCTACAACGATGGTCTTATCCATCTTATTGCTGACTACTTTACCTATACGCACTTTTCTTAAATTTCTTTCCACAGCGATTTCTCCTTTCTCAATCTAAAATCCTTATGCGTTAACTTCGTTCTTCTTAACTGTTAATACTGTCTGAATACGAGCGATGTTCTTACGAACCTCTCTAATTCTTGCAGTATTGTCAAGCTGATTGGTTGCATTCTGGAATCTTAAATTGAAAAGTTCTTTCTTCGCATCTACTAAAGCCTGCTCTAAATCAGCGGAGGACTTTTTCATTAAATCATTAACATATGTACTACTTTTCATTAATTGTTTCCTCCTTCCAATTCTGCCTTAGAAACGATTTTGCACTTGCAAGGAAGCTTGTGTGTAGCAAGACGAAGTGCTTCTTTTGCTACTTCTTCCGGAACGCCGGCGATTTCAAACATTACTCTGCCGGGCTTAACTACAGCTACCCAGTACTCTACTGCACCTTTACCGGATCCCATACGGGTACCTAAAGGCTTAGTTGTGATGGGCTTATCAGGGAAGATCTTAATCCATACCTGTCCACCACGCTTAATATAACGTGTCATTGCAACACGGGCTGCTTCGATCTGGTTTGACTTGATCCAGCAAGGCTCTGTTGCTACGATACCATATTCACCGTAAGTAATCTGGTTGCCCGAAAGAGCTTTACCCTTCATACTTCCACGGAACTGCTTACGATGTTTAACTCTCTTAGGTAATAACATTATTTTGCACTCCCTTCTTTATTTTCTTTTACGGGGAGAACTTCGCCCTTGTAAATCCAAACCTTAACGCCAACTTTGCCGTAGGTTGTATCTGCTTCTGCGAAACCGTAATCGATATCGGCACGAAGTGTCTGAAGAGGTATCGTACCGTCACTAATTGTCTCTGTACGAGCCATATCTGCGCCGCCTAAACGACCGGACAACTGAACCTTGATTCCTTCTACGCCGGACTTCATTGTTCTTGTCATTGCCTGCTTCATAGCTCTTCTGTAAGCTACACGGTCTTCAAGTGACTTAGCGATATTCTCGGCAACAAGCTGTGATTCCTTCTCAGGTCTCTTGATTTCCTTGATATCTACATTAACGTTCTTGCCTGTAAGCTTCTTAAGCTCTTTCTTTGTGTTCTCGATATCAGCGCCGCCTTTACCGATAACAAGTCCGGGCTTAGATGTATATACAGTAACTTTAACTTTATTGGATGCTCTCTCGATGTCAATCTTGCTAACACCTGATGTATAGAGCTTCTTCTTTAAGTATTTTCTGATGTTGTAATCTTCAACGAGGCAGTCTGCAAAATCTGCATCTGCGTACCACATAGAACCCCAGTCTTTGATAACACCTACTCTAATTCCATGAGGATTAACTTTCTGTCCCATACTCTTCCTCCTATCTTTCGTTGAGCACGATGGTAATGTGGCTCATTCTCTTTTCGATTCTGTAAGCTCTGCCCTGTGCTCTGGGTCTTACTCTCTTCATTGTGGGTCCCTTGTTAGCATAACATTCTTCAATGTAAAGCTTCTCGGGATTCATACCGTTATTGTTCTCAGCATTAGCGATAGCACTGAGTAATAACTTTTTGATAATGCTTGAAGCGTATCTGGGATTGTACTCGAGGATTGCGAGTGCAGTGTTAACATCTTTTCCTCTTATAGCATCAAGTACGAAGCAAGCCTTCTGTACAGATACTCTTGCGTAAGATAACTTTGCAGAAGGTCTTGTCTCCTTGTTGTTCTTATTACGCTCTCTCTTGTATTGTGATCTGCTCTTAATTTCTTCCATGGATTAAAACCTCCTTCCTTACTTAGATTTAGATTTCTTTTCGTCTTTGCCGTGGCCTCTGTAAGTTCTTGTTGCAACGAACTCGCCAAGCTTGTGACCAACCATATCTTCTGTTACATATACAGGAACGTGCTTTCTTCCGTCATGAACAGCAAATGTGTGTCCCACGAAGCTGGGGAATATTGTTGAACGACGTGACCAGGTCTTGATTACTTGTTTATTACCTGCTGCATTCATGTCATCAACCTTCTTTAAAAGGCTGGCGTCTGCAAAAGGTCCTTTTTTTAATGATCTTGCCATTTTTTCCTCCTTATCAATATGCGCTTACTTTAATGCGCGTCCGTCTCTTCTTCTTACGATGAGCTTGTTAGACTGCTTGTTTTTCTTTCTTGTCTTCAAGCCCAAAGCCGGCTTACCCCAAGGTGTGCAAGGACCGGGACGACCGATACTACACTTACCTTCACCACCACCATGAGGGTGATCGTTGGGGTTCATTACAGAACCACGTACTGTAGGGCGAATACCCATGTGACGCTTACGTCCTGCCTTACCGATATTGATAAGGTTATGATCAACGTTACCTACGATACCAATCGTTGCTCTACACTGGATGGGTACCATTCTCATTTCGCCTGAAGGAAGACGAAGTGTTGCGTACTTACCTTCCTTAGCCATGAGCTGTGCGCTGTTACCAGCTGAACGAACCATCTGTCCGCCCTTGCCGGGTAAAAGCTCGATGTTGTGTACCTGAGTACCTACGGGAATCTTGTCAAGAGGGAGGCAATTACCGATTCTTACTTCGGCTTCAGGTCCGTTCATGATCTTCATTCCATCTTTAAGTCCTTCAGGAGCGATTATATAAGCCTTCTCGCCGTCTGCGTAGCAGATAAGAGCGATGTTTGCTGTTCTGTTAGGATCGTATTCGATACCGATTACCTTAGCAGGGATTCCGTCTTTATTTCTCTTGAAATCTACGATTCTATATTTCTTCTTAGCTCCGCCGCCATGGTGTCTTACTGTTATCTTACCCTGATTGTTACGTCCTGCTGTCTTCTCCATAGCCACACAGAGTGATTTCTCCGGTGTCTTCTTGGTAATTTCAGAGAAGTCAGAGCCAGTCATATTTCTTCTGGAAGGTGTATAGGGATTGTATGTCTTAATTCCCATTTCTTTGTTCTCCTTTTCTGTTATTTATTATCATGCTTCATTGCATATAAGTTGGGCAATTAGATTCCTGAGAAGATCTCGATATCCTTGCTGCCCTCGGAAAGCTTAACGATTGCTTTCTTTGTCTCGGCTGTCTTGCCGTAGATAGCACCACGTCTTTTGTTCTTACCGTTGCAATTCATTGTGTTAACGCTTGCTACTTCAGTTCCGGGAAACATCTTTTCAACTGCATCCTTGATCTGATTCTTAGTTGCTTCGGGATTAACCAAGAAAGTATACTTCTTTTCTCCCATACCGGACATACTCTTTTCGGTTACTACCGGCTTCAAAATTACGTCATAGTATTTAAGATCTGCCATTATGCGTATACCTCCTGAATTTTCTCTACCGCATCCTTGGCAAGTACAAGAGTCTTGGCATTCATAATGTCGTAAACATTGATGTTGTCAGCAACTGCTGTCTTTGCATCGGAAATGTTTCTTGCGGATAAAACTGTATTCTCATCGTTCTCTTTGATAACAACAAGTGCCTTGTTAGCGTTGATGTTCTTTAAGAACTCTGCAAACTTCTTTGTTTTGATCTCGTCGAACTTAATCTCATCGATTACCATAAGGTTGCCTTCTGAAACCTTATTTGTAAGTGCGGACTTAAGTGCGATTCTCTTTTCCTTCTTATTTAACTTGAAGGAGTAATCTCTGGGTGTGGGTGCAAATACCACTCCGCCGTGTCTCCACTGAGGAGATCTGGTTGAACCCTGTCTTGCATGACCGGTTCCCTTCTGTCTCCAGGGCTTAGCTCCACCACCGGATACCTCCGAACGTGTCTTAGCCTTCTGTGTTCCCTGGCGCATATTTGCAAGGTGCTGAATAACAGCCATGTGTACTAAATGTTCATTTACTTCGATACCGAAAATATCATCGAGCAAATCCATCTTTCCGACTTCCTTGCCTTCCATATTATAAACAGATACCTGAGCCATCTGTATGTTCCTCCTTTCGTCCGATTAAGCTTCTGCCTTAGTTGTTTCTTTGATTGTAACCAAGGCTTTCTTGGGTCCGGGTACGGCGCCCTTGATTAAGAGTAAGTTCTTCTCGGCGTCAACCTTAACAACCTCGAGATTTCTTACTGTAGCCTTCTTACCACCCATCTGTCCGGGCATTCCCTTGCCCTTGAATACACGGCTAGGTGATGAACATGCTCCGTTTGAACCCTGATGACGATGGAACTTTGAACCGTGCTTCATCGGTCCTCTGTGCTGTCCAAGTCTCTTGATAGCACCCTGGAAACCTTTTCCTTTTGTAATAGCTGTTGCATCGATCTTGTCGCCTTCAGCGAAGATGTCTGCCTTGATTTCCTGAGCGAGTGCATATTCGGAAGCGTTTTCGAATTTAAACTCTCTCACAAAGCGCTTGCTTGTTACGCCAACTTTTTCGAACTTCTTCTGCATAGCTCTTGTTGTACCGTTGACATGAATGATTTCCTTCTTGCCAGAAGCGTCTTTGTTAATAATCTTGTTCTTCTTATCAACGAAGCCTACCTGAACTGCTTCGTATCCGTCGTTCTCGATTGTCTTGATCTGTGTTACTACACAAGGACCTGCCTCAAGAACTGTTACCGGAATGAGTGTACCGTCTTCAGCGAAGATCTGAGTCATTCCGACTTTTGTTGCTAAAATAGCCTTTTTCATTTTGACCTCCTTTTGATTCCACTACAGCGGTATCCGATTGGATGCATACTAGTTGTGGAAGTCATTTGTTTTCCTATTAATATAATGTAACTGTTGATGATTAGTTTGGGTTTTAACTAGATCATCTTAATATTGATATAAACACCTGCGGGCATTTCGAGCTTCTGCATAGCGTCTATAACTTTCTGGTTGGGCTCATGAACATCGATAAGTCTCTTGTGAGTTCTCTGTTCAAACTGCTCTCTGGAGTCTTTGTACTTGTGTACGGCACGGATGATTGTTACGATTTCCTTTTTAGTAGGAAGGGGAACAGGTCCGCTTACCTTTGCTCCATTCTTCTTGCAAGTTTCGATAATCTTCTTAGCTGAGGCATCTACTGTCTGATGCTCATATGCTTTAAGTGTGATTCTCATTACTTGATTTGCCATAAAAAAAGTCTCCTCTCATATTATGTACTTTAAGATTCAAGTACAACAAGCGGCGACTGTACACTCTCCCGTGTGTGTCGTACTCTCTGTTAAAAAATAAACGACCACACGTCGTTTCTGCTTAAAAGCAGACTATGTTGTTTGTACAGTGACTTGTCGTCAGTATCTCGACTTGACATTCGCTCCGTGTAAATAACCCGCTAAACTACGCGACAACCTTACACATCATCGCTATCAATGTCACAGCAAATGCTATATTATCAAATCTATCTTTATATTTCAAGCATTTTTTCACAAATTTTTGAAAATATTTTTGGTAATACTACTAATTGTGTTACGTAAACTATATATTGTGTAGCAAAACCAGCCTCTGCAACCGATAATATATCATTTTCCTTTTTATATTGCAAGAATTTTTGTTTACATAATATTTACGGAACCATTTTACTATGTTATAATAGACTGTGTGTTCGCGGGAATTTGGAGAATAGAGTGAAAAAGAAGATTATAATCGCGGCCGCGCTGTTTGCAACTGCGCTAGTTCTGGCCGGCGCCGGTTTCTACATATTAAATAGAGCGGGCTTTAGCTTTTTACCATTTATAGAAAGTATCGCTGCCAGGGAAGCAGCTGAAAACGAATCGATGCTCCCTACTGAAGATCCTCTTCCCGATGAGGCAATACCTGTTCCTTTGGATGATGAAGAAGATCCTATTAATATAGAAGAAACAGATTCGGACAAACCCAAGGCAGAAAGGCCGGAACCCGTTAGAATACCTAATCCTTATAAGGAAAAGTTCCTTGAAAATGAAGATATGGTTGGTTGGCTGACCCTTAAGGACTCTCCCATCGATTGCCCTGTTATGTGGACTCCCGAAAACGAAGAAAAATATCTTCATATGGACTTTAATGGTAATTATTCGGTTGGCGGGTGTCTTTTATTGGACACGGATTCTGCATTAGATCCGCTTACAACCAATCTGATTATACACGGTCACAATATGGGTAACGGCACCATGTTCGGTACATTATCCAAGTTTGAATCTGAGGAGTATATGGAAAAGCACAAGTTTTTCCACCTTCATACCAAGGATTATGACCATAGATATAAGGTAATGGCAGTTTTTCGCTCCAAAGTATTCTATGTGAGCGATGAATGTTTTAAATATTACAAGTTCTTTGAAGCAAAGGACGAAAAAGAATTCGAGGACTTCTATAATAATGTAAAAGAAATGTCCTTGTATGATACAGGAGTCGAGGCGAAATACGGCGATAAGTTCCTCACCCTGTCGACATGCTCGTATCACACACAAAACGGAAGATTCGTTGTTGTGTGCAAGGAAATCGATCCGGGCGATTACTATGAAGCTTTTGAAAATGAATAATATATAATATTTTAGGAGGACTTGCAAATGAAAAAGCTTATGGGTTATTTGGTTGCATTCTCAGGTGTTGCATTGGCTCTTATGATTAGCCTTATGCTTCCCATCCATGCAAAAGCAGCCACAAAGTACACAGTTAAATGGAATGGAACCGACTGGAGTGCCGCAGATGAACAATTATACTGGACTTCAAAAGATTTTGCCGAAACACACTTTACCGCAGGAGATGTGCTTATTGTAGACGGAGCCGGCAGTTCATCCGGAATTCTTACTCTTAATATTCCTGTACATATCAGTGAAATTGCAGTAATAGGAAATGCCGTTTGTAATATAACTGCGCCCAGTGCTGACAAGGTATATGCTGTAACCGGAAGCACGCTTATTTTTAACGGCGATGTAAATACTCTTGTCGGAAACTATGGTGCAACCGATCAGATTAATGGAAATGTAGGAACTTTTGAAGGTGTTTATTCTTTTGGAAAACCTATCAACGTTGGTATTACCGGTACAGTAGGCAGCGCAAATGTAAAGCTTCCTTCAGATCCTTACACAGGAGTTATGATATATAACGTTGCTGCAGGTAAGTTTAAGTTAAATGATAACGATACCAATACACTTGCTACAGCATCTACAGATTACAGCCTTACACCTACAGGAAATACTACGGGCAATACAACTGCTGCCAATGGCAATCAGTTAGACTCAGTTCCCAAGACAGGTGATATGAGATACGCTGTTATCTTCTTCTCACTCGCAGCAATCGCAACATTTGCAGGATTAGCTGTTCTTGGTAAGAAGAGAGCAAACATAAAGTAATTATTTAAAATATTCTATTAAGTATAAAAAACTCCGAGACAAATGTCTCGGAGTTTTCTTATTATATTAACCTTTACCCAAATGGTTAGTTACAAATATTAATTTTCTTATTACCAGTGAAGTCTATGCAGTTCGCCCTCGGTCTCAAGCCCACTAAAGCCATTCTGTCTTAAGGCTTCGTAAAGAACTATATTAACGGAGTTTGAAAGGTTGAGAGATCGAATATCGGGAAGCATCGGAATACGAATGCAGTCATCCGGATGTTCGACCAGAATCTCCTCAGGTATTCCGGCGCTTTCCTTGCCAAACATAATATAGTCATCCTGCTTATATTCAACTTCCGTGTAGATATGCCTGGCCTTGGTGGTAGCCATATAGATATGGGCATTCGGATTCTTTTGCAAAAAATCCTCGAAATTAACGTATCTTTTTACATCAACCTTGGGCCAGTAATCCATGCCTGCTCGTTTTACACTCTTCTCATTAAGTATAAAGCCAAGTGGCTCTATAAGGTGTAATGTGGTTCCGGTTGCCACGCAGGTTCTGCCGATTGCACCTGTATTAAACGGTATCTCGGGTTCCAGAAGAACAATGTTCATTCCTTTTTTCCTTTTCATATATTTATTTGCCGACACTGATTCCGTGAAGCGGAAAAAACCTTCCTCAAATGCCCATGTTATGCTTAACAATACATTTTCGGAAGGTAAAATAATTACCGGTTTCTTAGCTTATTGACAAAAGACTTAAGTCTGCCTATTGCTACTTTAAGATCTTCTATCGAGTACGCATACGAAATACGAAGGAAGCCTTCGCCGCAATCTCCGAATGCTGTTCCCGGAACAACCGCAACTTTTTCTTCTTCCAAGAACTTAAGCGCGAATTCCTCACTGGTCATTCCAAATTCCTTGATACAAGGGAATACATAGAATGCGCCAAAGGGTTCAAAACAGGGAAGATTCATCTCTTTGAATTCGTTCATGAGATATCTTCTTCTCTGATTATATGCTTCGGTCATCTCAGCGACATCATCATCGCCATTTTTGAGAGCTTCTACTGCAGCGTACTGACTGGTAGTAGGTGCGCACATGATAGCGAATTGATGAAGCTTAATCATCTGCTTGATGATTACTTCCGGTCCAAGTGCGTATCCGAGTCTCCATCCGGTCATGGCATATGCCTTGGAAAAGCCGTTAATAATTATGGTTCTTTCTCTCATACCGGGAATAGAACAAATTGATACATGTTTGGACTTATATGAAAGTTCTGAGTATATTTCGTCGGATATTACATATAAATCATACTTCTCAATAATCGGTGCTATTGCCTCAAGGTCTTCTTTTTCCATGATGGCACCTGTAGGATTATTGGGGAATGCAAGGATTAAAACTTTTGTCTTCTCAGTAATTGCACTCTCAAGTTCTGAAGGAGTGAGTCTGAACTGATTCTCATTCTTTAAAGGAAGAATAACAGGAACTCCATCAGCCATAATGGTACAGGGCTCATATGATACATAGCATGGAGTGGGAATAATAACCTCATCTCCGGGATTAAGCATGCATCTGAGAGCAAGGTCTATACCTTCCGAACCGCCAACGGTAACAAGTGTCTCGGTTAAGGGATTATATAAAACCCCCTGCTTTCTTCCATAGTAATTGCAGATCTCCTGTCTTAATTCTTTAAGACCTGCATTGGATGTATAAAAAGTTTTTCCTTTTTCAAGTGAATATATACCCTCGTCCCTAATGTGCCAGGGTGTATCAAAATCAGGTTCGCCAACACCGAGAGAGATAGCGTCTTCCATCTCACTGACAATGTCAAAAAACTTTCTGATTCCCGAAGGCTTGATAGTAGTTATTTTATCTGAAAGAGGGTTTCTCATGGTGTCATTTTTAACCTTTCATCAACGTATTTCTTAGCAAGGACAGTTCCGTGATCCTTATATTTCTTAAGGATAAAATGTGTGGCTGTGCTAAGTACGGTATCAAGTGTGGAGAGCTTATCCGATACAAAATTGGATACTTCCTTAAGTGACTTGCCCTCAAGTGATACCAACAAATCGTAACCGCCGGATATAAGATACACGCTGTTAACCTCAGGATACTTGTAAATTCTCTCAGCGATAGTATCAAAACCCTGACCTCTCTGTGGGGTAACTCTTACTTCAATCAAAGCACTTACTTTCTCAATGCTGGTTTTTTCCCAATCGATAAGTGTATGATATCCGCAGATTACACCTTCCGCTTCCATCGCGGCTATCTCATTAACAACATCTATTTCTTCTTCGCCAAGCATTACCGCAAGTTCTTTTAAATCAATTCTGCTGTTTTTTTCGATTGCTTTAAGTATTTTTTCGCGCATATCATATCTCCTTAATCTTATATATTGCATCTTGTTTTATCTTTTCAAGATGTCTAATCTCTTCTCCATTAATGACCACTCTGTCATTACTATCCGTAAATTGACCGATAATAGCAGCATCTATATCCGCTCGATGAAGCGCCTCTACCATATTGTCCGGATCGGACGTTACAATAATAAGCATTCCCGAAGACTTGGCTTCATACGGATTAATGTCAAAAAGATTGAATACCTCTATAATCTCCTGTCTGACAGGAATTGCTTTGCTATCTATGCTTAGTCCCAATCCCGCCAAACTGCCAAGTTCCCACAGTGCACCGAATAATCCGAATTCGGAAACATCCTTCATTGCTATGGCAGAATTCTTTATAGCAATCTCACTCTCTTCTTTTACGGATAAATATTTTTCATATTCATCAAAATAGGAAAGAAAAGAATTGTTAAAATATGAAGCTATGGCATATTTTTTTGTATCCAATAATCGAAGCGAGGCCTCTATGGAAACCCATTTGGTAGCAACAATCGAATCGCCGGGATGAATATCCCATTTATCGGGCATGTTGTTATCCGGATTCTTGCTTCCGATCGCTGTTACACTGACAATACATTCTTCTTTTGTCAGACTGTCATTATGCGATACTTCTGTATGACCGCCCGGTATGATTGCTCCGAGCTTTTCACAAGTCGAATGAAGAACTCGCATCAAGTCTTTTAAATCCTGCTCTTCAAAAGCAGTTGGGATAGTGATCGCGAAAAAGGCATATTCGAATTCATATCCCTTGGCATACAAATTGTTGGATGCTCTATATACAGAGTACGCCGCTTCTGACGTACGATATGAAGTGGCTACCGATACTCCGATATGCCCCTTCAAATTCAAAACGGCGCAGTCTTCTCCAAAAGCCGCGCCGGTAATTACATTATTATTTTGATCTTTGATTTCCTTGAGAACTGTCCTTTTGAGTATGTTCTCCGGAAGCTTGCCCTCTACCATAATGCACCGCCGGTTTTGTTGCTTTTTTCACATTTTTAACTTATACTTTACGTACGAAAAGTTATTATTCAATCATCCGTGCGGCACTTAAGTTTTCTTCTATACAAACATAGACACCACAAACGGAATGATCATCGCTATAACTAATACAATCGCGACAATGGCTAATATGGTTTTAGACTTTTTTGAGTGTAAATTCATCATAATATTGCACCTCAAAACTATACATATACGAAAGGAATTATAAATGATATTTCCTGTTTTTGCAAGCGTTATAGTATTTTGTATATGGCTTGCATACGAGATTAGAAAAAGCAATAAGCGCGGCGAAAAAGCCGAAAAAGCGTTTTGGGATAAAGAAGCAGAGGCTGATAACACAAGAAAGATGCCCCTCGACAATCTTCACTATATCGTAATTCCCGATGAGATATTTAAACCCTTCTTAAAAGAAAACGGCGAATTCATCGAAACTGATGAATCCACTGAAAAAGTACTATTTGATGCTGTAACAGCTTTCAAGCATTTAAAAAACTCCAAAATAGTTAACTTTTCCAATATTACAAATACGGATCTTAAGTTAACTTATGGCGCTGCCAATCTGCCCGAACTTACTTTATATGATCAAAACTTCATCCTGCTCATGCGTACACTCCAGTCAATGGGAGAATACTTCCATGCTGCAGGCGATGTAGAGACTGCCAAGACTATGCTTGAATTTGCTGTTTCATCAGGAAGCGATTCTATCGGAACTTTTAAACTCCTGTCATCTATTTATATGGATGAACAGGATTACTCCAAGATTAACTACCTTATGTCTTCAGCTTCCCTCTTAACAGGACTCACCAAAGGGCCTATTCTTAAGCATCTCCATGAGATTGCCCCGTCGGACAAAGAGAACGAAGAAAGCATTCTCGACATTTTGGATTAGGCGCTTTGCAGATAGTTCTGCCAAGTGTAATTAGATGCATGTTCCAAAGAATCCAATGGTCTTTTGGGATCTTTTTCATTAAGTCGAACTCGACCTCGGTCGGGTCTTCTTTTTTTGTAATACCTAGTTTTCTGCTGATACGACCAACATGGGTATCAACCACGATACTGGGCTCGTTGTAGATATTACCCCTAATTACATTGGCCGTCTTTCTGCCAACTCCCGGAAGCGTAAGTAAATCTTCCATCTCCCTGGGAACCTGTCCATTATAATCTTCGCATATCTTTTTACAACATCCGATTATATTGACAGCTTTTGAATGATAAAATCCTAGCGGATGAATAATCGCCTCAAGTTCCTGTAAATCGGCGTTAGCAAAATCAGACGCGGACTGATACTTAGAAAAAAGCGAGGGCGTAACCGTATTAACCCTCGCATCAGTGCATTGGGCGGATAGAATTGTCGCTATCAAAAGCTGCAACTCATTCATATGGTCCAGATAACATATCGCCTCTGTCCCGTATTCTTTGTCCAGTGCTTCTATTATTTTTTCTATACGTTCAGCCTGTTTCATGCTTTATGATTATTTAACTTCTGCTTCTCCGTTAGCATCTACATATTCAAGAGTATCCAAATATGAATTCATTAAATTTCTGTAGAAATCAAGAGTAACATTCCCGCTGCCAAATCCACCATAGAAAAGTTCTTGTGGTGAAGAACTTCCCTGCTCATAAAAAGTAAATCTCCAAAGTCCGCCCTCGAAACCATCAATCTGGTAATTTCCAAAATCGTTTTTCTTTAATGCATCTCTTGAAAGGACATATAAAGTAACATAATCTTCGTCAGATAATGTTCCGGTTGCAAAATATGTACCCTGATTATCGTTATAATCTTTTTGAATATCGAATGTGCCATCATAATGGAAGATAAAAGTTGCATTATTAACATATTTCTCTTCTCTAGTGAAATCCCCAAATGCATATGTGGCTACAAACATATCTCCGGTATTTTTCTTAAGCTCATTAACATTTACGTTCTCGCTTTTTGATCCCATAGAGCATCCGACTAAAGAAGCCATAAATAATACCGACATAAAAATTCCTAATAGTTTTTTCATTTCTAATTTCCTCCGTTAACTTTTACAAGCAATACACGAAGTGAATTATAAAACTTTATGGAACTTTATTTCAATAATTAAATATTTAATTGATTTCGCTGTTTATGAATTTTGCGATATAACCTCAACAGACTTACTGAAAAAGCTCTTAAGTTTCTCACTCTTAGGATTCTCAAATACTTCCTCCGGAGTGCCTATTTCTTCGATAACTCCGTCAGCAATAAATATTATTTTGCTTGCGACTCTTCTGGCAAATTCCATCTCATGAGTAACTATTATCATAGTGTTGTCGTTGGATTTAAGACCTTCTATAACTCTTAAAACTTCTCCTGTCAATTCAGGATCAAGTGCGGACGTAGGCTCATCGAAACATAAGATATCCGGATTAAGTATAAGAGCTCTCGCTATCGCTACTCTCTGCTGCTGTCCGCCTGAGAGCTCACAAGGATATGCTTTCATCTTATCCTTTAATCCTACTCTTTCAAGAAGCTTGGTAGCCTCTTCATCTATCTTCGCATATTCCTTTTTTAATTCTTCCTGACTGCCGCCGTTTTTCTTATTGTTTTCCTTGGCTAAAAGTCTCGCCGCAAGTGTTAGGTTGTTAAACACGTTGTACTGAGGAAAGAGATTGAATTGCTGGAAAACAAGTCCGAAATGAAGTCTCTTGGTACGTAAATTCTTCTCATTTTCCTTGCCCAAAGCATCGTCAAAAATCACATCATCATTTACTATAATCCGACCCTTGTCCGGAATGATAAGTTGGTTAAGACATCTTAATAAAGTGGTCTTTCCTCCTCCTGAAGAACCTATTATTGCAAGCACTTCGCCCTTATTAAGTTCAAACGATACACTCTTTAAGACTTCTTCTTTATCAAAGCTCTTACATAAATTTTCTACTTTTAAAACAGTGGTTCCCTGTGATTCGTTACCCATTTTTTTATCCCTTGTAATAATCCAATTTCTTTTCTATCTTGCCAAATAATATGGTAAGGACTCCTGTGAAAAGAAGATAAAATGCGCCGATGTAGAATATCGGCCAGATGATTGCCTTGAGTCCGACAATATCCTGTGCTGCCTTAAGAAGTTCCACACAGGAAACAACTCTGGCAAGTGATGTATCCTTAACAAGAGTGATGATTTCATTGCCCATCGGAGGAATGATTCTTTTTATTACCTGTGCAAGGATAATCTTAAAGAAAATCTGAGTCTTGGTCATTCCAAGCACCTGTCCTGCTTCGTACTGACCCTGAGATATACTCTCAATTCCGCCTCTGTAAATCTCTGAAAAATAACATGCGTAATTGATTATAAATGCAACTAAAACTGCCGGAAGTCTTCCTATTCCTTTTGAACCCAATATAAGACCCGGTCCGTAGAACACTAAAATAATTTGAAGCATCAAAGGTGTTCCTCTGATAACCCATACGAATGCTTTGGTAATACTTTTTATCACTTTTATCTTGGACATACTTCCAAAGGTGATAATAAGTCCCAACGGAAGAGCGCCCAAAAGGGTTACTAAAAATATGAAAACGGTCAGCTTAAAGCCGTCCAACATTTGCAAAGTTACTTCTAAAAACATGTTAATTCCTTCTTGAAATATTTTTCACACTCATATATTTTACCCAATTTTATACGCTTTATTCAAGTAAATAATTAAAGAATTCATATTTCCTCTCGCAGGAGTGTGCATAAAAAAAGGACGCCCGAGCAAATGCCCTCGCGTCCTTTGTTATTTTGATATTTCTTTAATGATTACTTGATAACGTCTACTCCGTACTTCTCACCAAGTTCTGCGAGCTTGCCGTTAGCAACAAGCTGATCGATAGCTGCGTTAACCTTAGCAACTGTCTCTGTGTCCTCAAGTCTGAATCCGATTGCATATTCCTCAGACTGAAGTGAAGCGCCTTCAAGAATCATAAGGTCGCTGTAATCAGTGTCTTCGTTGATAACTGCCTTAGCAAGTGTTAAGTCAAGTACTGCAGCATCACATGTACCGGCCTTAACTTCAAGAAGTGCATCCTTCTGTGCACTTACTCCAAGGTAAGTACCTGTTGAAAGATGTGCATCTGCTTCGATAGCGCTCTCGCCTGCAGAACCGCTCTCTGCGCATACCTTGATGCCATCCATATCTTCAAGAGACTTGTAGTTCTCAGCGTTAGCCTTGTTGATAACAACAACCTGCTCGTTAACTACATATGACTTAGAGAAAGCCATGTTCTCTTTTCTCTCTTCTGTAACTGTAAGACCATTCCAGATGCAGTCGATTGCTTTAGACTTAAGCTCAACTTCCTTCTGATCCCACTCGATTTCCTGGAACTTAACGGGAACGCCAACGATCTCAGATACAGCCTCAGCGAATTCTGTGTCGAATCCGATTAACTTGCCGTTCTCATCATAGTAGTTCATCGGCTCATAAAGTGTGATACCTACTACCAATTCTTTCTTGTTCTCAATGTACTCCCAATCAGTAGCGTTCTTGTTAGTACAGCCTGCAAACATTGAAACCATTAATAATGCAGCAAGCATTGTTGATAATAACTTCTTCATCTAATATATCCTCCTTGTTTTATCTCTCTATTAATATAGAACCAATTACCTTTGATAAAACAGTAACATACTATCAGCATATCTTTTATCTGTCAAACATATTTATATTGGAAAAGCTATTATCTTTAGATTGCATCCACCATGGACTTAACATATTCACCAACATATTTAGGTGATTCTTTTCCGTATTTTTCCATAATCTTGATAATTGCAGAGCCTACGATAGCACCATCTGAGATGGCTGACATCTTCTTAGCCTGCTCAGGTGTAGAAATGCCGAATCCTATCGCACAGGGAATATCTGTATTCTCCCTTACAACCTTAACTATCGACTCAAGATCTGTCTTAATCTCGCTTCTGGTTCCTGTAACTCCAAGACTTGATACGATATATAGGAAGCCTTCTGCTTCTTTTGCAATCATGGCAATTCTGTTTTCAGAAGTAGGAGCAATTAAGGAGATTAAATCCACTCCATATTTATGACAGTCATCCAAAAACTCTTCTTTCTCTTCAAAAGGAAGATCCGGAAGGATAATTCCGTCTATGCCTATCTCTGAACATGTCTTGATAAATGCGTCCGCTCCGTAAGAAAAAACCACATTGGCATAAGTCATAAAGACCATGGGAACAGTAACTTCTTTTCTTAAGTCTTTTACAAAATCAAATATTTTATCGGTAGTAACACCACCTTCAAGTGCTCTTATATTTGCGGCCTGGATAACAGGGCCTTCTGCTGTGGGATCCGAGAAAGGAATACCAAGCTCAATCAAAGATGCACCTGCTTTTGCTGCCTCTTTTACAATCTCCTTAGTAGTTGCAAGGTCGGGATCACCGCATGTTATAAAAGGAATAAATGCTTTTTTATTTTCAAATGCTTTCTTGATATTACTCATTGATATCCTCCCCTCTGTATCTGGCGATAGCAGCACAGTCCTTGTCTCCTCTTCCCGAGATGGTGATTACGATTATCTTATCCTTATCCATTGTTGGAGCAAGCTTAATAGCATGTGCTACAGCATGTGCTGACTCTATTGCAGGAATGATGCCTTCTGTCTTAGCAAGATACTCGAATGCGCATACTGCTTCTTCATCTGTAATCGCCACATATTCGGCTCTTCCTGTATCATGAAGATATGCATGCTCGGGTCCGATTCCGGGATAATCAAGTCCGGCTGAGATTGAGTAAACAGGGGCTATCTGGCCGTATTTATCCTGGCAGAAGTATGACTTCATTCCATGGAAAATACCAAGCTTTCCGGTCGCAATCGTTGCTGCTGTCTCATAAGTATCAACTCCGCGTCCTGCAGCTTCACAACCAATAAGTCTGACTTCTTTATCATCTATAAAATTATAAAATGTTCCGATTGCATTGGATCCACCACCGACACATGCCAATACTGCATCGGGAAGACGTCCTTCTTTTTCCAATATCTGTTCCTTAATTTCCTTGGAAATAACAGCCTGGAAGTCACGCACGATTGTAGGGAAAGGATGGGGTCCCATTACTGAGCCGAGACAATAATGAGTATCATCAATTCTGGAAGTCCATTCTCTCATGGCCTCTGATACGGCATCTTTTAATGTTGCTGTACCGCTTTTTACAGGAATAACCGTTGCTCCAAGAAGTCTCATTCGATATACGTTAAGAGCCTGTCGGATAGTATCTTCTTCTCCCATAAATACAACGCATTCCATTCCCATAAGTGCTGCAGCCGTTGCTGTTGCAACACCATGCTGGCCCGCACCGGTCTCTGCGATTAGACGAGTCTTACCCATCTTTTTTGCAAGCAGAGCCTGACCAAGTACGTTATTAATCTTATGAGCTCCTGTATGATTAAGATCTTCTCTCTTAAGATATATCTTGGCTCCGCCCAAGTCCTTGGTCATCTTGTCTGCGTAATATAATCTCGAAGGTCTTCCTGCATATTCATTTAAAAGCTCTGTTAATTCCCTGTTGAATTCAGGATCATTTTTATAATGATTATATGCTTCTTCCAATTCGATAACTGCATTCATCAGTGTTTCCGGAATATATTGTCCGCCATGTATTCCGAATCTTCCGTTAGGATTACTCATAGTTTTTTCTCCTGTAATCTATAATCTATCTTCCTCTAATTCTCTCGTCAACTTTTCGTGCGATACTCACGAATTCCTTCATCTTTCCGGGATCTTTTTTCCCTTCTGTTTCGATGCCCGAACTAACATCTATCGCATATGGTTTTATAGTTCGAATCGCTTCTTCAACATTGGTTGTATTAAGTCCGCCTGCCAAAAAATATGGTCTCTCAATTGACTTAATCAAATCCCAATCAAACACGTTGCCACTTCCCGTACCCGAATCAAGTAATACATAATCGGCACTCGATGACTTGATGCCCGGTAGGTCATCTCTTGACCTGACCTTAAAAGCCTTAATGATTGGCTTATCAGTAAGGACTCGAAGTCTTTTTATATATGTCTCGTCTTCGCTGCCGTGAAGTTGTGCCACATCTATTATTCCGCGATTTAAGTAATCAGCTATTACTTTTACATCTTCATCAACAAATACGCCTACGGCTTTTATTTTCGGTAAAAGCATCTGCTTAAGCTTGAGAGCTTTTTCAGGCGAAATATAGCGCTTACTTGGTCTCCAAAAAACGAATCCTATGAAACCAGGGACTAATTCGTTTGCACATTTGATGTCTTCTTCTCTGGTGAGTCCGCAGAGTTTTATCTCCATACTGTGTCTCCACTTATCTGATTATGTGTATACGTATATCGAATTACAATTCCGATTTTAAAAGACTAAGTGCCGCTTTTTTGTCCGCCGCTCTCATAACTGTCTCGCCGATTAATACGGCATCTGCACCCGCATCACGAATTGTTTTTATATCTTCAGGTGTCTTAAGACCGCTTTCCGATACGAATACTCTATCTGAAGGAATCAAATCTCTTAGTCTTTTACTGTTGGATGAATCCACTGAAAAGTCCTTAAGATTACGATTGTTGACACCTATGATTCTGGCTCCTGATGCAACTGCAACCTCAACTTCTTTTTCATCATGTGTCTCAACTATTGCACTGATTCCAAGTTCATTGCATATTCCGAGATACTCTTCAATCTGTGATTTAGAAAGAATCGAACAGATTAAAAGTATTGCTCTGGCACCCAATGTTCTCGCTTCGTAGATCATATATTCATCTACCGTAAAATCTTTTCTCAGGCAAGGAATCTTAACTTTAGATGCTATTTCTTTTAGATAATCATTGCTGCCAAGAAACCACTTCGGTTCAGTGAGGACCGATATGCAATCAGCGCCTGCTGCCTCATAATCCTTAGCAATCTGAAGATAAGGAAAATCCGGTGCGATGAGTCCCTTGGAAGGCGATGCCTTTTTGCATTCAAGAATAAAAGATAATTCGGGTTTCTTCAATGCTTTTTCAAAAGAATAATCATCTTTTTGCATATCAAATGCCATGCTTTTTATATCATTTAAACTGATTATTCTTTTTGCTTCTTCTGTTCGTTCTCTTGCATAATCCGCAAGCTTATCGAGAATTGTCTCTGTATTGCTCATTATAATTCCTATTCTTCGTCAGGACGATTACTTACTTCGATGAACTTATTCAATACTTCAAGTGCTTTTCCGGAATCAATGATTTCTGCAGCAAGTTTAACACCTTCTTTGAATGAATCTGCCTTGCCGCCAATGTAAAGCGATGCTCCAGCATTTAAAAGAACTGCATTTCTCTTATGTCCTTTTTCTCCGTTAAGGATAGCAAGTGTAATCTTAGCATTCTCTTGAGGATCGCCACCCTTTAAATCATCTTTTGTACAACGCTCAAATCCAAACTCCTCGGGTGTGATTGTGTATGTCTTGTACCATCCGTCCTTGATCTCGCAGATCTTAGTAGGTGCACTTAATGAAATCTCATCAAGCTTATCCATTCCGTATACAACCATACCACGATTGATGCCAAGGCTAACCAAAACCTGAGCCAAAGGTTCTACTAAATACTCATCATATACACCTAGAAGTTGCATTTTGGGAGAAGCAGGATTGGTAAGGGGTCCTAAAATATTGAACACTGTTCTTACACCGAGTTCCTTTCTAATTGGCCCTACATATTTCATTGAAGAATGATATTTCTGTGCAAAAAGGAAGCACATTCCGACTTCATTTAAAAGTTCAACACATCTTGCGGGGCTCTGCTGAATGTTTACGCCCAATGCTTCGAGGCAGTCAGCTGTACCGCACTTGGAAGATGCTGCTCGGTTACCATGTTTGGAAACCTTCATTCCACCTGCTGCCGCAACAAGTGCACTTGTTGTAGAGATGTTAAAGCTCTGTGCATTGTCTCCACCGGTTCCTACAATCTCGAATACATCCATGCTTGTCTCTACCTTGGTAGCGTGGTCTCTCATTGCTGCTGCACAACCTGCAATTTCATCAGTAGTTTCTGCCTTGGCACTCTTGGTTGAAAGTGATGCAAGGAATGCAGCGTTCTGAGTAGGTGTAGTTTCGCCGCTCATTATTTCATTCATTACAGCATATGCTTCATCATATGTTAAATCTTCTTTGTTAACAATCTTAACTATTGCTTCTTTAATCATGTTTTTTTCCTCCGTTATATATTCAAAAAATTCTTTAGCATTGTCTTACCTTCAGGTGTAAGAATCGATTCAGGGTGAAACTGAACTCCGTATATCGGATATTCCGTATGCGCAACCCCCATTATCTCTCCGTCATCTGTTTTTGCTGTAATCTTTAGGCAATCAGGAATTGTGTTTTCATCCGCTGCTAGTGAATGATATCTGGCAACAGGTGTTATCTCTTGGCAGCCATCAAAGATAGGGCAATCCAGCTCGAGCTTTGCATCTGATTGCTTACCATGCATTAATCTGGATGCGTATGTTACAACCGCTCCAAATGCCATGCATATCGCTTGATGGCCAAGGCACACACCCAAGATGGGGATATCTTTGCCAAGTGTTTTTATCACATCTATGATTACTCCCGCGTCCTCAGGTCTGCCGGGTCCGGGAGAGATGATTATATGTGAAGGGTTAAGTGCTTTTATTTCTTCAACACTCATCTCATCGTTACGTATTACTCTAATATCCGGAGATATCTCTCCAACGTATTGATATAAGTTGTAGGAAAAGCTGTCGTAATTATCTATTAATAATGTCATTGATTGCCTCCGTTTTTGTCTTTTAACTAAATCCATTTTTACATATCTTCATCCTGCGCATTGATAAGTGCTGTAAGAGAAGATTTTGCTTTGTTAAGGCATTCTTCGTATTCCATTTCGGGTACCGAATCTGCAACGATTCCTGCGCCACTTCTTACGAATACTTTTCCGTTCTTTTTATATGCGATACGTATTGCAATGCAGGTATCCATATTTCCAGTGAAATCTATGTATCCGATTGCTCCGCCGTATATTCCTCTTTTATTGTTCTCAAGTTCACCTATAAGCTTACATGCTCGAATCTTGGGCGCTCCGGAAAGTGTTCCTGCCGGGAGAACTGACTCAATCGCATCAAGAGCATCCTTATCATCTCTTATCTGTCCGGCTACCGTTGAACCTATATGCATAACATGTGAGAATCTGACTACATTTCTTAGGCTTTCAACATGCACTGTTCCGAACTTGCTTATCTTGCCAAGATCGTTTCTTCCAAGATCCACAAGCATGTTGTGCTCGGCCAATTCTTTTTCATCTTTTAAAAGTTCTGCTTCTAATGCTGCATCCTCTTCAGGAGTTTTCCCTCTTTTTCTTGTTCCTGCAAGAGGAAATGTATGTAAGATTCCGTCCTCAAGTTTTACCAATGTCTCAGGAGATGCACCTGCTACTTCTACATCAGTTCCGCTAAAGTAAAACATGTAAGGAGAAGGGTTAATAGTTCTAAGCATTCTGTATGTATTGAAAAGACTTCCTTCAAAAGGAGCACTCAATCTGTTGGAGAGAACTATCTGGAATATATCTCCCTCATGGATGTAATGCTTTCCTTTTTCAACCATCCTGCAATACTCTTCTTTATTAAATAGAGGAGTTACCTCTCCTAAAAGCTTTCCTGCTGGCTCCTCTTTTTTCTCACCATTTCTTAAAAGATTAACGAGCTGCTTAAGCTCCATCTCTGCTTTATTATAGTTTGTTTCAATATCTGAAAGAGACATGTTAACGATGAGGATTATTTTTTGTGCCATATTATCAAAGGCGATTACTTTATCAAAAAGCATCAAGTCTACATCCTTGAATTCCTCTTCGTCTTCAACATCGCTCTTAACCGTAGGCTCGCTGTAAGCCAGATAATCATATGAAAAATAACCCACAAGACCGCCTGTAAAGGAGGGAAGATAATCGAAGCGGGGGCTCTTGTACTGTGACAAGATCTCTCTTAATTGTATGGAAGGATTCTGAGTCTTGATACTTAAATCCCCCGCTTTCATCTCTCCGTTAATGCATGTAATCTCCATCTTAGGATCAAAGCCTAAAAATGTGTAGCGACCCCACTTGTCATTAGCCTGAGCTGACTCAAGCATATAGCAGTGTGTTGATACATTCTTAAGGATTTTCATTGTTTCGATTGGTGTAGTGAAGTCTGAGAGTATTTCTGTGCTCAAAGGCAATACATTATACTCATTTGATGCTGCGATTTTCTTGACTTCATCCAAAGAAGGAATTATCTTCATGCGTTCTCCTTGTTACGTCCTGCGTGTTACTAGTATTCCAAGTTTTTTAAAGACTGTCCGTTGGGACTTTATGCAAAATAATTAAGGTGTTGTTACAAAAGGAGGATAATTATTTCCCTTATGCGGGCGTGTGCATTAAAAAAGTCCCTGACAAAATCTATTGATTCTGTCAAGGACGAATAATCTATCCGCGGTGCCACCTTGATTCACGATGCGACTCGTGCGCTTAGCGAGATACCTGCATATCTCCGGCAATTGACGTATGCCTAACGTCGCAGAATACTCTGTATTAATACATTTGACTGCGCCCTCTGCGGTCCATTTGACAATCTGTTTCGTACCCGGATCTCAGCATCCCGGATTCTCTGTAGGGGCATAACTGCCGTTATCTCCGCATCAACGGTTTGTGTTGTTCAATTAATCGAAATATATCATGCATAAAAAAACATGTCAATAAAAATTTACAAAATTTTTCACTTATTGATCGAATACGTGAGTATCGATAAAATATTGCTCCTCATTTCGTTTGTATCCTTCCGAATCCGTTGTGGTAATTCGAACATAACATTTATGGTCCTCTGTCAAAATGTATTGGATCTGAGCGTCCTTTTTATGATGAGATACAATCTCATTCTTCAAGTCTTCTAATTTTTTCCCCAAATTTTGTTCCAATTCATCCCTGAATCTTCCTTTGGGAATATCCTCTATGTTGGTGTATTCTGTGCTATACGGAACCTCATTGTTCTCAATAAAATCTGCATTAAAAGAACAGTCTAAGAGTTCCATACTAATGGTTCCCGCCATCCCTAAATCCTTCCTTACTTTTTTTGTCTCATTAAACTCTCCCATAGCTGGTGCCATTATTGATGCCATAAACGCTACGTAGAGAGATACTCCTAGCGTGAGTACTACAGAAACAGCAGCACCAGCTATTGATAATGCTCTGTTTTTCTTCCCAAAAATGATATCAATAATGCACAATATAAAGCCTAATGGCCAAATAAAAAATGACAATATGAAACCAATAATACTTACTACGCTTGGTGCATTAGATCGAACTTTTACTTCAGTATTTTGTTCTGTAATCATATGTTTATCCTCTTAATAAAGATATCATTTGGGCGAAGCTCTAAATCAAAAATTACAATTCTCTCATCTTGTAGTCGGTATCTTCATCTATCATCTGTAACATAATCATTGCAACTTCTGGATCAAATTGCGTTCCCATTCCGTCCTCTATCTCGCGTCTGACCGTCTCCTGTGGCATTACCTTACGATATGATCTGTTGGAAGTCATTGCATCATAACAATCGGCTACGCAGATGATTCTGGCATATTCAGAAATCTGTTCTCCAGATAATCCGTCAGGATAACCCTTGCCGTCAAATCGTTCATGATGCCAATGAGCACCTGAAGAAAGTTCAGGAATTTCAGTAATCTCATCAAGAATTTTTGAGCCGATTGCTGTATGCTCTTTTATCTTAGCGTACTCCTCATCGTTTAACTTTCCCGGCTTATTGATAATCTCATCCGCGATAACAACTTTTCCTACGTCATGAAGCAAAGCAGTTCTATATACAGTCGTAATCTCATCTTCACTCTTTCCCATTCTTCTTGCAATCTCTCTTGAATACTCAGCTACTCGATTGGAATGACCGTTAGTATACGAGTCCTTGCTATCTATAGTATTGGAAAGCGCATGAATAACCTGCTCAGACATCTTCTCAATAGCTTCATTTTTCTCTTTTAATTCTTTTTGTGACTGAATAAATTTTGTTAATACATTGCAGGATGCTTTTGCTACGTTATAGCAAATGAGAGTCATGATAATCGACTCAATAAGAAAGCCCATGCAACGAGAGATCCACCAGATCAAGTTGCTCTCAAATTCGACCTGAACAACGCTTAAAGATCTAACATACATGGATGCTACTATAACAAAAAAGTTAATAAGAGAAACTTGCAGAGTAAAAAACTTATCAAAAAAGATGAGGCTAGTAACCATTGCAAGCATATATGTAATATAGATACCTATATCACTGTTGCATGCCAAAATACCAACTACTGCCTCGAGCCCCAAAACGCATATGTATCGTCTTGCCTTTAGGGGAACATTGAGCTTTTCCGCAAGGGACGGAAGCCACAGAATCACTGCCGATGCAACTGTTGCAATCGTTAGCGCCACATAAGAAATTTTGAATATATGAAAAATATTACCAATATATATGAGTGCGAAAGTGAGAATAACAAAACGCATGTATTTCGTTGTTATAGCCAACACACGTTCTTCATTCTCTCTAAGCAAATCACTGTTACTAAGATCAGTGTTTTTGTTCATTAATCTATCCTCTCTTACACACATTTATACTTCTATAAATGTAGAACACACAATGTAACTATAACATATCAATAGCTACTAATGCTATAAAAACTATTCATCTGTAAAAAGGACTCAATCTATCATATTCTCGTCACGAATTAAACTTAAGACTATATAATATATACTTAACAAGACGCTTTTTCTTAAGCTCATCCAATAGCTCTTTTCGCATATTTATTGCATTCTTTTTTGCCTCATCCAATTCAGCACTAATATCCTGTCCGCTGTAAAGATATCTTTCCAGTTCATCTATAAAACAAAGTCTATCGATATAATAATCCTTTTCAAGTCTCGTTCTGTATTCAAAAAGCGTCTCATCCTCTTTTATGGGCTTGCCGAGTAATCGCAATATTGCAAAAACTTGCTTGCAATATGCCACAAATTGCTTGGAATCATCCATTTGATTGAATCTGATTTTCGAGCCTATTCGTACTGCAAAATATACTACGACAATGATTGCTATTCCGGACAACACAGGAATAACAATTATTATCCAATTAACCGATACCGTTTCTTTCTCTTCAGCTGCTTCTTCGGTCTCTTCCTCTTTTTCGGACTGACTATCCTCTTCTTTTTTCTCGTATACGCCCATCTCGGGTAACTTGAATGATGTAGCGCTTCCGCTCCAGTAATTACCGCCTTCGAATCCCGGAGTCGCATCAAACGCAATCCATCCCGCGGAGTCAAAATATACTTCTGCCCATGCATGAGCCGAGGAAGAATACACATATTTGTTTTGACTGCCATTCACAGTAATATTGTATCCTTGAACATATCTTGCAGGGATGCCTTCTGCCCTTGCCAGCAAAACAAAAGCAGTTGCATAGAAACTGCAATATCCTCTTTGTTCATCAAGAATAAAGTAATCTAAGAACTCTGTATCGTTCGTAATATTCTCCGGTATTTCTCCCGGATTTTTAGTATATTCAAAACTCTTTAAAAGCTGTTTTATACGAAGCAATTTCTCGTAATCGCTATTGCACCCTTCGTATAACTGATCCATATAGTTTCTTAGTTCATCGGATAGTACAACTTCTTTACCGTAAGTTTCTTTTATTGATTCCTGATGCTTAATGAAATTCTCATACGCATACTTAAAATCGCTTTGTACTCCAAATTCTCCGCGGTATTCGTCATACGCTTCTTTCGAAGGTGTATCTCCCTCTTCTATGAATCTTACGAACTCTTCACTCTCGTTATTGGTCAGCAAATACACCATGGAATAACTTGTCTTATAGCTTTTTGTTTCCGGCCACATAATATCAGCGCCATCATATTTTATTTCGTAAGATAAAACCGGAAATCTGCTTTCTCTGACTACTGATTTTGACGGTGAAAAAACATAATCGGTATTCATTGTTATATATTGGATAGTTAGTTTATCCCATCTGACATATTTGCTTGGATCATCGGTATAATCCGAAAGAGAAGCATACATTCCTATAGAATCAAACATCGCATCGGGCTCAGTTGATTCATCGGTCTCCAACCATTCTCTACCCGTAAATGTTGAAAAGTTTTTACCCGATAATTTCAAAGTCTCGGTCTCCTCAGGAATACCATACACAGCCAATACTCTATCTCTACTGTCTTTTACTTCTCCAGCTATCGAGCCTTCCTCGGAAAAGCCAAGTAAAGAAACAGCATAATCCTCATTCTTGTTAATGGACGCCTTGATTCTTAAATCCTGAATGGTTCTGTTAACAAATCTGTATGCTGTCTTAACAACTGGCCAACCGTAGGGCTTGGTAGAGTAAGGAGAAATAAGTAAAAAGAATATGGTAGCCACAATAAACGGCGAAATATATACCATATGTTTTTTCATATCCGTATCGCCATGTTTTTTCCATCTCTTTTGTATCTCGCTTGCTACTGTAAAAATAATAAGCGAGAATACTGCGACAACATATACTTTTCCTATTTCATATTTTGTTATTGTAAATGCCACTAAAGATGCAAAAGAAAGAATAGAAACAATAACACGAAAAGCCCTGCCATATGCAGAGAGTTCGCCCATTAGAAAAGCTAAAAGAGCAATTGCTAAAAGCCATAAAAGTCCCATCGCATCAAACTCTTTTTGATTAGCTTCGTTGTAACTATTTAGAATCAAAATGAATATTGTATAAGAGGACAATAGCCCTATTGAGATAAGTCTTCCGGTAACTTTTCCGTTTTTTAATACGACAAAAATCGATGCCAGGAAAAGCTCGATTATAAACAATAAAAAGCCCGCCTTTCCAAGCCCTAAAAACTTGGAAGATATCGACAATATTCCGGCAGCAAAAGTAATCACATATAGCAATTCATAGATTAAAGTGACCATTACAGTACCTCCTTTAATCTGTCTTCATAGCCTATACGCTTATACTCCGTATTCATGCCAACATTAATCTCGGATACGTCGATATCCGTATCTGTAACATGATATATAATCGTATTCTTTCCATTTCTTCCAAGCGCCTCGGCCAGTGAGAGAATGTCTCCTGTTATCTCGTGAACAACGAGGAATATTAGATTACTTGAAGTAACGTCCGATTGTCTGACACCCTCAAAAAGGTTGGCTAATGTATTGTCCGGACGAAATGAAAATTCTGCCATAGAAGAATAAAAGTCTTCAAAAGAAGATACTCCCTGAAGAATATACTTTTTAGGTGCTCCTTCAAATGTCTGGATTGATGCACTTATTCCTTTTGACAGATAGTAATGAGTAATCGCTATTGATACCTCGAGTATCTTATTTTCAAGAGGCAAAAATTCTTCGGGATCCGGATAGTATCTGCAAGAATCCATAATGATACCTATTGACTGAGTCTGAGTGCCGATTCTTCCCCTTACATAGGGCTTACCAAGATGTGCACTTACCTTCCAGTTAATATTTCTGATATCATCGCCCGGTATATATTCTCTAACCAATACATCAAGTTCTTCAGGATTTCTGTTGGACTCATTTGAATAAACCAATGAATCAACACCCGAAAGCGAATCAAGTATTTCAAGTCGCGGATAAACTATTGCTTTCAGTGTCTCTCTGTTTTTGAATTTGAATCTAAAAAGACGCAGGTAATCTTCAACTATTACGTTTTTAATACCTACTTCATATTCTCCACGATACTTGCATATAAGAACGGTTTCTTTTTTTGTTCCGGAATGCGGAGTTAATTCATATTCATAGTTTTCTTCGACATCATTGATATAGGAAAAATCAGAAAAGAACTCGACTTTCACTCCTGAAAAAGAATAAGCATCTTCATTTTGAAGTGTAAAATAAAAGTTCGTGGGAGTTCCGACTATGACATTTTTAGATACTATTACCTGGTATATTTTGAATCGATAATATACCAATAACGCATAGATAGCAGATGCGATGGGAATTAAAAGCGATAGAAAAAAAGCCCCATATGTAACAGGGCCTCCGTAAAACGATATAGCAACCAGCGAGAGGACAAAAAGCCCTAATACTATAAGTCTGTTTCTAAGCATTTTACACCATCGGTACTTTGACTTTAAGAATAATTGATTTCAATACCTTATCTACATCTTCCTTGGCTATCTTTGCTTCATATGTAAGTGATAGCCTGTGATGAAGTGTATTAATAGCTACTGCCTTGATGTCGTCAGGCTTTACGTAATCACGACCTGATATATAAGCCTTGGCCTGTGAAGCACGAATAAGATGAAGCATGGCACGGGAAGACGCTCCCATTACAAAACGGGATTCTTCTCTGGTTAAAGCGATAATATCATTCGCATACTTAATGCAATCATCAACCACTTTAACCTTTTCAACTTCCTTTTTTATCTCGAATATTTTTTCAGCAGTCAGTACGCTCTCAATCGATTCAATAGTCTGTCCGGATAAAAAGTTTTTAGTCATCTCGATCTCATTTTCCTGCTTGGGATAGCCAATGGATAACTTCATCATAAATCTATCCATCTGCGCTTCAGGCAAAGGATATGTACCAACAAACTCAATCGGATTTTGAGTTGCTATAACCATAAAAGGCTCGGGCAACTTATATCTTGTTTTATCAATAGTTACAAAGCCTTCTGCCATTGCCTCAAGAAGAGAGGACTGAGTCTTCGGAGAAGTACGGTTAATCTCATCAGCAAGAATAAGCTGGTGCATAATTGCACCTTCTTTATATTCAAATTCTCCGTTTTTCATATTGATGATAGACACGCCAAGAATATCGGAAGGAAGCGTATCCGGCGTAAACTGGATACGTCCAAAACTTAAGTTAACTGCCTTCGATAATGTCTTGGCTAGTGTAGTTTTGCCCACACCGGGGACATCTTCCAATAGAACATGTCCGCCGGATAAAAGGCATATAATAACATTCTCCGTCACATCTTCGTGACCAACAAAATGCTTATTAATTACATTCATCAATTGCTCTGTCATAGTCTCTCCTTAAGATGGCCAATTGTCTAAATCATGATCCTGTTCCCGAATACTTGGATGCGCCCCACATCCATATCTTATATGAGATAAAGAAGAAGATTATTCCGTAAACGGGTGAAAACCAAGTTAAGAACGGAATATCCTGAGGACGTAGTATTACGAGGCTCGGGAAGTATGCAATAAATGCTATCGGTATTATGAAAGTAAAGATGATTCTGAAAAACATCGGGAATATAGTAACCGGGTATTTTGCATAGTCTCTAAACTTATTCATTGTAACCATTATGTATCCCGAATTTGTCAGGAAGAAGCAGCTTGCAGCGGCTATGTTCATAATTGCAACCATGAAAAGTGATGCTGCAAAAAGCGCTACGATAAGTGCTGCTATATTAACAAAAGTTACCGGCAATTTTAATTTGTACCAAGCAAAACAAATCGTACCCATTCCGACAAAAAACTGTCCGAGTCCTTTTGTATCAAAATCTTCCGATATGTAGTAAAAGAATACGTTTATCGGTCTGAAACAATACTTGATAAAATCGCCTTCATATACATAATGTCGTAAGTGCCAATTGTTGTCAAACAAGCATTGTAGCGGTGTTAAGGCCACAAGCGAGAAGCCGTATAAAAACAACATCTCATGATATGTCCAACCGCATACGCTCGGGAAATTAAGGAACATGATGTAGAAAGCTGCAAGCTCCGATACATCAGTGAGGATCATTCCTATCATTGAGATAATGAAGTCCGAACGATAACTCATCTTGCTCTTAATATCCTGAACAATTATCTTTCTGTAAATTGATATGTAAAAACCTAATCTCTTCATATTACATCAGCCTCCATTCACCGTAATGATTCGCTCGGAAGCTTTCCAGAATATTTTTCCAATAAGTATTAATACAAGTGCCCATATAGCCTGCTCACCAATCATGATAAAAGACTCAGCGAGGCTAAGCTCAGGTCCCTTGGTAAGGAACGTGAGGGGTGTATTGTATATTGCATGGAACGGGAAAAACATTACTATCTTTCTAAGTGTCTCCGGGAAAAATGCAAGCGGTACTGTAGCTCCTGAGAGGAACAAAACCACTACTTCCTTCATGATGTTAATGCCCCATGTGGACTGTGTGTATAGACAAATTGTTCCGACAAAAAAGTCTATAGCAAAGTTAATTAGTGCTCCCAAAAGTGCTGCTACAAGATAGAATAAAATGTTTATTCCTATATGAATTGCACCCTTGGTTATAATCTCAACGATTATAAATGTAGGTATAAAAGTTACTACGAACGCACATATATTACCGCCCTCAAGGCCGAACAATAAGTACTGCGAATACGGAACA
>JAEEGG010005040.1_pt1 | contig 31675 bp, 20 predicted proteins | sample 9134161 | NCBI WGS metagenome assembly JAEEGG01 (sample SAMN16246543, study PRJNA631951) | gut metagenome | biome: gut microbiome; feature: rumen; material: CR-attached | host: Bos | place: Iran: Karaj | collected 2018-10
CTCCTCCATCGCGTCCGGCACGACCTGTTTCTTGATAATAGCCTTCGAGGCTCTTAGGAATGTCGTGGTGGATGACGAAACGCACATCGGGCTTGTCGATACCCATTCCGAAGGCGATGGTGGCCACGATGACATCCACTTCTTCCATAAGGAACTTGTCCTGGTTTTCCTTACGCGTCTGGCTGTCCAAGCCGGCGTGATAAGGAAGCGCCTTGATGCCGTTCACCACAAGAGTCTCGGCCAGTTCCTCCACTTTCTTACGGCTGAGGCAATACACAATACCCGACTTGCCTGGGTTTTGCTTGATGTATTTGATGATGTCCTTGATGACATCCTTGGTCTTGGGCCGTACTTCGTAGTACAGATTGGGTCTGTCGAACGACGACTTGAAGACTTTGGCGTCCATGATATCGAGGTTCTTCATGATATCCTGCTGCACCTTTACTGTAGCGGTGGCGGTCAAGGCAATCACTGGAAGGTCTTTCCCAATGGCGTCGATGATGGGACGCAGGCGGCGATATTCAGGACGGAAGTCGTGACCCCATTCAGAGATGCAGTGCGCCTCGTCGATGGCCACAAACGAGATCTTCAGCGTGCGCAGGAATTCCACCGTCTCCTCTTTGGTGAGCGACTCAGGAGCCACATACAGCATCTTGGTCTTGCCGCTCTTGAGGTCTTCCTTCACCTCAAGCAGTTCCGACTTCGACAACGAGGAGTTCATCACGTGCGCGATGCCGACCTCAGTGCCAAAGTTGCGAATCATATCGACCTGGTTCTTCATCAAAGCGATCAAAGGCGAGACGATGATGGCTGTGCCTGGTTTCAAAAGGGCAGGTAATTGATAGCAAAGCGACTTGCCGCCGCCGGTAGGCATCAGCACAAAGGTGTCGTTGCCGGCAAGCACACTCTTGATGATAGCTTCTTGGTTCCCCTTGAATTGATCGAAACCGAAGACATCTTTCAACAGCTTATAAATCGATGTTTCAACTTTTTTTGCCATTTTTGCAATCTAATTCATAATCTTTAGTTATCTTTACAAAGTTATAATATTTTTTCCGTTCAAGCCAACAAAAAAAAGAAAAAAATGCTTTCTTTTGAAGAAATCCATAAAATCGCAACGCAAGTTATTGACAACGAAGCATCTGCAATAAAGAATCTGATTCCTTTACTGGACGACAACTTTGGCAAGGTGGTGCAGCTGATGTATGAGAACAAGGGGAACATCGTGTTTTCCGGTGTAGGAAAGAGTGCCATCATCGCACAAAAGATTGCCGCTACGATGAATTCCACCGGCACTTCCTCTGTGTTCATGCATGCCGCCGATGCCATTCATGGCGACTTAGGCATCATCCGCGACAAGGATTTGGTGGTGCTCCTCTCCAAGAGCGGCGAGACTCCAGAAGTCAAGGTGCTGGTGCCTCTTATCAAATTGCGCGGCAACAAGATCATCGCCATCGTGGGCAACCGCGACAGCTATCTGGCACGTCAAGCCGACTTTGTGCTCGACGTCACCGTGGGAAACGAAGGTTTCCCCGGGAACCCCGCCCCTACCTCCAGCTCCACCGCCCAACTGGTGATGGGCGACGCCTTGGCTGTCTGCCTGATGCAGTGCCGCGGCTTCACCAACGACGACTTCGCCAAGTTCCATCCAGGAGGCGCCCTCGGGAAACAACTATACCTACGCGTCAGAGACCTCTATGTCAACAACGAGAAACCTGAAGTAGGCCCCGACGACAGCCTCGCCACCGTCATCATCGAGATGACAAAAAAGATGCTCGGCGCCGCCGTGGTCACCCATAATGGTTACATCGTCGGCATCATCACCGATGGCGACTTGCGCCGCATGTTACTGAAACACCCCGACATCGACACGGTAAAAGCCTCCGAGATCATGACCCCTGACCCCAAAACGATCGACGAGAACGACTTGGTGGCCGACGCCTTGCAGAAGATGCGCCACAACAGCATCACCCAACTGCCCGTGCTCAGCAAAGGCCGATATGTCGGCGTCATCCATCTTCACGATATATTAAAGGAGGGCGTGCTATGAAACTTTGGACAGAAAACCTAGTAAAACGATACAAACAACGCACCGTCGCCGACCATGTCAGCGTCGAAGTGGAACAAGGCCGCATCGTAGGCCTTCTCGGACCTAACGGCGCCGGCAAGACCACCACCTTCTATATGATCGTGGGGATGATCAAGGCCAACGAAGGAAAAGTGTTCCTGGACAACGAGGAAATCACCAACGTGCCAATGTACAAAAGAGCCAAAAAAGGCATCGGGTATCTGGCTCAAGAAGCCTCGGTGTTTCGCCAGATGAGCGTGGAAGACAACATTTACTCGGTGTTGCAGTTCATGCCTAACCTGAACAAGGAACAGCGGCACGAGAAACTCGAGTCGCTCCTGAACGAGTTCGGCTTGCAACATGTGCGCAAAAACAAAGGCATCCAACTCTCAGGCGGTGAACGCCGACGCACCGAGATTGCCCGTGCCCTCGCCGTCGACCCCAGCTTCATCCTCCTCGACGAACCCTTCGCCGGCGTCGACCCCATCGCCGTCGAAGACATCCAACGCATCATCGTCAAGCTGACTGAGAAAAACATCGGCGTGCTCATCACCGACCACAACGTCCACGAGACCCTGTCGATCACCGACTACGACTACATCCTCTCCGACGGGAAGATACTGAAGGAAGGCGAACCCTTGGCATTAGCCAACGACCCCGTGGTCAAAGACGTTTATCTCGGACACAACTTCGAATACAAGAAAAAGGTGTTTAGCTAAGGACGATAAAAAAGCACCGAAAGCAGGATATAACCCAACAGGATGAAAGGCAAGGCCACAAACCTGAACGCCACAAAACTGGCCACCGCCAAGCCCAAGAAAATCCACCGCAACTTGTTGTCACTCCAACTTAAGCTCTTCATCTTGAACGAGAAGAACGGACGGTTGCATACCATCAGCACGGAGAACAGAATGACCAGTCCAAGACAAAGGTAAGGATTCAGCACCGGTTGACCAAGGACACCCAATTGCCAGAACGCTAACGGCAGCGACGCCATGAAGATGGCCATAGGAGGTGTGGGCAACCCGATGAAAGAGGTGGTCTGACGTTCGTCGATATTGAACTTTGCCAGCCGCACCGCGGAAAAAACCGGAAGCAGGAACGCAAAGCAGGCAAACAACGACACGCCACCCACAGGCCAGATGGGTTCAGACATTCCTTCCGACATCAGCCGATACATGATGAACCCCGGCGCCACGCCAAACGACACCACGTCGGACAACGAATCCAAGTCACCCCCTATGGGCGAATGGGCGTTCAGCAGACGAGCAGTGAATCCGTCGAAGAAATCGAAAAGTCCCGCCGCAAAGATCATCACCGACGCCATCACTGGCATCCCCGCAGTGGAAAACAATATCGAAAAACAGCCTGAGACCAGGTTGCAACAAGTGATGGCATTGGGGATGTGCTGTTTCAAAGGCATGTCATCTAACGGCTTTCAGCGTGAACGACTCTTGGCTGCTCTTGACTTCAATCAGATAGACTCCCGGGACAAGGTGCTCCGTCAGGCTTCCAATCTCCAAGGAAGTCGATTTCCCGAGATCAAAAACGCCTCTTGAGACCTCACGGCCAGTCATGGAATAAACGGCCACTATCAATTCACCGTCCATCTCATGGTCGAACTCGACACGGCTTTGCGCATTGAGGGGGTTGCCGACCAATCTGGCATGTTGCCGATCGGGATAAACGGGCACCGAGGCGGCGGTATACTCATAGGGACCGATGTCGATCCGCTGGTTGGCCACACGCCACGACCCGGCAAGGTCGCGACCCTCAGCCAGATCGTCAGGAAGCATCTCGTATCCGGCATCACGGCATGGGCTGCCTTCACTCAATCGGAAGTCATGGTGCTCTGCGTCCACAAAGAGAGGATCGGCATCCACGATGTTCTCAAAGACTTTGATATAGTCGCTGTTGGTAATGTATTTCTCTCCGCCTTCGATGAGACAGTTGCGGAACTCAGGCGCATAGTCGTCGAAGGTCCACAGCCACATCTGTACGGTATCGGACAAGATGTCTTGAGGAGCGGGATAGTTGCCATAGACGATGCAGTTGGTCAGCTTGGGCGAGGCATACTGATAGAAGAACATGCCAGAACAGGTCACCCCTTCCGAATTGTTGTTGGTGACCAAGATGTTATACACTTCGGGTGAGGCATCGGCGAAGGCCAATCCACCGCCAAAATGTCCTGAGAAATTATGGTCGAACAACAGGTTCGACAATCTACCCGGCAGATGGTTACTGCGCATCATATACAGGCCACCTCCATTCAGGCCGACGTTGTCGGCGAACACCGCGCGGTCGAGCACCACAGAGCAGCTGTCGAGGCTGAGAGCACCACCGATGCTGGTTTCGCCATAGTTGCGGCTAAACTCCATCACCCGCATCTCCACATCACACTTGAGGAACCTGAGGGCGCCACCATACCTGAAATAGATATTGTCATCGCTAAACAAGCGGTTGTTGTTAACATTGCAGTTGGTCATCACCACATGCGAGTTCTGGGCATCGACAGCGCCTCCATGTTCCCTGGCGCCATTGTAGCGCAAGGTGGAGTGGCTGATTTCCACATCGTCGCAATAGTTGATTTTCATTGCTCCGCCATACATATCGGTGGTGTCCGACGCCTTGGAGTACTCAAGAATGCAATAGTCGAAACACACCTTTCCAGCTTTCTCGACATGGAAGCCGTTCCAACCTCCTTTACCTGAATTATAGATATGAAAGCCTGTCGTGTCGGCCACGGTAAAACGTATGCTGTCGTTCGAAGTGCCTTGAGCCTTAAATGAAGCTCCATCGGCAACAGTGACGCTGTAGAACCCGTCGAACAGCACCACCGTCCCAGAGGCAACCACCAACGAATCGACCACCTTTACATCAGCAACCACATGCACAATATCGGCGTCCCAGACGCCGCTTTGCAGACCACCGACTTCGACATTCTGTCCATAAACGAGGATGCTGACAAATACCAGCAACAAAACCAGGATTTTCTTTTTCATGGTGTTTCGTTTTTTTGTTTTTGCAAAAATAAAAAAAGTAATCTTACTTTTGCAAAAAATTCAATCATGACCGATATCAGAAACATCTCCATCGACGAATACGACTATCCATTGCCCGAGGAGCGCATCGCCAAATACCCATTGGCCGAGCGAGACGCTTCCAAGCTACTGGTGTTGAAAGACGGACACATCCAAGCCTCCCAGTTCAAGCACATCGGCGATTTCCTTCCTCCGAAGGCCTTGCTGGTGTTCAACGAGACCAAGGTCATCCGTGCCAGACTGCGTTTCCAGAAAACCACCGGCTCACACATTGAGATTTTCTGCTTGGAGCCCGATGACGACTACCAGATTGCCTTCAGCTCGTCTTCGCCCGTCCGCTGGAAATGTCTGGTGGGAAACTCCAAACGCTGGCGAGAGGGCACGCTCCAGATGTCGTTGAACGTCAACGGAAACGAGGTGACTTTAACGGCTGAACGCATCGAAAAGAACGACCAATACTCGGAGGTTGAGTTTTCATGGAGCCCTTGCGCCATTCCTTTCGCTTCGGTTTTGGAAGCCGCGGGTGAGATCCCTCTCCCACCTTATTTAAATAGAGAGGCTGAACCTGAAGACCGCGACCGTTACCAGACGGTATTCGCCCGATATGACGGTTCAGTGGCGGCTCCCACCGCAGGATTGCATTTCACCAAGTCTTTATTGGAACAGCTCCAGCATCAAGGCCACGAACTCGAAGAAGTCACCCTTCATGTCGGTGCAGGCACCTTCCGTCCCGTGGCCACAGCCACCATCGGCGAACACGCCATGCATTCCGAAACCGTCATCGTCCGCAGATCGTTCCTTGAGAACCTGATCCAACATCTCAACGGCGACATCATCCCTGTCGGCACCACCAGCACCCGCACCCTCGAAAGCCTCTATTGGATCGGGATGATGCTCCACGAACAGGGCTTGGACCTGAGGGAACTCCACGTAAACCAATGGTATCCTTACGAAACCCATCCCGAACTCAGCAACGCCGATGCCCTGCAACTCCTCCTTGATTACATGGACCGTCATCGTCTTACGCGACTCGAAGCCAGCACCTCCTTAATGATTGCCCCTGGCTACAAGATGAGAGTCATCACCGGACTGATCACCAACTTCCACCAACCCAAGAGCACCTTATTATTATTGGTCTCCGCCCTCATCGGCGACCAATGGAAACAGGCTTATCGGTTTGCCCTCGACAACGGATTCCGTTTCCTGAGCTATGGCGACAGCTGCCTATTTTTACCATGACAACATTACTCTTGGCACGGTAATTGTTATATTTTACCTATTGTATTTGAAAAATCATCTATCAGATTAATAACCAATTAAAACTCTAAAAAATGAAAAAAGCAATCGTACTCGGTGTTTTGGCTTTCTTTGCCATCAACATCGCCTCTGTCCAGAATGCCAACGCACAGGACAAGAAGAAAGTGACGACCAAAGAGGCTGTCGAAATCAAGGACGACACCCAGAAACAAAAAGCCACTATCAAATCTGAGAAGAGAGAAAACATCCTCAGAAGCGCTTCCACTTCCATCCAGCAGGACAGAAAGAACAAAAAGACCGACAAAAAGGATGTAAGGACCAAGACCACTCAAGACAAGCCCGCTCAAGCCACTGTTGAACGCGACGAAACCAAGAAAAACGTCAGCGCCACCCCCAACAACAGCGTTCCCCCAAAACCCAAAATGGAAAAGGTAAAGGTAACCACCACCGGAAACACTCCTAGCGAAAAATAACAGTAATTAAGGTTTTCTAATGATAAAAAGCAGGCTCGATTCGTTTTGGGTCTGCTTTTTTATTTATTCCTACCCGACAACATGTCAGCATAACAGCGCAGGTGGGTCTTACGCTCCTCGGGAAGGCTTACCGAGTCAAGTGCGGCATAGGCTTGGCGGTAGTACTCAGCCATGAGTTTCTCCACCTCTTCCTTGACGTGAAGGTCGTCATATATGGCAATCACCTCGTCGATTTTCTTTTGCGGATTGATGGTCACCTCTCCTGAAAACAGTTCCGAAAGACGTTCACGTTGTGCCGGTGATGCCAATTCCAAGGCTTTCAGATACATCAAGGTTTTCTTGTTCTCCACGATGTCGCCTCCTGTCACCTTCCCGAATACCGCCACATCACTGTAACAGTCGAGGATGTCGTCCTGCAACTGGAATGCCATGCCAATGCCAATGCCGAAGTCGTAGAGTCTGCGTTGGTCAGCCTCGTCGGCGTCGGCCACAACTGCACCAATCTGTAGGCTGGTAGCCAGCAGCACGGCAGTCTTAAGGCGGATCATCTCAAGGTATTCGGGGATGCTCACCTCTTTGCGTGTCTCGAACTCCATGTCCATCTGCTGACCCTCACATATCTCAAGCAGCACTTGGTTAAGTAGCGTCAGCACTTCGACTGGACGGTGGGTGCGTGTGGCGAAGTCATACGCCATCACCAAAGCCGCGTCGCCCGAGAGGATGGCCTGGTTGGTGTTCCATTTCTTATATACTGTCTCCTTGCCCCGACGGATGGGAGCTTGGTCCATGATATCATCGTGAATCAGGGTGAAGTTATGTGCCGTCTCCAAGGCAAGGGCTGGATACTTGGCCTCATGGTATTCACCGCCAAACATGTCGCAGGCAAGCAGGCAGAGCATGGGACGGAGACGTTTACCCGACTGCAAAACGGTATAAGCCACGGGTTCATAGAGTCCCTCAGGGCTCCTTTGGAAGTCGACACCCTTCATGAAAGCATCGAAACGTTCTTTAAGTTGTTGAATCTTTTCCATACCGCAAAATTACTCTTTTTTTGGTGCGATATTTGTATTGAATGTTATTTTTGTGATAAAACAACCGACCATGAGACATTATCTTTTGCCCATAGCCCTACTGGCCTGCGTACTGGCCACTTCGTGCAACACCAACAAACGTCTTTATGAAACCGGCATGGCCTACCACCAAGCCAACCAAATCGACCATGAGCGCATCATGGAGCTGAAGAACTCAGGGAGTCCCGATGCCTGGCCAGAGATCTTTGAGCGTTACTGCAGCATCAAAGGCCGCAGCGACGAGATGGCACACTTTCCGGCCGAGGTGAGACGCAGTCTTCATTACACCCCTCTCGACCTTGACAAGGAGATTACCACGGCACAAAACAAGGCGGAGGCTTATTTGATGGCCAAAGCCCATCAGGAGCTCAGCCAAACAAACCCCGACCTCGACGAGGCTGACCGCCTCATCAAGCATCTCGAACGAGTCAACTGCAACAACACGCAGATCGACGACCTCAAGCTGAAATCGCTGGCCAGGCGCTATGGCGACATCAGCCGCTTGATGCACATCGAAGTGTTTGAGCGCCAAGTGGGGCCCAACCGCGACGATGCCGTCTCGTTCAAAGAGACCCAAGGGGGAGCGACCGCCACGGTAACCGACCATCAGCTCAGCAAGACAGCCACCATCAAGGGAAGGGTGAATTTCATCGACCCCAAACATCGCAAACGCATATTGCTTTCCATACCTTACGAAGTCTCCTCGAAATTCGAGCAAAGCTTCACCACCGTCGAGGGACCGCAATCGGCCTGTTCAGCACAAACCCTGGAACGGCTGAAACAAAAGCCTGTGCCTTTCCCCACCGACGAGAGCCTGTTGAACGACGCCAGGAACCAGTTGGTGGATTTGATATACCAGAAGATTCAATAAAAAAAGCGGGGTCAAGCCCCGCTTTTTCGTTTACCATTTCAAGATCTTCTTGAAGTCGTATTCTTCCGGATTCGGGAGGTACTTCTTGGCTGCCTCATAGTCAGCCGGCGTAAGGTACTGCAAACCCTCGTTGAAGATCAATTCGGCCTTGGGGCCGCTAAGGTTGACGAGGCGCGGCTTGATTTTGCCATTCTCATCTTCCACATCTTTCAGGTACAGCGGAATGATTTCTCCCTTGGGGTTGGTTGTGACCATAGCGCCGGTGACACCTTGCTTGAAGAGTTTCTTGACACCGTAACCCAGCAATGAGCAGTAGGTAAGGTCATAGCCGTTGGGCTGCACGCAACGGATGCCATATCCAATCTCAACAGGACGGCTCTTCACGCTGATGCCGAGGAGTTTCAGACGCTGTTGCAGAAGCAGGTTAAAGATATGAGCCTTGCTCACATTACCCAACTCGGGATGGCCATGCTCATCGTAAGTGAAGGCCACGCCCGACTTCTCAATTTCCTGGTCGGTCATGAAATGGAACACGCCCTCACTGATGATGACAACACCGTAGTCAACACCCAAGAGCTTACGTTTGACGATGGAGCTCACCATCAAGTCGATGATGGCCTCAAGGGTGACATCGGCCTTGTTGAACATCTCGGGGATAATCACCATGGGGCAGTGACAAGCCGAGGTCATGCCGAAAGCCAGGTGACCAGCTTCGCGGCCCATGGCGGAGAGCACGAACCAGTTGCCAGAGGTACGGGCGTCTTCATAGACGGTCTGAACCAAATGCACTGCAGCGTCCTTGGCCGAATAGTAACCGAAGGTCGGGTTGCCATCAGGCAGCGGCAAGTCGTTGTCGATGGTCTTGGGCACGTGGATGTTCTGGATCGGAACGTTGTTGTCACGCAGGAATTTCGAGATGCGGTTGGCCGTGGAAGCCGTGTCATCGCCACCAATGGTGACAAGCAACTTGATGTTGTTCTCGACAAAGAAATCAGTGTTGAACTCATCATTCTTCGGTTTATATCGACTCATGCGCAGTGCGGATCCTCCTTGTTTCTGAATGTCGTCGGCCCACATGAAGTCAAGTTCCTCCACTTCCTTTTCTTTACGGAAAAGGTTCTTGTAGCCGTCGTGCAAACCCAGTACGCGATAGCCGTCTTTGAGGAAAGTCTTGGCCACAGTGCTGATGACCGTGTTGATGCCGGGAGCGGGACCGCCGCCAGCGAGGATTACGATGGAATCTTTCATATTAATTATGAATTAAGAATTATGAATTAAGAATTATCTGTTAGGGGTTATTCGATGACAAATTCATCACAGAAGATCCAGGCGGGCTGGCCGGCGCCGACATGCCAGTCGGGGCAGGTGCCGATGTTCTTGGCTGCCATCTTTACGTAGCGGGCCTCACAACGGGGGCGCACCGCCAGTTCTTGAATCACGGAGTCGTCGGCATCCAGGGGCACTTGGTTGGTCACCTTGCCAACGCTGCGAAAACGCTTGCCGTCATCGCTGACGAAGAACTCCACCTCTTTGGGCATGAAGATCCATGAGCCTTGTTCTTGCAAGAAGCTGCCTGCCAGACGGTTCACCTTTTGTTTAGAGCCCAAGTCGATGGTGGCCACCAGGTCGACGCCTTGATAGCCTTGCCACACTCCGGTACGGAAGTTATCACCACCGCGCTGATGGTCGATAAGGGCCTTCAAGCCACCTGCTTCATATTGGTCGGAGTAGGGATGTTCCAACTTGACAGCCAACTTGGCGTCGATGAGATGGAAGTCGGCATCAATGATGCTGCTCCATTGACCATTCTGCAGGGCAGCGGCGCGGATATGAGTGGCTTGTTTCAGGACGATTGGCTCATTGTAGACAGCGCTGTTCTCATCGGGGTCGGTGCCATCGAGGGTGTAATACACCTGGGTGCCCTCGATAGGATGGCTCATGGTGACAGTAAGGCTGTCGAAGAACGTGTTCGACTCAGCGTTGATGGCAGGCACCACCAGGATGCTCTCGCCCGGGATGCGCACCACGGGGCAGTTTTCAGGCTGAGTCGCCCAGGGTGAGTCGGAGGTGTTGGTCATGGTGAACACCAATTCGCCACCTTGATACACTTCGTCAAAGGTGATATAGCTGCGATCCAGATTCTTCCCGTTGAGGGTCACCGACTTCACGAAGCAGTTTTGCGGATTCAGGTTCTTGGCTTTCACGGTGAATTGCTTTCCGTTGTCGAGGTTGACGGTCACCTTATCGAAACGCGGGATACCCAGCACATAGTAGCCCGAGGCGGGAGTAGCCGGATAGAATCCCATGGCGGAGAAGGCGCCCCATGCCGACATCTGTCCGCAGTCCTCGTTACCGCAGAGGCCATCACGCTCGTCGGTGTAGAACTCGTCCATCACCTGTTTCACATATTTCTGTGTCTTGGCAGGCTGACCGACGAAGTTGTACATATACACGGTGTTGTGGCTGGGCTCGTTGCCGTGGGCGTACTGGCCGATGAGGCCGGTGATGTCAACCTGTTCGCGGCCAGTGAGCTTGCTCGAAGCGGTGAAGAGTCCGTCAAGTTTCTTTCCGTATTCTTCCCAACCGCCCATCATGTCGATATGCGTGTTGATGTCCTGAGGAACAAAGAAATTGTACTGCCAGGTGTTGGCTTCGGTGAGGGTGAAGTTGACCTGTGTGGGATCGAAGGGTTGCATATAGCCACCGTTGCGGCGACCCTGGAAGAATTTATTTACGGGGTTATAGAGGTTCTTATAAGCTTGGGCTCTCAGGTAGAACTCCTTGGCGATGTCGGCCTTGCCCATAGCTTCGGCCATGCGGGCCACACACCAGTCGTCGTAGGCATATTCGAGGGTCTTGGAGACTGCCTCGCCTTCGGCATCGACGGGGATGAAGCCGTATTTCATGTAGACACCCATGCCTCGACGGTCTTGGCGAGAGGAGTTGACCATGGCTTCGAGGGCTTTCTCGTAGTCGAACTCAATGCCTGCAAAGTAAGCGTCGGCGATGACGGGGATGGCGTGGTTGCCAATCATGCAGTGGGTCTCACAGGCAGCCAGTTCCCAGATGGGCAACATGTGCTCCGCGTCGGTCTCATAATTATTCAAAAAAGTGTTGATGAAGTCAACGGTGCGTTCCCGTTGGACGAGGCTGAACAGTGGGTGCAGGCTGCGGAAGGTATCCCATAGTGAGAACACAGTATAGATGGGACGGTCTGAATGATATATCTGCAGGTCGTGGGCACGGTAGCGGCCATCGGCGTCGGAGAAGAGGTTGGGGGCGACCATGGCGTGATACAGGTTGGTGTAGAAAACCCGTTTGTCAGCTTCATCCTTGCCTTGGACCTCGATGCGTTTCAGCTCGTTGTTCCACTTGTCGAAGGATTTCTGCGCCAAGGCATCAACATCGAAGTCACCCTCGGCGAGTTCCGCACGAAGGTTGTTTTTGGCGCCTTCAATATCGATAGGTGAGATAGCGATGCGCATCACTACCGACTCGCCTTCTTCAGTTGCGAAGACGAACTTGCCGTTATGGTTTGCGTCGATGTCGTATGACTTGATGGGTTTGTTGAACTCGGCGTAGAAATAGAGGTATTGGTCGTAGGCCCAGTCGCGAGTACGGCGGAAGCCCGTGATGGCGGTCTCCGATTCCACATTAAGTGTGGACTCGTACACAAATTCGTCGTTGACACCTTGAACCATATTTAAAAGGAGTGTCGCCTCGTCGGTCTTGGGGAAGGTGCAGCTCATGATACCCACACGGTCGCCGGCAGCTAAGGCAACAAGCACTTTGGGCTGGTCGAAACCCACGCAATAATATCCAGGTTTGGCCCACTCGTTCTCATGGCTGAAGGTGGAGCAGGTGTCGTTGCCGACAGCCGGGGTAAAGCGGAAGTCGCCATAGTCGGAGCAACCCGTACCACTGAGGTGGGTGGTGCTGAAGCCGAGGATGGCGTCGTCGGAAGTATGGTAGCCCGAGCATCCGTCCCAGTCGTTCATTCGGGTATCGGGACTGAACTGCATCATGCCGAAAGGCACGGTGGCACCGGGGAAGGTATGGCCGTGGCCTCCCGTTCCAATAAAAGGATCCACATATGAGGCCGGCTCGTAGGATGGCTGCTTCTGGCAAGATGCCAAAGCAACAAAGACGATTGACAAAAGTAGGAGTTGTCGTTTCATGGCAAGATTTTTGTATTAGATTGTAATTTTGTCCAAAAGTAGAAAAAAAAACTGAAAAATAACCCTTATAAAAAACTTTTATTATCTTTGCACGTTTAATAGTCATTAAATAAGACGTAAAAAGAGACACTAATTATCATTAACTAAAACAAATTAAAATGAAAAAAGTTCTTTTACTTTCATTGAGCTTGGTGCTGGGATTCAGCGCTTTCGCTCAGAGACAAGTCATTCAAAAGAATGACGTCCGCGAGGCCACAGCCAAGGCCAAAACCGTTGCCGCTGGTAAGGAAATGGCCACCGAGGCTTCGAACTATGTTCCTCAAGCCGCCAAGAGCGTTGTCGTCAACAGATGGGATGACATGGAAGACTCCGAAACCATGATGACCTACTACGACCTTCAGTCGAACCAGTATGTCGCCAACCGTATGGTCCAGTGGGCTGACGGTTCAGTCGCCGTTGTTGCCACCATGTCACACGAGAACAACCAGACCGCCTCTGACCGTGGTACCGGTTACAACTTCTTTGATGGCAGCGAATGGCAGGATATGCCTGAAACCCGCATTGAGTCTTTCAAGACCGGTTGGCCTTCAATCGCCCAATGGGGTGAAAACGGCGAAATCGTCCTGGCTCACGGCAATGGCCACATGCAGTGCTTCACCAGAGAAACCGCTGGCCAAGGTGAATGGCAATACATGGGCGCTCTTCCGGATTATCCTGAAGGATATCCCTACGCCGAGTACCCGACCTGGCCCAGAGTGGTGACCTGCGGTGACAACCACAACATCATCGTCGCTGTCGCTGTTCTTCAGCACTCCATCAGCTCTGATGAGACCGACCTTCAGTCTGTGATGTGGCGTTCAGAGGACGCTCAAAACTGGACCATCAGCTACGGTCCCCTCGAGCAAGTTGGTTGGGACCACAACCAATTCTCAGCTGACGACTACTGCATGGCCGCTAACGGTCACACCGTGGCCCTGCTTTATTCAGGCTGCCTCACCAACAGCGTCTGGATGTTCAAGTCAACCGACGATGGTCTGACTTGGGAATCAACCCGCGTTTGGGAAAACCCCTATGAAGGAAGAGAGTTTGACGAAGAACCCGCCTGGGGTATGGAAGACACCCTGTTCATGCCCATGAACGGTGCTATCGTCGTTGACAACAATGGCGTTGCCCACGTTGCCCTCAACACCTTTGAAATGTGGCACTCCCTGGAAAACGAACCCGGCTACTACACCTATTGGTCTGGCCGTGCCGTTGACGGTATCGTTTATTGGAACGACACCCAGGAAGCTCCCATGCAATCACCTGACGGCAACCCGCACCACGCCGCCCGTCTGTGGTGGCCGGATCCGGAAAATCCGGGTTACGTCCACATGGATGCCGACTCCACCAGATGGATTGGTTATCTCCCAATGTATAATGATGAAAACGGTACCATGATCAGCTTCAATAACGATATGGTTTATCGCAATGAATACCACAGCAAGATTTACGGTCTGTCAGGCCATCCCGCTCTTTCATGCGACCCCTATGGCAACCTCGCCTGCGCTTTCTCATCACCTATCACCAGACGTACCAATACCGCTTCCGACCAGAGTGAGTACTACTGCAGAAGCATCTACGTCAGCTATTACAATGTTGACGAAGGTTACTGGCATCAGGTGGAAGACGACCTCACCGATGACGAAGTCGACTTCATGTACATGCTGACCGACAACCTCTTCACCATCTCAGTTCTTAACACCATCAACGGCGGTGAGTTCTGGTTTGGTTTCCAGAGCGACGATGAGATCGGTTTCTACTGGGGATCTAACGCCACACAAGCTGGTGGCTCTGAGAACACAATCCATGTCTGCAAAGTGATCGCTCCTGCTGAATACACCAGCGTGCCCGAGAACAACGACGCTCAGGAAGCCGTTTACAGCATCTATCCTAACCCTGCCACCAACTACATGGTCGTGAACTCAGCTATGGACACTGACGCCACCGTGACCATCTACAACCTCGTTGGCCAGGCCGTGAAGCAGTTCAACAAGCACCTTGGCACTGGTGAGAATACCATCAACATCGACCTCAAGAGCGGTGTGTATTTCTGCACCATCAGCGCCAATGGCTTCGACAAGACCGTCAAAGTCGTTGTCAAATAAGTTGATTGCTTATTGATTCAAAAAAACGTCTGGCATTACGCCAGACGTTTTTTTTCAGCCTATGGAAACCCGCATCACCCTATTCGCCGAAGTGCTGCTGCCCGTCCCCGTACCGGGCACCTTCACTTATCGTGTACCCTACCTGCTCAACGACAGCATCCATGTCGGACAACGCGTCGCCGTACAATTTGGCAAGACCAAGATCCTGTCAGGGCTGGTGGTCGGTCTCACCGAGAAAGTTCCCGAGGTGGAAGTGAAATACCTCTCCGACATCCTCGACAGCGAACCCATCGTCAACCCAATACAACTTCGGTTCTGGGAGTGGGTCAAGACCTATTACCTGTGCCATCTTGGCGAAGTCATGCAGGCCGCCCTGCCATCGGCACTGAAACTGAGCAGCGAGTCGAAAGTCGCCCTCTCGCCCGACTTCGTTCTCGACAGCATGGCACTCAACGACTATGAGTATCTCATCGTAGAAGCACTTCAAGTGCAACCCAAGATCGCCATCAGCGAAGTGAGCAAGATCATCGGATTCAAAAAAGTGATGCCCATAGTACGCACCATGATGGAAAAAGGCATCCTCGTCATCGAGGAGGAACTCAACGAGAAATACAAGGCCAGGTACGAACGCTTCGTACGTCTAACCGGCACCTATCGCGAAGAGGCCAGGCTACAGGAACTGATGGATCGTCTGACCAAACGCGCCTACAAACAGCTGGAGGTGCTCCTCGCCTATCTCACCTTGGGCGGCGACTGCGACAACGACATCAAAGCCAGCGAGCTGTTAAAGAAAGCCGACGCCAACAGCAGCGTTCTCAAAGCCATGGCCGACAAGGGAATCTTTGAGGTCTACGAGCATCAGGTAAGCCGTCTGAAGGACTTTAAAGCGCAGACGCCCACTTCATCCATCCAACTTACAGAAGCGCAGCAGCGGGCCTTTAACGAGGTCCATGACGGATTTGAGAGCGACCAGCCAGTATTGCTTCATGGCGTCACCTCTAGCGGCAAGACCGAGATCTACATCAAACTGATACAGGAAGCCATCGACGAGGGGAAACAAGTGCTCTACCTGCTTCCTGAGATTGCTCTCACCGCACAAATCATCAACAGGTTAAAACAGTATTTTGGCGACAAGTTGGGGGTTTACCACTCACGTTATGGCACCCATGAGCGTGTGGAGGTTTGGAATCAAGTAAACGACTTCGCCAAGAGTAGGATTCCCCAACGATCAATCATTATCGGCTCCCGCTCCGCCATCTTCCTCCCCTATTCCCACCTCGGACTGATCATTGTTGACGAAGAGCACGACAGCAGTTTCAAGCAGACCGACCCGGCTCCCCGCTACAACGCCCGCGACGCCGCCATCGTACTCGGACACATCCACAAGGCCAAGGTGCTGCTCGGATCCGCCACCCCCTCGTATGAAAGCTATTACAACGCCCTGAACGGACGATACCGCCTGGTGGAGCTCACCCAACGCTACGGAGGCGTGGAGATGCCCGAGATCATCCTCAGCGACATGCGGGTGGAACGCCGACGCAAGACCATCCAGGCCGACTTCGGCAGCGTGTTGCTGGATGCGATAAAGGAGACCCTAGACAACAAACGGCAAGCCATCCTCTTCCAGAACAGGAGAGGCTTCTCCTTAAGGATTGAATGCGACGACTGCCATTATATTCCGCAATGCATCAACTGCGATGTAAGCTTGATTTACCACAAACAGCAGAACGTCTTGCGCTGCCATTATTGCGGCTATACCACCAGCGTCCCCAACGAATGCCCTAGCTGCCATAGCACCAACATCAGAATGCACGGCTTCGGCACCGAGAAGGTGGAGGAAGACCTGAAGATTTTGCTGCCCAATGCACGGGTGGCACGCCTCGACCTCGACACCACGAGGTCGAAGACCGATTACCAGAATATCCTGGAGGCTTTTCAAGACCAAGAAACCGACGTGCTGGTTGGCACACAGATGGTCACCAAGGGACTGGACTTCGATGCAGTGAAGGTGGTTGGCATCCTCAATGCCGACAACATGCTCTCGTTCCCCGACTTCCGCGCCCACGAACGCAGCTTCCAACTGATGGCCCAAGTGGCGGGTCGCGCAGGACGCAAGGGCCAACAAGGACAAGTCATCATTCAGACCTACGACCCTTCCCATCCCGTCTTACAAGACGTGTTGCATAACGACTTCAAGGGCCTTTACGAAAAACAGATGGCCACCAGGCGGCAGTTCGGCTATCCACCTTTCTACCGTCTCGTGATGATTCGGCTCAAACACAAGGACTACCAAAAGCTGAATCCCGCTGCGACTGAGCTATCGAGCATGTTGCGGCCCATCTTCAAACAAGATCTGCTCGGACCGGAATACCCCATCGTTTCAAGAGTTAAAAACTTCTATATCAAGCAGATGCTTGTAAAATTTAACCGAGAACACAACGCTCAGCATGTTAAAGAATTGATTATCAATAAGATACATCAATTCCAGCTATTACCGGAATATAAGTCCGTGATTGTTCAGATTGATGTAGACCCAATTTGATGCGGAAAGCGGAATTATTACCTTCGGGGGATAATTCCGTATTAATGGGAATTGACCGTGGTGTAGCCAATCAATTCATCAAGGCCTTTTCCTGGGTTGAAATAATAGAAATAGATTTTATAGAGGTTGTCGGTATCCCAGTGGTTGCCTTCGGTAAGCTCTGTCGACACCAGACCGGTATCGCGGTCGGCTGTGGCAAAGAGGAAGTTATAATAGCCTTGTTTGAGCAGCATCTGACAGAGATAGCCATGGAGCTCATAGTCGTAATGCATTAGATTGCGTTCGTCGAACCTCCAGCCGTTGGCGGCGCCCATCACATAGAGGTCTTCGTTCTCAAGCGGATAAGGCCAGCGCAGGAAAAGGTTGACCCAGGCATAGTCGGCTTCGGTTTCGGTCTCCCGACCTTCGTTGGCGATATAGATGTATTTCTCACCATGGATGTCGTCGTAGGTGACGTAGGGCTTGCGGGCACGCGACTCACAGATGGCGTAGTCAACCACATAATAGTCATCGGTCTGATAGATACGAGCTATGTTTTCAGAGTTGAAATAGAAGTTGCTGAAGTTGATGCGCCGGTATTGATTGGAGGCCTCGAAGACCGTCAAGGGATCGTGTTCATAAGAGATGTAGTCGGGATACACGAAGGATGGTTTCAGGCCAATGGAAGCGTTGTCCCAGCGTCCGTTCTGGCGGATGGTCAGGTTGGAATACTGCTGTATATTGCCGCCCATGATGCTTGACATTGCCACGTTGATATTGAGTTGTTGGTGGGTGTCGCTCAGGCTGAGGTCATCACAATAACGAGGCACTGACACCTGAATGGAAGCTTTTTCGTCAAAGACCATGAAACGCCTTGTAAAATACAGGTCGTCGGGACTGTCGCCGTAGACGATGAGCAGGTAATTACCCGATGCAATTGGAGTCATGTCGGCTTCGGGGAAACGAAGCTGGTAGTGGACGTAGTCGATTAATGTGTTACGTGAAAAGACGTAATCGTCGATACGGCCATAGTCGTAGCCTGTGGCGTATTGGTAACGTTGGATATCGGAAGGATACCAGTCGTTGGTGCAATGGATGAAGGTATAGTTGAGCACCAAGCCTTCGGTGCCCAGCAGGTCGAACGACAGGGTGAGCCTTTGTAAGGGTAGGTCGAGCGGAATAAGCGGGTCTTTGGTTTGGTTGCCGTCGGCATAGAGTTGAACGGATCTCACTGATTCTTTATAATCGAGATCGTCGCAGGGCATGTCGAAGCTCTGGGCTTGAACGTTCCATGCGGCAAAAAAGAGTATCAGAAAGGTGAGCGCCCGTTTCATGGCCGCTTAGAATTGCTTGGTGATGCTGTCACGAATCTCGACAAACTCTTCTTGCGTGAGTTTGAGATGTTCCTTTCTGAAGTCGAGGTCGCCTTCTTGATTGATCGGCACGAGGTGAATATGGGCATGGGGCACTTCGAGGCCTATGACGGCTACGGCGATACGCTTGCAGGGGATGGCTTTCTCAATGGCAGTTGCCACATGTTTGGCAAACACCATCATCCGTCCAAGTTCGTCGTCTTCGATATTGAAGATATAGTCGGTTTCATGCTTGGGAACCACCAGGGTGTGGCCTTTTGACAATGGGTTGATGTCGAGGAAGGCGAAGAACTCGTCATTCTCAGCTATTTTATAGCAAGGGATTTCGCCTTGGATGATTCTGGAGAAGATGGTAGGCATGGCAATTAGAGATAAGAGTTAAAAGATAAAAGTTATTGGCGGGTGATTTCGAGTATTTCGAAATACATTTTGCCAGCTGGGACGATGATTTCGGCCACTTCTCCGACTTTCTTACCGAGGAGACCTTGTCCAATGGGGGAGTTAATGGAGAGTTTTCCCGACTTGAAGTCGGCTTCTTTCTCGGGGACGATGGAGTAGGTCATCACGGCCTTAGTCTTGGTATTTTTGAGTTTCACGGTGGAATAGAGCAACACCTTGGATGTGTCGATCTTCGACTCGTCGAGCACGCGTGCGTTGAAGATAAGGTCTTGAAGGTCGGCTATCTTGGCTTCGAGAAGGCCTTGAGCCTCTTTGGCGGCATCGTATTCGGCATTTTCCGAGAGGTCGCCTTTATCGCGAGCCTCTTGAATGGCTTGGATGATTTTCGGACGTTCGCGGAGAATGAGGTCATCGAGTTCGTCTTTCAGTTTTTGCAATCCTTCCGCGGTAAAATACTTGATTTCTGACATGATATTACATATTTAATAAAAGCGAAAAAAGAGACCCTTACAGAATAAGGGTCTTCTTTTTTCGATGTGCAAAGATACTAATTTTCTTTCAAATGTCGCAAAACATTTTTAGAAAATAAGTCTCACGCCGATGCTGTGGGTGCCTTTGTAGCTGTAGGTGTTACGGAAGGCATAGTCGACAGCGAGGACAGGAGCGTTATCGCCCTTCGAGATCGGGACCTGTACGGAGGCACCTGCATGGAGGCCTTTGTTAAGGTTCATGCAATTGTCATCAAGGATACCCTTGAAGATGCCGCTTTCGAACACGTAGCCGCCACGGATGAGGAACCATTCTCTCCAGCCGTATTCAGCACCAATCACGTATTGGTCTTTGGTGAAGGAGTTGGAGATGAAGTTACCTGCAAAGGTGATACGTTGTTCTTCGGCGAAGTGCCAGTCATAGGCGGCGGCGATGCTCAGTTGAGTGGGAAGCTCGAACTGGTCGGCGCGTTGGATGACGGTCCATTGCAGAGAGCTGTTCGGGTAGAAGTAGGCCTTGAATGAAAGACCGTCGCCCGACATGGTCATGGTGGGTCCGATGTTCTTCAAGGTGATGCCGAAGTGGATGTTGTCGAACGGACCGGTAACATATTGGATACCGGCATCGAGGGCAACACCGATGGCGCCCATGTTAGCGATTGACTCGCTGATGATCTTCAAGTTGAAACCGCCGCTGATGCTGTTGGAGAACGACTTCGCAAAAGCGATGTTGATGTTCATCAAGCTGGGTTTGAAGGTACCCAAGCCTTGTCCGTCAGGGTTGACTTCGGTGGTTTCTTGGATTGTTCCCGGGTTGAGTGTGAAGAAAGAGAGGCCGAGGACGCTCGATTCGCCCACACGGGCAGCGAGGCCGAATGCCGAGATCTTCACATCGGAACCTTTCAGCCAGTCGGTATGTGAGAAGTTAACATCAAGTGATCTGACACCAGAGAGGCCAGCGACGTTGCCGAACATGGCTTCGACGCCTTTCACAAACGACATGCCTGCGTTACCCCATCCTGCCGAAGCAGCGTATGGGTTGATCAGTAACTCAGGAGCACCGGCTTGACCTGAACGGTCCTCATTACCTGCAAATGCCTTAGGAGCGCTGACTCCGAGGAGGAGTGCGAGGCTCATTACTATATATCTAAATGATTTCTTCATGATTCTGATATTTTTAAAGTTAAGCATTTTCTCGATAAATTAGAACGTATTCAAGTCGATAAGACGCATTGCACCGAAGAACTTGATGGTCCGTTCGCCACCGCTGACGTTGTCCTTCACGTGAATCAGGTAGAAGCCGGAAGCAACGGGGGTGTTGGCGAAGTTGGTGAGATCCCACTCAATGGAGGGTAATTCGTTATCCTTCTTGAACTGGCGAATCTTGGTACCGCTCAGGTTGTAGATTGTCACCGTACAATTGTTCGGCAGGTTAGTGATCTTCACCCTGTTGTTCAAGGCATTGTTCTCATACTGCGAGAATGCGTAGTAAGGATTCGGAACAACATTGATGAGGTCAAGGTCGCTCTCGGTCTTCGCAGGATCGTTCATAATCGGGTCGAGACCATCGATAACGAATGAGTACTTAGGATATTGGTTGTTGATGTCCAATTCAGGATAGACCGAGTCAAGAGCCACGTTTGAATAGCCCATGTCATAAGGTTTGGCGACACGGATACGGATCTTGGCATCGTTGCCTTCAGGCAGCCATTGAGTACCCTCGACGCCCATAGGCATACCGATGTACATGACTTGGCGCCACAAGAAACGGTTCAGGGTCTTCTCGTAGTTGGAGTTGTTTTGGAACACATACAACATATTGAAGAAGTACTGGCCAGCGTCATAGGCAGGTGCGTAGAACTGGGTTGCCGGCAACGGTGAGGATGACGGGATGTCGGTAGGTTTATCCATGCCAACGATATAGACATAGTGTTTACCACCGAAGACCGGTTCGCGGTCAACCTGACGGAAGATGGCCGGGTCGTAGTACTGTGAGTTTTCGCCATAGGCTTCGTCCACGGTGTTCTTCAGCAGCGCCGGAGGATTGAACATCATGTCGCGGCCGTTGAGGTCTTCAAGATAAGAGTCCTCACCATAGACAATGTTCAGACGAGCGCCACTCTCGATATCGATGACGTAGCCCGGGAACCAACCCATACCCTGAGGCGAGATGTAGTTAGGATCTTCAGGATTGTCGCTGATATGCATGGCTGCAGTGTCGTTGGCCCAATCGCAGAAGGGCTCGCCAGTGGCAGGATCAATGTAGGGATTACCATCCTTGTCGATAGAAGCGGCTTTTCTCATGGAGAACTGCTTGACACCACCTTGTGAGAGTTTCTCATCGGGGCACAGCTCAACGACGGGGCAGCGGGTCCACTTGGACCTATCGGCAGTCAGCACGATATCAACACTGTTGGTCTTGGCGAAATACTTATCCGAACGAGCTGCGGCAACAGGAACAGGATAGACTGAGTTCTTCTGTTGAGCGCACAGGGTCAGAGGAGCCCAAGTTCTGTTGGCGATCTTTTCGAAGGCTTCATCGGGGTCGTATGACACCATATTGGCGGTCATGTTGTAGTCAGCGTTGCCAGGGTTTTCAAAGTCGTAGTAGGAACCAGAGCGGATCCAGTCGAGTTCAGTGCCAGGAAGATCCTTGTCGCGGATACCGTCCAACCACTTGTTGGTGCTGTCTTGGAAGGAGAGCGATGAGGTAATCATACCGCTGTTCTTGGCAAGAGCTTCATAGGTAGCATACCACGGGTCACCAGTGGCTTGGTTATCATAGAGGTAACCAACCGAGGAGGGACCAATCTTGTAAGGCTGTTCAATAGTGATGGAGATACCTCTGTCGATGAACATCTTTTCATCAGCGTAAGTGGTGATGGTGTCGCTCTTGATCGGGCCTTCATCAGACTCGAGGTCTTTCAGATACCAGTGCGAACCCATACGCGTGGCCTTACTGCCTTGAACGTAGTTGCCGTCCTCATCAAGAATATGAATAGATGTATTGTTGGAGACGTTGTAGGAAGTCACTTCGAACAAGGAGTCGAACCAGAGTTCATAGCTCGTGGTCTTCACATTCAGCGGGTCGATGATCTTCACATCGAGAGGACCATAGCCAATCTTATACTGAGGATGGTAGATGATCGGGTAGTCGGGGTGACCGAAGACGATCTTGTTGCCGTTCTCGTCGTAGGTATTGGCGAGTTTCTTGGTGAAGAGTTCATCGATGGACTCTTGTGAGAGTTCAAGTTCGTTACCGCCGTTGCCTTGACCGACGATACGGGTGATGGCGGGTTTTTGGCCATATTCGCACTGCATCACAGTACCGTTGACGATTTTGTGCGGGACAGCGGAATAGCAGCGAATGTCTTTACGGCCTTCGAGATAAGGTTTCTGCTGGCCGGAGAGGAGAATCGGTTCGGCGGGATCCTGAGCATAATCCAGGTAGTTATTATAGGCATAGGCGACAGCCATATAATAATAGGTCTTATGGTTGATCAGGGTCGGGTTGTCGGTAGTAGCGAATTTGTCTTCGGTAACAACGAAGCTGTGAGTGATGCCGCCATCGGCGCCGTCAACCTTCAGCGAAGGAACGAGGGCTTGGATGGAGTTGTCATACTCAAAGTTGACAAGACGAGAGACACCGTTGTGGACGTCGCATTGGAACACCAGGCGGGCCTTGGCATTGTTGCTAAGTTCATCAGCGCCGACTTGGTCATCGACGAGCTGATACACTTTGTATCCCTCGAAGCGGTAGTAACGGTCGGCCAGTTGGGTTGAGTCATCAGGACGATACTCAGGAATTTCCGGGTCGAGTTCAACATAACCTTCCTTGTAGTTGTTTGAAGTAGGAGCGTATGACAGATAGATGATGAGTTTCTGGTCAAGTTCGCGGATGGTAAGATCGGGAGCGCTGGGGCCGTCGATCACCTTGAAGCAGTTGTCGAACAAGGCTTGGCACTTATCATCGGTGACGCGGAGAAGTTCAACAGAGGCCAGAGGACCGCCAGAGGTAGCGCGAGCCCACGGCACACCGAAGGTGATGTAGTTGACAGCACCGGGTTTCAGGGTGAAGGGGCCAGCAGACTGCATGAAACGACGGTCGGCAGGCTCATTGCCAGCTTCAGAGTCGGTCCAGTATTTACCATTTGAGTTGTAGCCACCACCAGGAACGACGCCACCGGTACCCCAGTTGCACGGGTCGGTATCGCCAGGGAACATGAAGTCGCAGGCAGGACCCACAACGCCGCTGACGCCAGGATAGGCATTGCCACCATAGAGCATGCGGTTACCGTCTTTCCAAATACCACGCAGCAGGTTGTAGTAGTCGGCAGCGTATTTCGGGTCACCAGTGTTGGAGTTATCGTTGTTGTGATAGAGGAAACGGCGCATACCGAAACGTTCGTCATCGACGATGCCGTTACCAAAGTTCACACCATTGATGGATTCATCGCAAAGAGGAGTGGCGTTGACGGTATCGTATTGGAAGATAGAGTCGCCGGTCAAAGGATCAATGTTGATGAAGGTTGCGTTAACGGTGAAGATGTACTTGGGGTTATCGATGTTATCTGCATCCATGTAAGGACCCTGGAAGAAGTCGATACCCACCGCCGGAGGTTGGTCACCATAGGCTTCAGGTTCACCGCTACCATCGATTTGTTTACCGTTATAGCCGTAGCCGAGACCACGTTGGACGTCGCAGCCCACGTAGTCGTCCTTGGCGAAACCGAGGTCCACGTCAGTCCAGGGGCAGAAGTAGGTGCCAGTGAGTTCGTATGTGGAGCGGTTGATAATTTCGTAGGAGCAGAACGACATGTTGTTGATTTCGTCGTTGGTTGCGAAGCCAAAGGCTTGGGCACGGATTTCGAGACCGATGGGAGCACCCATGGATTCGGTGTGTGAGTTACCTTTATCATTGAACACCCACCACAGGGTTTGGTCACCTTTCAGCACTTGGTCAGCAAGGATGGAACCATGGACGTAATCGGGATGATACTGTTCATCCAAGGTCGGAATCTTGGTATGGCACAGTTCGTTGGTGATGTCATAATACGGGAAGTCGCCATTTTCAGGTTTGTATCTACCATCACCATCGTTATCATAGAAAGGAGCCATGTACATGCTGACACCTTCGATATCGCCGCCGACTGTTTCAGGATGGGCCGGCCATTCTTGGATGATTTTGGGGATTTGATAACCCGCCTCAAGGGCTGCTTCAGCGTTAAACACACCATATCTGGCGTTGGCGGTTGGAGTTGGACCGGTAAGGAAGTTCATGAACTCATCAACTTCGGCGCGGGAGATTTTCCACACTTGGTCCCACTTGGCGCAAGTGAGATCTGAGATGTTGGCACCTTCAAGGGTGAGGGGGCCAGTCCAGAAGTCGTTACCACCTTTGAGATCGGGGCCTTGGCGGAAACGCACAGCGGCGCATTTCAGCTGGTTGTTGATGTCAACACCGGCAATCCAAAGAGAACCGGCAAACAAAGAGGTAGCGGAACCATTGGCGGGGATGAAGTACTGGGCTCCGATGCCACCAGGCAGGTCCCACCACATGTCACCACCAGCGTTGAAACGGGTTCTGACGTTGTTGATGTTCAGCCATTCGAAAGCGGATGACGGTGAACAGCCGGCTGTGGTCTGTTTCAGGTCACGGGTGCCTTTTGAGGGGTTGCCGTCGCCTACCCAGACGTGAGCCTTTCCGGGAATTGTAACGCCCATCATAAAGAGCGCGACAAACAATAAACGAGCTATATTCTTCATATTATCTGATTTTATTCTATTAAATTCAACCATCATCTTTCATTAGAAGTTAAAGCTGGCACCGATCTTAATCTGGCGAGGCGTTGAGTAGTGGCCACCGTTGTTGACATAGATCTGGTACATCTGGATGAATGCTTCGGGATCCAACTGGTTGAGGATTTCCTGTTGATACTTCGAAGAAGTGAGGTAACCATCGTCGTCAGGATCGCCGGTTGCGCTGTAGACGCCCAGGATGTTCTTGGCGTTGAGGAGGTTGGTCACATTGACATAGACATTGAAGTAAGCCTCATGACCAGTCTGTCCTTCTTTCTTACCACCGAGGGTGACGGCGAAGTCCTTGTCGGCACGGAGGTCGATCTTGAAGGAGGCAGGCATTCTGGAGCCGAAGTAAGTACCCTCGAGCAGGCTGTTACCACCGGAGAGCGGGGAGATGACCTCACGGGCGGCGGTGTAAGGAGCACCAGAACCACCAGTCACGGTCATTGAGACACCGGCATCGGCGAGCAGCTGGATGGGTGACTTGCCTGACTTCTCACGGTTGATGACGGGACCGTCATACTTCTTGCCGCGGCCGAAGCGATAGTCAACGGTAAGGCTGATGGCGTGACGGCGGTCGAAGCCGGTCGGGAAGGTTGATCTCAGGTTAGGCACACCAGCGGCGATCAGAGCGGAAGCGGTGGAAGAAGAGGCGCCGGTCATGCTTGCATACTGCAAGGTGTAGTTGGCACGGACACGGACGTTCTTGGTTCTACGCAGGTCGTATTCGGCGGTGAGACCCTTGGTGGTACCGAAGTCGAGGTTGCTATAGGAAGTGTAGGGCTTCGGATAGGCGCCGTTGAGGCGGTACATCTGGATCATATTGCGGATTTCGCGGTAGTAGGCCGTGATGGTGAACGAAGAGGTGTTGTTGATCTTCTGGGTGAAACCGAGTTCATAGTCGACGGTCTGCATGGGCTTCAGGTTCGGGTTGGCGATGGAGCCGGATCCTTCGTTGAAGTAGTAGTAGTCGAGCGGGGTGACGAAGTAGGAGCTCGAGGGACGTTGAGTCAGAACGTCATAGTGAGCGAAGAACAGGGCTTCGTCGGAAATCGGGAATGAGAACGAGATACGAGGCATGAAGGTCCAAGAAGGTTTGTAGTCTTCGAATGACTCGGTGGTGACTCTCTGTTGGTCGGCATGTTTGACCCACGGGATGGGGTTGGTGCCGCCTCTGGCCAGAGCGGTCGGTGAAGTCACGATGGCGCCTTCGGCGTTGTACCAGGTGTTACCGCTACGGAAACCAGTGATCTCGTTGATGTCGTTGAGGCTATTGATATAGATTGCGTAATCGTCACCGATATTGCTCGGGATGGCGACGCTTTCGCCGGTAGGAAGTGCGATTTGACCATTGGTACGCAAATCACCGACAGTGTTATAGTCGTAAAGGATGAACGGGTCTTTCAGCACTTTCTGGTTGGCATCGAAGCGGTCGGCACGGATACCGATCTGGAAGATCAGGTCTTTGAATGCGAACTTGTCTTGGATATAACCAGCGGTGTAGATCGGTTGGCTAGAAGCGACGGGGCGTGAGAAGAAGGTGTTGCCATTATCGTCGGTCATGGTCTCGGTGAAGAAGTCATCGAGGGTGGGACGGTTGCCCCAGCCATGTTTTTTACCGTCGTAGCTATAACCGTAGTAGGAGACATAGAGGTTACCGTCGCGGGTCAGTTCATCGGGAGCGAACATGCTGATATCGAGGCCGCCTTTGACATAGCCTTTATGCATCACACCATCTTCATCGTAATAAAGGATGGAGTTGTCGTTGAAGTCATAGGAGTCGATGAGGATATAGTCGGTACCTGTCACATCGAGGCCGATGGCTTTACGCAGGTTGATATCGAACACGAACTGGTTGTCGCCGTCGTAGAATCTGTGGTATCTGACGGTATCCACGAAGCCGTCGTAGCTGGTGGCGTAGGGGTTGGCCATATCCAGCTCTTGGATATGTGAGTTCACGAGGCCGCGCATGAGGGTCCAGTAGTCGGTGCTGTAGCTCATGCCGCTGGAGTTCTGTTGTTCGTATTGGAAACCGAGTTTCACTTCGTGTGAGCTCTCGCCGTTACCGATGGTCATGGAGGCGTTGACGTTGAGTGAGACCTGGTCGCTGACATATTTGCTGTAGTTCGACATGATACGTCCGGGGACGGCGTACAAACCATAGATGTAGTTGGGGTTACGACCGTTCAGCAGACCGCCGTTGAGTTGGAGGTTGGTGAAGTTGTCGTAGTAGCCTTGTGCTCCGTAGGTGTTATAGAGGTCATACACGGAGGAGGTATACTTGGCCAGCAGCGGGTTGAACTGGGAGGCTTGGAATTCCACCAGGGTGTCATAGTCCCATGAGTTCAGCACCATCACGTTGGTGAAGTTTCTGAAGATGGAGTCGCCTTGTTGGTCAACACCCATGAAGACGTGGTTGGCGTTACCGAGTTGGTAGGTCGGGGTCTTATAGGTGGTGAACTTACCCAAGTTACCGTATGCGAAGAGGTTGTCCCACAGGTCGGGGTCGCCGTCTTCGCTGCCATATCTGGTATAGTCGGCTTGGATCTGGTAGTAGAAGTTACGAATCAGCGAGGTGCTTTCGGGGTCCGTGGGGAAACGTTGGGTGAAGCGGACGTAACCACGCATGGTCTCGTTGGTATAGAGGCTGTTCTTGGCTGTATTGAAGTACGAGAAGCTACGAGAGAAGTTGTGGCCGTGGCTACGCACGTAGGATCCGCCGAAGGTCAGGTTGATGGTCTCGGTGGTACGGACGTTGATATTGCCGGAAAGGTTCACGGAGTAGCTGCTCGTATTGGTGGATTTCTTTGAAAACACCAGGTCGTCTTTCTTGGTGAATGAAGCCTGTTGATAGGTACCTGAGCCGATGCCGGTGGGGACGAGCGGGTTATTCTCGATGGTCTGTTGCCAATCTTCCTTGGCGGTATAGTAACCAGTGGCGGAGAGATAGCTTACTTTATTGTAGGCCAAGTCACCAGCGAGGAAGAAGCCCAGGAGGGCGGTCTCAGCGTTCTTACCCTTGATCAACGGACCTTGGATGCTGAAGCCCAAACGGTTGCGGCCATAACCTTCGACTGAGGTCTCGAGTTCGAGACCGGCGCCGAATTTACGGCTGGGGCCTTTGGTGGTCACGTTGATGATACCACCCATGGCGTCGCCGTACATGGCGGGGGTACCACCCAAGATAACGTCCACCTGGTCGATAGCGCTTTGAGGCACGCTACCGCTACCGATAACCTTCACACCGTCGATGTAGGTCACAGCACCTTCACGCGAACCACGGATGCTACCGACCTCACCGTCAGCGGAGAACACACCACCAACGGTGGATGCGACACCCGTTGCGGAACGGTTAGGCAGTTTGGCGATTTCCTCAGCGGTGATGGACGCACCTGAAGTGGTGTTATCCTTCGAGATCAACGGCACCTCATAGTCGATGACCGTGACCTCCGAAAGGCTGATGGCTCCACTCTGCATCTTGATGTTCCAATCGGTAATCTTGTTGGCCGGAATAATAATGCCATTCAGGACATAATTGTTGTAACCAACGAAGGTTGCCTTCAAATCATACGTTCCCGGAGGAATGGGGTTGATGTCGTAGTTACCGTCGAAATCCGAAGTCGCACCGCCAATCAACGTTCCTCCTTTTTCGAGGACGATGTTTGCGAACGATACGGGCTCGCCCGTTTCATCGGTAACCTTTCCTTTGAGTCGTCCTTGCTGCGCGAAAGCCAAAGTGCATGTAGCCATCACAATTGCAAGGGTCATTAGTAAATTTCTAAACATACCTTGTGATTTTATGTTATACTTCCTATTTAATTTGCACTAAAAAGCCATCAAAATTATAAACTTTTTACCAAGCACACAAGAAAAAACAATTTTTCGTGATGTTTTTTTCGTGAAAAAAAATTTCACATCCCATGAAAACAATGAAAATTAAGGGGTTACGAAGGGACCTTTCGAAATATTTTTTTTGAACAAAAAAGGGAACTTACAAGACAAAAGACACCTATTTATATTAATAGCGTCTCAGATGACGGTTCAGGCGTCTTGCACGACGTCGATCCTCTCGAATCATTTTTTTTGTTTTTGGAGCTTGATGCTTGTAATGTTCGGTGATGGCCTTCTCATAATCTTTTGCTGCCTGGGCCTCTTGTTTTGCCATCATACGTTCCGCCTTGCGCATCGCCCTGCTGGACCGGTTGGAGGCACACGAAGCTGAAAGCAGAAAGATCAAGCCCAAGGATAATATTGTTTTTCCACGCATTGCTATTTCAGTTTATTGCGTCACAAAGATACTTGTTTTCTGCAAAAACCATTATCTTTGCAGTATGAAAAACATCTTCACGCTGTCATTACTCCTGTTTGCCTCCTCCATGCTGACTGGTTGCAGGGACATCCAAGAGAACCCGAACTACCCCAATGCAATCATCAATATCACCATCAACCTCAACCAAATCGACTACTATGACTTGAGGGTGGTGAGCGGATACACCTTTCTGACCTCCGACCCGATGAGTACCAGTCGAGGTATTATCGTGTACCGCCTTTCGCAGGATGAATTCAGGGCTTACGACAGGCTCCCCCCAAACAATCCAGACTGTCGTGACGAAAACGGAAACCTCACCCGATTGGTTGTCGACTTCCCCTTTGTGGTAGACAACTGCAACGACATCAAGTACAACATCATCAATGGCGACCTCTTCGAGGGTGACGGCATTTATCCATTGATCCAATACCATACCAGCTTCAATGGATACGAGGTACACATCTATAATTGAGAAGACAGAAGTAAGAAGTAAGAATTAAGATTGGCGGTGGATGGACTCCTTATGAATCGCTTCGAAGACTTTTTCGATCAATTCATTTGACAATCCCAAGTTTTTTCCTGTTGCAAGATGTTCGGAAAGGATTTGTTTCCAACGGTCCATTTGCACTACCGTGAGTCCTTTTTCTTTTTTGTATTCACCGATTTGGCTTGAGACGCTCATACGGCGGGCAAGCAACTGAAGCAGTTCGTCGTCGATGTCGTCGATTTCGCCTCGAAGTGCAGCCAAAACAGGATCGCTGCCATCGGCCTGCTTGGTACGCGGTGACAACGATTGAAGCAGGGCTGCGAAAGATGCTGGGGTGATTTGCTGACTGGCATCGGTGAGCGCATGGTCCGGATCGTGATGACACTCGACCATCAGGCCGTCAAAAGCCAGGTCGACCGACTTCTGGGCCGTATCACGCAACAGCTCGCGATGCCCGCAAATATGGCTGATGTCGGTAAGGACTGGTATATCGAGGATTCGTTTCAACTCGATGGGGATCTCCCACATCGGGAAGTTGCGGTATGGGGACTCCTTATAATAAGAAAAGCCCCGATGGATGGCTGCCAGTTGCTTCACCCCTGTTTTGCGAAAACGCTCGAAGGCACCCACCCACAGGTTCAAGTCGGGCGAGACAGGGTTCTTGATGAAAACCGGCACATCCACCCCTTTCAATGCATCGGCCAGCTGCTGCACTGAGAAAGGATTGACGACTGTGCGGGCACCAATCCACAACACATCGACTTGGTGTTTCAAGGCCAATTCGACATGCTCGGGGGTGGCCACCTCAGTGGCAGTGGGCAGGCCTGTCTCCCGTTTTGCCTCCAAGAGCCACTTCAGTCCTTCCTCTCCCCTGCCCTCAAAGGTTTCAGGACGGGTACGGGGTTTCCAGATGCCGCCTCGCAATACACTCACCCCAGGGATTTGTGCAAGAGCCTTTGCCGTTGCAAGGATTTGCGTCTCGTTTTCGACACTGCATGGACCAGCAATGATGATTGGATATTTCATAGTTGCAAAAGTACAACATTTTAATCCGTTTTTGCGTTTTTTTCATAACTTTGCATTTTATTTAAAACCTCATATCGTGAAAAGAGTAGAAATCAAGCAAGCCTTGCAGATGCAGGCTTCGGAAGAAGAGATTACCGTAATGGGCTGGGTGCGCAACAAGCGCGG